>OLSG01000241.1_pt1 | contig 74111 bp, 85 predicted proteins | sample 1673041 | NCBI WGS metagenome assembly OLSG01 (sample SAMEA3136749, study PRJEB25190) | human gut metagenome | reverse complement strand
TTATTTTCTTTACTTAGTCCTGAACATTTCAGCTTTTTTTTTGCGATCCGCGAAAATAAAAGCCCTATAGGATTTAAAAACCCTAGGGCCGTGTTTTTCGGCGGATCACAATTTTTGGCCCGAAAATTTCGGCACTTTGTGCAGCGGGCCTCGCCCTCTTTGCATCAACAGATTGCTATCAACCTCGGTAGGTTACAACTCAATGTGCCGACAGCCGAACCATTCACTTAGGTTGTTGCAAGAAATTTGATCACCAAAGTGATCACCGCTGATCATAAAAAATTTTAGCAGCCCCGTTGACAATGTACGTCCAGTAAGTCATTACTACTTCCATAGGAGGTTCATTATGTTCGCAGTAAAAAGTTATAAACATCAGACACTTCCGTTCAGTTTCCTTGTGGTGTTTGCCGATGGCGGGGCCTATTACCGGGCAACCGACTTGCAGCGGGCTTTTCAGGTGACGAACATCAGCCGCCCGCTGGCGAGTTGTCAGGGTGAGACTGTCCGGTTCCGTATGCTGCGGGATCGGTATGCTATTCCGGCGGCGGCGTATTCGGGTGTCATTGGTGCCGAGGCATCGTTGCTTACCCTTGCGGGCCTCAAGACTTTCGCCAACTACGGCACCCTGAGCTTGTCGCCTGTGTACAAGTGGGTTACTGAGGAACTGCCGCGGCTGGTAGAAGCTGACATGGGCAAGTATCCTAATGTGCCTGACAGTATACCGCCGAACTCATCCCGCCGCACGGCACGAGTGCAGTTGCTTGAGGAGAAGCTGGAGAATCAGGCGGATGTGCTCCGTCAGGTTTTGCTGATGCTTGATGCAGTTGAGAAGCGCCTCGATATGCTCGAACGGAGGATGCAGTAATGGCGGCTATTTTGAAAAGGGTTTTCCACCATAATGTGGATGTGCCGATTCGTTTCTTATGGACACAGAAGGAACCGTGGTATCAGGCAAAGTCCATTGCCCTGTTCTTGGGGATTTCCAATTTGCCCCGTGCGCTTTCCATGTGCCCGCCGGATAGCGCGAAGACCTTGTACGAACTGAGCCTTATCTACGGCGGGCCGTCCCGCTATGGGCGCACCATCCCGCCGCAGACGTTCTTTATAAACGACGCCGGGGTTGAATCGTTTACGAACTACAACCAGCGTGTGCCCATTATTACAACCCGTGTGCCGTGGCTTCTCAATGAGCTGATCCCGCTGGCGCACAAGCCCATACTTCCGGGCGACCCGGACATCATCACGGCAGACAGTCCTTACTACAACAAGAACTATCGTCTTCGCCTGACGAAAGCCGATCTTGAAAAACGGTTGTATGGCATGGGGGAAGACATCAGCAAGTTGCAGGATATTCTTGCCGACATGCGCGTTGAATTGGATGTCGGGAAGAACGCCCCCGAATTGCAGAACATATATCTTGAGTTTGCCGAAATACGTACCGACATGGAGGCATTGCGGGCCGAGCTTGGCAAGACGAAGGACGCCCTGCGCACCCTTGCGCAGTTGGTTGCCCCCATCCTTGAGAAGCACAATTAATCTGGGAGTGTGAAGAGAGATGATCTACAGCTTCAACTACAAGCGGGGAACGCAGGTATTCGACAACGTAAAGTCTCTTGCCGATGCCATTAACTTTGAGCTCCCTCGCAATTGGGATTGCCGTAATAAGATGGAGGCGAAGACGAACGAGATTGACGCCTTCATGCAGAAGAAGGTGTCGTGCGCCCACCTTGGCGTGGTGGGCCTCTTCGATTCGTATACGCCGCACATGGCTACCACAATGCTGAATGCAACATGGTATTGTGCCGTCTCTGCATACGACAAGGCCATCAGGAACTTGCATTGTGTGGTGCGGATGCACACGGGGTTTGACTACCCCTATGCCGTGGGCGTCGGCACCTCCCTTGCCGCTGACAGGAATCCCGGCAAGATGAAGTCGTTCCTTGGTGCCTTGTGGGATTTGGGGGCGTTCATACCGGAGAACTCTTTCGAGTACATGCCCGACCTTGCCGTGGCTGTAGTGCTTGCAAGGCTCAAGGCCCTGAGCAACAAGGGCGTCCCCAATGCAGACAATGTGCCGTCCATGTTCATCGTCACGTCCGTCCTGAATTGATGCCCGCAGGCCCGGCATTGCGCCGTCAGTGCCGGGCAGTATGGGTGCCGTAAATGAAACCCTCAACCACAGGAGAATGGGAAATGGAAAGGTATGCCGTATCGTGGCCCGATGTTTATGCCCATGCCAATGACGATTTTGATGGGCTCAATACCGCAAGGTTCGCTACCCTGCGTGAAGCTGTGCCGTGTGCCATGAAGCACAGCGGGATCATCCGCAACATGAAGGAGCGCCCCGACGATGGGGGGAAGACGAGGTTCTACAATGAGCCGGGTGAGTGGTCGACAACTGGCGTGCCGTGGGGCTATGCCCGCGATTGCTTCATTGCCGCAGCGGGCGACGCCCTGCTTGCCCTGTGCCCTGCGGGTGAAGAACCCCTGAGCGCCCTCGGCTACAACAGGTACAACCTGAACTACGAATACCGTATGCGGTTCGAGCATGAGTGCATCCGCTTCTACTGCGACATGCTCCCGCACTTGCGGTTCCCCGTGTCCTATGAACTCGCCAACCGTGCGGGCTCCCTGTTCATCGCCGCCCGGTGCGGGACAGGGATTGACTTCATGGCTGAGGACAAGCTGTTCGGCGGGCACGACAAGGCCCGGCTGTTCACCGAGATGGCCCGGACGTATGAAGCCCTTGTCGTCTTTCCCTCTGGGTGGACGTTCTCCATCCTCTGGAACGGGGGGGTGCAGCAATGAGGTCGATAGGCCACCATGAGGCGATGGCGGAACTCGTGCGCCAGCACGACAGGGAGCGGCCCTATGCCCCGGAGAACGGGCACCCTCTCGCCTTCGCTCCGGGCGACAGGGTGACGTTCGTCAATGACTGCGGCGTGCGCTTTCCGGGGCATGTCGTGGTTCGCATCATGCAGAGGGATGAAGATGAATGGCTCTACTGCGCAGGCCGCAGGTACTTCATCGACAGCGACAGCCCTTGGTTCCCCGTGTGTGAAGAAAACCTTTTGCCGGAATAGGAGAGAAGAGATGTACGAAGTCACAAGAACCTATAAGGTGTATCCGTTTAACGAATTGCCTGAGAAGCTGAAGGACAAGGCACGCGACCAGTTTCGTGACGACCTCGTAAATCAGGCCCTCAATGATGCGCAGGACAGCATCTATTGGGAATACATGCCCGGTGAGTTCGGCATGGAGATGAACTTGAAGGAGGGCCTGTACTTCGATTTGTATTATAACACCGTGTCGTTCGTCGCCAATCCCGTGGACTACATTACCCTGTACGAAGAGTTCCTTCTCCCCCGGATGCGGGCGTGGCGGGTGCCGCCTACCCCGTGGGCCGAGAAGTATATCCGGCACATCATCAAGGCCGGGTGGGGATGCTTCACTTGGAAGATTGAACACGGGCGGCTTGGGCTTAGGGACTACGCCCATGTCGTTGCCGAGTACGACGACAGCCACCCCGTTGCCGAGTTCAGGCAATCGCGGCTGGAAGCTCAGGCGGATGAGGCATTACGCCAAGTGTGCCGCGCCTTCGAGGAACTCGGTGCCGATATGATCGGTGCTGTCCTGAAGATGTTGGAGACTATCTGTAACGATGCGGAACAGGATTCCTATGTGGATGAGTTTCTTAATTTCAATGAATACGAGTTCGAGGTTGACGAAGACGGTTGCTATGTGGGGGTACACTGATGAGCTACGCTATGATTCCCGACGACAGCATCAACTACGAAGAGGGCGCTATCCTTTGTGATTGTGACTTCGACGACATCATCATTCTGGTGCCGGATCACTACGGGCAGTACATGCTTCAGGAATTGGTGTCCCGCTACACCATCAAGGGGGTGGAAGAGGAGGCGCTCTCCATTGCGGCGGACGGCCCGGACAACCCGTACTATCTGGAAGTCTGGGGTGAGATTGTGGATAACGGATACATCGAGGTGGACGGCAAGCGGTTCAACCTCTGGGTAGGGGAGAACGACATTTGCGCCGTGCGTGAAGGCTCCAACTTTGAAAAGTATTTAGGTATGTAAAGGAGAGATGTTATGGATAAGAGCTACGTTACCTTGGCGACGAAGTATTGCCCCATGTGCGGGGAGGAATGGGAGACGGGCGAGATTCTTATGGACAGGCAGTTGAAGAACAGGTTCGACCGCCACACCATGACCGGGATTGCTTTGTGCGAGGAACACGCGGCGCTCCAGCAGGAGCGTGACCTCATCCTGATCATGGAGGGTGTCGATGAGGGCAAGGCGTGCTCCGGGAATGCCCTGATGATTCCCCGCGACCTTTGCCATAGCTTGCTGAAGCACCTCTTCGCCAAGGCTGAGGACATCCCGCAGTCGTTCGTCACTGAGCCGGAAGGGTACAAGATGATCCTCAATGTCGCTGAGGCAATCAGGGACAGTGCGGAATCCAAGGACTAACAGCAATCAGCACGATGCCGGGCCGTGCCTGCTGAAAGGGCGCGGCCCTTGTCATAAACCTGAAAGGAGGAACCATGAACAACATTGAAGAACGCCGCCTTGTGAACGATGCCGCCATCAGTGACCTTACCGAAGAGGAACGCAACAATTCCACTGAAGCTATCCTCACCAACTTTCTCAACAAAGACTGGCCCAAGCTGGAACAGTTCCTGCGGGATAACCTTGGGGGCATGAGCCACATTATCTTCAACGTGAACGCCGGGTTCGACAAGAAGGAAAACGAGGAGAAGAATCCGGGGCATTGCCTGTTCGCCGTTATCGGCAAGGCGAACCCCAACGCCCTGTTCTCCGCAACGATGGCCTCCCTTGAGGCTGCCTCCAAGAGCATGGCTACGCTGACGCAGGACAGTGGCGAAGACTACGAGGTTCTGAGGGTTGGTTTCTATATGGTGCTTATGCAGACAATCATTGACAAGATGAGGGAACTCGGTGTGGAGGAAGATGCCATCGCGATGGGGATTAAGGAAGTCCTGCATGGGGATGAGTTCGAGACCGCGGAACCGGATGAAAATCAGGTCTGGCAGTAACATGAACGGGGGGCGCAAGCCCCCCTTGTTGGAGGTGCAGTATGGCAGATGAAGCAAAGGTGAAGCTGTTCGCAACGCACATGCTGAACATGGCTATGTCCATTGCCCATGATGAATTGCCGAGGGAGTACGGCTATGCCCCCTCGGAATCCAGAGACTACATAGACCCAAGGGATATGGAGATTGCCCTTGAAGAAGCGAGGGAGTTCGCTCACCACATGCAGCAATGCGGGCTCGACATGGATAGCTGGAGCCCCCAAACCCTGATGCTTGCGGGCCTCTCCTTCTGGTGCGTGCGCAACGGGTACGGCACCTCGTTCTCAGGGTACCCGGCGTACTTCACAGACAGCGAGGCCCGTGCGCTTGAGAACATTTCCTTCCTCTTCCCCGCAGTCTTCCCCTACATGAACGATGGCAAGGTACGAATCTACTAGGAGATAGTGAGATGAGCAGCGAGATTGTGATGTTTGATGCTGGCGAATTGTTTACGAAGAACCCTTCGGGCGTGAAGCTCCCCGGCTGGTCTGAGCCGAGCGCCTTCACCCCGGCGGTCAATCCCTACTACCACTTCCCCGCATGGTCTGTGGATGTCGTCATGTGGATCATCCATGTGCGGGAACCCCTGTTCCTCTTCGGCCCGACCGGGTGCGGCAAGACGACCTGCATCAAGCAGGTGGTGGCGAAGCTCAACTACCCCGTCTATGAAATCACCGGGCACAGCAGGTTGGAGTTCCCCGATCTCGTGGGGCATCATGTCGTGATTGATGGGGATATGTCCTACGAGTACGGCCCGTTGGCTAAGGCCATGCGGGATGGCGGGCTCTTCCTCCTCAACGAGATTGACTTGCTCGACCCGTCCACAGCCGCAGGCTTGAACTCCATCCTTGACGGAAGTCCGCTTGTCATCCCGGAGAACGGGGGCGAGATCATCAAGCCAAGCCCCATGTTCCGGTTTGCCTGCACTGCGAACTCGAACGGCAACGGCGACGAGACGGGCATGTATCAGGGCGTCCTGCGCCAGAATATGGCCCTGCTCGACCGCATGATGGCGGTCAGGGCGGACTACCTCTCGCCGGATATTGAAGAGTCCCTTCTCCAATATGCCGTGCCGCAACTGCCCAAGGAACTGGTCGGCAAGATGGTGGAGTATGCCGGGGCAGTGCGGAACCTGTTCGTCGGGAAGGAAACGAACGGCATGGATGAACCGCTCGACATCACCCTTTCGACCCGCGCCCTTATCCGGTGGGCTCAGTTCATCGTCATGTACAAGCCTATCAGTGCTAATGGGATTGATCTTGTGGAGTACGCCTTTGACCGGGCACTCGGATTCCGGGCGAGCACGGCGGGCAGTATCGTTCTGGCGGAACTGCGCCAGAGAATCTTCGGTTAACAATGGAGGTACATCATGAACACGACAGTCGTTAACAACTCCGGTTGCGTACACCTTGACGTAAGCATCTGGTCGGCACGCGCTAGGCTCCGCAGGGAGGACATCCCCGATGCCGACAAGCTCCCGCCCGAAGACCTTGCGACAATGGGATCGAAGCGCCTCTTTGACCCCGCCAAGATGCGCATCTTCAACACGTTGAAGGCCCGCGCCCTGTGTGGCCTCGACAAGATGGGCGTCCGGTTCCTCGGCGGCTGGCTCATGCACGAGGACAAGATGGACGAAGCCAACCAGATGCTGGAGGGCGTTGCATCCGAGTTCAATGCCGCCGTGCAGGACTTCCTTGCAAGCTACGATGCCGAAACCGAGGAGTGGCTCAAGGCGTTCCCGCAATGGGCGGGCATCCTGCGCAATGCTCTGCCATCCAAGGATGCCCTGCGTGGCAAGTTCAAGTTCCACTGGCAACTGTTCAAGGTCGAGCCCATTGCCGTGGCGACGACCAGCAACGGGAACAACCTTGGCGCAACCATCGGTTGCTTGGGAGACACGGCGCTTGAAGAAGTGGCGGGCATGATTCGGGACATCTACGAGGAAGTCTTCAAGGGCAAGGCCACCGTCACCCGCAAGTCCCTGCGCCCGGTGCGCACCGTCCTGCAAAAGCTGGACGGGTTGTCCTACCTGCATCCTGATGTCGGCGCAGCCCATGCCTTTCTGCGGGATGCCTTCATGTCTGTGGATGATACGGAGAAGCTGAAGAACCCGGACATCGTGCGCATGTTCTCCGGGCTCCTGTCCGCCATGTCGAGTGCCGAGGCGATCAAGGCCCTGTGTGCCCGCCGCCAGACGGAACAGAAGACGGACGTTCTCAGCATGTTCGATGCCGCAACGGGGCGCAGGGAGGAACCCGCTGTGCCCGTTGAGCCCGATGAGATGAACGACTTGCTTGAGAAGTTCAAGGCTACGGCTGGCATCATCAACGCCCGTGGATTGTTCTAGGAAAAGGAGGAGAGATGAGGTGCGGCAATCTGGAATGCGCAACCTTGGCGATGGTCGCCAAGGCTGTGTCCCTGAACTACAATGTTGATGTGGACATCAGCGGCAGCAATGCAATGACATACCAAAAGCAAGACCCGTATACGGGGAAGACATCCTACAGCATCAGCATCCCGACCGTGGATGTGCTGGACAAACAGCATATGCGGATGGTGCGGGGATACCTCGACCACGAAGCGGGCCATGTCCGGTTCACTGACTTTACCCTTTTGGAATCGTTGCGTGACGACCCTGAGTATGTGATGTCGTTCATAAACATAGCTGAGGATATTTACGTTGAGCGTGAGATGGGGAAGCGGTACGTTGGATGCGAGAAGAACTTGCGTTGGTTGTCCAAGCATCTATTTACGGAGAACTACGACAAGCCTAGCATTGCCCTCCTGAGAAAGATACAGAACAATCTGGAGCTGCATTTCCAGATGTTCGTCAGGCACGTCATGAACTACACCCTGTATTATCTGCGGGCGAAGCTGGTCGCTGATTTGTTTCCATTCGTTCCGTCCGAACAGAAGGCCGTGGAGTGCTTGGCTCCCGGCCTGACCAAGAACCTTGTGCCGATTATGGAGAAGTGGTTCCCCATACTTACTTCAACGTATGCTAGTTGCCAGTTCAGTAAGGAAATGTACGAAGCCATCAAGCAGTACATTCAACGCCCGTATGCCGGGCATGACCCTGCCGATTCGCACTCGTTCAAGAAGAGTCTACAGGACAAGGTAAAGAACTACGTCAACAGTCCAAAGAAAATTGCCGAAGAGATGAAGGACATGCTGCGGGAAGCAGCGGAGTTTTCTTTTCGCGAGAACGCTGACGCGGGGAAACAGGCAACTTTTACGGACATCGGCAAGAGTGCGGGCGCTGAATTGCAGGCAATGCACAACAAGTTTATGAATATGTTTGAGGACAGGAGCCGCAGGGCATTCATAGTGCGTTCCGTCCCGCCGCTGTCCCTCTTTGCGAAGGGTGATCGAATGCCCTTCGGCTTTGTTACGAAGGCCATGAGCATCACGGCGCAACTGGATGCCCAACTGTCCGGGTTGATGCAGTCCATTGTGTTGAACCGCGGCGGGTATACCTCCCGTGGCAAGCTCGACCCCCGGAAAGTCTACCGCCTGAACGTCAACAATCCGCGTGTGTTCTACCGCAAGGAGGAACGGCTGAAGTTCAACGCTCAGGTTGTCATCCTAGCCGACTGCTCTGGTTCCATGCAGGGGCAGCGGGAAATGATGGCGAGCATTTCTACTTACGCGCTGGCCCGAAGCCTGCGCAAAATCCCCGGCATCAGGACGGACGTTTATTATTACAGTGCGGTGACGTTTGAGCGGGCGCTGTCTCAGTCGGATCACATCTCCCGGTTCAGCAGGATGCAGGCGAGCGGCGGCACGCCCACGGGTTCGGCGGTCGAAAATGCCCTGAGCTTCTTCAACTATTGGGATGATTCCCGAAAGATTATCCTGCTCGTCACCGATGGCGAGGCGCAGGATATGGAGTACCTTCGGTACGTGTTGCAAGTGGCGGCCCGGAACAACGTGGAGGTGTTCGGCGTCGGAATAGACTGCGGTGCAATAGAGGAAGTGTCCGAACAGATTAAGGATTGCAAGGTCATTAAGCACATTAGGGAACTTCCTGCGGCGATGTTCGCCATGCTCAGGAAAGCGTTGGTGAGGTAGGCGATGGCTCGGTATGTGAACAACAAGGACATGGACAAGTTCATTGTGGGGCTTGTCAATGACGGCTGGACGTTTCAGTATAGGAAGAAACATATGCGCCTGCTGTCGCCGGATGGGGAGAAGATTATCACGGTGAGCACAAGCACCAGTGATCAAAGGGCTATCAAAAATACACAGGCTATCCTGCGGCAGTGGCAAAGGAGCAAGCCTGATGTCGCGATGGAGGGAAACGCCGGAACCTAGGTGCCAGTATTGCAGTCACTACCGCAGCGGGGACAACGTGTGCATCATGTGCGTGCTGAACCCAGACGCCCCCCCCGCTGCGGTTCATTCGCTCTTCGAGAAGGCGGATGGACTGCCCAATGTCCCGAACATCCGGGACGAAATCGGGTACCGCCGTGTGGATAACGGGCGGTGCTCGACATGCAGGTACTTGCGGAACGTGAGCCCTAATAGGGGGAAGCACGTTTACGTTTGCGACAAGTTCAGATTCTTTGTTAAGTCCGCCCGGTATACGGTATGTTCCTACTGGAGCGGGCGCTACGGTACCTTGTGGGAGGACAACGATGATGGGTACTAAGATTGCGTACTTCCTATGGTTCCTTGTGATGGTCATGATCCTTCTGGTCAACTCGTGCGAGAGCTACGAGCACCATCAGTGGAGGATGAACATGGAACATAGGGTGGACGCTTTGGAACATTTACTTTCTAAGTGATAGCTTTACAACACTTAGGATAAATGCTATAAGCAAGCTAATGTCTAATTACGGAGGTTTATATGAGCGACGAAGTACAGAGCAATCCGTTGGACGTGTTGTTGAACCAGCTTCTGCCCACCATCATCAAGCGGCTGAAGGATGCAGAAGCCACGCTCCATCAGATGGGCGGCGATGTGGACAGGCTTGAGCGCCGTTGTACGGCACTGGAACAGATGGTTCTCCAGCAGGGCGGCGGCACCGACAAGGCCACGCTTGAGAACATCCTCGACCGCCTCGCCGCATTGGAAGCGGCGGAACGCCCCGCCCCCAAGAAGCGGGCCTCCAAGAAGAAGGCGGCGGAATCCATGCCTGAAGTTGCCGAGCCTGCCCCCGCGCCCGCTGCGCAGGGTGCGCCCGTGAAGCCGAGCCTGTTCTCGGTGGACGACATCGGCGTTGACCGTGCGTCCGTCATCGTAAAGCATGATGTCGTCATGACGGGCGACCTGCTTCGCTATGTATTGTCCTTCGTTCAGGCTGGCGTCAACACTATTGAAGACCTCGTGGCGAAGAGCGAGCTCCCGCAGGAAGTGCTGGTCGATGTCCTGTCCCTGACCCCGCAGGAACAGGCACAGATCATGGCAGTGTTCCATTGAGCAGAGCGGCCCCCTTCGGGGGGCCATAAACTGGAGCGACATTGTGCATATAATCACAATCGACTATGAATCCTACTGGCGGCATCAGGATTATACCCTGAGCAAGATGGGGCCGATTGAATACATTCGCGACCCCCGGTTTGAAGTCCAGCTCATGGGCATCCGCATTGACCGGGGCAAGACTGAGGTGTTCGAGACGCATGAGATACCCGCCGTGCTCCAAGCCCTCGACCTTGCGAACCGCAAGGACTGCATCGTTGTGGGGCACAACCTCAACGGGTTCGACGCGCTCATCCTCTCCGAGCATTACGGGATTGTGCCGTACCTGTGCCTCGACACAATGACCATCTCCCGATGGATTGGCCTGTCCCGATTGGGGAACGAGAGCCACGCCCGGTTGACGAAGTTGCTCGGCACCGGGGAGAAGAAGGCGGGCACTGTGGTCAGTGACGGAAAGCATTGGCCCCATGACTTCACGTCCGAAGAACGGAAGTTCTTCAAGCAATACTGCGCCGACGATGTGACGCAGTGCTCCGAGAACATGCACACCATGCTGGAGTCAGGGCTGGTTACGAAGGATGCCATCCTGTTTTCCAACATCATCTGCCGGATGGGGACGCAACCCATCTTCCGGTTGGTGCCGAGCCTGCTCGATACCTACGTTAAGGAGCTGGAGGAACGGGCTGAACGGGCGCGGTTTGACCTGTCCCGCATCTTCCATTTCCACACGAAGGAAGAGTTCCTCCAGAACATCCGCAGTGCGGACAAGTTCTGCTCCATGATGCGGACGCTCGGCATGGAGCCGCCCATGAAGGTGAGCGCGGCGAGGACAAAGACGGCACGGGCGAAGCTGGAGGCAGAGTATGTTTCGCTCTCCGGTGCAGGTTATGCTGTCGTCAATGGATACGCTGGCGACGATGCGAAACAGAAGCGCATCAACGAGGTCGTCGGGATGCTGGCGGATCCGGCATCCTATGAAGTGCTGGCCCCCGCCCTGTCGAAGAACGACTACGAGTTCGTGAACTTGCAGAACCATGAGGACGACCGCATTGCCCTGCTGGTGCAGTCCCGGCTGGAGAACAACAGCTCCATCCAGATGAGCCGGGCGCTTCGGTTCGTCACCCTCGCCAAGTCGGGCAAGGCTCTGCCCGTGATGCTGAACTGCTTCAAGGCTCACACGAGCCGACTGACGGCGGGGAACTCTGAGGGTGCAAGTGATGCAACCAACCTTTAATTTTTGGAGGTTGTAAAACCGTGTGAACTCAGGGAACATCTTACTATGTAAGACAATCCTGAGCCAAGCTATACCACAACTGCTTATCTACCGTTGAAGAGAGGTATATAATGCCAGTTTGGAATCGTGTAACACAGGCTGAAATAAACGAAGTATTGTTTAGGTATCGTTATACTAATCTGACCGTGGAAGAAATTGCAGAGCATATAGGTAGAAGCTATTTCTGTGTGCATCAGATCATTCATAATCATATGAGCGCAGATGAAATACACAGTCTGAAGCGGAAGCGGTACCATCAGTCCAAGCTAGGGGATAACAGCCCAATGACTGGCAAGACTGGCGATACACACCACAATTATAAAGGTGGGTGTATTACTAAGTATGGGTATAAGCTAGTCTTAAAACCAGCATGGTATACGAGCAAAGAATCTCAGCGGCATATCTATGAACATCATGTTGTAGTGTGTGAGCATTTGGGATTGTCTGCTATACCAGATGGATATTCAGTACATCATTGTGATATGGATAAACTGAATAATGATTTCTCTAATTTGGTGCTTATTTCAAATGCCGCACATACACGACTACATGCCGCATTGCGGCGTGGTATAGAAGGTGCAACGACTATCTCGAAAGAGAGTACACTCAAGTGGGTGGAAGCGCACGGGGGCGGTATATGGCACCGCTCATGATATAGTCTGATCTGTACGGTGACGTACAGCAGTTCGCAAGAACGGGTATAGAGTAACGACCTATGCTGAACACAATGCAGAATCTTAGTAAACGCAACCCGAAGATGCTTACGCTTCGCCGGGCCATCGTCGCCCCGAAGGGGTATAAGGTCGTAGCCGCTGACTCAAGTCAGATTGAAGCGCGCCTGTTGGCATACATTGCCCGGCAGGACGACCTCTTGGATAAGTTCCGCACCGGGGAAGACCCGTATTCCCAACTTGCCGAGAATATCTTCAACGTGCCGTGGAAGGAAATCAAAGCCGGGAACAAGGCGGGCGACCCCCGTATGACCATGTACCGGAATGTTGGTAAGAAAGCCATCTTGTCCGCTGGCTATCAGGTAGGCTGGAGGAAGTTCAGCAACTCCCTCTTGGGCGACGGCGTGAAGCTCCATGCTGATTTGGAACAGCACCACCAGATGGCGAAGCACGCCCACAGTGTCTACCGTCTGACGCATGGCAACATCGTCCAGTTCTGGGGCCGTTGCCTTGAAGTTATCCGGGCGCTGTACCTAGGTTCCGAAGGGACATTTGGCGGGCCAAACGACGATTACTTCCAGTTCAAGGCCATGCCCTTCATTAAGGGCAACCTGTACGATGGGGCGGAGAACATGGCTCCTAGCGTCAAGATGCCGTCAGGGTATATCCTTCGGTATCCCGGCCTGCATGTGCAGACGGATGGGCGGCGGGAGGAGTTCTTCTACAAGCGCCCGTTCGGGAAGAACATGGTGGACACCAAAATCTACGGCGGCCTGCTGTGTGAGAACCTGATCCAAGGCTTGGCTTTCCAGTTGCTGATGTGGCAGGCGTGCCGGATGTATGAGCATGGCATCCCGCTCAAGGCCAATGTGCATGACGCATGGATTACCGTGGTGCCGGAAGCCGATGCCGAGCGGGTGCAGTCGCTCATGGAAGCGGATATGTCGAGCGTTCCCGATTGGCTCCCCGGTTTCCCCGTGGCCTGTGATTCCAAAGTCGGTGACGATTACACCATAGCGTAGAGGGTTGATGATGTTTGTATTCTCTCCATCCAACATGATGAACTACAGGCTGTGCCCGCGTCGGTTCGAGGGGCAGTCCATCACGAAGGAGATTAAGTGGAAGGCTTCAGTGGCGAAGAGCCGGGGGAGCCTTGTCCATAAGGCTCTGGAAGAAGCCATGTCTGATGGTTACGATTCGGTAACGAAGTGGCCTGATGATCTGTGCCAAGGGTATGTGCAGGAACAAATCCTTTGGGGCCGTGAGCTTGTGGAGACTATGGAGCACAGGCTCTATATCGAAAAGGAACTCACGGTATCCCGGCAGTGGGCGAAGACTGGATGGTGGGATGATGATGCCTACCTGCGGGCCAAGGCCGATATGATCCTTGTCCCCCCGCTGAAGTACCCTGACATGCCCGTGCATGTGGTGGACTTCAAGACGGGCAAGAAGTGGGATACGGACGACTTCCAGCTTAGAGTGGAAGCTCTGCTGTGCCATATCCTTTTCGACCGCCCGGTTGTTTCCTATGCCTACTGGTATGTGGATGCGGGCGAGACGGTGGACATGACCATTGATTTCCGCAATGGCATCCAGCTTGTGCAGGATGTCGTGGAGCTGATGTCTGAGATGGACAAGGCTATTGCCAATAAGGATTTCCCTAGCAGGAAGAACAGGTTCTGCAAGTATTGCGACTTCTACAACACGCCGTTGTGCGGGCTGTGAGGGTATCGCTATGGCGACGACGCCGGAAGGCAAGGTTAAGACTGCCATCAAGTCTGTGCTCAAGGATGAAGGCGTTTACTATTTCATGCCGAGGGGCACGCTGTTGGGCCGCCGCGGGGTATCCGATTTCATCTGCTGTGTGAACGGCAAGTTCCTCGCCATTGAAGCCAAGGCCGGAGCGAACAAGCTCTCGCCCACCCAGATGCTGGAGAAGGATGCCGTTACGAAAGCGGGTGGCATCGCCCTTGTGATCAACGAAAGCAACCTTGATCAACTCCGGTTGATCATTCAGGGGATGAGATTGTAAGTCATGTTTGTTGTTGGGAATAACATCGTCGTCTTTGAAGACCACGGGCAAATGGTGGTGAAGGTCACTGACCCCGCGCAACGCCGGGCTGTGGTGAACTTGCCGTATGCCGTGGTCAAGGAAGGCGAGGGCCAGACATTGGTTCAGTTGCCGTGGTGTGAAGATGCCTGCCGCTTGTTGCAGAACGTGGGCATTGCCACGGTCGACGCGGCCCCGGTATTCCACAAGAGCCAGCTCTTGGTGGAGGGGATGTATAAACCGATGTGGCACCAGCTTTTCACGGCGGCATTCATCACGCTGAACCCGCGGTGCTATGTCCTGTCTGACCCCCGCACGGGGAAGACGGGGTGCCTTCTCATAGCAATGGATTATATGCAGAGATACGGCATCGTGCCCGGCGCGTTCCTCATCATCACCACGGTGACGACCATGCGGAACGTGTGGGAGAATGGCATAACTTCCACCCTGCCGGGGGTTCGGGTTCAGTTGGTGAACGGCAAGGGGAGAGAGAAGCAACTGGAGAACCCGGCGGATTACTACGTCACCAACTACGATTCCATCCGGCTGTCTCAGGGTGCCTTCGCCAAGGCGGTGCGGGACGGGCGGATTGCCGGGGTTGTCATTGATGAGCTGACCCATGTCGGGAATGTTTCCAGCCAGCGGTATCAGGCCATTAATGCAATAGTGAATCGGTTGAACGTGAAGCATGTTATCGGCATAACGGGTTCGCCCGCCGAGAACAACGTGAAGACTGTGTTCGGCATGTGCAAGATGATCAACGCCACGAGGTTGCCCTGCACTACCCAGAAGGCATGGATTGGAATGACGACCTATGCCTACGGGACGGAATCTTTCATGCGGCAAATCTCAAGCGCGGCCCCGAAGATTATCCACGAGGCCATGCAACCAGCGGTGCGCTTCAACAAGAAGGACATCATAGACTTGCCGCCAGTCGTTACCCAAACCCGGTCGTGCTCATTGAGTTCCGAGCAGATGAAGCTGAGGCTTTCACTGCGGCAACAGGCTATAGCCCTGCTGGATTCCGGTGAGGTTATCACTGCCGCCAACGGCGGGGTGCTGTACCAGAAGTTGATGCAGGTGTCGCAGGGCATCGCCATTGGAGAGGACGGCACCGTCCACCAGATTGACAGCAAGGACAGGACGAACACCATCCTTGAAGCAATAGGGGAGACGTACCGCAAGGTGGTTGTCTTCTGCTGTTACAAGGGCGTCATTGCAAAGCTGGCATCGGACATTGCCAATGCAGGGTATACGGTGGGTGTCGTGGACGGGAGCATCACCGGGGAGCGCCGGGCAAAGGTACTGCACTCTTTCCAGTACGAGAAAGACCCGCATGTCCTCATCTGCCACCCGACGACCACGGCATACGGGGTTGAGCTGTCCGCCGCCGATACGCTCATCTTCAACGGGCCGCCTCCGCTTGGCGGGTTCATCTATGCGCAGGCTCTGGAGCGGTTGAGTTCTGCAAAACAAACTGCTGACAAGATTAGCATTATCCGCATCGTCGCATCGCCCGAAGAAAAAAAGTTCTTCAAAAGTCTTGACATGGGCCGGGATATGGGTAGCTTTATATCAACACTGTTTGAAGACTTTCGCAGGGGGTTAGCATGAGCGACGCGGTTTTTGATCGAATCGAGAAGCAGTTGCCTGAGTTCTTTGACCGGGCACAGGCTGAAAAGTATACCAACGGTTTGGTAAGTGTGCAGTCGCTGCGGCAACTTGCGCACCGCAGGCAAGGGCCGAAGGTTCACTACTTCGGGCAGAAGGTGGTGTACCTCAAGGAAGAATTTATGGAATGGGTAAGGAGTTACTATGCCGCCACAAAGTACCGCGCCGACCCTTGGGGCGCTGGCTCGGATGTATGCGGAGACGAAGAACATCCGGCAGCAGTTGGAGAACAAGGTGAAGGAACTGAAGGATGCAGAAATGCAACTTCAGAAAAGGATTCTGCTGGAGATGTCGGCGGAAGGATTGACGACCAGCAGGTATGAAGGCATCGGGCGTTTGTCGATAACGAACCGGAGCCATTATGAAATTGCAGACATCGAGGTTCTTATCAAGAAGATGGTTCAAACCATTGGCGAGGCGGTGCAGAACAACCGCCCGTGGGCGGACGGGTTGCTGTTGCAGCAGCGTGTCCATGCCGGGAACCTCGACGATTATATTGCGGACATGAAGGCGGCCTCGCCCGGACTGACGGATGAAGATTTGTACAAGCAGTTCGGTGTCCGCAAGGTTACGGAAAAGGTTGTATCTTTAACCAAGAATTAGGAGAGAATGTGATGTCTCAGTTCCCCGTAGTTCAGCCCGTGTCTCAGCTTCCCATCCTTAACAGCGATGTGTTGCAGACGTTTACGAATGTGTTCGACGATGCGTTCAATGGGTTCGGCGGTGCCAACTTCCGGCGCATCAAGGTGCGCAAGCTGGACTTCGCCCTGTGCGAGAACGGAGCGCAGGAAGTTGTGCCTGCCAATGGCTTGTATGCCGTCCTCGTGGGCGCGGCCCCCGTCAACCATTGCGTGTGGTACTCCCGTGTGTACGCCCCCGGACAGGAACCCGAAGCGCCTGACCTGACGTGGATTCAGCATACTCCCGATACGTTCCCCGATGCGCTTCCCGTTGAGTTCAGGCGGAAGCAGAACGTTAATGGTCAGGAGCGTTGGGCCTTCCAGATTTGCCGCCGTACCGTCTGGTGCGTGGCCCGCATCGTCAACGGACAGCTCTTCCTCGATACGGAGAAGCCCTACATCTTTGACCTCACCTCCAGCTCCCTGTTCGGGAAGTCCATCCCGGAACAGAATATGTACAAGTGGGGCGGGCTCCGGGATGTGTGCCGCCAGTATTCCACGGCTACGTTCACTTGCACGCCGTCCATGTTCCTGACCCAGATTGTCCTTGACGTGAACTCCCCCGTGCAGGGCGTGGTCATGTTCAAGCCCATGCGGGACAACAACGGCAACATGCTGTTCCTTGACGAATCGAATCTGTATCAGGTTCAGGAATGTGCCATGCGGCAGTCCACACAGGACTTGGCGGTTGTCCGGGAAAAGCTGACCTATGGTGATGCCCCGGTGCAGGCACAGCCCACGGTGACGACGACACCCGCGGCAACGGTTCATCAGGTACAGACCCCCGTTCAGCCCACGGTGTCTGTGACCCCGGCTCAGTCTCCGGTGCAGACTCCGGTGCAGGCTCCGGTGCAGGCTCCGGTGCAGGCTCCGGTGCAGACTGTGGAACAGGCCGCCCCGCTCCTGTCGGGACTGATGCAGGAAATCCAGACCGTGCCGCCCGTTGCACCGTCCGCGCCCGCCCCGGCGCAGCAGCCCACGATTTCCGCTGAGGCTTTCGGGAACTTGCTGGATGCGGCAGACTCCATCTTGGGCTCTGTGGGCGGCGCGTTGGATACCCCGTCCGCCATGCCGGAAGCGATGGAAGCGCCTGTTACTGCCGCGGCTCCCGAACAGCCTGAGCCCGTGCAGACCGCAGCACCCGCTGGACAGCCCGTGGCTGGCATGGTAAGTTCTACCACGCAGTCCACTATTGCAAACCTTATGTCGCAGTTGGGGTAGTTTTTAGTTGACAAGGTGAGGTGAGAAGCGTATGGTTCTTCTCACCTCACTGAGAAAACCTTCTTGCTCAGGCTGTTGCGAGGGGAGTTGCCGGGTGTAGTTCCGCCCGGAGTTCAACTGTGGTGCCTTTCGCAACAGCACTGAACAAGAAGGTTTTTTAACAGGCTGCACCACACAGCCGAGGAACTTCTATGCAAGAACATTTCCTTTCGAGAGTTCTCCCTTCGTTACCCGCTCCCGATCTTTTCGGGACTGCTCCCGTTTATTTCTCTCTTGGCCTGAGCAAGAACAAGGGCCAGTATCCAGATCAGAAAGCGTGCAGCTCGTTGTTCTCTATCATGCAGCATTGTGCCTCTGCCGTTGCTGCGGGATACGACAGCTACTTCGCTCTGGCTTCCTTCAAGGATGTCCTTGCCGGGCGCAAGCAAGCCAATGTCCACGAGATCAAATCCTTCTGGGCGGACATTGATGCGGGCAAGCCCAACAGCAAGTACCGTGACTGGAAGGAAGCCCTTGCCGCCGTGCGGGACTTTCAGATCGCAACGGGCCTCAAGGCTACATTCATTGTCTTCTCCGGCCGGGGGCTTCACGTTTACTGGACGTTGACGAAGGCGCTGACGCCTGAACTGTGGCGTCCTATCGCCCGTCTCTTCCATAAGCTCTGCGGGCAATACGGGCTCGACGTAGACCCTGCGCGTGCGGAAGACCCCGCCAGCGTGCTCCGCATCCCCGGTTCCCGGCACACGTCCAGCGGCAACCCTGTCGTTGTCCTGCGGGAAGAACCGTTCGATTATGACCCCAAGGAATTTCTGCGGCTCATCGGCGCTTCCTTAAAGGAAGATGCCGTAGCCGCACCGATTGCCCCTACCCATACCCCTCAGACCAAGGCGGCAGACCCGCTCGCCGTGGCTCTTGGGATGGGGCCGCAACCGCCTTCGGCAAAGGCGTTGCCCATCATCCAAGGCTGCCCCGCCGTCCGGGTGATGGGGCTCGCGTCCTACCCTCACTGGTTCGCGGGCATGTCCGTATTGCGGCGTTGCGTTGACGGCTTGGAGTGGGCTCACAAGTTGTCCGCTTTCGATGCTGCGCGGTATACCCCTGAAGATACGGAACGCAAGTTCTATGCGGCGGCACAAGATGCCCCGGCCCTCTGTAGCACATTTGAAAGAATGAACCCTGAGCTGTGCCAATCGTGCAAGTACAGAGGGCAGGTCAAGTCTCCCGTGCAGTTGCACAGGCTGGCGGTCAATGCCGCCTCAGCGCCCGTAGCTTCACCGCAAGCAACGGCTGTACCTGTACCACCGCAGGCGACGAAGGAACCCACAGTCCTGCCGATGCCCGCGCCGCAAGCCAATGTGGAAGCCGTGTCCGCACCGCAGTTCATGACCGCCGCGCAAGTCGCGACGATGGTGGATGCGGTTGCCGGGCACGGCACGCATTTGCGTTTCCCGGAAACGTGGGAGCATCCCCGCCTGACGCTCAACCACCCGAACTTCAAGGTGGATACGCGGGGGATGATCCATGTTGTTGCCGAGAAGGATGAGACGACAGGGGCATACGTCTACAAGGAACACGTCATTTGCAAGACGCAACTGTACTATCTCTATTCCGTCTATGAGCGGGTGGACGACAAGCCCAAGCGGAACTTCATGTTCGAGCTTGTCCACCCCAATGGGCAGATAGAGATCGTAAAGTTCTGCCCCGATGTGGATCATGGGGAACAGAACATCATGAAGTGGATGTTCAACGCCCGCATGTTCCCCGTGCATACGGGGTATACGGGGAAGCTCTTTATGTCTTTCATCAATGCTTATCTGCAACAGGTAGTCTTTGACGTAGAAGAACTCTATACGTTCCAGAAGTTCGGATGGAACAAGTGCATTGACCAGAGCACCCGGCAGGAAACGACAGGGTTCGTCGTGGGCAAGGGCGTCGTCACGGCGTCCGGGCTCCATGCCGTGAACCATGCAAAGGGTGCCCAGAAGATTGCCGACAACGAACTGAAGGTGAAGGGGAACCTTGAGAACTGGAAGCGGGTTCCGCAAATGTACCGCATCTTGCGCCAGCCTGCGGGCCAGCTCGCCATGTGTTTCTCGCTGGCGGCCCCCTTCATGAAGTATGGATCGGGCGAGGCCCGGAGCGCCATCTATTCCCTCTGGTCAAGCGAACCGGGGCTCGGCAAGTCGCAAGTCCTGCGTGCCGCCGCAAGCGTGTGGGGCGACCCGATGGAACAGTTCGTCGCCCGCGATACGTCAACCGTGGCCCGCACCCGGCGCATGACCATCCTCAACAACCTGCCCGTATTCTTTGACGAACTCACCGACATGAAGCCGGAAGATATGTACTCGCTGGCTTACACGCTGGTGGCCTGCAAGGAAAAGGAAAAGCTAAAGTCTTCCGGTCAGGAGTTTGTCGATACCGGGTCATGGACAACGGTGTCATTCGCCACATCGAACCGCTCCTTCAAGGAAGCCATCGCCCTGCACGCCGGGGATTCTGATGCCTCGCTCCAGCGTGTGATGGAATACGAATGCGACTTCCCCTCGTATGCGCACATGCCGAAAGTGCAGGCTTACATCAACGCCTGCATTGACGAATGCAAGAACAACTACGGGGTAGCCGGGCCTGAGTTCATGTATCAGGTTCTGCAACGCCCGGAACGTCTGGCGACCCTGACGAAGCAGGTGGAGCACTGGTGCTCCGCGCATGGGTTCGAGAACGCCGAACGCTTCATGGGGTATCCCTTGGCTATTGCGCTGAAGGTTGCTCGGTGGGCTGTGGAGTTCGGCCTCCTCGACTACGACATAGACGCACTGGAACGGTGGGTTCTGGAAGTCTTTGTGCCGCACAACCGCAAGCGCACGAAGCAACACGCCCCCGACTTTGAAGGGAGCATCCGGGACTACTTGGCTGATCGCCAGCTCCACACGCTGACGGTCGTTGCCGAGGATCGCCCGCCGCATATGGCAGACCCGCACTTCAAGGGGGTAGGGGACAAGTACGTCATCAACCTGCCGCCCAAGGAAATCTATGTGCGGGCCATACAGGATGAGGGCGTCGTGTTCATATCCAAGTCAGACTTCACGGCATGGTGTCGGTTACGGCATATGTCCCCCTCGGTTATTATCAGCAAGCTACAGGCTTCCGGGTTGGGAGTTAAGGAGGTAGTCCGCAACTTGGGCAGGGGCTTGTCCTACCTCTCAATGCCGAGGGTGAGATGCTACATGCTGGAAGCAAATACGGTGGCGGCACTAGGCTATTCATTCGCCACAACACAGGAACAACCAATAGAGAAGGTGGAGTAAAGCTATGAGAGAAAGGTCAGTATTCGACAACGCCCGTGCGAATTTCCTTCTTACCGAACTGCGGGAACTGACGGAACAGTATGTGGGATTGGCGCAGCAGATCAGCACCATCCAGAAGGACATCGCGCATTGGTCGTCGCCCTATGAGGAAGGCGATGTGATAGTTGGCTGGAATCATTCGACCCCGAAAAAGGAAGCCGTGGTGATTGACGTGCTCTTTGATGAGGATGAGCCGCACTATGCCCTCAAGGTCTGCCCCTACAACCAGCAGGGGGAACGCTCCAAGGTGTTCCGGTACATCCCGGCGAACTTCCCCATCCAGTTTGTACGGAGGGAAAAAGATGAACAGTAAGACAATGCACACCATCAGTTTCTTTCTGCTCCTCATGGGGAGCCTCATGCTGTTGTTTAATCTCCTTACCGTTGTAGCGCCGGAAAACCTGACGCTTTTTAACGTGTACTGCGCCATGACCATTGTCTTTATCGTCATGGCTGTGTTTGTCGCGGGCGTATTCTTCGCCCTGTCGCGCATCACGTTGTCGGTAATACATGCGGCTATTGATGAAGAGGGCAACAAGGGCCTTGCCTTTTCGCTGAAGATATTCGGCTTCAACCACATCTACATCCTGAGAGCAGATGATGCAGAAGAAGACGAGTGACGACACATATGACTTGGCTGGCTATGTCATGCGTTTGCAGAAAGACTTATCGGATTACAAGCACACCGCAGTAGTCCTGCAACAGCGTCTGATAGCGGCACGGGAGGAGTGTGAAGCTCTGCGGGCCAAACTCAGTGGCGAGCTTGAGGAGCGTGACGAACGGATACGGGTATTGAATGACCGCATATCGTTCCTGTCTACGGAGAACATGACCCTTCGGGCGAGCCAGTACAAGTGCCAGCAGGAAGTGGAAGAGCTGAGGTGCAAACTGCATGGGCAGAAAGCATCGGATGCAGGGCCTGAGCTGGTGTGGAGATAGGGTACTAGGCGAAGACGAAAAGATTATCCTCAGCAATCTTGACGGTAATCCAAGGGTCAGAGCTAATGCTGGATGAAGATGAACTTTTAACCTACCCCGTACAGTATACGGATCAGGTGTAAAACTAATTGGTGTCGAAGTAATTTAACTGAGCGCAATTTTGCGCTCAGTTAAATTATCAATAAAATCACCCGATAACCTGATTGAAGTAAACGGGGTGTGTTTATAGTGTAACCCTGCAAGATTATTTAAACCCGGTGAAACGCCGGGTTTAAAAATTGTCAATAAAATCAGCTACGGTAATTTACCGCAAATTTAAAAAACTTAATTAAATCACCCAAGTTGGTGATTCACCCATGCGGGCAAAAAGACCCCCGTGTAGCTGGAGCGAAGTCTACACGGGGGTTTTCTTGTCATGAGGGTTTGGCCCTGCATGATAAGAATATGTTACACAATGCTAAGGGAGTTGCTTGGCATTGATGGTAAGCGATTCCGTAACGATGTGCGTTCCGTTGCAGTTGGTTGCCGCTACGCTGAAGTGTACGTCCTCACTGGATGTCGGCGTACCGGACAGCTTGATGATGTTGTTCGAGGTCGTGGCCTCCATCCAGCCGGGCGCATTGCTGATGCCGATGGTCATGGGCAGGTCGCCGGAGAATACCACGGCACCTTCCCATGCGACACCCTCCTGCAAGTCGGGCAACGATGCGCCGCCGAATGCGACGGGGTCGCACGGGCACTCTTCCTCACAGCAGGTATAGTTGCAGATCAAGTCTTTCACTACAGCCGCAACCAGAGGAGAGATTGCGGAAACGCATGTGCCGTAGTGATGCAGTACGGCAGTCGTCCCTTCCTGTGCCCGCTCAATGAGGATAGTACCGCCAGCGTTGTACGCCCGCACAACTTCATAGTGCGAATCCCCCTTGAGCGCAAGGTAAATATAGTCGTCCTCATCCGGCATAAGTGCCAGCAGATCGGCAACCGCTGAGTTGCAGATCGGCAAGTCCGTACCTTCAGGCTCAAGCCTGTCGGTCAGATAGGTGGCGAAGTATTCAATCTGCATCATACTGCCAGCCGCCGTTCCAGATCATTGATGCGGTTCTCCAGCAGGGTGATGTAGTTCCAGAGTTCATCGACCATCTGTGCCGAGGCGAACCCGGTATGCCCGCTGGATTCATAGTCGAGGTTGCTCAACTTGCTGTGGACGGACGGCCCCGCCGGGCCTACAGGCCCTTGCGGGCCTTGCAATCCGGGAGCTCCATCCCTTCCACGCGGCCCCATCGGGCCTTCAGGCCCCGGCTCGCCGCGATCTCCCTTGTCTCCCTTCTCACCTTTCGGGCCGCGCTCGCCCGTCTCTCCCTTAAACCCACGCTCGCCACGAGGCCCCATCGGGCCAGTCGCGCCCGTCTCGCCCTTCTCTCCCTGATCCCCCTTCTCGCCTCGGATGCCCTGTAAACCGCGAATACCTTGCGGGCCAGTGTCACCTTTGTCCCCCTTGTCGCCCTTCTCGCCGCGGGCACCAGTGTTGCCACGAGGCCCTTGCGCACCGGGCACACCCTGCTCACCCTGTTTACCCTGCGGGCCTTGCGGCCCCGCCGGGCCGGGCACGCCTTGGTTCCCCTGCTTGCCCTGCAAGCCCTGCTTACCCTGTGGGCCTTGCGGCCCCATCGGGCCAGTGTCGCCCTTCTCGCCCTTGGCGACGCAACCCCACCGCACAAGGCAGGGGGATGAGCTGTCATAGATAAGCAACTGCCCGTCCACGGCATCGACCGGGACGGGGATATACATCACGCCTTCCGGCGGCACGGCACCGGGGGTTCTACAATCGAAATGTTTTGCCATCATTCATCTCCGCATGAAGCCAGTGAGAAATCTACCGAAGCCTGATCAATAAAATGGTCAACGCACATTGGCCCAAGGTCAATGTCAAACTCTGCCAGTATGCAGTATGGCGGCGGCGCGGGCGGCGGTGGCGGTGTGGAGAAGTCTACGTTGCAGTCCTGCGCCCCGACAAGATATTCGGGGGGGATAACTTTCCCATCCGGCTTGATGGGGAATGGCTTGAGCACCGGGCCGGGCGGCAAGGGTTTGCAGGATGACCCGCACAAATCGTGCGGGTCGTAAGGAGGCACCTGCCTAGGCGTTACACGAATGACTCCCGTGTATCGACCGGGCGGTAAGCTGTGAATCCTATCGTCTATGCGGAAGACAACCGCACCGTCAGCGTCCAGCGTGAAGGCGGGGCAGATGAGGGCCGGGAAATCCGGCCTCCAGTTGGCGACATCCACGTTAGTACGCTTGCCGGGCCAGCACCCGGTAAGAATCCAAGGAGACCCGTTAGGCCCGCATTGATCCATCATGTCCCGCTGTCCGGGGAGGATGAGCAGTTGCAGACGCTGCCAGTCCGTAAGCTGCCGCCCCTCCCACGAGTCCCTTATCCGAAGGGCCAGACGGGTCATGTCTTGGGTAAGCCGAAGGATCATCTTGCACCCGCGTAGAAGTTAAGATTCGCAACGGCTTCATCGTAAATGGAACTCGTTTGATTTGCAAGCTCATCGAATGCAGAACGCAGTTCTTCCGAATCATCGGAGTTCAGCCAGATGGCTTTCGTCCTCTTGCCCATCTCGGAGTCCGCACGCTTTCTGGCGCGCAGTGCCGCATCGAGAACGAACCAGTCCTGAATCTTGTCCTCATCCCATCCGATGGATTCAAGCTGCGCCCGCTGGTAATCCATCCGTTTGTCCGGGTCGTTCTTGTAGCTGGTGTCCGTCATTTTCACCCCGGCCCGGCGCAGCTCCGCTTGGTATGCGTCAAGGGCACGGTAGAACAGCCGCTGGCTTGCGTTGTTGACGGTGCCGAACAGCATTGTCCCGCCAAGGGTGGAGAGGAACTCGCCCATCCGCTCGGATGCGGGCGGCTGTGCTCCATGCTTGCGCGGGGTGTCGCCCTCCAGCCAGCCTTTGATGAACCGGAATGGCCCCGTGGCGAAGCCCTCGATGATGGACTGAATCTGTTCGGGGGCAAGGTCTGGCCCGTGCATGTTGCGGTACAGGTACTTTGCCGCATCATGGTAGAACTTGGGCGTAGACGAAGAGCCTTGGTCTGCCATCGCCTTGGTGCCGCCACGTTCCGCCCACGTCAGCTTCTGCCCCGCCCAACCCGTGTTGGTGACGGATTCGGCAAAGGGGCTCAACAACTGCGGCATGAACGCCTGCGTGAAGAAAGCCATCGGATTCTCGGTCATGGAGAACTCAGGCCAGTTGCCGGGCGACATATTCTTGACAAGGGTGTAGACCATCTCGAACCCGTAGTCGGCAGGAGCCATCAGCCCGCGCTCCACCCTGTCGGCACCAACCATCATCGTGGCGACAATTTGGGGGATGCCGTAGTCGAGCGGCAGTTTGATGTAGTCCCCGTCGCCAAGGCCAATGGGAATGCCGCGCTGAAGCTCTGACAAACTCATTGCGTCGAAGTAGCTGTTGCCGTTCTCATCAGTGCCCATCGAATCCTTCATGATGGGGAGCAACATGGAGTAGGCCCCGGCAAGGCCAGCCACAGTGAGCATCCCCTTGCGGGTGGCGCGGTACACGCCGCGCTGATCCGGCACAAAGCCCATCGTCCGCATGATGTTTGCGGCACCCTGCATTGTCGGGATGATGAACGGGTAGAGGCATTGCAGAGCGGGCGTTGCCGTCCCGCGCTGGTAGAGGTTCATCATCTCAAGCGTAGCGTGCGCCGCGCTGTCTACGCTCAACCCGGCGTCGCGCAGGGTGGCGAACTGGTTGAAGCTGGCGATATTGTTGAAGTAATCGTTCCAGCCATCCAGTACGGCAAGGGCTTGATCTTTGCGGTTGCCGAGCCCGTTCAGCATCTCGGCAAACTTCTTCCCCTTGGGGTCTTTCGGATTTGTCAGGTACTTACGAACAAACCCCGTGGGATTGTCCCGTGCCTCAATGACATCCGCAAGAGTGCGCCGGATTTCATTCTGCCCACGGGTGTACTGCTGGTGCAACCCCGCGCTCACGTATTCATTCCACAGCCGCCGGGCATCGGAGTCCGGTGCGGCAGTATCCCGCACCAGCGTATCCATAAGCATACGGGCGGCGCGGGGCGTGTTCGTGAGATAGTTCGATACGAGTGACGACCCGGCAATCATTGTTCCGTCAGGGCGGTAGTAGTCACGGGCCAGCATCCCCGTTGACCGCATCATGAGGTCGCGCCCGCAGTTGATGAAAGCAAAGGTAGGACGGAACCGGGTGAACAACTGCCCGGTGCGGCTTGTCCAGCGGGCGACGCCTTTGCCGAACGAGGTGGCGTGCTTTGGTGCCGCAACAAGGGCGTCGTTCAACTGCATACCCGTAAGGCCCGTCTTGGGGTCTTTCCAGTTCGGGTCGAACGTAATCAGCATCTTGGTGGAGCTGATGGGTTCCCCGGTCTGTGGGTCGAACTGGCTAGGGATGTCGGCAATGAGGCACCCGCGTTCTTCCAAGTTCTCCGCCCATCGGCGGATTTGCGGTTCCCCATTCATCTTCCACTGCTTCAACTGAGCCACGTTGAACATCAACAGCCCGTTGTTCTTCCCGGATACTTCCGCATCCTTTGCTGCGGCTGCCATGCGCAGGGTGAAGTCCTGCATCCCGATCTCGTTGGCTGCACGGCGGGCGTAGTTCAGCACAGTGAAGTAAGCACTGTCGGGTTTGTTGATGCGCCCTTTGATTTCACCGTAGGTTCCGGGGCTGTACAGCGCCGCGTCGTTGACGGCACCCGTGATGTTGTCGAACTTGGTTTTGACCGGGAGGTGGTACTGGAAGTCCGGGAACGACCGCAGGACTTCGGGCGATACCAGCCCGGCCTGCACACGCGCCTCAAGAATCCCGCGATACCCGTGCTCCCGAAAGTCCGCAGTCCATGCTTCAATCTCTTCCTTCGTGAACCCCATGTCCAGAATGCGCTGCTGCAACTGCTGCGCTTCGGCATTGGTATACCCGCCGGAGATCAAATCCCGTTTCGGGTTGGGGTTGTTCAGGTTGGCGGAGAGGTTCTCGATCTTGTGTTGCAATTGTGCAATACGGACTTTGGATTCGTCCCCCCTGTTCCGCAGCCGTTCCGCCGCAATCTCTCCCTGCCAGCGATCCAGAAGGAGCTGGTTGATTTCCGGCATCATCTGGCAGTTGGCGTAGTCTCCGAAGATGGTGGCGACCTCATCGACAGTGTACCCGGTGCGTTGCGCAATGGGCTTGAGCTGTTCGTTGACTTCCTCAATTGCCTTGGTGAACTTTTGCAGCGTCCCCTGAATCTTCGGTTCCATGAGCTCAAAGGCCATGCGGGTGCTGTTGTTCACGTTCGCCCTGTCGTTCTCGCCAAGGTACGCCTGCGCCCACAGGTTGATGTCGGCGCGGGCGTTGACCAGCTTGCGGGTTGTTGCCGTTACGAAGTTCGCCCACTTGCTTACCTCGTTGACGGATGTCTGACTGACGGCACGAAGGTTCTCCTGCCACTTCTGCATCCGTTCAGCCTGCGCATCCCGCGCCGTGTCCATGAGTTTGACGACATCACGGGCCAGCCCGCGCACTTCCCTGCGGTCGCGTGCAGTCGTGGGGCTTATCGTCGTCGTGTAGGAACTGCTGATGCTTCCGCCAAGGTCGCTCATGTAGGTGGCGTGCTCATAGGCATCTCTAGCAATCTGTTCCAACGTCAGAGCGCGTGTCTGTGCAGGGTCAACGGTGTGCCGCATGGTGCCAAAGGCCCCACCGTTTCCATGCGGGCGTCTGGTGGACGCGAAGATTTCTGCATCATCAGGACAAAACATAACTTCCTCAGCAGGCAGGGTTCTCGGCTACCTTGTAACCGGACTCATAGGAGTTCAGTTCGGCCTTAACAATATCAATGGGCGACACATCCGGCGTCATGGACTGCGCTTCATAGATGGTATCCCAGATGGAATCCGGGAGTTCCGGCGTGGCGATGCCCGAATCATGGAGTGCGTTCAGCAGCTTCGTTTCAGCCTTGCTGAATTTCTTCGCGGCATCCGGCATCAACTGGTTCAGGCGGTCGCTGATAAGCAGCTCCCACGCCTTGTTCCGCGCATTCTCCGGTTTGATTCTGGCATTGTAGTTCTTCTTCCAGAACTCATCGGGAAGCGCGTCAATCTTGCTGCTGGTCGTGACGGGCGCTACATTCGCACGCTCCCGGACTTCCTTCGGCACCACGTCGAACGTGGCGTTCGTCATGTCGATGGGCGTGTTGCTGCTGGACGGGCGAACCTCAGCGGGCCGCACATCCGTAGTCGCGCCATCAGGCAGGTCTATACGCCGACCAGCGGGTTGTTGCTGCGCGCCAGCGCCTTCTGCATTTCCTGCAACGCCCGCACTTCCGATTCCTTCACCAGTGCGGATTCCTGCGCCAGTATCTGGTTGCGCACTTCCGGCGGCTGCTGGTTCACCACTTCGTCCGCTGTCGGCTCCCGTTCCCCGCCCAGTCCCCGCTGGTTCAACAAGGACTTCAGCCGTTTGATTCTGTCGTTCGCCCGGTTGTGCGGCCCCGCCAGTCCTTCCGCCTTCAACTGGTTCACCGCGTCGAGCAGCTTCTTGAGCAAGGCTGTCGGCAGGGGCTGCATCAGGCGTTCCGGTATCGGTCGCCACTCTGCTATTGCTTGCAGTATTTGCTGCATCAGGGCTTCCCGTTCTTGCCTGTCCATCGCTTCCCATGAAGGAAGCCGCCTGCTCCGCGCCGCTTCCTGCGTTTCCGCTTGCTTCGCCATTGACTGTCGCTCCATTTTCCTTGTTGCGGAGTAACCCTTCGTTTATGTGGGCACGCTGGAAATTCTTCAAGCGTTTCGCATTGACATCCACCAGAGACGTGTTCTTGTCCCGGCGCTTGGGCGTAAGGCTGCCGTCCTTCAGGAACCGCTCCACCATCTCAGGGGTGCCGCCCGCTTGGAAGTATGCCTGCAATGCGGCATCCACTTCAGCAGGGGTCGTCTCCGCCGTGATCTTTGACGTGAAGTCGTAGAGGGCACGTTCCCTGTTCGTAATCGGAGATTCGACAAACGATTCCCGCAGGCGGTCGACAACCTTCTTGCTGAAGCCCTCGGCTTCCAGCGTATCCACGAACGCCCTGTACTGGTCAACGGACATGCCGTTGGCGGTGTAGGCTTTCTGCACATCATCGGGATTGAAGTTACGGTTCTTGCGGAAATACTCCTTCAACCCGGAACGGAACGAGCGGTCATACGTGCTCTGGTTAAATACCGCTGACGCTGCGCCCCCGTCTCCCGGAGGTACAGAGCCGGGGTTCGGCGCAGCGGTTCCGGCAGCACTGGCATCAGTCCCCGTCTGCCGCGTCCCCGTGGTGTTGCCGGAATTGTTACGGCGTGGATAGCTGCGGACATTGAACGCCCCAAAGAAAGGAGCGCCCAGAACCGAGGCGACGACAGATTCCCCGACGCCTTCAGACAACGGGGTGTCCTGTCCGGTAGCCTCGTTGAAGATCGCATTCTGTCCAACCACCGTACCAACATTCGCAAGCCCCGTCTCCACTGCCGCCTGCGGAACGGCGCGGGTGGCGTAGGTACGGAGCCAGCTCTCGTTGGCAATGTTCTCTGCACGGCGGGCGGCGGCATTCCGCAAGACTTGCTCACCGAGGGCACCGCCGCCTACCTCAGTAAATTCACGCCCCAATCTGCCGATGCCCGCACGGGCTACAGCATTGCGCACGGGTGCCGCTACGCGGGCGAGGTTCAGTGGGAGGGCATTCAGTGCGCCGCCCATAAGCTGCGCGGAACCTGAGCCCGCTTCAATAGCGGCAATCTTCTGTTCGTCCGTCAGGTTGGGGTCGGCAACCACACGGTCGATGAAGTTGATCTTCTCAATCTGTGAGCCCGCTGCGCCCGCACCAATGAGGCCGCCTACGGCAGCCCCGACAGGCCCTGCGGTAGCTGTACCAGCGGCGGCACCAGCTCCCATCCCGGCAAGCGGTGCGCCCGTGTCCGCAGCCTGCTCGCCGATTAAGCTGCCCATCATGCCGAGGAAGCTGCTGCCCGGCCCGGTCTGGCGGGAGAGGAATCCTTCCCCCTCCTGTTCACGAAGCTGCTGTTCCCGCAGGTAGGCGTTCTCTTCCGTAGCCTGCTGGTATTTCTCCAAGCGCAGCTTGCCGCGCTCAAATTCGGCACGGGCATCCTCGCCCACGCCAGTAATAGCATCGGCTATTTTCGTTGATTCCCGCGAAGCGGCATCCCACAACGTATTCCAGAACCCGGAGTCAGCATTGATTTTTTTAAGCTGGCTATCGAGTTGGGCGTCCGCTGTGCCGAGTTCTTGCAGGATGTCGTTGGCAGGGACTTGGTACTGCTTTGACAACCGCTCGACATGGTTGCGCCGGATGTCGTCCAGAATCTGCTTCTGTTTGTGGACGGACATATTCTCCATGCCCGCCCGCAGCTTGGCAACTTCCGGGTCTTGCAGGGCCTTGACTGCGGCACCACGGCGCATCGCTTCAAGGTACGCCTTCCGTTCCTTATCAGTGCCACCCTCGACCCAGACCCTGCGGAACCCATTCGGTGCCGTAGGGTCAATCTCATAATGCCATGCGCCTTTCCCACGCCCCCCGCCGCCGTACATTCTCCGGTACATCAGCGCCATCATGTTCGCCGTGGACATGGCTTGCTTGAGGGCAGAGTTGTAATCCGGCATCTCAAAGGGCTTAACCTGAGAGCTTATGGGAGTGACGTTGGATGTAGACGATGCCATAATTACTCCAAGGGTACGGAATCAATCAGTCTCAGAAGGTCAGTATCGTATGTGTTCGGATACGACGCGGGCACATCGGGCAATGCCGATACGTCCCGCATCGCCTGCTCGATAAGGAACATGGTCTGCTGGTACCGCGGGTCGTAAATCTGAGACAGTATTGCCTGTTCTTCTTCATGGGATTGCGACATAGTGCGCACCTCCTACGGCACCAGCACCGGGATGCCACCCGGCCCCGGCAAGACTGGAGGAACTTGCAGCGGATCCCCCCCCATTGTCGCCTGTACTGCACGGGGGAAAGCCGTAGTGAAATCGCGTCCGAAGTTGTAGAACAGGTTCAACAACTCAGGGTTCAGGGCGGACAGGAACGCGGCATTGGTGACATCGGCAAGAGAGAGGCCACTCTGATCGACCGCATTATCCTGCGCCGCCATGCTCTCCGCAGCCTGCTGAGAAAGCTCGGCAAGCTCGGCGGGCGGGGGCGTCATATCCGAGGCGAAGTCCTTCATTCCGTTGACGAAGCTGCTCCAGAAACCCGGCTCCTCAGTCGGCGCTGTCGGCACCATGCCGCCCTCGCCTACAGGCGCAATGACAGGTTGGGCCGCGCCCGTGGGGGCCGCACCCATGCCGGGGTTTGCCAAGTCCGGGACGGGAACCGCACCGGGCAACGGGGTCATATCCCCGGCAAGCCGCGGCAACATAATGGCTGCGGGCTGCGCAGCGGGAGCCACAGCGGGTGCCGCACCGCTCCCTGTTGCCGGGGGGTTCGGCGGGGTAGGCCCTACCTTCGGGGGCTCCTGCACCTGCGGCTGCTTACGTGCCGATGCCGTGGCATTGTTCGCCTGTTGGGTCGCCGCTGGTTTGGTGGTGGCAGGGGGCGTCGTGGAGGCCCCACGCGCCACCGGAGCCGTCCGTTGCGGTGCCGCCCCCCGCCGTCCTACAGCCGCATTCAACAGTTCCCGCGCCCACTGAGGGTCACGGGCCGGAGCCGCGGCATAGCCCATAGCCGCGCCACGCGGGGCGAACATGGCTATGAAATCGGTAGGCCCTCTACGGATCACATGGGGATATGCGGAAGGATACCCCGTCAACGCCGACGCACCGTAGGGCGTAACCTCATAGGCCAGCGTCGCGTAGGGCGACCGCTGCATGAGGACGGGTGCCGTTCCGGGAAAAACCTGTGCCGTGTTCTCGGTGCCCGGCATAACCATATGGGCTGCTCGCATCATCGGCATATCCGCTACCTCCCCAAAATGCTAGGCTGGCTCATGGCAGCACCCGTGTACGGGTTGAAGATGGTGCCGCCCATCGTTGCCTGTTGCCACAGCGGGCTGTTGTACATATTCTGCAATGCGGCGAATTGCGCCATCTGCATGGCGGCCTGTTGTGCGGCAAGCGGGCCAGCCGATTCGCTGTTTACCAGCGCCACGTCCATCAGCCCCGGATACCTTGCGTAGTTCAGGTTCAGGTTCATCAAGTCCTGTTCCATCCCCATCTGGGAACGGGCCGTGTTGTGGAGCATGATGTTGAACCGGGGGTTGTACGTGTCCTCAGTAAAGGCATTCTCAAGTTGCCCGGCCTGCACCTTGTTATACTTCTCAAGGTCGTTCCAGTTATCGGCAATGGCTTGCCGCTCACCCTGCACATACCCCGGCAACATGCGGCCTATGGCTCCAAAGAAATCTAGCATATCAGCACCTTAACCTGTTGGATTCAAACCTGTGGGGTTATTGCCCCCGAAAGCATGGATACCAATCAAAGAAGAAGAAGAACCCGCTCCGTTGGAACCCAGATATGTAGTGGGGTAGAACGTGTCGTTCCTTGCCCCGTAATATCCCAATGCCGACATGAGGCTGCCAGCGGCTTGGTCAATTTGTGCGCCGACCTGTGAATACAAGGAGCGGGCGACATCTCCGTACTTCAAGGCTTGGGAACTCAGGTTGCGCCCCAAGTTCAGCACGGTACTGCGGCGGTTCCAACGCTGGTCGTTCTTGAAGTCGGTGAAGAACTGGTCGTCCTGCAAGTTGTAGTTCTCGGTATCCACCAACGTCTGAACCCGGCGCAATTCTATCGCGCTGATAATCGCAGGGTCAATGCACAGGCGGAGCTTTTTTGCATTACGGGACAGGTAGTCAGACATTGTGGAGAACGCCGGATTCACCGACTGTTCCGCACGGTCACGGTCGTCGATGCAGTTCAGCTCCCGGACAGGCACTGTTGATACTTCCAGCAGGAGCTTCTTTTCCAAGGGCATGTACTTGTCCTTGAATCGCTCCCACTTGTACTTCGCCATCTGGTAATAGCGATCCGCCAAGTCCTGTTGCTTTTCGGCAATCTCACCCTGAGCAATGGAATTTGCCAGAGCGATTGCCAAGGCCGCGGCTTTAAAGGCGACGTTCCAATTGTTCTCGCCAATGTTTCCGTATTCGGGTGCGGCCCAATGGCAGAACCGAAGCGCATCAATAGCGCCAAGCGGCCCGCCATGCGCGCCGCCATGCAGGGTATAGCTTACATCGTCAACCTTGCTGGTAGTCCCGTCTATGGCAGAGGCTACCGCCTGCGGGTTTGCACAAGTACAATCTGCCATATGTTACCCAAAAGCAAAAGAGTTTTCCTTCATGAGCTGCGTCCCCGCCTGCTCTACCTGAGCCCGACGCCGTGCCGCATATCCTTGGATGGGTTCCAAGCCGCCAGTCGCCTGCGTGTGCATTGTGGCGCGGTCTGCCGTGTAAGTCGTGGGGTACTGCGTATCATTCCGGTTGAAGTAGTAACCCAAGTAAGAGCCCGCCCCCTGAATGCCTGACCACGCCTGATTCCACAAATCACCGTAAATGCCTGCGGCAGATTTTGCCAGCGACACGTTGTCGGCAAGCATGTCCCGGCCCCGCTTCGCTGTGTTCATCATCTTCTCGAACCGCACCTCATTGCGGGATTCGATATAGGCGCGCTCGTTGCGGTAGCCGAGGCCGTCCGCCATTGCCACCGCTGCGGCCTGCGCAATGGAGAGGTCGGTCAGAATATCCGCACGAAGCCCGGTGCAGTAACGGGACGTGCAGCGGATAGCCTTGTCTGTGATGCCCCGGAACTCCAACCATGCGGAGACGCGGGCGCGCCCACGGGCAACTTCATAATCCGGTTCCTCCACCGGGATATTCATCGCCTCTTCCAGTTCCTGATCTTCAACCGGGGCGTAGTTGTCCTTGTAATAGTCCAGCCAGTTCTTTGAAATCTGCCAATACTTCTTCGCCATCTCCCATTCGTCTTCAGCGATCTGGACAGCCTTGACGGAGTTGTAGGCAGCAGCGGCAATGGCAGCAAGAGAGAGCAAATCCCCGAAAAAGGATCGCCCTTCGTCATTTACGCCGTGGTTCTTATTACAGCCAATATCATCGGCGTAGACCATACTAAGCCCTTATATAACGATTCAGAGTAAAGGAGTTGGCCTTCTTCCAGTTAGTGCCGAAATCGGCATCACGGTTGGCCTTGTCGCTCGCCCAGATTTCATCGCACCCAATATAGCGAATGGCATTGGTGACGTGCTGGAAAAGCCCGCGCTCCACTTCCTTGTTCCCACGGGTGAACCAGTCTTCCACCTGAAAGACGGTCGCCTCATAGGGGAGCGGGCGGAAAACAATGCCGACAAGAAACCCAATGGGGTCGTTCCTTTCATCATAGGCCATGAAAATCTTCAGCGACTTCGTGAACCACATGCGGGCGAACGCTTCAATGTTCAGGGCAAACGGCTTGTCGCCGTAGGCGGCACGTTTATCCGTATCCCATGATTCCTTGTACAGCGCGCCCAATTCGTGCTGAAGGTTGTCCACGGCTATGGTGAGGTCGCTGTCCGGTTCCAGAATGTCGTAATGGTAGGTCGGCATTGGTTCGCTCCTTTGTTTCCCAGACCATACAAAATAAGTCCGGGTTCGTCACTGCCCCTTGTTCACCGTGAAATGCGCGGTGCCAAGGTCAACAAATTCCACAGGTGCCGTTCCCCGGAGCCGCACCTTGTACCACATATGCCGCCCCACGCGGGGCAGCCGGAACGGTCGTTCGTCCATGACGGTGCGCTTGTACGCTTCCGGCTGGATTGGGGATATGAGCGTGAACTCCGTCCCCTTGGTGCGTATCTTCCCGGACACGGGCGACCACATGACGCCAAGCGCCGGGTCGTCTGACGGGATGCGCCCGCCATGATTGACCGTCCCGCCCGTCAGTTCCCGGCTTACCCACGTAAATTCCCGGAACGTATCGGCACCATTCCACATCCGCACCTTGCCGTTCTGCAACATGAACAGCTTCCCGGTGTTGGATACCTTCAGGTCAACAGGGGAATCCGATAAGGTGGACAGCTCGGCTTGGTTCATGTCGCCATACGGGTCGCCGTTGATGTCCAGCAGGAACGTAACGGCATCCGTCACGATGAAAAGGAACCCCTCCCAATAGGCAAAGCGGGCCGTATTCGGTTGCACCAGTGCCCAATCATCCTCGCTCAACCAGCGGGACGTGAGGATGTGCCACTTCCCGGACGGGTCGATGAGCGTCGCCCCGTAGGGGGAACTGTAAATGTACCCGTGCGGCGTCATGATTGCGGAGCTGGAATGCCCGCAGCTTATATCCGGCAGGGACGTGTCGATGTCCAGCACGGGCGTACACTTCATGTCTTCACAACTGGATACGTCGATGATGTATGGGATGGTATCCGTAGTGACATAGAGCTTTTGGTCAAGGCTCCCCATGTGGACAATGCCGCTGTCCAGTGTCAGGTCGTATTTGACGGGCCAGTTGTGCAGTTGGAAATTCTCCGTCAGGTGGACTTGGTTGACCGTGGTGCCCGCCAGCCGGACAACCCCGTCAATGCTGCACACATTGCGGAGCCCGTCCGGGGGCATCCGTACCTTGCCCGTCTCCAGCGGCTGTCCTAGGTAGATACCCTTCACATCATCGGTAAAGGTGGTACTCGGAAACTCTACGGTTCCCACATAGAGGTAGTCCGTCAAAGGCTTCTGGACTTTGCCGTCCGCCTGTCGGAACCCCGTTGCCGCCCGGTAGATGTTCGCGCCGATGATGCCGTATCCATCGGGCGGGAAGGCGATGCCCGACACAGTGACGGTCGTTCCGTCCTTGACCTGCACAATGTTGCTCGCCGGGGACGGGGCGGATTCTTCATACCACTGGTTGATGTAGGTATAGACATAGGCGCGGGCGTCCGCCGCCCGGTCACACTCTTCCGTTGCTGTGGCGACCGGGGGCGTCAAGGGCGTCGGCACCCCGACAAGGAAATAGCTTGGGTTGCAGTTGCAGTCGAGGACAACGGACTCCAGCGCATTGATGCGCCCGGTGATATAGAACCGTCCCCAATCGGGGGCCACTTCCGCCGCCTGCACGACCCTATCCCATGCAGTCGTGCAGCACCCGTGCAGGTGGAACGACAGGTTCGATTCGGCAACATCGGCATAATCACACAGTTCCCGCCACGCCTCCAGACGCCCATTCCGCAGCTTCACGTCATGGGCTATCGTTGCGGCAATGTTGTTCAGATTGTGGTCAGAGTACCTTGGAACGATGCCGCCGAAGTTGCTGATTGTCACCTGCATAGGACTAGTCCCGTGAGTTAACCCAAGCTAAGGAGTGGGCCGCGTTCCCGACAAGTTTGATCGACGCCACGAATTGCGGCAAGCGAACCCAATTGGTCACGTATTCATCAGTGTTTACCCGGAACCGGACTTCGTAATGTCCAGCGGCAAACGTCATGTTTGGCCTGAACACGTATCTGGAATATGCAGATACGGATACGCTTATGCCAGCATCTGCGGAAACACTGGGAGTAAAATTGAATGCGTCCGTAAGTTTCAGGAATGGTAATGCACCTGAAGAGTTTCCACTAGCAGGAACCAGAACATTGGTTCCATTCACAAGCACACCATCAATGAGAAAAGCACCTTTGTAGTCTATGGTAAATACCCACTGAGAATCTTTCGGAGCATCAAATTCCAATATGAAATCACGAACATAGTTGTTCATATTTTCGAGGGCCGGGTCATTGCTGATAAGCTGATTCCATATGCCCACATATTCGCAACCCATATAGTCATCGCCAGTCGTGGCTGTCCGTTCAACTATATTCGTAATAGACCCGTATTCATTGATAGTTACATCGTACTTGCCGAACGTGTATGTCCCTGCGGGGAGATTGATTACCCGCGTTACATCAACAACTTCCCCATTCTTGATCTCGACATTGAACCCGCCAAGCTGAACGGTGCCCGTGTATGCGTCGAACCGCTGGTCGCACAACCCAATCGTGGCGATGCCCGTAGCCACGTCAGTATCAATGCAGATGCCGCGGCCTTCCTTCAACCCCATGATGCCGTCCTGCTGTGCAGTGGGGGTGTACTCAATGAGGTGCCCAAATTCGTCAAAGGACAGCGTGCCGTACTTGCCTTCCAACCCCTTCTTGTGCGTGACCTCATAGGGGTTATCGGTGGAGCCGCTGCCGGAAACGGTGATGGCATTGTTGCCCGACCGGATGTAGACGCCCCCCGTGCCCGTGGAGCCCGTGAAGTCAATGATGTACGGGTTGTTTGCCGTACCGTTCCCGGTGACGTTGATGGAATCCCCACCCTTAATCCAGAGCTTGACCAGAGGCCGCCCGGAAGCGTCGCAAGAAAACAGATTGCCCGCTTCAGTGGAGGCGTTGCAGATGTCCCCCCCACCGCCACCGCTTCCACAATCACACGGCACAGGGGCACAGGGCGGCGCACTGTAGATGGGAATGTCGGCTTTCTCCAGCCCGACGATGCAGCCGTTCGCCACAACAACCTTGCCGTAGACGCCATCAGGCGGCGGGGTGCCGGGCAACAGTTCAATGCAGCCGCCCTTGGAGATGAGTTTACCAGCGAATGGCAAGCAAAGTTCCCATGACGGGCATTGCCCTGTCTCCATCGGAGTCTTGAGAACCTTCTCCTCACAGGTTGCAGTCATGCGTGGGTCACAAACTTTCTTCGCCATCGTGTTCTTCTCCTATCAAAAACGCCCCGGCCCTATTCGGGAACCGGGGCGCTTACAGGCTTTATTTCTTTTTCCCGCTGCCTGATTTCTTGTCAGACTTTTTTTCAAACGGCAAGGGCTTCTTGCCGCCAGCGGCGGGCTTCTTCTTGTCATCGGGCTTTTTCGCGGTGCGCGGCATAACTGCTCCTAGACGGCGGGGCCGAAGTTCATCCTGATAGCCCCGCGCATTTTGTGTGTAGCGACTTCAATGGCGTCGTCGCGAATGAGTTTGAGGAACTCATTGTAATAACCTTGCCCCATCCGCACATTCGACCACGGCCTGTTGGGGATGAGCATGATGAGCCCTTTGGCCCCCATCAGCAGGGTGGGGAGAAACTGCGTCTTGTACGCTTCCGGCAGCTCGCACGCGCCGGGGCGGGGAGCTACCGACATGGTGATGAAGTACCTGTTGCGCGTGTACTTGGGATGCACATGGAGGACGCCTTCCTGATCATCGTACCATGCAATCTCCCTCGTGACGCACTCGTAGTCCTTCGGAGCCGTGAACGCCCGCTTCACTTCAAGCGGGCCGCACCCGCTGCATGAAGGCTTGCTCATGATGCTCAGGATGCCGCAGATGTCCATGTCGTCCAACGCTTCCAGCTTGTACCGCGTAACGCAGTGCTCCGCATTGAGCGTGGCCCTGCGCCGGATAAGGTTCCCCGTCTTCGCCATCTGGATGGCGGCGCGCACCAGATAGTAATCGAACATCGTGGGCGCGAGATTGGGAAACTCAAATTTGAGCTCCTCATGGAACTCACTTATCGGCACTTTTTTGAACGGCTCGTAAATCATCATAGAGCATCTTCTCACGTTCTTCTGCTTCCAGAAGCGCCTTCATCAAATTGAAGTACGTCTTCTGGTGCGTGTTTGCCAGCTCCGTAATCGTCGGGTTGTTTTCCGAATCCACCGACAGCGCACGGTACAGCATCCATTGCTTCACCATCGCCACCAGCTTCTCCGGTACGTCCGTATCCAAGCTGTACCCGTCAGGCTCCTTGAAGCATTCGACAAGGACATACTTGGTCACGTTCGGCGGCACCGGGGGATAGACCCGGAACAGGCTGTCGTCCACGACGCTGATGGAATACCCATCAATGGCGTAGTCCTTCCCCCGTGCGGGACAGTGCGAGATGTCCCCCGTCCAGAGGTCGGCTTCCACATCGGCAATCTTCCGAAGGTACCGACGCAGTTTGCCGGACTTCGTGGACTCGCCGACAATCCGCACGATGCTGGAACAATCGCAGGCTTTCTGCCAGTCACCGCCGGGTTCCAGTTCCACAATGACCATGCCCACAAATTCCTTCTGGAACTGGTGGCTTACAGCGACAAGGGCTTCCCGAAGGTAGGAGTGCAATTGCTCCACGCTCCAACGGGTGTATTCGTACCCCGGCACTTGGTCGTTGAGGTCATGGGAAACTTCAGCGATAACCGACGAAGCGATCATTTGTCCTCCAGCATCGCTATCAGGTTCTTCACCGCACCGTGGTCAATAAGGGATTCAATGTCGTCATAGGGGACGGCATCATTGGGAAGCGCCATCGGCTGAGGGGACAGGCTCCTCGGAGCGTCCTCCAGCCGATGCGTTTCCGTAAGCCCGGCGCTCTGGCTCAAAAGAACCTCCTGCGCCTTGGCAAGAGCGATGCGTTTTTCATCGGTATCTACGCCCGCAGCATCAATGACTTGCGGCCCCCAGACAGCAGGGTCTGTATTTCCATAAACATCGCAACATTCCATAATGTCGCGCTGTTCCGCCAACATTTCATCCCAAGGCAGAATGCGCCCGTTGACCTTGTTCCGCAAGTGTGTGGAATGCGGCAAGGGGGGATCGACATTCTTCGCGCCAAGGAATTTGAGGTACGCTATCCGGGCATCGTCGTTGGGTAAATCAAACACCTTGTCCGGGGTACTCCGTTCAAGCGGCTGAGGGACTACCTGTGACATATCGCATCGCTCCAAAGTTGTAGGTTACTTCGTGGAAGTCAGGCCACCGGGCTGAATCCGCATCGACATGATGCGGCGCTGCGCGTCGCTGGACGTGTTGTCCATCGGCGTGCCCTTGCCGCGGGGGGCCGTCCCGCTGTTGGGGAACTTCTTGCCGCCGGAGATGGCGTCCTTGGACGCCGGGCCAGTGTGCTTGGTGTTCGCTACGTTTGCCATAGGAAACCTTCCTTTGGGTTTTTACCCGATCTGCGTGGCACCTTCAAAGGCCATGAGCTTGGCAGACATCCACACGGCAATGTTGGACTTCCAGATGCTGGCGATCTTTTCCGCATCGCCCTGCACAACCTGAAGGCCGAGCAGCACCGTGCCGAAGTATTCGTCATACCCATCAGTGGGCTTGCCGTTCTTGTCCCGCTTCACGATGTTGTGCCCGAAGGTGCAGGGCAGCTTGCTGCCGTCAGTGGACAGGCGCGCCATAAGGTAGCGACGGTCGCCGTCCTGCGGGGTGCCGAGGGGCAACTGCGTCATGCCCGCAGCGGTCAGCTCATCGGTGAACGCGGTGATTTCCTTGTACAGATATTCTTCCGTAGTGAAATCCCAATCCACCCGGTACGCCACGGGGGTGACGTATACGCCGTCAAGGATGGCGTCGGTGTGGGTGACTTCCACGTATAGGGATTCGACATAGGCGCGGGTGGGAACCCAGTTCGTGAAGATGATGTCGTTCACATTCTTCACGCCCTTGAGCAAGTTCTGCATCCAGCGGTGCCCGTAGGTGTCGTTCAGATTCGGAACCAGAGGGAATTGCAGGTTCAGATACCCCTGCCCATAGGCACCATCGGCATGGCTGTCGAACGGGGGCGTATACGGGACATGGGGAGCATCGAACGGGGGCTGGTATTCAGCCGACTGCCCTTCACACATCCAGCCTTTGTAATCCGGGGTGCCGCCCCGGAACAGGTTGACGTTTGCCATTGCTCAAGTCTCCTTAGTTAATGGGGTCAAAAGTCCAGTAACCCATCGCCAGAGCGTCAGGGTAGATAACTTCCGCACCCCAAGCCACAAGGTACTGGTAACGGACGCCGAAGTAATCCGGGTCGTTGGTGATGAGACGGGACTCGATGATGTTCGAGGCATAGGCCGTCGCTTCCTTGTGCCCGGCGATGATGTAGAACGACAGCGAACCGGATTCGTCACGGCGCACCGGAACATGGATGGACTCGATGGGCGTGAAGCCGAACAGCTCATGATCCCACATGCCGCTGACGATGCCGCCGCACTTGCAGCTCCACAGGGAGTTCGCATAGTTCGACATGGCAAGGTAGGTACGAAGGATGGGCGGCACAATGATGAACATCTCGCCGTCGCGCCAACGCTTCTGTTCGATCAGCACGCGCTGGAGTTTGGCGAGAACCACGGGAAGATTCTGCGGCGTGACGTGCAGGGGGGAACCGGGGTAGCCAAGGTCAACGTCATGCTGGCGGCCTGCGGCACCAAGGGAGGTCAGCGGGGAAACCTGCGCCATCATGCGCCCAAGGACGAAGCGGCGCTGAGAATCCACGTAGGACTGGTACAGGCTTTCGAGCATCTTTTCTTCAAAAGGCCCCCAGTTTTCACACGCCTGCTTAATGTCCGTCAGGTCGAATTTCACGTCCTGATAGCCCGCGTTGCAGATGGTGAGGCACCGGGCATCCGTACCCACGGTGTTCGGCACAAGCTGCTGGTTCTTCTGGTACGAACGCAGCGGGCCGACTTCAGGGGCACGCATGATCTGGATCACCTGATTGCACTGCGTCACAGGCTCCAGCAGTTCCGAAGCCGTAACGCGGGGGAGCCAGTCGTCTTCATAGACGCGGGAAAGAATGACATCGCTGTACCCAATCCGCGCCAATGGCGACGCTTCAATCCCCGGATAACCGCTTGCACTTTGCAGAAGCATAGGTCAACTCCTAGTTCGAGGTGGGCGCGGCCCGCAGCCGTTTGAGCATTTCAAGGTATTGCTCGTGGCCTATGCGCCGCGTCTGGTAAAGGTTATTGAGGTCACGCAACGAATAGTTGGGTTCCTCAGCCGAGGGTGCCGCTACTGCGTTGCTGCCCGCCGCTTGGATAGGGGGTACAGTATAGGCAGTTTCGGAAACGGGGGGAGTCGCGTTCGCGCCCTTGAACTTGTTCAGCAAGTCAATGACATACGCCGTGTTCCCCATAGTATATTCTTCAGCCGCACGCTGATCGAGCGTCTTGGAGGACAGGCCGTCCCGCTGAGACATGAACTCGGCATACTGCGGCGAATTAAGGATGGTAAAGAAATCGGGATGAACCCGCATGATCTCGGCATTTTGCCGCTCCACCCGCGCCCGCGCCGCGTCCTGACGCGCCTGCAAGAGCACCTCATTGGCCCGCTGTTCCTGCTGTGACACCGCCTGCTGGACAGGGGCGACAATCTGCTGCGTGGCCTGCAACACGGCTTCAGTGATGCGCTTGGCTTCATCCGGGTCGATGGATTCCAGAGAATCGAAAACGTCTTTCGGCAATGCGTTCTGCAACTGCTGCTGCTGACGGTACTTGCTCAGTTCCTCACGTTCCTGCGCAAGAGCCGCAGCCAAGTCGTTGCGTTCCTGAGCCTGACGTGCGAGTTCCTCACGCTCCTGCAAAAGCTGCTGCCGCTCCATCATGAGCTGGTGAACCATTGCAGGGTCATACGTCTGCTGCTGTGGGGCAGGTGCCGGGGTCGGCGCAGGGGCAGGCGTCACCGGGGGCACAGGCGGGGTAGCCGCTGGAGCCGGGTTGGGGGCCGGGGTCGGCGCAGGGGCAGGCGTTACCGGAGCCACGGGCGGGGTAGCCGCCGGAGCCGGGGTCGGCGCAGGGGCAGGCGTTACCGGAGCCGCAGGCGGGGTAGCCGTTTGGTTATTCATCGCCTGCAACTTCTCGTTGACGATACGAGAATACGGATTGGACGGAGCCCGCATAAACGCTTTGGAAATCTGCGGCTGTTCGGTGCCGCCGGGCATTGCCTGAGACATAGTTTTCGCTCCTATTTATTGGTGAACTGTTCGGCAAATTCAATGAGTTCCTTAAGCATGTCGCACTTGCCTTTGGCAATAAGCGCCTGACTTTTCAAGCTCTCATTGGATAATGCCGCGACCGCAAGGGCCACACACTGCTCATGCTCCTCAACGAACTTGTCCTTCCATGCGTTGATCAACTGCATGTAGATGGCGTCGTTGGAAGCAAGGGCCTTGTACAGCCCGGACAATTCCTGCTTACTTCCCGGACGACGCAGGTACATACCGCAGCCCGGAGATAGCGTCCCGTGCGCTGTTGGTAGGACTGATTACATTCGGCCTGTTCGGGGCAGTGCCGGGGCGCTGCTGAGAGGACGGGGGATTCGACGGACGGGACGGACGACTGGAACCACAACGAGGGCAACCCATGATCAACCTCCAAAACGATTGTCCATGATGCCGCGATAGATTTCACTATGCGGCCCACAAAAACGCATACGCGCGTCGGTGCGCAGGCGTTCCATATTCCGCTCCACAACGGCTTCGTTCTTCATGTACTGATAGTTAGCGACAAGAGGATTATCCGCGGTCGTCATGGCAGGGTTTTGCGCTTTTTCCACAGCGGCATCAAAGGTGCTGTCGACACCCGTAACCACTGCAACTGCAACTTTCTTGCTCATAGTCCCTCCTATTTATCCGGCGAGTACATGGGCACCACGTATTCGCCAAGGGCAAGCCACGTATCGGGGTCGCCAAGTACGGACGACCGCGCTCCGATAATGTCGGTGGGAATCGCATCGGATTCTTCAGAGAGCGCCGGAGTGGGTGCCGCCTTGGGGGTCAATGCAGCCAGCAGCGCATTGACGAGGGCTTGCAGTTTATCCGCCGGAAGTGCGGCAATGGCATCAGCAACAACCTGTGCAGACTTTTCGTCAAGGGCAGTCAGGTTCGAGATCGTGCTGCTGTCAAGGGTGCTCGATGAAATGGTAGTGTTCGTAACCTGAGAGTTCAGGATTGACACACCAGTCATGGTGCCGCCGTTCAGGTAATCAATGCTTCCGCAACCTTGCGACATAATTCATCTCCCTACAGAAAGAATAGGTCTTTGACCTGCATCGGGAAAGTCTTTGCATTGTACAGTTCGGCAAAGACTTGCGCCTTACCAATAGCCGTAGTGTCATTGAGTTCCAAACGGTATGTACCGGGGACACCAATAACCCGGAGGTTGCTGCACATCGACAACTGCCACGGGTCAGAGCAAGACCTGACGACTTCATCAATGATTTCATCAGCGCCTGATTTTTCGGTATCAAAAATCCAACCACAGGGCAAGTTTGCCTTATCCACTGGGAATGTGAAATTGTGCAGCAGTCGGCGCACGCAGAAAACCTGCGGCACCTGCACCTCGGAAGCATCTACCCGGTACTTGTACTTCTGCAACCCAGAGGCGAAAAGCACGCAGACCTGACCGGGCGGGACGCTGAAAACACTGGAGAACTCCGTCTTATTGGTGTTCTTCCAAAGGGGATACAAACTCATAAAAACCTCCCAAGAATGAATCCAATGACCGCCCCATACATCAGCCCGCGTACCGTATTGCAGCAGATGCAGTCATTTTGTTTCCAAGGCCACAACCAGTAAGTGTAGAACCAGTTGTACAACTTATTCTCAGGTTTGGGAATATCCGTCCCGTAGTAGAACCCCTCACAAAAATTGAGGTTATCCACAAACCATGCCGCAAACTTGAACCATTTGCTCCCGGCCTTCGGGCCATGCTCTATCATGCTTCTCCCCCCGAAACATCGGCAACAACACCAGCGCCCGTAGGTGACGGCGGTGCCGGATTGGGATTCGGATTGTCTCCAGACACCGGGGCACCGCCCTGCGGCAACATGCCCGGCGGCATCATCGGCTGTTCCATCTGGGCAATGACATCATCCGGCACGCCCATTGCGCTCACCAGCCGCTTGATGCTCCACGACACGACAGGGGCAATGTTCACCATCTGCCCCAACTGCGCGCCGACAGAACCGACAACCTGCAATATCTCCATTGCGGACTGCTTCTGCATTTCCTTCTGGAGCAAGCCCTCAGCGCCCTTGGTGATGATCTGCGCATCGCCCTTGATGTCCATGTTGTTCGAGTACAGCATGTTCGTGTTGAACAATGCTTCCCCAAGCGGGATGAACACGCCGTTGGCAATGTTCGTCACCGCCGCATGGAGGGCCTTCGTCGCATTCCCCTGCAACATGGACATGCCCCGGAACGTCCGCATGGCACCGCTGCCCACGGCTTCCCCGTGCAGGGCTGCCGGGATGTTCGTCACCCGGTCGCCAAGCTGCATGAACATTTCCATCAACTGCGCGTAGGCCGGGATATTGGAGGGGATGTTGAAGAACCGCATAGCGGCGCTCCCGCTGTTGCTCGCATCGGAATCCACCATGTACATCAGGCCCGGAACGACATGGCCCAAGTCCTCATCGCTCATGTGCGCAATCATCCGGCGGTAGTCAACCTCGCACAAGGGCGCAGACGCATTCGCCGCGTTCCGCATCAGGTAGCGCAGGCAGGAATGATAGGCCCGCTCAATGTCCCGGATGCGTTGCGCAATGCCGTCGCCCGCAATGCGGTCGCCGCCCGTGCGGTAGAAGCTCGCCGTGTAGATGGGCCGCGTCTGCATCCGGGGGTCGCTGACGACCTTCACCTGAATCACCCGGTAGCCCGCCATCGCAATCTCGCAGTTGTAGAACTCAGTGTCTTCCAGATTATGGAACCCATACGACCTGAGCTCCCGTCCCGACATCACGCCATAGTGCGTCAGGACTTCAATGGGGGCAACATTGGACGACCACAGAGACAGGCTGCGCCGATACGAATCCGGCTCCCGACTGAGCCAGTTCAGGTTGAAATCAGGATTGACATCGGCATTCTCAAGAACGTCAAGCACATTGGATTGCAGGTACGACTTCATCTTCGCTGCATCCAGAAGCTGCTTCCGCGTCCAGAGCGTCCGGGTAAACACGCACGTCCCCCGCTGCGTGTCGGGGGAATCCGGCGAATAGCAGAAGTCAAAGGGGCTGATTGCCCGGAACACGGGGAAAACCTCAGTGTTCAGCCGGGGACGGTTCTTGCCCCACGTCAGCTTGGTGGCCCTCGTGATGTAAGGCCCGGCGAAAACGGCAAAAGGATAGACCGGGAAGTATTGCAGAAAGTCCGTCAGCGCCCGTGAGAAGCCGCCCTCGGCACATTGGTCTTCAATGAGCAGCATCATTTCATCCGCGGCCTTGGCTGCCTTCTCTTCTTCCCTGCGGCGCATCAACTGCTTTGCCTGCTGGATATGGGAAACCAACGCCATGCTGTCTTGGTACCCACCCTGAGAAAAGAGCTGGCGCTTCACTTCCTGCAACACCGCTTCTTTCGCCACAGGGGAAATGTCCGGGCGGGGCGTCGGCATGATAGTCCAAGGAAGGCTGGCATCGCCCGCAGTCAAAGACTCGGCAAGGAATGCGTTCGCCGTGTCCGTCTTCAACGCGGTCATGTTGATAACGACATCGACACCGAGAGCTTCCGCCGCCTGTGCATCGGCGCAGTTCAGCACACCGTTCTGCTGTTCCCAACAATTCTGGAGGACTTGCCGCAGGCTCTTGCCGTTCACCCGTTCGGTTGACTGCCACCCCACGGCACCATTGAACCGCCGCATGACTTCATCAGCCAGAGGGTCAACGGCATTCTTCGGGATGTCCTCAATCTCCCGCAACCAGTTGATGCGAGTGGAATCAGTAGCTTCTTCAGCCATTATACGACCTTCCGCAGTACGCGCCGTTTATCCGAAAGTTTCTTTGCAAGGGCTTCCGCTGCCGGGTCATCCTTCGTCGCATCCCTGTAGATGAGCAGCGCCGCATACTGCAACGCATCATGAACATGGCTTGCGTCGTTCTTCTCCGGTTGTGGCGTATAGGCCGCACCGATGGAACCCCCACCCCGAAGCCTGCGATACCGATATTCATGGACAAACCCGTTGACCAGCAGCTCACAGTTCGGGCTTACCAGCAAACCGCCAGTATCCAAGTTGAGCATGTGCTCTACCATCTGGATACGGATTTTGGGGCTGTTGGTCAATTCGGTCACAGCCGCAATGCCCGCCTCGGCAAGACGTTCCTTCGGCGTCGTCGCCGTCCACGAATCCCGCTGGTTGCTAGGGTCAATCGCGGCAACTATCGGATTCGTCGAATACCTCTCCCGCAACCGGGGAACCAGCATACCATAGAGGAAATTCTCAAAGCCCTCGTTATTGGCGTAGAGTTCGTCGAGGACACACCACTTTCCGTATTGGTTTTGCAGGATAACCGCTGCCGGATGGATGCCGGATTGATCCATGCCGATGATAATATCATGGAACATGAGGGGCTCAAGGACTTGCGGGGCCACATGCTTCCGCTTGCTGAACCCCGGATAGACTGGCTTCCCGTCAACCACGGGGACATCCAACATGCAGTATTGGTTATCGACGACATCATACCGCCCCTGTTTGATGAGGGCGTCGATCTGGTTCCTGTAGTACCGCTTGCCCCGCTCCTCGGCAGGAAAATCTTCCGGGTCGCCTTCTTCCTTTGCCCCTAGGTTCCGCAAATTCTCCGCATTGGGATTGACGGTATACGTAATGTTCCCATGCTCATCTTCATGCTTGAACGCGGCTGGCGGCTGGCGGAACACTGCCCAGTTTGGCTGCGGGTTCCGCATAAAGTTGTCCACCCACGTCCCCGGCGCGGGCTGGTTGAAATCCATAATGACCCCGCCCCACGACACACCTCCCAAATCATCGGAAGGGTAGCGCCCGATACGCTGCGTGATCATCATGAACACTTCTTCGATACAGCCGTTGGCTTCGTTCATCCATGCGAACGTCCAGTTCCTTGAACGCAAGCGCCATTCGTCATCGACACTGGCAGCGGCAACCAAATCAATTTCAAGGTGGACTTTCGTCCCGTCCACCAGCGGGATTATGTACAGCCCCTGCGTCCCGGATGTGCCTGTCGTAATCGTCCCGCACGATTCCGGCAAAACCTCAAGCAAGGATTTCCGCGTCGTGGAGAAAAGCTCAGGATACGTGGAACGCACGACACCGACGCGGACATACCGATACCCGTCCGGGGCCACCGCCTGAGCGCAGGCATACGACAGCACGTCAATAGCGCAACAGCAGGACTTCCCAGACCCGTAAGGCCCGCAGAGCATCTTTACGTATTTGTCGCACTCATGGAACGCCTTGCCAGTAGGGGACATATCATATCTGAAAGCCATATGCCCGCTCCTTTATTTGGTTCCTATAGCCTGCACATGCTTGAGCTTGGGGTTGTTCAACCCTGTCGGCAACGGCAGCGCGACGCCGACATTGACCTGCGTGTTGACCTGCGTGTCCTTGTTGTCCAGCAACCCCGCAGACTTCAGCAACAACTCGTAAAATTTGATCATGTCCTTCGGCTCCATCCTGTTGCCGTTCGCATCCCGGAACAGCTTCTCCGATAAAGCCTGAGAAAGCGTCATTGCACGATAGGCCGCGCCCGCCTTGTTGCCCTGTGCCTTCACCTGCTCCAACGCGTCATTGAACAACTGCTGGAAATAGGGGTTGTTCAAAATTTCCCGCAGCTCATTCTGAGTCAACGAATACGTTTCATAGATGGTGTTCAGTTCCGTCAATGGGGAACCCGGCACCGTCATGATCGCCAAATCGAGCGCCAAGGAAGGCCACCGGGTTTGGGAAAGAATAACGCTCATATATCGCTCCGATGAAAAGTTCTGTACCCGCAAGCAATTACTTCCATACCGCAACATTTACATCTTCGCAAATTTCCCTTATACTTAACAGTAACTGTATTTAATCATTAACAATTCAGGAGAGTTTATGTACGGGTACTACACAGACCATCTCTACATCGCCAGTGTAGATGGGCTTCCAGAGTATACTGGCGATACGGTCACAAGCGCCATCACCCTCTATGATAATGACCTTCTCATTCCCGGAAAAAAAATCAGCGTTAATGGGGTGGAATACACTCTGAACTCCAACGGGGTAGCAAACGTCACCCTCGGCCCCCATGATGCTCCCGGAGATTATCCCCTCGTTGTAAAAGTAAATGGTACCACCGTTCTGGATCAAACCTACCCCGTCGCACAAACGACATACACGGCAACTTCGTCCGGGTCGTTCACGCAGTACGAACAGGGCACCCTTACGATTACTGCGAAACGGAATGGCGTAGCCTACTCCGGTGCCGCTACCCTTGCTGGCAAGGCCATTACCTTCACTAACGGCAAGGCCACCTATACGACAACGTACAATACTTCCGGGAAGCAATCCCTGAAGTTGGTCATTGATGGGCAAACCATCACGCTGTCCGTCACTGTAGCTGCGGCAACCTACAGCGTTGAAGCTGAAGACTACACGGTGCAGGAATACGAATCTGAGGCCGTCAGCTTCACGGTCAAGCGAAACGGAAAACCGTATCAGGGAGCCGTCACCCTCGCGCATAACAGCAACATTACCAGCAGCACAAAATCCACAACCTCGAATGCGTCCGGCCTCGTGTCCATCACCGTCACAGGCGCTACCGCAGGCGCGTCTACCATCAGCGCCACCTTCGGGGGCGGAACTGTCAGTGATGCTGTATCCGTCACAGTCACTGAAGCCACCTATACGGCAAGCATCACGCCTAAAACTGTTCAGCGGTTTGAAGACGCAGAAGTCACAATCACCGCAAAACGGAACGGAAAAGCCTATGCTGGTGCCATCACGCTGGCCTACTCCGGCGGCGTATCCGGTGATACGAAAGTCACCACCAACTCTTCCGGCACCGGGACGTTCACCATCACAGGCAATACCGTGGGCAGCGGGACAATCACCGCAACCTATGGTGGCGGCAGCGTGAAACTGTCCGCGACCGTAACCGCCGCTACCTACACGCTGGCAATCTCCAACGATGAATTTACGCAGTATGAGGCGGGTTCCACCGTTGTGACCGTTACCCGGAACGGCAAGGCATACGCCGGAAAGGGCACCATCAACGGCACCTCGGTCACATTCTCCGCAGGCAAGTACACGTACAAGGCGACCTATGAGGATACCGGAACGGAAACGCTGACGGTCAAGGTTGATGACTGGACGGATACGGCGGACATCACCGTTGCTGCCGCCACGTATGCCATCAACGCCAGCAGCAAGACTATCACCGCCTACGAGGAAGCTGACTACACCATCACTGTTACCCGCAACGGCAAGGCATATGCCGGGGCCGTTACGCTGGCCTACTCTGGCGGCATCACTGGTACGCCTACAAAGGCTACCTCCAATGCCTCTGGGCAGTTCAGCATCACGTTGACCTCAACCGGAACCGCAGACGGCACCGTGAAAGCCACCTTCGGCGGCGGAAGCGCCTCCTACACGGTGGATACTCAGGCTGCGACCTATGCCGCTGAAATCACCTCGGCTGCGCTCAAGACCAACGTCTCCGGCACCATCACCGCTACCGTGAAACGCAATGGCAAGAACTATTCCGGTGCCGTCACCGTGAAGTATCCCACGGGCATTTCCGGCACCACATCCGCTACGGCAACCGATGGTGTGGTAAAACTCACGGCTACCGCCACCACAGCCGGGAACAAGACCCTGACGTTTACCTTTGGTGGTGGGTCAGCGACTGACGCCGTATCCGTCACAGCGTCCACCTACTCCTTCGTCGTCAGTCCTACCACCATCCGGGTTGATGAAACAAAGTCCATCACTGGCACCGTGAAGCGGAACAATGCGGCCTACGCTGGCGCTGTGACGCTGACGTACAGCGGTGGGCTTTCTGGCCCGGCATCCGCCACAGCGAACGCCTCTGGTCAGTTCACCATCAACGTATCCGCAGACGCCACCGGAACGGGTACCATCAAAGCTACCTTCGGCGGCGGGAATGCGTCCGATACCATGACCATCTCGGCAGCCACCTACACGGCCTCTGCCAACAGCACCAGCGTCCAAGCCTACAACAGCAAGTCCGTCACCTTCACTGTGAAGAAGAACGACGCAGTTTATGCCGGGGCTGTCACCATCAAATACAGCGGAAACCTCAGTGGCCCGGCATCTGCCACGGCAAACGCTTCTGGTCAGTTTACCATCTCAGTGGCAGCAAGCGGAACTACAGCAGGCAATATCACTCTGACCTACGGCGGTGGCTCAGACGCCATTGCCTTCACCGTATCGGCAGCTACATACACAGTATCGGCTTCGCCCACAGCCCTGACGGAAGATTTGGCTTCCAATGTGACGTTCACCGTGAAGCGGAACAACGTCGCTTATGATGGTGCCGTTACCTTCTCGCTTCCCTCTGGGCTTTCCGGCAGCACCTCGGCAACTGCCACTGACGGCAAATGCACGAACAAGCTGACCGCTACCACCACGGGCAATAAAACCGTCACCGTCTCGTTCGGCGGTGGGTCAGCAACGGCAACATTTACGGTGGCAGCCGCTACTTACGCTGCTTCGGCAAACATCTCTCAGCTCTACACCAACGACCCCGACTCCGTCACCTTCACGGTCAAGAAGAACAACGCCAACTACGCTGGCTCCGTCAGTCTGTCGTACAGCTCCGGGCTTTCTGGCCCTGCCTCGGCAACAGCATCCGGTGGCAAGTTCACCGTCTCCCTGACGGCAACGTCCATAGGCAGCAAAACCGTGACTCTCTCGTTTGGCGGCGGCACCTCCACGGTATCGTTCAGTGTGAGCGCCTCGACATATGCGCTTTCGGCAAGCCCGAACACGCTGGCGTACAATACCGCTACAGCCGTCACCTTCACTTGCAAACGCAACGGCAACCCCATCACCAGCGGGGTTAGCGTAACGAGCTTTGGCGGTCTTTCTGGCGGCACCACCGGGGCGAAGGCCACCAATTCGGCAGGGCAATTCACTGAAACTTTAACCAGCACCAATGCGAATGGAGGTTCGTATACCGTGTCCTTTACTGATGCTTCTGGCAATGGCGCGTCCACCACGATTGCAGGGGAGGCAAAGCCCGAACCTGTGTACAAGTATGATGATGGCAATAGTTGGACATGGCAGAGTACTTGGTCTCCTGACGGTAGTATAGGGGAATCTTTTGTCATATTGTTCTATGAAGGACAGATGGTCGCTTATAATGGCGGTCGGGGAGATACTGATACTCCTACCGAGGGTATTGATGGTCATACATATCTTCGTGGAGAACTGAAAGAAACGAATGACCAGTCGTACACAAGAACACATAAATATGCCATAGCACGGCAGGTATAAATGAATCCGCCCGCTACTAAATGTAGCGGGCGGAACTGTTTTATTCTTGTCTGGCTATGGAGTAATGGCTGTTTGTGGTAGACCCACTCACTTCTTGTTCCTGATATTCCCCGCGAAGGTATGTATATCCATCAGAACCAACCACCGAAGTAGCATCCAAGTCCATAGTATTTGCAATAGACTGACCACCCCAAATACAAAAGACCGAATTGAACTCCATCCCTCCGGGAAGGTTAGTTCTGGAAACAGTCCAAACATGCTCATTATCATACAGATAGGTTGGGCCGGGCTTCGCCTCCCCTGCAATCGTGGTGGACGCGCCATTAATGGTCATATTCTGCAATAGAGTAACTATACATTGATTGGTGTACTCCTTTGTAATATACTTTACCATTACTTGCTTGAATACGTGTTGATGTAGTATCCGGGCCATTAGCTTGGTAAACACGCACGCCATGCCAATAAAGATACAAAGGAGCAGATGGCGGGCAAGTCCATCCAGTTATATCGTCACCAAGATTAACATATTCGTAAGTTAAAGCTGTAGTCGAATAATTATATTGTGTAGTCAAATCGCCAACAGACAAATAAATAATATAATCTCCATGTACTGTAAAAGTAATAGTCGTAGACCCAACACCATTTTGTGCATTAATAGTTTGTGCAGGTACTTGTGAGATATTAGAAGTAAGCTGCACCGGGCCAGTATAAGGTTTATTATTTTTTGTTACATTAAAAGTAACAGGCTCAGGAACCCTAGTCTTTACATTGGTCGGGGATGTTAACGTGAGCGCATATGTCGAGGCACTCACACTGAACGATACCGTGGAGGTGCCGCCTATGAAAAAGGCGAGGCCCGTAAAAAAGCTCCCTACCTTCATCGGGTAGGGAGCTTTTATTTCGCAGCCTCAACTCCTATGTAACCATACGCCCAGAGAAGCGGCAAACACTATAAACAGAACAAGGAAAACACCCCCGATTGGGTCAAGCTCTTCATTCTGCCGCACCGACTGGCAGCACGTACACTGAACAACTACAGGCTGGCACTGAACAGGGGGCTCAATCGGGGATGAATCCATAGCAATCGCTCCTTGGTTATGGGTATACCTTATCTCCAATCAGCGGGAATATCAGCGTAGTTGGCGGCATTGGTGCAGCGCAAATAGCAGTATGTGCCTGTCGCATCCGGGTGTGAAATCCACAGCTCAGGAACTTCACTTGTTATACCAGAACAACCATAAAATGTCTCAATAAAAGTTACAGCATTTATATTTTCTTCAAAAAGTGCTTTAGGTACCGCCGTTAACCCTGTACATTCAGAAAACACATAACTGAATGAAGTGATTAAAGGACTACTAGCAAAAAGTTCTTCAGGAATAGCCCCCGTTAATCCTGTGCATCCTTCAAACACACGTTCAACAGAAGTTAGTTTAGTCTTGCTAGAGAATAAACCGCTAGGAATAGCCCCTGTTAATTCTCTACAAGCAAAAAATGCACCAGCAAATGAAGTTACTTCATTATTATGAATAAATAAATTCTCAGGAATATCTCCTGCTAACGAGTAGCAAGCATAAAATACAGAATCAAATGAAGTCACAGCAGTGTTATTGGCGAACAAATTTTCTGGGATAGACCCTGTTAACCCTGCACATTGCATGAATGTACTATCAAATGACGTTACAGCAAGATTATTGGCGAACAGCCCTTCAGGAATAGACCCTGACAACCCTGCGCAGCGCACAAATGTATTATCAAATGACGTTACATCAGGGTTACTAGCGAACAGCCCTTCAGGAATAGTACCAGTTAATCCTAAACACTCGTAGAATGTGTAGTTAAATGACGTTACAGCAGGATTATTAGCGAACAACCCTTCCGGGATAGACCCTGATAGCTTTGTGCATTGCTGGAATATATTGTCAAATGACGTTACAGCAGGATTATTAGCGAACAACCCTTCCGGGATAGGCCCTGTTAACTCTGTACATTGCTGGAATATATTGTCAAATGACGTTACAGCGGGATTATTAGCGAACAACCCTTCCGGGATAGGCCCTGTCAATTTTATACAATTACAAAAAGCAAAAGATAAATTAGTAACTTTATCAGTATACGCGAATAAATCTTCTGGAATTTCAGTTAATGCTGTACAAAAATAAAATACACTATAAAAATCAGTAATCATCGGATTATTCTTAAATAATCCGAATGGTACTTTGGTCAATTTCATACAACTAGCAAAAGCATATGAAAAATCGCTCTTCATACAAGGCAAAGAATATTCTTCTGCATCTTCTGGGCCTATGCTAATTACTGTATCCCGCCACAGTTTTAATTTTGAAAATGCGGCAGACGTATTAGAATTTACGCCAAAGGAACAAGAAGAAAAATCATACGCCTCTACAGTTACAATATATTTTCCGGGAGCTTCATATGTATGCGTGGAATAATCAGTAAAGTAATTATTATCGTATGGTGTATTCTTTGGAATAGTTGTCGAAGTACCATCACCCCAATCTATAGTTAAAGTAGCGGTAGATAAATTACCGCTAGATAGCCTAGGAAAAGCATGAACTGGGTTTGCCGTTTGTACTCCTCCTGATGTAGTAGCTTCAGTATCTACTACAAAAAGCAAACTTTGCTTTTCCAAAGGCTTACCAAACCGCAGATAACCACAAAGCAAACTGTCCATAAACCCTCCAAATATAAATAAAAAGTTCCCGACTTTTCTGGGTAAAAAAATCGGGAACTTACAAACTTATCGTGCGTGAATGCTATAAATCGGACGCCAGCATTGTGGGGGTCAGACGAAGCAACGCAGAAACCCACGTCTCCGTAGTACGCCCAGAACACCGAATGACTACAGCCTTTCCCGCAAAAGCGCCATCGCTGTCAATCTGCCCATTCTTGAGCGTCACAGCCGAGGTGCCCTCACTGTCCCCATCGAGCTGAACCGTGATGCCCAGAGCATCCACGCTCGTTCCATCAGACTGAAGGCCATCCACCAGAATGACCCTGCAATGGTCAGGGAAGAACGTATGGATTTCCGGCACTATTTCATCACTTTCAAAGGGAAAATACAGCGGAAGATAGCTCTTGTCCAGACCAGAACCGTCGAGCATAATCTTACCGTCAGTGCCAGCGGTAAGGGCGTTCATCGGGTCTTGAGACAGGAGCGGATCGGCAACTTCATAGGCCACATTCTTGCGCACGCCAGAAACACACAGGAACGGCCCACTGGCAGTAGCGGCAAACGTGAACGTAAACGTGATAGCCTGTTTCCCATCAGATTCAGCCGCAGCAACCACCGCACAAGTAGTCCCGTCAGTGAACGAGAAATTTGCCGTCCCGCCAGTCTGAGAGAAACCAGTCTGTGCCTGCTGCGTTTCCCCCTTGTAGACAACCCGCACGCCTCCAAGATGGTCAGCACCGGGCTGCGCGTTCACGACCCTTGCAATGGGCGTATTAACTTTGCCTTGGATGCTCAAGGCCAAAGGAGCAGTCCAACTACCGTCACCATCAGCGACAGCGACAGACACATTCCAAATAGCCTCAGCAGTGCCGACAGATGCCGTAATCTGCACATCATCGACAATGTCATGCTCCCGCATCAAAGGGAAGCCGCCAGCCGTCTGCCCATCATGCACAACTGCCGTGTGCTTTGTGGTATCAACGGTGATTTCACCCTCTGGGCCAGTATAGGTAGCGTGCTGCGCAGTCGTCCCGCGAAACTGCTGTACTGGCTTAGGAATTTTGCGAGGCATAAATTCCCCCTACTTAGTATTCTTTTCCTCGGCCTGCATAACCGAAGGGTCACTTCTCATAACAATCGCCAGAAGCTGTGTACACAGCACTTCCAACTTATCCACAGAAGGCAGAACACCCTTCATAACCAAAGGGGTAGCCCACGGCATAGCCCCACGCATCGCCACATTCAGCAGCCCTTGCGCATTGTCATGAACGGAAATCAGATGTTCCGCATTGGTAACAACGCGCTCAAGTACCTTATCATAAATAGGATCATGCGACATAAGGTTTACCTCACCGTTCCGTCAGACAACTGCATGGTATGTTGCTGAGGCGCAGTATAGGCACGCTGCTGCGGGGCCACTGGTTCCGGCTGCGGCTCCGGGGCATCCTGCTGCATGAGCATCTTTGTCCAGTCCGTATTCACCGCTTCAGCCGCAGGCTGTTCCTGCACCTTAAGCCCAAGGACTGTTTCCAGAAGCGTCTGCGCGTCACTGCCGGGGCGGGGTTCTGCAATATAGAAAACCATCTCATTGAGGTTCAAAGCGTCAAGGGTGGACGGATTTGCCGGAAGATAGTCATACACCCGGAAACCGAGCAGACGCTTTTCAGGGATAGCCCGTCCAGAAGGCTCCATGCTGGCGGGCATCAGGATGCTGACGACCACCATATAGAACTGCTTATCAGGATGCTGACGGGGCAGCTTCACCGGGGCACACGACATATTGGTGATTTTGCCGCCAACCAAGTCGGGACGTACCGACATCGGATTTTCAGGGTCATACTGGAGATGCCAAGTATCCCCATTGTATTCCATGACCGGGAGAAAAATTGAAGTGCCTGCCGCCATGTTCGCTCCTTTGCAAGTTCCTTACATGCCCATGCGCATTAACGCCGCAATGGTATGGGTAATCTCCTTATGAATGTCAGCGGGGGCTTTATGCTTCTCAATCGCAGACATAAGCTCTTTCGCTTCCATCTTTGCGATACCAGCATAGTCCTTATTTTTCAAGTACGCCGCCCACGTCGCCGGGGGATTCTGGAGAACTTTCAGTACGGACTCAACAATCTTGGCGTAGCCGCCCACCGCAGGAAGCGACTCCATCACAGAAGCAACGCCCCGCTCAAAATGGCCCCCATCGGAATGGCTGCCATCGTGGTTCCGCACATCGGAGATATACCCGATACGGTTGCCGCCTTCGTTGTTCCATTCCTCATGGAACCGCACATCATCTTCGGGAAGCGGGACAAAATTGCCCTGTGCGCCGCCATGCCGCTGCGGGTCGTAATGGTTCATCCCATCAGGATGCTTGTAATTATACAGCCCGCGCATGTGGGGTTCCGGCTGATCAGAACGCTGCGGCTCAAGATTATACAACCCACGCATGGGCCGATAATCCGGTTGATCGAAGCGGTTCTCCATCGGAGAAGAAGGCCGCCCATAATGCTGTCGCATATCCCGACCATCGTCATAATGATTCCTCGGCTCAGACCAACGGTCGTGCTGCCTGTTCTCCATCTCGCCGCCAGATGGCTTGCCGCCCAAAAAGAATCTCAAACCAGCCATAATGACTCTCCTTACATTGTCGCCCCTCTGGTGTGACCCAGAGGGGCTTTGTCATACTACCGCCGGGAGACTCAGGCAGTGGTTCCGCCACCAGAGGTGGTAGAAGTCTTGTAGGTCATGTGGTTCAAGATGGTGTTCAACATGGACTGCATGTCCGCACGAGTCTGGGCCGCGTTGTTGTTCGCCAGCGCAGTGTTGAAGTTCTGCGCCTTGAGGGACGCGATTTCCGCATCCTTGGCGTTCATTTCACGCAGCAGGCGTTCGCGGTCAATCTGGGCAATCAGAGCGCGGGTAGCTTCCCCTTCCTGATGGATAGCGCCACGGGTGGCGCACCCTTCGGCAAGGATGGTTTCACGAGTCTGGCAACCCTGATTGTCGATGGAACGCTGCGTGGTGCAGCAGCAATTGTCGATGCTGGACTTCAGCTCGAAAGTATTGCGCAGGCCCTGCATCTCAGCCGCATTGGTAGCGGCAAGAGCAGAAAGCTGCGCGTCCTTGGCGGCGAGCTGGCCCTGCATGGAACTGGTGAGAATCGCAGTGTTGAGCCCGCTGAATCCCTGCGCCGAGGTAATCTGCTGCCCAAGGGCGGTACGTTCCACAGTGGCGTTGACGCCACCGAAGCCCTGACACAGTGCATTCTGGACGCCCGCGGTCTGCATCAGGTTGTCACGCCCGATGGAGTTGATGTCGCTCCGGGCACCGCTCAGGCTGTCCATGATGAACGTCTCACCAAAGGCAGCGGTATTCCCGCCATTGTTGCAGCAACCGCCGCCGTTATTGCAGCAGTTGTTCCCGCGACGGTCGCCCCATGCGGAACCAACGGCACCACCAATAGCTCCGCCGATCAGGGCACCGCCCCAATCACCCCAACCGCCATTGCCATTACCACCAATGTCAACCACAGGAGTCAGGCCATCCATAGCCATAATATTATCCCCCTATTTTAAAGGGTTATAAGATTGCGATATTACTCGCCCATCGTGCCGTAATCGGAAGTGACGTACATCTTGCCAGCATTGCAGACAATCTGGTTGTCAGCGGTTTCGGCACGAAGCTCGGAGCACATGGTTCCGGCGGTGACGACACCGGACACGATTTCTTCCACCGCGTCGGTGATGTCGTCCTTGGTCAGCAGAGCGCCCTTGTCCGAGCCCGTCTTGATGAGGTTCCCTTCATCAGCGGACACGACCGTCACAGAGAGCTTGCCGTCAGCGCCTTCCTTCAGCGCATTGTCTTCATCGGTGGAAACAATCTTGGTGAAGTCCACCACGATGTTGCCGGATTCGTCGAACTTCACGCCGCCATCAGCGCCGAGCTTGACGGAGATCACCTTGCCGGAAATGGAGATGCCCTGTCCGGCGGTGTACACGTCCACGAGGTCGGTAACGTCAATGTACAGGTCGGCGAGGGTGCCGTCAGACAGCACGAAGATGAAGTGCAGGTAGGTGCCAGCTTCGATGCCGATCTGCGGGGTGAAGTACAGCATACCTTCCGCAAGGCGCATGGTGGAGCCATCGGTGAACGCGAAGGCGGCAGTGGCAGCCACGGCCTGTTCCGCTTCCTGACCCATGAACACGGCTTCGTACTTCTGATCCGTAGCGTCTTCAGGCACGGTGAACTCAGGCATGGCGACGCCCGCGCTCTCGGTGCCCTTGGTGGCGGTGAAGGTCACGCCAGCGGCATCGGAATACTTCTGGGCACCACCCTGCTTATAAGCCACGCGCAGGCTCACATGGTAGTCGCCTTCGACTTCCTCGCCGTCAGCGGAAGGCTTGCCTTCCACGAGCTCGACGCCCTTCAGGGCGGACGTACTGGAGGGGATAGTGGCGGTAGCGACAACGGTGGAACCGTCATGACCGATGATGTTCAGAACGCCAGAGGGCTGGTCGTAGCTGACGGAGATGTCAGCGGCAACCTTGCCGTCCACGTCATGGAGGATTTTGTCGTTGGGGCGAAGGATGAGATCGGCATCAGGAGCCTTGGCGAACAGCTTGTTGTCGGTGCCTACGGACAGGCCGTTGTTTTCATCGGTGGAAACGAGGTCAGCGGCGACCTGCGTCATATCCACGGTAAGGGTCAGGTCGGCAGCAAGGGTGCCCTCGGCAGCGTTGTTCACCTTGATGTACGCATCGCCAGCAACCTTGCGGTCTTCGCGGGCCATCGGGATACCGCCAGCGGTAGTGCCATCCTGAACAACGACAACCTTCTTGTCGGTATCGACGGTGAGTTCACCAATGGGGCCAGTGTAGGTGGCGTGCTGTTCGGTGGTACCACGGTACTGCTGAATGGCCTGCGGCGTTTTACGAGCCATGATAAATACTCCTGTGATTTATTTTGGTTACATGGTTCCGAAATCAGCCGGGAAGAAGCTCCCGAAATCGGAACCGGGGGTGACTGCATTGCCCTTATCCTTGGACACGGCCCGGACATACAAGAGCTTGTCGCTGCCTTCAACGATGCTGTTCTGGGCGTCCTTGGAGATGAGGTCTTCAATGAGAAGCAGGGCACCGCCATCCGCACCGGGGCGAAGGACATTGCCGTTTTCCTTGGACACCGTGGTCACATAGTCTTCGTGGCTCAGATAAATCTTGCCATCGACCTTCGAGATGCCAAGGATGTTATCGGATTCATTGGACAACAAATCGTTGCCGTCAGCAAAGATGCCGCCGTCCTCGCCATGCCGGAGATAGTTCCCCTCCTGCATGGACAACGGGCTGCGCACGACAAGTCGGTTGTCCTCTTCCGAAATGATGAGATAGTTCTCTTCCTCGTGGGAAACGAGCATCGCCATCTTCAGAAGGGCACCGCCGTCGCCGCCCGCGACGATAATGTTCCCTTCGTCTTCCGCCACGATGGGCGGGGGAACCAGATTGTCGCGGCTTACGAAGAGCTTGCCGTCTCTGGAAGACACTTCCAGCATGTTCTTGGCTTCGTTGGAAACGATGTCAGCGCCGTTGATGTACAGCATCTGGTCGTTGCCGAGACGAAGGAAGTTGCCTTCTTCCTTGGAAAGCTGCACGGGCGCGGACAGCTTGTTGTCCGAACCGAGGACGATCCGGTTCCCAAGGTCGAGCGAGACAAGGCTGTCCATCTTCAGCAACGCGCCGGAGTCGGTGCCCTGCTGCAAGATGTTGCCCTCATCGTCAGAGACGGCGGACACCTTGCCGACGAAGAGCTTGCCGTCCCGCGCAACCAGAAGGTTGTTTTCGTCCTCGCTCAGATGGTCGCCCACGTTGTAATAGATGCCGTCCGTAACGGAGAGCTGGTTGCTCTTGTCCTGAGACAGCAACGAATCGGGGGACACTTCCCGAACGAAGAGCTTGCCATCCTGCCCGACTTCAAGCTGGTTGCCGTCATCGGTCGAGACGAACGTCTCAGACCGGACAGCCAAGCCAGCATCGGCATCAACCTGAAGATGGTTCGGCCCCTTGCCCTGCGTCGTATCCACGGGGACAACGCCGGGCACAAGCAACTCGCCATCGACCATCAACCGATGCTGCTTCAGCTTTTCATCGTATGTGACTGGAAACTTACCCATGATGAAAAACTCCTACATGCGTTCCTACTAGAAAACTCAGCCAATTCAACGGTAGCAAAATCGTTCAAGGATTACAATCATTCATGCGGATGCCTTCCGCATCCTGAGCAGTCGTCGCACGACTTGTACTGCTGCAATGCCTTTTCGATTTCCTGCCGCATCTCATCATCCCCAAAACACTGCGCGATATGAGAAGACGCACGCTTGCGCAGCGCCTTGAGAAACACATCCACAACAGGCGGCACGGGCATCCCAAGCGACTTCAGATTCCAGATGATGCTCGCAAGCTCGGTAGTGGAGCAAATGAACAGCATCCAGTTCACAAACGAAACCGTTATCCCGGACGTGTGGAAGAACGCATTGCACAAGAGCCCCAACAGGAGGATGAGCAGCATATGCGTCCCCAACTTCTTTACCCAGTACAACAGGTACTTGGGGTTGAAGCTGTCGTACACGATGGCTTTCGTAACGCCGAGCACGAGATCAAGCAGGGCGAACGCAAGGTAGATCATGAACACCACCTTGTCGCCATAGAGCACGTTCGTAAAGAACGTAAGCACAGACGCGAAAAAAACCTTGATGCTGGCTCCGGTCATAAGCTGCTCTACATAATGCGTAACCCAGACCCGGAGCTCAATGAACGCACCCGTAGCCGAAGACGCACCGCTCATATTTTGAAGTCCCGCTTTTCAAAAAGCGTAAACGTAAACCGCATCCCATAGACGCCCATCGCCAAGGACTTATGCACCAGCCCCATCAGGTCGTCGAACGCATCCGCGCCCGCAATGACCACGCAGCCCGCAGACCACTTGTCCACGTAGAAGGATACCCCGTTCCGGTTGGCCCGATGTATATTGATGCCGAACATCCCCGTTTCGGGAGCCACATAATCCAGCGCATCGTCCTTGTTCCCGTCGCGGTAGACCGTCACCGGGGCCGCCTGCACCAACGCCTCGTACTCGCCCTTGTGCTTTCCAAGGGCGAACGCCCCACGGTACTGTCCGGGGGCGAGCACCGCCGTGCCTTTCTCAAGCCCGTTCCGCAGCCAGTAGGTTCCGGGGTCGGTCGTGCAGACATACTCACGGGTTTCCCATGCGCCGTCCACCTTGAAGACGGCAAGGAACGTATCGTCAAACAGGTTGGTCGCCTCCCGCCCGGAGCGGACGGCAAGAAGGTTCAGGTTGTAGTCGCCCTCGGTAAAGAAGGCGTACCCCTTGGCCCGCATGACCGCTTCGATACGTTCGCGAGTATATTCAGACATAACCGCTCCTTGGAAAAAAGAAAGACGGGAGCACACAGGGCTTCCCGAAAACCCTGTACGCTCCCGTCAATCATTGATGCTGAAGAACAACTGAGACAACCAGACGCTACTGTATGCCCCAAGGTTTGTCAATATGGGTAAAGTCGTACACCATTTTATTCCATATCCGGTCGTACTCTTTGCAGAGCGCCTTCGCTTCCTCAGTGCTGACCTCCCTGCCCATCATCTCGGAGAACTTTTTTGCCGTCTCCACATACACATCCCACTCGGTCAACTGCTCCCACCTAGACCAGCCTGTCTTCGGCGGCTTCCAGTCGGGGTCGCGTTCCCCCTTCGGGCCGGGATCATCAAACATCGTAGGTATCCGGGTGGTCAATCTTGTGGGCGAGGGCCTTGACATCCTCAAGGGTAATCTCATCCTTCTCCCACGTTTCAATCATGGCCTTCACAGCGGGCACGCCATGTTTGACGATGAGCCCGATGACTTCCATAATGACGGCAACAGACACGGCATTAATAGGCATTTTCGTATTCCTCCGCGTAGTCCCTCTTGGCCTTGGCGACATCGACATCCTGTTCCTGCACCTTGACCAGCAGATCGTTCAGCGTCGTGGTGCAGCCCGACAGCATGTCGCCAAGTTTCTGCTCCTGTTCGGCGGCAGAGGGCTTGGATTCCCCGTCCTCGGCACCGGGGGACTTCACCCCCTGCGTGACCTCAACGTATTTGACCAGCGCGGCGACCGCCGTCTGGTACGAATCGAAGTAGACGACCGCGTAATCCTTGACCTGATTCCACTGCTCATCCGTCATTTTCCCCATGCGGTGCAAATCCTGCGCCGCGTTCATGACGGCCTTGTACGTCTCGGCACTCGTCTCCAGCGTCTTGTAGGCGTTGAGCGCCACTTCGTCCTTGGTGCAGCCCGCGTTCGGAACGCAAAGGAACGCGGCGAGCATCAATGCGGCAAACACGCGAAACACTTTCGGCATCTGCATATCCTCCCATGCGGGCTTGACAATCCATGCCGCCCGCCTTATCTAAGTTTCGTACCTTCTTTTCCCATCATCTTTACTTCACACATCTCTCCTCCTAGGGCCGGAACCTTCGCCAGTTCCGGCCCGTTCCGTTTACACTTCTGTCGGTGTGATGATATTTTTGCGCATACTGTCGATGGTGTCAGTCTCATCCATCAGATAGAACAACTTCTCCAAATGGTGGATGACCTTGTGCCGCTCCCGGATCAGCATAGCTTCCTTCTGTTCTGCCGTGATGTCCTCCATAGCGGCAACCCGCTCCAGATCATACAGCAGCACCTCGCACACCTCATGGAACGCAGTCTTCTGCAAATCCTTGTAATCCCAGTTGAAATTGTCATGCGTGTGCATGTTCATCTGGAACTTGACCAGCCGGGCCGAATCATTGACGTAGGTCTCGGCGCGCATGTCCGCATTGGATACGGGCTCGCAGAAGAACTCCCATTCCCCGCCAAGCTGCATGAGTTTGATCCAGATGGCGCACTCGTTCTTGAACACATCGAACTCGGCAGCCGTATAATTCTGCGGCTGCCCGCGAAGGCAATTGTAGTCCTTCAGCACTTGTACTTCTCCTTTTTCATTTCCATATCCAGCTTTCTTGCGTAGGACTCCACCCTCTCGGCAACACGCTGGAGGTTGCGCATGTGGTCGCTGCACGCATAGACCCCTTCCCGCAGGGAGTCCTTCAGACCGATCAGCTCCCGCCTGTTTTCCTCCTCCAACTTGCGGCGATCCCTGAAGTGCCTGTACGGTACCAAAAGGGACAGCCCCACCGTCATAACCACACCAGACAAGAACCCAAACAGAAAATCCAACGCATCAGGCATCACATACCTCCCTTTCCATAGCCGCCTCCTCAGCAAGCCTTGCCTGCTTCAAGAACCAGTCAGGCGTTGGAGGCGGCATCTTGAGGGCCGTAAGTCCCTGAAACATATACAGCATAACCGCCAGCCGCCGGGAGACGCGGGCCTCAAATTCGGCGGCATCCCGGAAGGCTTCAAACGTAACCACCGTGCTGCCCCACAGAGGGTAGCCCACTGCGTAGCAATGATTACGCTGATCCTGACTGCACTTGCCCGGCACACTGCACCGGGCGCAAGCCTTCTTCCGCACCGTGAGCCACTCTCGTTCCTTATCCGTCAGCAACTTGATCAACCTCCAGTCAACCCCGGTTGACGCTACGGGCTCTGCATCAACTGGACGGGGGTTTCAGTTGATACAAGCGCGTATCTCCGTCGCGCCCCGGCACCCACTGGCGGGCGAAGCCAGCGCAGCCCTGATCCATCAAATAATCGAACCCCCTGCTGCACTGGCCTGCACCATCTTCACTCTGCATCTGCATCACCCCCCCACTGCGTACGTCCAATAATCCTGCGGGAAAACCTGCACACCAAGGCCATAGCCTGTGACAACCACCATCATATCGGCATTCTGTACGAAGAACTGGCCTATGACGGTAATAACCCGGCTACTGCCAGCAGAACTGCTAAGGAACCGCGGGACATTAACCACAACCGAAATGGAATCGCCGTCTTTCGGCATCTCATCGGCAAAGGTACGGAACCCGCCCTGAGCCTCCACCAGCTTCGCTATCCTCTCCACATCCATACGGGCACGCAGCATACCATCTCCCCCTAATACATCCAGTCTTCGGGACGCATGGAGCACATCGGCTTCACGGGCTTCACGGGCCGGGCGGGATGGACGGACGGCCCGGCAAGCTCAGGGGCCGTGACGGATGCGTCCGCACCATCGGCACGCTTCGACAACACCGCATCGGCAACCACCAAGACAAGGATTGCGATGAGGATGAGGCCCGCTGCGCCTACTATGAGCGATGAGGTTCCCATGCCTCCTCCAACTGGTTGAAGGTTATGTCTTCCCACAAAGGCTATACCCGCGCATGGCGGCGGGCGGCAAGGGCAAGACGTTCATCAGGTTTAATAATAAATATGTATTTATAGATTTGTTTCGCATATGTCAAGGGCTGTGGAAATTTTCCAGAAAATTTTTTGCGGTCGGGTTGCGGGGAAAGAGGGGGTGGGGCTGTCCATTGGGGGGGTGGATATGCGGGGGGATTTTCGCAAGAAGTGTGCCAATGTAAGGTAGAACCCACGAGGCCCTCTTCGGGGGCAAAGCCCGTGGAGCCCGCGTGCATCAATATATTATATAGTCTTCTTGGTGGGGCTCTCCCGTCCACGTCCAAAGGCCCCGCCCCCGCCGCGGGCCGTGCCCCCTATCCCTACCAGTCATTGACTATCACTAGCTGCCCCTACCAGTCATTGACTATCACTAGCTGCTATCAACTGCCCTCAACTGTGAGTATGTGTCACCAACTGTAACTGGCAGTATATAGATGTCACTATCTGTAACTGACTGGCACTGACTGGCGACCGGGGCACTACCTTATATACATGCGATACCTTTTTACTCAAGAAAAAAGTTTTAAAAAAGTTGTGATTCCCATTGACAATTCCCGTTGCGTTCGCTATCTTGTACTTAACGAAACGGGGGAACTCCCCCGGTTCCGGGGGCTGCGCCTCACGCGCGCGGGTCTTGGCTCTTTGACAATTCCGGCCTGCATAGCAGGCAAGCAAGCGCAGCACTTTTGCTTGTCACTTATGATAGCAAAGGCGCTTGCGGATACATAGAGAAAAGCGAGAACGGCAACGATCTTAGATAGATAGCCGTTGCCGATTAGATTCTAAGCAGGAGTAGTGCGCCTAATGAAAAGGAGAACTACCATGCAAGCCATTGCTAACCTCCCCGCCATTGCTCCTATCCGCACCCGCGCCGCTCAAGTTGATCCGGAATCTGCTTATGCGTCTTATGATCCAGCTCACCTTGACAACCAGCAGTTCGATAGTCTTTGTCAATCTCTGCCGCTCTTGCGTTCAAGTGTGACAAAGGTTTTCGACATACTGATCAAGGCTGGACTGCATCAGGTTTTCACAGACAAGGATTGCACGCGCTTGACACGGCTTGCTAAGATATGTGATCCGCAATCCCACGAATGGCGTCAGGCTTTACAAGCGATTCGGATCATGGCTGGCGGATACATTCGAGATAGCATCACGGGCAAGCTGTATCCCCCGGACGACCGGGAAGCTGTAACCGCTGTACGGTATATAGCAAAGGATAATGCCTTTGTCATGAACCGCATCGACAAGAACATCTGGCGCGCTGCCAAGTCCCGGTTTGTCAAGACTTTTCAGCATCAGACATATACAGCCCTAACCCTCGAACGACGCCCAACGGCGAACAGCGTAGGGCTCGACCGTCTGCACAATGTGATCAAGTTCTACCGCAAGCATGAAGCTGACTGGTCGAGTGCTGACCTTGCCAAGATTAGAACCTGCATCAACACGCTTGAAAACATCCTGAACAACGCCCAGTAAAAAAACCTAGTGCGCTACTCCCGCTTAGAATCTAATCGGCAACGGATAATAAATACAAGGAGAGAGATATACAATGACGATTGAGTTTCTTAATGGGAAAGGCAATGTCGTACAGGCATTACCCTGTATGACGTTCGCCGGGAAGTATGTGACATTATCCGTCATGATAGGTATGTTACGGTATTACTGCGCAACAGAAGACTTTATTGGATTTAGGTTCCGCATCGGTTGCGCTCGAACGTCTGCTGTTATGGTGTTGTAGTGACACAAGAAAAGTAGCACGCGCCTCGCCGTGCGTGCTACTTTATTTTTCTTTTTTGCCGTGCCCGTAAGGTGTACACGATGGGAAGAATACCGACTTTTCTCCATAAGAACAACATAGGTTGACACTGACATAATCTCGAAAGTGTAACACATTACACATATACGTCAGTGATTTTTCTATCGGCTCGAAAAAATGCCCTCGACTTGTGCATTTGACACATACACCCCTCATTTTAAATGTGTAAGTAGTACAGTATGAACTGTCACTATATACTCTTTAGGCTAGAACAGCTTGTTATACACTAGAAATTTTAAGCTCAATCCTTACTTGGAACTGTTAGCGGATTACACGTTTAACAGAAACGGTTGTATGAACTCATATAAATACGTCACTGTAAGCAGTTATACAACTCAGTACACTTTACACTTACTACATGGTAAGCGCCCGTAATGCCCGCACTATTTTATGTGGGAAAAGTTTTGCCGTACTACCCTGATCAGAGTGATCATGTGTGTCTCAAATTTCTTGCAACAGTGGTTTTGCCTCGCCCGCACTACCCGCACATAGTAAGAAAAGAAAATAAAAATAAATAACTTATATAAAAATTATTTATTATTTAAGGAAAGATGATGTGCCACCGATCTGACCGTCAATGCCTGTAAAGCCGTTTGCACAACATACATAAACTCTCATATTTGCCTTACCGATATCTGAAACAGTAAGTGTTCCGTTTGTTACATTCTGAACATCACCTGTAACAGCGTCAACATATCTGCCGTTAGGAATATTCTTAAATGTAGCACCACTTGAAACTGTTACAAGTGCAAGGCTGTCAATACCGTCTTCTGCACTTGTATAACGGCGGATATAAGACATATCGCCACCTGTTACATAAGATTCAGAAGCTGTGTACTGACCTTTCTGAAGAGCAGGGATAGCTCTTCTGATAGCATTAAGCTTTGAAAGATGAACGCTAAGCGGGCTTGCAAGTGTTTCGGCAACTGTACCAGAAGCTGTGTACTCGCTAAAGTCTGTAGCTGTTACATTACCCTCAAGATAATCGCCGTAGTAAGCACGACCTGTTGTTGAAAGAGGAGCGTTAGGACCAACATCAATAACTGCGCCCTTCTGGAACTCAACCTCTGAACCATAGTAAACGCATGGAATACCACGGAATGTAAACATAAGGTCAAGGTTCTCAGCCCAAGTCTGTGTGCCGCCTGCAAAACGACTCTTTTCATCAGGCTGTTCAGGAGCATAGTCATGAGAATCAACATACATAACATTGTATGTTGCATCATTATAATACTGGTCTGTGCTCTTAGCAAAGTTATAAGCACTGCTTGCGTTACCAAACATTCTGTGCATCTGGAAGTCAATACCCTCCATACCCGATGCCATAGATCTGTCAGGTGTGTGGTATGTAATACCGTTTAAGAAAGCATTGTCTGAAGTAGGTTGATCTGTAGGATCATCTTCTGCGAGATAATGATCAAATACAACATTCATATTGTTGTTGATATCTTCAGCAGAAGTGCCGTAACTCCATAAATCAGCCCACTTATTGTTTGACTCTTTCCAAGTGTAGTAAGGTGTAGATTCCTCTGCGTGGCCACGATACCAAATCTGTGTGTAACGAGTACAGATTTCGCCAAACATAAGGAAGTTGTTGTTACCCGATGCCTTTGCAGCAGCATAAAGCTGGTCATTGTACATAAGGTTAAGTGCAAGTCTTGGAATATGTCTTACTGTATCAACACGGAAACCGTCAACGCCCATATTGATATAGTCTGAGTATACATCTACGATGTGTTCTGCTACTGCCGGATTTTCTGTGTTGAGGTCAACACAGTCACCTGCGATTTGAGCAAATTTACAGGTCCAGTCGTCCCAGTTAAGGCTCTGGAAATAACCTGTATGATAATAGTTGTTTGCATTAAATGTGTCAGAATTTGAAATCTTTGCAGAATCATAATCTTTTGCATCCGGCATGCTGCCTGTTGAGTTACCTACATCCGAAGAGTATGTTGTATTCTTCATAAGGTTAAGTCTTTGAGAATACTGAATTCCAGGCTTCTGTGCCCAGTATTCCTCTGCTGAATTAAGTCCGTATGTGTCAAGAAGTAAGTCTGTAGGAATCATTGACTCTTCAAGATTTGAAAGGTCTTTTGTTGTATCTTTTTCAAAAAGATTGCAGAAATAAGCCTCACCGAAGTTACCGGTATGCTGGAAAACTACATCCTGAACAATCTTCATACCTTTTGCGTGAACCTCATCAATAAGATCCTGGTATGTAAAATCATCACTCTCATAACGTACATCAACGGTTGAGAAGTCCATAGCATGATAACCGTGATAATCATAGCCCGAACCGTTTGTAACTACAGGAGTAATCCAGATAGCTGTAAAGCCAAGTGCCTTTATATAGTCAAGCTTGTCTGCAAGACCTCTGAAGTCACCACGCCATGCAGGGTCTGAATCAGGGTTATTTGCCTGTGTGTCATCCCAGCAATGAACATTATTGCCTGTATCTCCGTCATAGAAACGGGTTGTCATAACAAAGTAGATAGACTCTTCACGCATATCCACTGAATCAACAGGGTCAATTTCATCAGGATTGTACTTTGTCCATCTCTTGTTTTTGTACCACCACTCACCGGTAGTTCTTCTTAATTCAGGTGAATACTGTTTGCCGTCTTTATCTGTAAAAATCATATTTACAGCTGTAACATCGTTGATTACATAAGTAAACCAACCGTTTGAAGAGGCAGTCATTTTTTCACCCGGATATGAATCTGACATTGCGCTGTTTGTTGGAAGTGAATTCCAAAGGTAAACATATGGCTGTGCAAGTTCACTGTTCTGATAATGTATAGTAATGCCTGTTTCAGCTGACGCAGCACCAACCTCTTCAGTTGTAGCGTCAGCGTCAGCAGCGTTTACAGATACTATGCCTGCTGTAATAACAAGCATTACAGAAAGTACTAATGCACACCATTTTTTAATCTTTGTCATAATAGTACCTCAATTTATTTTAGTTAATCGTCGTATGTTTTAAAAATTACTTTTCTGCAACCATCTTCTGAAGCATTGTTGCGTCTATAACATCAAGAACACCGTTACCGTCAACATCACATGTCTTGAAATCATATTTCATACCGCTGTATTCAGCAATGATCATCTGGAGATATGTAGCATCGTTTACATCAACTTTGCCGTCACCGTCGCAGTCGCCAAGCATAAACGGAGTTGTTGTAGGCTGTACTGAAGTTGTAGGCTGTGTAGTTGGTTTTGGTGTAGTTGGTTTTGGTGATGTTGTAGGAATAACAGATGTAGTCGGCTGTGTTGTAGTCGGTACATTCGAATCAGCTGTATAAGTATAAGTCTTTGAAACCTTTGAGTTGTCAGAACCTTCAACATATACTTCAACTGTGTATGTTCCCTTTACTGTTGGTACAAATGAGTATGAATCGTTAAGTGTGTAATAAGGAATATTCTTATTACCGTTTGGATCTGTAACTACATACTTATAGAAAAGAAGGTTTGTACCTGTATTACCGCCGCCTGCAAGAACTTTAACTGTAGCTTTTGTGTTGAGCTTGATAAAGTTAAGATTAAGTGGTGTTACATTTTTAATAACAGGCTTAACGAGTGTTGAGTCATCTGCAACAGTAAGTGTGAGTGAACGCTCGTTTGTGTTGCCCTTTGTATCAGAATACTCAAACTTGATTGTATATTCACCAACTGCTGATGGTGTCCATACATACGAGTTTGTCGAGCTCATAGGAGATACTACCTTGCCGTTTACAGAAATCTGATAGCTGATAGTAGCATTTACAAGGCTATTTGCTGTTGTTGAAAGTGTAACAGCTGTACCTGTATAAATTGTTTTCGATGGGTCTGCTTTATAAGAAGTTACCTGAATATCACTTGTATCATATACAGACCAAGTATTTGTCTTGTTGTTGTAAAGGTCGCCTGAACCTATTGTAAGGTCATTTGACTTATTGCTGCCTGAACTGAAGATAACATTCTTATAAGCCTTATTAGGAGTATAAGACCATACATTATCGCCGATTTCAGTCATTGGTTTGCCCGGCCATGCAGCGTTGTTCTCTGTGCTGCTGTTCCACATATAGCAATATACATTTGACCAACCTGCATCATTCTGGCAGTAAATTGGTTTTGCATTGCCCGAAGAAGTTGCCGGCTGTGTAGCCTGTGTCGGCTTAGTTGATGATGTTGCCTGTGTTGGGTTAGTTACATCAGAGTAAGCTGACCACTTGCGTGTGCTGAGGTCATAAATCTGACCGTTGCCTGCATAAGTAAGGTCTGTTGTCTGATTGCCGCTGCCGTTGTTGAAAATAACATTCTTAAAATCACCCGAAAGTGTGTAAGCATAAACGTCATCTTCAACCTTTGTCATAGCCTCACCAGGCCATGCTGCGTTGTTGCCTGCACCCTCTGTCCACATATAGCAGTACAGATTGGCCCAGCCGTTGTTTGCACGAACGTATACAGTATCGCCTGTTGCTGCTGATACTGCCATACTGCCTGCACAAACTGCAGATACTGCAAGCATAATACAAAGTATTAAGCTGAGTACCCTGTGCTTTGTTGTTACCATAAGAATTTCCTCCAAATTTTTTTTTATGGTTTTTGTGGATAATATAATCCCACGTTCTGACAATTATATTATACAACAATGTTTGCTAATATTTTTTTCTCTTTGAGAATTATTTTGATTTTCTTACAGCCAAATTTATTAGTCTATATTTGTATATATTCAACAAAAAGGCGAGAAAAAGCATTTATTAATATCAATATGCACAAATACAAGATGTTGTTTTTGTGACTATCTATAATACTATCTGTTCTTAATTTTATCCCAATAGTTCTTATATGCCTGTTCGTTTTTGTTGTCACCGTATTCGTAATAAACTCTGTCACGGATAATGTCCGGCAAATATTGCTGATTTACATAATGGTTCGGATAATCGTGCGGATAGTTATAAAACTGTCCTTTGTTATTATTATCTTCCCCATCATAGTGCATATTTTGAAGCTGTCTTGGTACAGGACCGTAATTGCCTGCTTTTAAATCCTGTGTTGCACGATTAATCCCCATATATGCGGAATTGGATTTCGGCGCATTGCATACCATTATAACTGCGTCTGCAAGCGGTATTCTCGCCTCCGGCAAGCCGACAGCCTGTGCAATATCCACACATGATTTTACAATAGGAATAAGCTGTGGATACGCAAGTCCTACATCTTCGCAGGCACACACCATAAGTCTTCTGCACGCACTCGGCAAATCCCCTGCCTCAAGCAGCCTTGCAAGATAATGCAAAGCCGCATTACTGTCACTGCCACGCATACTTTTTTGATATGCGGAAATTATATCGTAATGCTCGTCACCGTCCTTGTCATAACGCACGGCGCTTTTTTGTACAAGTTCCGCAACACTTTCTTCGCTGACTTTTTTTACTCCACCAACTTCGTCAGCCACAAGAATAGCAAGTTCAACCGCATTCATAGCTTTTCTTACATCTCCACCGCAGCCATGAGCGATTTTTTTACGACAACTTTCGGGGAAATCCACCTCTACCTCCTGTTCCTCGGAAATAATTTCCGCCGCTCTCTGCACAGCTCTTTCTATTTCTTCGGGCGGTACCGGTTTAAATTCAAAAACAGTCGAACGGCTTAAAATAGCATTATATACATAAAAATACGGATTTTCGGTAGTTGATGCAATAAGCGTAATCGAACCGTTTTCTATATATTCAAGCAAAACCTGTTGCTGCTTTTTATTAAAATACTGAATTTCGTCAAGATACAGTAAAATGCCGTTCATTCCCGAAAAAGTGTTCAACTCCGAAACTACCTCTTTTATGTCGGATGTTGATGCGGTCGTGCCGTTGAGTTTTTTCAGAGTTCTGTTCGTTCTTTTAGCTATATATGTAGCAAGAGTTGTTTTTCCCACTCCTGACGGACCGTAAAAAATCAGATTCGGAATTTCTCCGCTTTCAATTATTTTTCGCAGTGGCTTATTCGCTCCGAGCAAATGCTTTTGCCCCACAATATCATCAAGAGATTGCGGTCTTATTCTGTCTGCAAGAGGAGTATTCATATAATCAGCCTCATTTCAAATTTAGTATATATTTCATAGTACATTTGTTCGTAGAATTTGTCAAGATTTTTAGCAAAAAAATCCGTTCCGCCTTAAATTTGACGGAACGGAAAATAAACCGAATTTTATTATTCGTAAAGCGGATACTTTTTGCAGATTTCTTCAACGCCTGCTCTTACCTTGTCGGCACTGTTTTCAAAATCATTGAGAACAAGTGTAATATACTCGGCAATCTTGTCCATATCCTCTTCGTTAAGACCTCTTGTTGTAACAGCGGCAGTACCTATACGAACACCACTTGTTACGAACGGAGAAAGCGGTTCACCCGGAATAGTGTTTTTATTTACTGTAATATAACACTCATCAAGACGAGCCTCAAGCTCTTTACCTGTAACACCTGTATCACGAAGATCCATAAGAAGTACATGGTTGTCTGTACCGCCCGAAACAAGCTTATTGCCTCTCTTAAGGAGTCCCTCTGCAAGAGCCTTACAGTTAGAAACAATCTTTGCGCCGTACTCCTTGAACTCAGGCTTTAATGCCTCACCAAAGCAAACTGCCTTAGCCGCAATTGTGTGCATAAGAGGACCGCCCTGTGTACCAGGGAAAATTGCCTTGTCAATCTGCTTAGCAAACTCTTCACGGCAAAGGATAAGACCGCCTCTCGGACCACGGAGTGTTTTATGAGTTGTGGATGTAACAAATTCACAGTACGGAACAGGGTTTGGATGAACGCCTG
>OLSG01000205.1_pt1 | contig 78488 bp, 62 predicted proteins | sample 1673041 | NCBI WGS metagenome assembly OLSG01 (sample SAMEA3136749, study PRJEB25190) | human gut metagenome | reverse complement strand
TAAACAGATCGATGGCATCCATATCGTCAGCAACGAAATAGCCCGAAGCATTTTTTGTCTTGGGCATGGTATAGCCGGGAAGATCGAGCTCGAGTGTACGGCCCGCTGCCGTCACGAGCGACAGGTGGCGGCCCTGGGCAAAAGCCTCGCCGCGCCGAAGCTCAAGCAAATCGCCATCAGCCAGCACGACGTGGAGTCCCGTGATATGTGGGCGCATGGGGCCGTAGGCGTAGCTGCGGGCACCGGAGGCGTTACATGCCGCCATGCCGCCCAGACAGGCAGACGCCTCGGTGGGATCGGTGGGAAAAAACTGCTCGGGAGCCTCTTGGAACTCCTCGTAGGCCTCAAGCGATGCCTGGTCCCAACCAGCGGTCGGCAGCACCTTCTTGCTCAGCTGCTTGCGCAGCTCCGAGAGCACAACGCCCGGCTCCACGCGCAGCAGAAATTGGCCTTGTTCATCGCGGCGAAGGCCCAAATAGCGATTCATACGGGAAGTATTGAGGATATGCCCGCCGTGGGGCACGGCGCCGGCGGCAAGGCCGGTTCGGGCGCCCTGAACCGTTACCGGAACACGCTCGGCATGGAGCTTTTCCAAAATGGCACGGACCTCGTTTTCCGTTGTCGGAAACGAGATGCTCGAGGCCTCGCCCGATGCGCGAGATTCATCGCGGCCATACTCTTCGAACTCGTCGGTGAAGGGTTTGATGGTTGCAGACACGCGAACTCCCCCTTTAGCTAACTACAGTGTTTGCAGGGAGATGTTACCGCATCGTTTCGTCGACGTGTTCGAGACCGTCTCCATAATTGGCGTTTTTTACGTTCGTGCAATTCGGCGAGCGGCTTGATTTCCTCGGCAGACGATGCTTTTGACACATATGGCCCCGCCGTCGCCGACCGCGCGATTGTCGCTCGAAAAAAGTTGGAGTATTTTTTGCCGCCTTTTACCTGCGGAGACGCCAATCCGTCAAGCATTTGGTCAGAAATTGGTCAAGTAGCGGCTGATAAGGTCGGCGTCGACAGCCAAAACCGATAGAAGTTTTGGCCCAGAAGCAGGGAGGTTCCCATGGCATATTACTGGCCCCAGTACGGCATCGCCATCGAAGTCGACGACGATCCCCATCTCCTGCCTTTCGACGAAGAGGCATTCCCCGATACGACGGTCTACCACGTTACCACCGATGTGATCTGCGACCCCGAGTCGTTCTCGGCGCTCGCCCACCACATCGCGCATATCCACGACATCGAGCTCCCTCCCGACTTCGACGAGCTCGTCTACTCGCGCCGTCTGATGCTTCACATGCTCTTTGGAGCGGACCCGTCCACCTTTGCGCGCGTCTATACCGCCAAGGATGCCGCATGAGCGCGAAGAAGCCGCCCCACTTTGCAGGTCTGGGGCATCGCAGGAAGCTCATCGTTGCCTGCTTGGCCATCGTCTGTGCCCTTGTCGCCGTAGGACTATACGCTTGGCAGTCGCAGCCCGTACCCGAGACGGGCGCTTCGGTTACGACGGCCGAGGGCAAAACGCGTCAGGAAATCCAAGATGAGCTCGACGCCATCGTCCGCGACAACATGATGACGATTTCGGTCGCACCGGTCGCTCAGCTGCAGGAGGACGGCAAGCTGCGCGTCAACGTGCAAAACGTCCAAGACAATAAATTTCCCCAGCGATTCCGCGTCATCCAAAACGACGAGACCATGTACGAATCCGGTGTGGTCGAGACCGGCAAGACAATCGAAACGTGCCCCGCCGGCGACATCAAAGAAGGCGAGGCGTACATCGAGATCCAGGCACTCGATGCAAAGACCCTCGACAGCCACGGCAATCCGACACGTGTCAAGGTACGGGTTGAGCAAGCCGAGAACTAGCTTTCCGGCCGACGCGGCACCGCACGTAATTCACCAGCATTCGTCCAATCATCGCGGGGACGGTCCGCGGCGAATAGAAAGGAACAACCATGGACATCATCAGGAACATGAACGGAGCCAGAGCGCTCGTCGTGGGCGCAGGGCTCGCGCTCGCGCTCGCAATGGGCGCGGCCCCGACGCCAGCTATGGCAGCCGGGCGCGTTGGAACCACGAAAGTAATGGTCAGGACCGAGATCGACAACGTTGAGTTCAAAGTTCCGACGGTTATTCCCTTCGTCGCCAAGGCCGACGGCACGCTTCAGGGCCCCTCAGAAGACACGACCACCATCGACAATCATTCGGCCTACGGCATCCATGTCACCAACATGAAGATCGACGCCATGAACACCTGGACCATTGCTGCCGACGCCAAGGCCGGAACCGCACAGAACTCCATCGACTTTAAGGTCGGCCCCGACGGCGCACTCCAGAACGCCAGCGCCGCAATGCAGAAGACAGGCCTCGATCTTTCCAAGAACGCAGCCTTCGACATGGGCTACCAGGGCATTGCCGGCGGCACGGACAAAATTAAGCTCAAGACAAGCGGAAACGTCGCCCGCGTCACGCGCGACATCTTCCGCGTAACCGGCGAAGGTGATCAGGTTGCAACGATCACCTGGACGGTCGAGCCCGGTGCGCACACGGCATAAGGCCGTCGCCCTGGCCGCCGCCGTCAGCATCCTAGCGTTTGGGCCAGCCATGGCCTTTGCCCAGCAAGAACAGGCGCAGGCCGCCACGCAAGTGACGGTCGACCTCTCGGAGCTCGACCGCGGCGACCGCGAAGAACCGTTGGCGCAGACAGGCGACAGACGATGGCTCTTGGCAGCAGGCGCCACAGCAGCAGGCGCGGGAACCGCCGGCCTCGGTCTGCACATCAAACGTAGCCAGAAACAAAACACGGACAGGCCGCACTAAATTAGCTAAGGAGACCCCATGGCATCGAAGAACCTTTTGCCCGTCGTCGCACTCTGTGGCGCGCTCGCAACCGGAACGCCTGTCGCCGCTTGGGCGACTCCCGTCATGGCAGACTCCTTACCAGCAGCCCTAAGTTCCGCACCAAATCCGTCGAGCGCCATTGCGTGCAAGCGTTTTTCGATCGCACAGGCCGCGATCTCAACCTCGGGATGCCTTCGTCGTAATACGGACGGCTCGATAGTCGTGGATATCAAGCGTTCGAACAAGGCAAACGGCTCCCAGGCGGGGTGCGCCGTCTGCACGTGGCGCTCGGTTGTGCTCGATGCAGATGGCGATCCATGCAATTTAGAGCTGCGCATCGACATCGCTTCGGTCGATGACTCGGCGAACGGAGCGAAGGTCGCCTTCGACGGTACGTTTTTCGAGAAAGGAGGCGGTATATGTCTGGGCTGCGCCGCCGCGAATGCAGACGATGCGCAGCCCACCCTCTCATTCACGGCATCGTTGCGGCTGACCAAAGCCGGCACCGATGCCATCGCGGCGGGAGAAGCGTCCCTGCTGTTCTACGCCGTCAGCGCCAAGGACACAAACGCTCATTTCGAGAAGCCAGCCGGATCACTCAGTCTTACACGAGGGATAGAGGCAGGCCCTATTGAAATCGATGCCCACGCGCAAAGCAGGCAACGCATTCTTGCCGACCCGGCGCTTCTCGAAATGGAGTGGAACGGATCCGGAGCCATCGGAATTCTCCCCTCCGCGCTTGACGCCAAGACGCTCCCCCCAAACGACGAACCCATCAACACAACCATACAAGAGGAGAGCGCGGTCAAAGAAGCAGGTGCGGGCGACACGCCGTCGCCGACAAACGGCGTCCCAGCTTCTTTCGAAGCACCGAATGAGCCCGCTGCCGATCCAAACAATCCCGAGCTCGCGGACAGCCTGGGGCTTGCTGATCCTCAAGAGATCGATGAAGGTAACTGCTGCGTGCTTGCCGCGCTCGACCACACAGAGGTCATCGACGCTGCGAACATCGAAGTTGCCGCCGCCAATCAGCCCGTCCGCAAGTCGGCTATCATCGCATTTCCTGAATCCATCGAAGTCGTCTTTTTGCCATCGGGCGAGGTCGTGGCCCCAACACTGCTCACCTTGTTGGGCGCCAAGAATACTCGAAACGAAATTAAAAAGGTCACAGTTGTCGACCCTGCAACCACCGCCAAGCTGCGTCTATACGCCGTTGCCGCAAACGGAAGCAAGACCCTGGAATTCGATGGCGACACACTTCTAGCCTGGCGACGTCTGGACATTATGCAAGACGTCTCGTATCAGATCGAACTCGAAGGGTTTGATCGTGCCCGCGATGCCAATATCATCGCCGCGGCTATTGAATTCCCGCAGCGGCTTATGACACTGCGCTTTGAATACTATCCCTATGTCCCGACAACCACCTGAGGCTTAAATGCTGCGCATCATTCCTAACACCACTTATATAACGTATTAGATGAGTCGCGATGTGCCTCGCATTTCGTTCTGCTACGATTGCCACGTTGGCATCAATACAGGAGGGCTCATGCCGGGCTTGGGAACAATCATCAACGTTGTGCTTTTAGTTGCGGGCGGTCTTTTGGGATTAGCGGGCGGTCGCTTCATTACACCGCGCATCCAAGACACGCTCATGAAAGCATCGGGGCTGTGCGTCCTGTTTATCGGCCTGGGCGGCACCATGCAAAAGATGCTCATCATCGATGGAAAGGCGCTAGCGACCACCGGTACCACCATGCTCATCGTCTCATTTGCGCTCGGTTCGCTCATCGGCGAGGCCATCAACTTGGAGGCCGCCATTGAGAACCTTGGCGAATGGCTCAAGCGTAAAACCGGCAGCGAGGGCGATAACGAGTTCACCAACGCTTTTGTCTCGACTTCACTCACCGTGTGTATCGGCGCTATGGCCATTGTGGGATCGATCCAGGACGGCCTGCTCGGCGACTGGTCCACGCTTGCCCTCAAGGGCGCGCTGGACTGCATCATCGTCTGCACCATGACGGCGTCGCTTGGCCGCGGCTGCATTTTCTCCGCCCTGCCCGTCGCCGTGTTCCAGGGGACGATCACGCTGTTTGCCGGCGCACTCTCCCCCATCATGACTACGGCAGCCCTCGACAGCCTTTCGCTCGTAGGCTCCATGCTCATCTTCTGCGTCGGCGTCAACCTCATCCGTCCTCAGACCTTCCGCACGGCCAATATGCTCCCCTCCGTCGTCATCGCCGTCATCTACGCCCTCCTGTTCTAAATCTATCTACGCAGCAGTATCTCGAACACCTGTTTGATGCTGTGCTATGATATGAGGTCACCGAAGCTGCGTTAGGAGAGGAGAAGCGGTGGCCGACCAGGACATCAAGATGCTCATCGAGCGCATTATGGCCGAGGCCCGGACCCATCAGTCCGCCCGCTTCTCAAACGAAATCTACGCAGACGAGCCGATTCTCAAAACCGGCCGACAGATGCAGAATTTCCTCCCCGACCAATACCGCAAGATGCGCGAGATATCGCGCTGGCAGGATGACCCCAAGGGCGGCGCGGGCCGCTGGCTATCGGAGGCCGAGCTTTTCTACCGCCAAGGCTTGCTGATGGCCGACTTTGAGGACGACTGTCCCTACAACGGCACCTTTAAGTCGTACTTTCCCACCTACAACGCCATGAGCGACCGGCAGTTGCGCGGCTACTTTACCTGGCGTGCCCAAGTGCGCCGCGGAACCGTCGAGGAAACGTCTACGTCCTTTGCCTTTCTGTATCTCTATGAGCTGATTTGCAGCATTGGCGTAGATGACCCGCTCGATGGTTTTAACAAGATCAAGGCTTTTTGGGATGTCTATCGCGCCTTCGAGCCCGGCATCGACCGATTTGCACGCGTGTGGCTGCAGGATTACGCCGTATTCCACGGGCTCGACCCCAAGCTGCTTCGTGACTCTAAAACCGTCATGTTCGATAACGCCCTTATCGAGCTGCGACGCGCGGCACGAGACCTTGTCCCAGCACCGGCACCGTCCGGCCAGACCCCTAAGCGTCGCAAAACCTCCGAGCCCACGCTCCCCCTTCCGCCCGATGAGGTGCGCGAGGAGCGACTCATGGCTGCCATCGACGCACTCTCCACGTACAACCTAAGTAACTCGCGGCTCGACCGCAGCCACCACCGCGATCTGCGCCACGTGGCATGCGCCGTGTATGTCCGTATGGCGCGCTACTATGACACGCACCGAAAGACCGGCATCGTGGCGAGTTTATTTGGGGAGGAGACGGCCATGCCCTACACCATGTTTGCCTCGGCCGTATTCTTTGCGCCCGAGCGCCACGAGGACTGCGAATACCGCCTGGATCCTATCCATATCTACCGTTGCCAAAACGGCTTTTGGGAATGCATGCGTATCCACGGTAGTAGGCAAAAGAGCAGCAAGCTCGGTGAAATGATGCGCGCCTGCGACCAACGCCTGCGCCTGGCGCTGGACCCCGCCCATCCCCTTAAGGAAGAAAAGGTCCCCAAATATCTGGCCAAGATTATCGATGACGAGATTGTGGCATGGCTTTCGTGGGACGCCGCACACCAGCCCGTCAAGATCGATATCGATCTGAGTCAGCTGGGGCACATTCGGAGCGCCGCTGCGCAAACGCGCGAAGCGCTTTTGATCGACGAAGAGCGCGAGGACGACGCATCCGCAGAAGCCGAGGCAGCGGGCTCAGGGCAACCGGAAGCCGAGCCCGTAGCCGACTCGACGGTCGAGGCGGTCGCGGCACCCATTCGGCAGGACTTGACCGACGAGCCGAGCATATCCACCGAACAGTTTGGTGTCGTGGCACCGCTTCTTGCGCCGACGCCCGCGTTCGCAGCTGCTGCGCCCGCTGACGCCACAAACGAACTCGCGCCTGCCGCAAACGCCTATCTCAGCGCACTGCTCGAGCACAACGCAGTACAGGCGGAATCGGCGGTAGTGCAATCGGGGCAGAGCGAGGACATGCTCGTCGATACCATCAACGAGGCGCTCTTTGACCTGGTGGGCGACACCGTAATTGAATTTAGCGCGGCAGGGCCGCAGATTATTGAGGACTACGAAGCAGACGTGAGAGGATACCTAGACCATGAGTGATACCGCATCCGCAGCACCCCGCGTGCCCAAGCGCGTCGCTGCCGTCATTCTCAACTCGCTCAAGGGCGGCGTGGTCCCGCGCATCGGCCTTCCTTACATCACCGTAGGGCGCGAGGTCGAGATCCGCGCCCTGCTCACCGATCTGAGTCTCATTGCCGACGGTGGCGCAAGCTTCCGCTTTCTGGTCGGTCGCTACGGAGCCGGCAAGAGCTTTTTGCTCCAGACCATCCGCACGCACGCCATGGGCGAGGGATTCGTCGTCGCCGATGCCGACCTATCCCCTGAGCGCCGCCTGCAGGGCGGCCAGGGACAGGGCCTTGCCACCTACCGTGAGCTCATCCGTAACATATCGACTAAAACGCGCCCCGAGGGCGGTGCGCTCAACCTAATCCTCGATCGCTGGGTCGCCTCCTGTGCCGACGCCGACGAGTCTGCCGTCAATGCCCAACTGGCCCCGCTCGAGGAAATGGTCCACGGCTTCGACTTCACCCGCATGCTCCACCGCTACCGCGCGGCCGTATCCGAGGGCGACGAAGAAGCTATGAGCCGCGTGACCAAATGGATTCGCGGCGAATACCGCACCAAGAGTGAGGCACGCGCTGAGCTGGGCTCCTCGACCATCATCAGCGATGACGACTGGTACGACTACGTTAAGCTCATTGCACGCTTTTTGGTCTGCAGCGGCTACAAGGGTATGTTGGTGCTCATCGACGAGCTCGTGAATCTGTATAAGATTCCCAACGCCATCACGCGCCAGTACAACTACGAGAAGATCCTGACCATGTACAACGACACACTCCAGGGCAAGGCGCAGTACCTGGGCATGATCATGGGCGGCACGCCAACCTCCATCGAAGACCGCCGCCGCGGCGTGTTCTCCTACGAGGCCCTGCGCAGCCGACTCGCTCAAGGCCGCTTTGCACGCGAGGACCTTAAGGACATGCTCGCGCCCATCATCCGTCTGCAGCCACTCACCTACGAGGAGCTGCTGGTGCTGATCGAAAAACTCATGCAAATTCACGCCGGCTACTTTGGCTGGACGCCCACGCTTACCGAGAACGACTTGGTGGACTTCCTCAAGATCGAGTTCGGTCGTGTGGGAGCCGACACACATCTGACGCCGCGTGAAGTCATTCGCGACTTTATCGAGCTGCTCGACATCCTATGCCAGAACCCCGACGCCAACGTAGCCGAGCTGCTGCAAAGCGTCGGCGGCGACGCGCTGGCGCCGGCAGCAGCAACAGGCGACACCGGCACCGCAGGCGGTGACCGTAACTTCGCCGAATTCACCATCTAACCTGCCAAAAAGGGATAGGTTTATTTTGGCAGGTTTTATCTGGGCAAACGTTGAAGCGGTAATGCAGCAAGCCACTGCCCGCCGCGTTGAGAGATTCGCTTTTGAAAGGAGGCCTCGTGAACGCCTTTGACCGCTACGCCCCGTTTATCCAAGACTTCATCTACTCCCACGATTGGGAGAGCCTGCGCTCCATCCAGGTTGCGGCGGCAGATGCCATCTTCAACACGCAAGACAATGTGCTCCTGACGGCCTCCACGGCATCTGGCAAAACCGAGGCAGCCTTCTTTCCCATCCTGACCGAGTTTTGGGAGAACCCGCCCGCAAGCGTGGGCGCCCTCTACATTGGCCCCCTCAAGGCGCTCATCAATGACCAATTCGTCCGCCTCAACGATCTGTGCGAAGAAGCCGATATCCCTGTCTGGCACTGGCATGGCGATGTCTCGCAGTCGCACAAGGCTAAGCTCATCAAAAAACCGAGCGGCATCTTGCAGATTACGCCCGAGTCACTCGAGGCGCTCCTGATCCATAAGCACATGGCGATCCCTCGTATGTTCTGCGACCTGCGCTATGTGGTTATCGACGAAGTCCATTCGCTCATGCGCGGCGACCGCGGCGGGCAGACGCTCTGCCTTATCGAGCGGCTCTCGCGCATGGCAGGCGTGCAGCCCCGCCGCATCGGTCTGTCGGCAACCATCGGCGACCCCGAGCGCACGGGCGCCTTCCTGTCGCAGGGGACGGGACGCAACTGCGTCATCCCACGTTTTGAGGAGCCGCGCCGCGTGTGGCGCATCTCCATGGAGCACTTCTACAACTCGGGTCCCCAGGCGCAGCAGCGAGGATTCGCGAGTACAGGTCCGCAGGAAGCCGAAGTGCTCGCATGCGAGCGCATCGAGGCGGTGGCGCCCACGGCACTGCCCGCCGGCGCCCAAGACATGCGTCACAGCGGGCAGCTCACACAAGAGGAGCGCCGTCAACGTCGTGAGCGGGCACGGGGCAAGGCTGCCCCCAAGGACCGTCGCACTTCCTCAGCCCCCGAGGGCGAAGTCGACATCCCGCAGGCAACCGAACAGGCACTGCTCAACCCCACCGACACCGCACCCGACAACGCCGACCCCGGCATGGGCTACATCTTTGAGCATACCCGCGGCCGCAAGTGCCTGGTCTTTGCCAACTCGCGCGAGGAGGCAGAGGCCGTGTGCTCCATGTTGCGCAGCTACTGCGAGAGCCGGCACGAGCCAGACCGCTTTCTAATCCATCACGGCAACCTTTCGGCATCGCTGCGCGAGACGGCCGAGGAGCTCATGCGCGACGAAGAGCAGGCGCAGACGACCGTCACCACCTCCACGCTGGAGCTCGGCATTGATATCGGTCGCCTGGAGCGCGCGTTCCAGATTGACGCGCCGTTTACCGTCAGCTCCTTTTTGCAGCGCATGGGGCGCACAGGCCGTCGCGACCTTCCGCCCGAGATGTGGTTTGTCATGCGCGAGGAAGAACCCGAGCCGCGCACGATGATGCCCGAAACGATACCCTGGAAGCTCCTGCAGGGCATCGCACTCGTACAACTCTATCGCGAGGAAAAGTGGGTCGAGCCGCCCGAGCTCGATCGACTCCCCTACAGCCTGCTCTACCACCAGACCATGTCGACGCTCGCCAGCACCGGCGAGCTCACGCCGGCCGAGCTTGCTCAGCGCGTGCTCACGCTCAGCTATTTCCACCGCGTCTCGGCCGATGACTATCGCGTACTGCTGCGCCACCTCATCAAGATCGACCACATCCAGGTCACCGAGGGCGGTGGGCTCATCGTGGGTCTCGCGGGCGAGCGCATCATTAACAACTTTAAGTTCTACGCTGTGTTCCAGGAAAACGAGGAGTTCACCGTTCGCAGCGAGTCGGCCGAGTTGGGCACGATCGTCAATCCGCCACCGCCCGGTGAGCGCATCGCCATAGCCGGGCACTGCTGGATAGTCGAGGAAGTGGACTGGAAGCGACACACCGTCTTTGCCACGCAAGTCAAAGGTCGTGTGCCGGCATACTTTGGCGACTGCCCCGGCGACATTAACACGCATGTACTCGAGCGCATGCGCAAGGCGCTCAACGAGCACGCGGCATATCCGTACCTCATGGGCAACGCACGGGCACGCCTTGCACAGGCTCGTCATACCGCCGAGATTTCGGGTGCGGGGACCAAACCGCTCATCAACCTGGGTGGCGACACCTGGGTGCTCTTCCCCTGGTTGGGCAGCTACGCCTTTCTGGCGCTCGAACGTATGCTCAAGATTAAGTGTGCCGCGGAGCTGGGCCTTCGCGGGCTCGATCCGTCGCGTCCATACTTTATGCAGTTTAAGATGAAGGCCGACGAGGAGACGTTCTTTGAGGTGCTCGCAGCCGAGGCCGAAAAGGACTTCGACCCCATCGAGCTCGTCTATCCCGGCGAGGTGCCTTACTTTGATCGTTACGATGAGTTCGTTCCCGAAGAGCTCGTGCGCAAGGGCTTTGCCGAAGGCGTGCTCGACATCGAAGACATGAAGCAGCGCGTTCTCGGCTGGCGCGACCACGCCTAAGACCAGTCTTTTTTGGGACGGGGCTTGTTGAGCTACTTTGGGCATGACCAAGAAGTAGCTAAAAGAGCCCCACCACAAACAGACTGGTCGCAGGGAGACGTGCTAGTCGTGGAGAGCAGTGCCGAGGAAGTCGGTGTCGAAGGGCACAGCTTCGGCAAAGACATAGTCGCCGTCGCTGGCGATGAGCAGGTAGTTTTCCTCGCCGCCGAACTTCGCATCGCCACATGGGACCACCCAGGCATGGGCGAATACCTCGAGTGCCGTGGCAGCGCAGTCGCGCAGGAACGTCACGTCGCTCCCCTCGTTTGCGCTCACGATATTGGCGACGTAGACGCCACCAACATTTAGGCTGCCCCGCACTAAACGCAACGCCTCAACCGTCGCCAACTCGCGTACGGGCTCGGCACCGCCAAAGCAATCGCTCACGACCGCGTCATAGCGACGATGGCCCACGCTCGTCACACCCAGATACGAGCGAGCCTCAGCGGTTATCACCCGCAGGCGATCGCCCGCCGCGCGCTCCAGCTCGTCTAGGTAGAACCAGCGGCGCGCCAGGCGCGTAATCTCTCCGTCATACTCGATGACGTCCATGCGCAAGCCCTCGTGCGACATCAGGGCGAATTTAGGATAGGCAAACCCGCCGCCGCCCAGCATAAGAATGCGGTCGATACCGTGACCATAAGCGTCGCGCATCGCATCCTCGGCCTCAAACACGTCGTTAAACGCGCGATAGTACGCAAAGACGGGCTCCGCCCAGCGCTCACCAACGTAACTCGCGCTTTGGTAGACGCCGCCTTGCACCAATACGCGGACTTCGTCGCCGCCCTCGTCGTGCACGCGTTTCACACGCGCCAAGCCATTGCGGGTTCGCGCAACCTGCAGACAGGCAGCACGAACAGCGACGGCGGCCGCACCAAGCGCCGCGGCTCCCAGAGCAACGCCGGCAACGACGCCGGCAGAAACACTCGGCTTGTTCATCTAGAGCTCCTTTTGCAGATAAAGGCCATGGTCATAAAATCCAAGATGGCGATAGTACTCGCGCGTGCCAATCGCGCTAATCACGTTGATACGCGCATAACCCGCATCCCGGGCAATCTCGCACGCACGCTCTACGAGCAAACGCCCCAACCCGTGATGTTGCGCCGCCTGGCCCTGATCGCCCACGCGCGCCGCCATGCCATACACGTGCACCTCGCGAATCATCGCCTCGTCCGGCGTCGTCGGCAACTCGTCCGCATGTGCGGCAACAAACGAATGGTCGGGCAGCGACAACCGCAAAAAGCCCGCGATCTTGCCCCGCGGCGTCACCCACTGCAAAAAGCGCTCGTGAGTCACCGGCGTCTCGTACGCCACTTCCTCATCAAGAGAAAGCTCATCCAAGTCGGCACCCGCGGTACTGATCTCGCGATAGCGAATCTCGCGCACCACTGTGCCTTCTCCACGAGCCGCCAAGCGATTCTCGACGAGCTGACGCAGGTTGGGCTTCTTGTTGCCCACCATGATGTCATCGGAGCTAAAGTCGCGGATCATGCGACTGATGCGGCAGAACGCCGGCGTCACCACGATGTCATCGGCCAGTACATCGAGCAGCTCCTCCTCGGTATAGGGACGCCACTTGCCACGCTCATAGCAGCCCACCAGACGCGAGCCCTCGATGAGTGCACACGGATAGACTTTGACCTCGTCGGGCATAAAGGCCCCCTCGGTCACAAAGCGCTCGTAGTCGCGCTTGTCCCCTTCGGGCGTGGCGCCCAGCAAGTTGAGCATAAAATGCGCGTGAATCTTAAAGCCAAACAGGCGCGCAAGCGAAAACGCCCGCTCGATCTGCGCCACCGAAATGCGCCGCTCGTTGATATCGAGCAGGTGCTGGTCGAGGCTCTGGATGCCCATCTGGATCTTGGTGCAGCCCAGGCGGCGGATAAGCGTGAGGGCCTTCGGCGTTACGGCATCGGGGCGCGTCTCGATAACGAGTCCCACCACGCGATGCTTCGCCGTCTCGTTGATGCGCTGTTGACGTTCAAGCTCCTCCATCGTTGCCGTCTGCCACTCGGCGACTTCGCCCCACGGCGTACCGGGGCCGTACAGACGACGCACCGCACGGTTGTAGCCGCCCACGGCAGCATCCACACGCCCCTGGTCGTCGGCAACGCCGGCAGCAAGCTCGACCTCGTCTGTCGCAATGCCGGCTGCCCGATAGCGCTCGCGACGCTCCGCTACCACCGGCGGCAGGGCATCGGCGGGAGCGTCATCGAGCAGGCGCCCCGCCTCGGCACGACTGATGCCCGGACGCGCCAACATGGGGTTTGCCGCCACGCCGGCGACGGCATCGTCATTGAGCGCACGGAAAAGCTCCGACATAAACCACGTCTGATACCCTTCCGGATAGTCGCTCCAGGTGCCACCGAGCACGATGAGCTCTATCTTATCGGTCGCATGCCCCATCTGCGAAAGCGCCGTCAAACGGGCGCTCACCTGCAGATATGGATCGAAGCAGTTTTGCTCTGCACGGGCGCACGCCGGCTCGGCGTGCAGATAGCTTTTGGGCATGCGCAGGTCGTTGGGGCAAAACAGGCAATCGCCCGAGCACGGCCACGGCTTGGTGATGACGGTAATGGTCGCTACGCCCGAAGCCGTGCGACGAGGCTTCATGCGTAGCACCTGCAGCAGTTGACGCTCTAGCTCGGCGTCGACATTCCATACCGTCCAACGAGCCGGCTCCTCGCGCTTCACCCGCTGGTAAAACGGCAGCAGGCGACGCTTGGCCAGATCGCGCTTGTCGGCACCCTCACGGCGTGCCTCGGCATGTATCAGTTTGACGAGCGCTTTGTCGTCCACGGTCTCGCCGCGACGCAGAGCCTCGAGTATGTTCAAGATAATCTGTTCCATGCCCCCATTGTAAAGGCAAAGGCGCCGAAGCCAATCTCGGCTTCGACGCCTTCACCAAACAGCGCGTCTATATCTTCGCCTAGGCTTTCGTCTGCCTCACTACTCCGAATCAAACGACATGTCGCCCGAACCGACCTCAAAACGATACGTGGCAGACTTATCGCCGTTATCGAATTCAAGATTCAAAACGGTCTCGCCGTCGTAGCCAAGCGGAAGGAAATCGCTCTCGAAGTCGCCGCTGCCCAAGGTGAGGCTCGCCTTAAAGCCCGTCGAGTTCGGAACCGTCATCTCCACATCGCCCGAGCCCACGCTCACGTCCATCGACTTCGCGGGGGCCTGGTAGAGCTCGAACGTCACATCGCCCGAACCGACCTCGGCATTCAGGGTATCGGTCACGGTACCCGTAAACTCGACGTCTCCCGAGTCCAAAGTCAGGTTGAGGTCATGACACGCAATGCCCGCGACCGTCAGATCACCCGATCCCACATTCGCTGTGATGCCCACCATGTTATCGGCAACATCGCGCGGCAGTTCGACGGTAACCGTGCGGTCAATGGCGCGCTCGTCATCGCAATCGAACTGGCGAATCTTGAGCGTAGAACCCTTGATTTCGGCCAGGTTCTGGGTTGCCGCATCGAAGGCAACGGTCCCCGTTGCCACGCGACCGCTTTCAATTACGCGCACTGGCCCGCCGGAGACGTGTTTGACCTCGACCGTGCCCGACGTCACGTCCAAATCAAGCGATGTGAACGCGTCGGCATCAAACGTTTCGCTCGAAAGCTGTTGAGGCCGAGCGGAATAGTTACCGCTATCCAAAAGATCGTCCTCGTCAAGCGCATCGTCCATACCAGACAAGCCGGATACAACATCGTCGAGATCCCACGGGCCATCAAAATGAATCAATGTCCGCGAAACGCCAAAGACAAGCCCAACAATGAGCACAAACGCTCCGATGCCAACACCCAGGCGTACCTTGGATTCATGCGAAAGCTTCATCATTCGTCACCCTCTTTGGCACATGGCTCAGCGGTGGTCGTGGTAGCCACGTCAGCATCGGGTTCCGCAGAAGCATCCTTCCCCTGGGCCTTGATCGCCACCGACGCCGGACCAACCTGAATATCCCCGCGCGCCCAATCACCATCGAGCGCACGCGCCACCCAGTGATAGATGGGAATCGTAAAGAAGATCAGCGCGGCAAAGGGGCCGGCACCAAACAGGAACATCAGCAAAAAGAACAGCAGCCAGCACACGGCCCAATACGGGAACGACTGGAACGGGCCCTTCACCGGAGTCGAGCCAACCGCGGTGCCACTCGTCGCCTGCGCCGTAGCGGCATTGGCGGCCTGCGCACTCCAGCTTGCCGCCTGCGCCGCCTTGGCTGCGGCATCACTTGCCTGCGTAGCTGCCTCCGTGGCGCGTGCCGCCGCCTCATGGGTGCGAGCACGCTCTGCCGCCTCGGCCTCGCGCTGACGGGCGCGGTCCTCGTTCTCAAACTCGATATCGTCCTCGATCTCGTCGCTCGGATTGAGCAGCTCGTCCAGGCTCACGCCATAGAGTTTGGCGAGCGAGATCAGGTTCTCGGTATCGGGCGAGCTCTCCGCGCGCTCCCATTTACTGACTGCCTGGCGCGACAGCCCCAGCTTTCGCGCCAGCCCTTCTTGGCTAAAACCCTTGCTGCGACGAAGGTCGGCGAGCCGCTGCGCAGTTTCTACATTCATGGTTCCTCCTATGTGATGCCAGCCGTGCCGCCGGACCGTTTTTGTTCTTAAGGCGCCTTGCACAGTTAAAAATCTATCCGCCACCGCCAAGAGCATGCCACCTATTCTAGTGAGATTTTTGACAACCGGCGGTTGCGGGCACATATGAGCTGCGGAAATGTGTCCAAACAAAGCAATGACCCGTAGCTTGGTTGTCCCCGTTGCGGCGTTAACGGTAGTATGGTCGTACTGTTTATTCCGCACCGCCAACGGAGGGAGTCCCGCGCCGTGAACCGCGATTTCGCCTCATCGCTCATCCAGCTCAACAACACGTTCTATCGCGAGCACTCCGCCTCCTTCTCCGATACGCGCCAGGCCCCGTGGCCCGGCTGGGTACGCACCATGGACATCGCGCTCGGGCAGCTCGACGTCGCCACGATCGAGCATCCCGTCCGCGTCTTCGATCTCGCCTGCGGCAATATGCGATTCGAGAACTTTGCAGCCGGCGGCGCACTTGCCGCCAAGGGTGTCGACGGCGCAAACCCCTCGGCAGATGCCAGCTGCCCGTTTGAGTTCTATGGCGTCGACTCGTGCCAAGACCTGGCCATCGATGCACATGGCCACGCGCTTCGCATTCCCAACCTGCACTTCCAGGAACTCGACGTGCTCGACGCCCTCATGAAGCTCAACCCCGCCGAAACACCCGACGTGCTTTTCGACGCCCCGCTCGCCGACATCTCGGTCTGCTTTGGCTTTATGCACCACGTGCCGTCGTGCGAGTACCGCGTACGCGTGCTCGACGCCCTGGTGCGGCAGACGCGCCCGGGCGGCATCATCGCCATCAGCTTTTGGGAGTTTATGAACGATGAGCGCATGGCGCGCAAGGCCGTTCGAGCCGAAGCCCGTGCCGAGCTCACCCCGCCGTTTGAGGGTTACGATTCCGCGCAGTTTGAAGCCGGCGACCACCTCATTGGCTGGCAAAACGACCGCCACGCCTACCGCTATTGCCATCACTTTGACGATCAGCAGATCACCGACCTGGTGCGCGGCGTCCGTACGTTCTACAAGAGCGGCGAGGTCCCCGTGCGTGAGCTTGAGCGCTTCCATGCCGACGGTCGTAGCGGCGAGCTCAACCGCTATGTGATTCTCAAGCGCCTGTAGGCATCGACGACTCGCCGCCGAGCCGCACCGCATCTTCCGGGCAAACTATGCCCGCCCTTTTTCAATCCATTGACGGAACGTGCAGCTATGCGTTCCATACTTATGACCAAGGAGCCTCATGGGAGCCGTCCACGTTCGCACGCCTAAGAACTTTGTGCTCGAGGAGCGCCTGGAACGCTACGCCGATGCGATTGAGACAAACCCCGAGGCTTATGCCGGAGATTGGCGCAAGGCCTGTGCGCCCGCAGGCAGCAAGCCCTTCGAGCACCTTCACCTGGATCTTGGCTGTGGCAAGGGAACGTACCTTGTAGAGCGCGCCCACCGCGAGCCCGATGCCCTCTTTATCGGCATGGACCAGGAGCCCATCTGCATCGCCTATGCCGCGCAGAAAATCTGCGAACAGGGGCTATCCAACGCACTCGTCCTGCCCCGAGGCACCGCATCGCTGCCACGGCTGTTTGCCGCAGGCGAGCTCGATGCCATCACCATTAACTTTCCCACGCCGCAGCCCAAGGCCAAGTACGCTAAAAAACGACTCGTCCATGTCGACCATCTGATGCTCTACCGCCCGCTCTTTGCAGCCGGCGCTACCGTCACACTGCGCACCGATAGCAAGCCGTTGCGCGATTACGCCCTGGGACAGTTTGCCGCGGCCGGCTACGATACGCTTTGGGTAAGCGACGACGTCCGCCGCGACCATCCCGAGCATCCCGAGACCGAGTACGAGCGCCGCACGCGCGAGATGGGTGCCGCCGTCTATGGCATTTGCGCTACGCCCGGCGCGGAACCCATCGAAGAGCAGCTCGCGGCGGGCCGCGCGCAGGAGCAAAGCCTTACCTGCTACCTGCCCGAAAACCTCGATGAGCTCACCTATGTACCCCTGGGCATGGAAGAAGCCGTCGAGAACTTTAGAAACCGTGCTCGCAAAGGCAAAAAACGCCTGCCGCAGGGGTCCTAGGGGCTTCTGATGGTCGCGGCGTCGGCAAACAAGTGAAAATAGGCGCCAGCGAACGACCCTCAAACCTAAGTGAGTAGACTTTTTTGCAATAGCCAAGCACAACCCGCATAACGAAAACTAAAACCGCAGGTAGAACCCTTGCGCAAAAGCCATGTGCTCGCGACATTGAAAAAAGTCTACTCACTTAGCTGGCGACTGCACCAAACGGCTGGGCAGAACGCCCATTTCCTGCATTTTCTCGCGCGCTGGCACCCCACGCCGCTGCTACGCCATAATAGTTGGCGGACAATCGCGAGAGAAAGCAAACACATGACACAGACCACGACAGATACCGCCGCCAGTACCGTCTCCGGCGCCGGGGCCGCCAGCTCATTCTCGGGCGGCACGGGAACCGAAGCCGAGTTCGGCTCGCTCGGCGCGCTCTCCCCCACCTGGTGGGAGCCCGAGGACGGCAGTGAGCCCGAACCGTGGCTCACGCCCGATCAGGCCTTCGAACGCTTCTTTGAATGGACGAGCAGCCGCGGCATCGAGCTGTGGGGTCACCAAGAAGAGGCCCTCATGGACCTGGCCGCCGGCGATCACGTCATTTTGGGCACACCGACCGGATCGGGTAAATCGCTCGTCGCGCTGGGCATGCTCTTTATGGGCATGGCGCAGGGCAAGCGCTGCTATTACACGGCCCCCATCAAGGCCCTGGTCAGCGAAAAGTTCTTCGATCTGGTACAGGTACTCGGCCGCGATAACGTTGGCATGATCACCGGCGATACGCACATCAACACTAAGGCGCCCGTCATCTGCTGCACGGCCGAAATCCTTGCCAACGATGCACTGCGCGAGGGCGAGGGCGCCGACGTGGGCTGCGTGGCCATGGACGAGTTCCACTACTTTGCCGACCCCGACCGCGGCTGGGCATGGCAGGTGCCGCTGCTCACCCTGCCCCACACGCAGTTTATGCTCATGAGCGCCACGCTCGGCGATGTCACCGCGATCGCCGCCTCGCTCGAGGAACACACCGGCGCTGCTTGCGACTTGGTTGTCGACGCCCCGCGTCCTGTTCCGCTGAACTACGACTATGTGACGACCTCCCTCGAGGGCACCGTCGAGCTCGCTATGCGCCGCGGCGAGGCCCCGCTCTATATCGTGCACTTTAGCCAGGATGCCGCCCTTGCGACGGCACAGTCGCTCGCCAATTTTGGCATCGCCAGCAAGGAGCAGCGCGAGGCCATCAAAGAGGCGGCCAAGGGCACGAGCTTCTCGACGGCCTTTGGTAAGATTCTCAAACGCCTGCTTGGATGCGGCGTCGGCGTGCACCATGCTGGCATGTTGCCGCGCTATCGCCTGCTGGTCGAGCGCTTGGCGCAGCAGGGCCTGCTGCCCGTCATCTGCGGTACCGATACGCTCGGCGTCGGCATCAACGTGCCCATCCACACCGTGGTGCTCACCGCGCTCACCAAGTTCGACGGCTACAAGATGCGTCGCCTGCGCGCCCGTGAGTTCCATCAGATCGCTGGTCGCGCCGGCCGTTCGGGCTTCGATACCGAGGGCATGGTCATCGCCGAGGCCCCGGAGCACGAGATCGAGAACGCTAAGCTCATGGCCAAGGCGGGCGACGACCCCAAGAAGCTCCGCAAGATTAAAAAGAAAAAGGCCCCCGAGGGCTTTGTCACCTGGAACAAGCAGACCTTTGAGCGCCTGATCGAGACGCAGCCCGAGACGCTCAAGCCGCGCCTTCGCATCACACACTCCATGGTGATTAGCGTGGTCGAGCAGGGCGGCGATGCCCGAGCCCGCGTACACGACCTCATCGAAACGAGCCTGCAGACTCCCGAGGAAAAGGCCAAGCTCGAGGTTCGCGCCGACGAAATCTTCGCCACACTCATCGATTCCGGCGTCGTCGTTCGCACCGAGGTGCCGCCCGCGCCCGACGCTCCGGCTGACGCCGCGCCGGACATCGACTACGCGCTGACGGTCGATCTGCCCGAGGACTTCGCACTCGATCAGCCGCTCTCGCCGTTCTTGCTTGCCGCGTTGGAGCTGCTCGACCCCGAGAGCGAGACCTATACCATGGATCTGATCTCAATGGTCGAGGCAACGCTCGAGGATCCCAAGCAGGTATTGCGCGCACAGGAGCGCGCCGCGCGCGACCGCGCGATGGCCGAAATGAAGGCTGACGGCGTCGATTATGAGGAACGCCTGGAGCGCATCCAGGATGTCACCTACGAAAAGCCGCTCGAGGACTTGCTCGATGCCGCCTTCGACAAGTACTGCCAGGAAGTACCCTGGGCCAACGACTACCAGCTCTCTCCCAAGAGCGTCCTGCGCGATATGCTGGAAAGCGCGAGCGATTTTAAGGGCTATATCCAAAAGCTCGGCATCGCCCGCTCCGAGGGCATTTTGCTGCGTTACCTGGCAGAGGCCTACCGTTCACTCGACCGCACCGTGCCCATCGAGAAGCGCGACGAGCGCCTGCGCGACATTATCTCGTGGCTGGGCTTTGTGGTGCGCTCGGTGGACTCGAGCCTGGTGGATGAGTGGGAGAACGCCGGCAACCCGACAGCCCTCGATGCTGCGCCGCCGCAGGGCATCGACGAGGTCGTGGCGGACCGTCGCGGCTGCACGCTATTGGTGCGCAACGCGCTCTTCCGCCGCGTGACCCTTGCCGCCCGCGAGCACGTTCGCGACCTGGGCGAGCTCGACGACGACTGGGGCATGAGCGAGATCCGCTGGCAAAAAGCACTCGACGCTTACCACGAGCAGCACGAGGAAATCCTCACCGACGGAGATGCCCGCAGCGCCGCGATGTTTTCCATTGACGAGTCCGACGAGAAGACCGCGCACATATGGCACGTGCACCAGATCTTTGCCGACGAGGATGGCGACCACGATTTTGGCATCATGGGCGATGTCGATCTGGACGCCACGCAAGACGGCGGCGAGGTCATCTTCAAAAACTACCGCGTCGGCTTTATCGAGGACCTGCTCGAGGACTAGCCGAACATGCTGGAACGAAACAAGCGGGGCCGTTGGCAATATCGCCAGCGGCCCCGTTTTTTGCGCGATACGCTATCCCCTACTCGGTATCCTCGACCTCATACGAATCCGCCTCGGCTGGCTCATCGTTTGTCTCTGTCGCAGCCCCGCGCGCCTCGTCAAACGCGGCCTTCATGGTCTTGTTGCCCCACGTGAGCTTGCGAATGGTAAGATCGTCGGCCTTCTTGTTGGCTAGGCGCAGATTGTTCTCGGAGGACAGCAACGCCTCCTTGGTTTTCTGCAGATGGCTAATCGTCTTGTCGATCTCATCAATCGCCGTTTGGAACTTGCGGCTCGCGATCTCGTAGTTGCGACCGAAATCATTCTTGAACTTTTCCATCTTGGCTTCGAAGTTCGTGACGTCGATATTCTGCTGTTTGTACTCCGCCAGTTCCTGCTTATAGCGCAGCGAACCCATGGCGGCGTTGCGAAGAAGCGTGATCATGGGAATAAAGAACTGTGGGCGAATCACGTACATCTTCTCGTAGCGATAGCTCACGTCCACGATGCCGGCGTTGTAAAGCTCGCTCTCGGGTTCGAGCAACGTGCAGAGCACCGCGTACTCGCAGCCTTTTTGGCGGCGATCGTGATCGAGCTTCTTAAAGAAGTCCTCGTTTTTGTGCTTGGTCGCAGTCTCGTCGTTCTCGTTTTTCATCTCGAACATAATCGAAATGACCTCGTTGCCGCTCGCGTCGCACTCGCGGAAGATAAAGTCGCCCTTGGTACCCTCGGACGCATCGTTATCCTTCTCGAAGTACGCGTTAGGAAACGCCGTCATGCGCAGACGGTTAAACTCGGTCTCACAGTGCTGCTCGAGCGACTCGCCCACCATCTTGGTGGACAGGCGGACCTTCATGTCCTTAAGGCGCTCGATCTCTTCATCCTTGTAGCGAATCAGGTCATCGCTCGCACGCTTGGCCTGCGCAAGCTCGAGCTCGTGTGCCGCCTTGGCCTGCTCCTCGCGAGAATCGCGCACTGCCAGCTCGCTCGTCAGTTTGGCACGTGCCTCATCGCGCTCACGCTCCGCCGCGGCGACCGCCTCTGACAGGTTCATTTTTGCCATCAGTTCCTGCTCGCGCAGCTGGGCACGCAGGCCCTCGGCCTCTTGCTCGGACTGAGCCTTTGCGGCGGAGAACTTCTCTTGCACCTTCGCGCGATAGTCAGTAAGCGCGCGCTCGGCCTCGCTGCGAGCGGCATCGAGCTCACGCTGCGACTCTGCCGCGGCAGCGGCAAGCGCCATCTCCTGGGCTTTGTCCGCCGCGGCGAGCCTGGCCTGCAGCTCGGCAATCTGAGCGTCGCGCGCAGCTAAATCGTTTTGAGCAGCGTTGCGCGCCGCCGACTCGGCAAGCTTTGCTTCGTCATCTTTGCGCCCAAGCTGCGCACGCAGGCTATCAATCTCACGCTGGAGTTCGGCATTTTCCTTTTGAGCATTGGCTCGTGCCTCTACCGCCGCGCGCTGGCTTGCACTCTCGCGCTCTGCGGCAGCGCCCTCGAGCTTAGCGCGCAGCTCGGCAAGCTCAGCATCGCGCTTGGCAACCTCTTGCGCCAGTTTCTGATCCGCAGTGTTCTTCTGCTCGACAAGCTGAGCGTTGCGCTGAGACTCTGCCTTTTGCAAGGCAGCCGTCGAACGCGAGCGCTCAAGCTCCAGCGCTTGCTCGCCCTCGCGCTGGACTGCCTTCACACGCTCGTCCAGGTCGCGCGAAAACTCGGCATCGCGTACTTGCTTGACGATATCCGCATAGCCGGACGCATCGACCTTAAAAACTTCGCCGCAATGCGGGCACTTAATCTCGTTCATAGCAGCTCCTCGATGGACGCAAATTTCGACCGCCTACACTCTACCGCGCCGCACGGACAAAAAAGGCGCCGCCGCCATAATGGCAACGGCGCCAGAACCACCACAAAGGTGCCTGTCCCCTTTGTGGTGGTTTGAGTGACAGTTTGAAAATTACAGTCCAAAATAGCCGAGGATTTGATCACGACTTACGGGCTTGTAGTCATTGGCGTCGAGGCCCACATCGTAGCGGTAAATGGGGCGCTCGCGATCGCGGTTGCGTGCGTTGGTGCGGTCACCCCTGCTGTGGATATGCCCATGCAGCATAATGGCGCCACGTGCCTTGCCGTTCCAGCTGAGCATGGGGTAGTGGCTCATCACCAGACGATGACCCTTGGCATAGCCGGGAGCAATCTCCAGGTAATCGCGCACGTCTTCCCAAATTTGCGGGGCGTCGGGATCTTCCCAGTCGCCGTCATGGTTACCGCGGATGAGCGTCGCATTCTTGCATTCGATACGCTCGCGCAGGCGCACCGCCTCCGCCATGGGCAAGCGATACGTAAAGTCTCCCAGGATATAGAGGCGGTCGTCCGCAGCCACGCACTCATTGATGGCATCGATGACCTTGCGGTTCATCTCCTCGACCGAATCAAACGGTCGATCCATGTCGTGCAAGATATTCGTATCGCCCAGGTGCAGGTCGGCGGTAAACCACATCATCGTCTATGCCCTCATTTCGCAATGCATCCAACTCGTGCTAAGTATACAGACACAGCGATGCGGCGGTTAGCCAAAGAGCCCGCCGAACAGTCCGCGGCGGCACTCGTCCTTTTTATTCGAACCTTTGCCCTGGGCGTTCTTATCCTTTTGCTTTTTGCGATCCTGCTCCAGCTCATCGTCATCGAGTAGCATATCCCACTCAAACGGATCATCCGTCAAATCGAACAGGTCATCGTCGTCAAGCATGGCAGCCTCCCTTACCGATTAGCGGGCATCCACCACATAGAGGCCAACGCGCACCTGGTGCCACGGGCTGCGCTCGGGGGCAACCTGTTGCACGCGGGCCTCAAACACGTCCTCGTGGCCGTAATACATCATCAAGGACAGTGGACCGACCTCGTTTCCCGGAACGCAGCCAAGTTTGGTCTTGCCATAGTAGATCGCAACTGCCTCGGGATCATGGGGATTATCGCGCTCGGCACACAGTGTCAGTTTATCGCCCGCTTTAAGATCGCCTAGGACCAAAGCGCCGTCGGCATATTGAAATCCTGCGATATGAAACGACAGAAGAACACGCGAAGGCTCGTACATAGCAGCTCCTCTAACGGCCGGATAAACCGGTGTGTAACCTTATTGAGAAGTCTACGGTCCCGTGCGGACACAAATACATCCTGTCTGCGTCCTTCAATCGTTTGCCTCAACGCTTGCGCGACAGAACGCTTGCAGATAAGATAGGAACACGGATGGCACCCGTTGCCGCGGGTCTTGCCAACTCCGATACACGTTTTCATCGTGAGAAGTGGCCGTCTTCGCTTACGCGGGGGCGGCTATTTCATTCGGCCGATAAACAGACCGAGTTCGATAGCCGCAATCAACAACGCCAATAACGAAATAACATCGCTTACGTTCATACCAAATCCCTTCTAAAGGGAGTTGGCCCATCCGTGCTCCATAACAGTAGTCTAACGCAAAATGCAGGTAATAGGAACACTTGTTCGTATTACCTGCGCCCTTTTCTAATGCACAAACATGCGCACGAACTTGTGCTTCCAGCTTGCGTAGGGCGCATACCGAAACGGCACGTCCAGCCAAGTTGCCTTGTTCACGATACTCTTCTTGTGGCTAAACGTATCGAAGCTCTCGCGTCCATGGTACTGCCCCATACCGCTCGCGCCCATGCCGCCAAAGCCCATATGGCTCGTAGCCAAGTGCATGATCGTGTCGTTGACACAGCCACCGCCAAAGGGCACGTAACGCACGAAGCGCTGCTGAACTGCGCGGTCCTGACTAAAGATATACAGGGCCAGCGGCGTCGGACGATCCGTAATAAACGCTTCGGCCTCGTCTAGGCTCTCAAACGTCAGCACCGGCAAGATGGGACCGAAGATCTCCTCCTGCATCACGGCGTCATCGGGGGTCACGCCGTCTAGGATCGTCGGCTCAATCTTGAGCGACGACTCGCGCGCCGTGCCTCCCAGCACGACCTTATCGGGATCGATCAGCCCGCGCACGCGCGCAAAATGCTTAGCATTGACGATATGCCCGTAATCCTCGTTATCGAGCGGATGCTCGCCAAACATACGGCGGACCTCTTCCTTGATGAGGCCCAGCAGCTCGTCGTGCACGCGCGTATCGACCAGCAGGTAGTCGGGCGCCACGCAGGTCTGCCCTACGTTGAGCCATTTGCCAAAGGCGATACGCCGTGCCGCGACCTTCAAGTTTGCCGTCGCATCCACGATGCAGGGGCTCTTGCCGCCCAGCTCAAGCGTCACGGGCGTGAGGTTTTTACTCGCGCGCTCCATGACGAGCTTGCCGACCGGAACGCTACCGGTAAAGAAGATCTTGTCCCAGCACTCATCGAGCAACGCTTCGTTCTCGGCGCGCCCGCCCTCGACAACCGTCACCAGGCGCGGATCAAATGCCTCTTCACAGATTTGCTTGAGCACCGCGCTCGATGCCGGAGCATAGGCACTCGGCTTGATGACCACGGTATTGCCCGCGGCAAGGGCGCCGGCGAGCGGCTCGAATGTTAGCAAAAACGGGTAGTTCCACGGAGCCATGATGAGCGTGACGCCATAGGGCACGGCTTGCGTTTTGCACGCGCTCACGGCGTTGGCAAGGTCACACGGACGCAGGCGCGGACGACTCCATCGAGCCACGTGAGCGATCTGATGACGAATCTCGGAAAGCGACGTGCCGATCTCGCACATATATGCCTCGTCATGCGACTTTCCCAAATCGGTCTTGAGTGCATGGGCGATATCGGCCTCGTGCGCCCGTACCGCATCGCGTAAACTCACGAGCGCGCGACGTCGGGCATCAACATCAAACGTAGCGTGCGTTTTAAAGTAAGTGCGCTGATCGCCGACGATGCGCGCAATTTCCTCGGTGTTCATGGCACCCTCCTAGTTCTCGTCCTCAAACATACCACCCGCGACGACCTCGTACATACGCTCGAGCTCCAAGCGGTCCATCAAAAGCGGAACGGGGTACAGCGGATTGGCCTCGGCATCGGCATGCGCCGCCATCTCGGGAATGTCGGAGCGGCGAATGCCCGAGACATATTTGGGGATTCCCAGGATCTCGTTCATGCGGTCGACCCAATCGATAAAGGCCTCGGCCGCAAGACTATCCTGCGCGGTAGCCGGCGCAATGCCCGCCATGCGAGCAAGATCGGCAAGCTTGGGGGCGGCGGCGTCACCATAAGCGCGAAGCATGTGCGGCAGGATGATCGCGTTGGCCAAACCGTGCGGAATTCCGTATCGGCCGCCCAGACTGTGCGCGATGGCATGCACATATCCGACATAGGAGCGGGTAAACGCAACGCCCGCCTTATACGCCGCCGAAAGCATATTGCGACGAGCGCGCATGTCGTCACCATGTTCATAGGCCTCGAGCAAATTGTCGTGGATAAGCTGCACCGCCTGTCGCGCCATCTTGCGCGTATAGGGCGTGGTGCTTCGCCCGATAAAGGCCTCAACGGCATGCGTCAGGGCGTCCATGCCCGTCTGCCCCGTAATGGAAGCGGGCAAGCCGCACGTAAACTCGGGGTCGTGGACTGCAAAACGCGGGATGAGCACAAAGTCGTTAATGGGGTATTTGTAGTGCGTCCCGTCATCGGTAATTACCGCCGCAAGCGTGACTTCGCTTCCCGTACCGGCGGTAGTGGGAACGGCGATGAGCAGCGGCAGGCGACGATGAATCCGCAGCAGGCCACGCATCTTGTTGATGGGCTTGTTTGGCTGCGCAATGCGTGCGCCCACGCCCTTGGCACAGTCCATGGCCGAGCCACCGCCAAAGCCGATAATGGCCTGGCAGGCGCTCTCTCGATACAGGGACGCCGCTTCTTCCACGTTTGAAACCGTGGGGTTTGCACGCGTTTCGGCATAGACCGTAACGCCAATCCCCCTGCATGCGAGCGCCGTCTCGAGCGGTGCCGTGAGCCCCAGACGGGCAATGCCGGGATCCGTCACGATAAGGACCTTCTGGATCGAGCGCTTTTGAAGCACCGCGGGCACATCCTCGGCATGCTCTAAAATGCGCGGCTCGGTATAGGGCAGGATCGGCAATGCAATGCGAAAAACCGTCTGATATGTTCGGCACCAGGCACGACGGGCTAGATGCATAAAGGAAACTCCTTCATTTGTTGATAGGTCAACATTTGCTCGCCCGATTGTACTCAGCGGCGGTCAAAGACGGCCTGCCAATCGTTAATCAATCAACATCTTCATATCTCAAAATTGTTTTATTAAAAATCATTCCTAATAGGCTTCACATTTGGTTGCATTTATGGATAATAGAACTCGTCAAGACGCACGTCCGGAGAGGGCCCTTACGGGACCGGACGAGCGCACAATCGCCATCGATCGAAAGGATCGAATCATGAAGTTTGTTTGCCCCGTTTGCGGTTATGTGGAAGAGTTCGACGGCGACCAGCTGCCCGAGGATTTTAAGTGCCCCCAGTGCGGCGTTCCCGGTTCTCGTTTCCTGAAGCAGGAGGAGGGTCAGCTCGAGTGGGCTGCCGAGCACGTCGTGGGCGTCGCCAAGATGGAGGGCGTCTCCGAGGACATCGTTGCCGACCTGCGCGCCAACTTTGAGGGCGAGTGCTCCGAGGTCGGTATGTACCTGGCCATGGCTCGCGTCGCTCATCGCGAGGGTTATCCCGAGATCGGCCTGTACTGGGAGAAGGCTGCCCACGAGGAGGCCGAGCATGCCGCCAAGTTCGCCGAGCTCCTGGGCGAGGTCGTGACCGACTCCACCAAGAAGAACCTCGAGATGCGCGTTGAGGCCGAGAACGGCGCCACCGCCGGCAAGACCGATCTTGCTAAGCGCGCCAAGGCCGCTGGCCTCGATGCCATCCACGACACCGTGCACGAGATGGCTCGCGACGAGGCTCGCCACGGCAAGGCTTTCGCCGGCCTGCTCAAGCGCTACTTCGGCTAAGCCAGCAACCTGAGACATAACCTCTAGCTCGATGAGGCCCGGACCGCATGGTTCGGGCCTTTTTCGTGCCTCATAAACTTGTTAACTACCTGAAATAGGACCGCCTTCGGCATCGGCTTCTCGTCAAAAACTAAGTGAGTAGACTTTTTGGAACTTGCCGAGCAGACCATCCATATCACTTTATAAAGCCGCAGGTAAATGCCTTGTTGCAAAACGACCTAGTCGCCAAAGTGCCAAAAGTCTACTCACTTAGATTCGCAGCCGTCCACGATCGAGCCATTTTGTGTCTAACGGGCATCTTTCCGTCGATTACTCCCAATTTTGTCCAGTCAACGAATAGTTCAGACCTGAGTAATGTCTCAGCCCTTTGCTCATCTGAGCTTTTATCACGATATTCAGCATCGAGCATCCTGCATACGGCCTTAACGATCGCGCGGAATCTATCCTCATCCGATATCTGTCTGTGTGTCAGGAGAAGCACATCGTAGCCCATGGCCTGAAGGGCCGTCATGCGGTCAGCGTCACGCAAGCCATCCCCTGCGCGTCCGTGCGAGGCCTTTCCCTGACATTCAATGGCCACCTGTCGCCTGCCGTCCGGCGAAGACAGAAGTATGTCGATATATACACGGGACTTTCCCACAATCGCTCGAGCACTTGTGCTTAGCATCACTTCAACATTAAGCTCTATGTCGCAAAAGCCTACGCCTCCCAGGGATCGCGGCAGTGCAAGTAGCAAATACGCCTCGACCTCAAAAGGCGACGCGGCACCCAATGGAACAAGTTGCGACACCGTCCTAAATCTATTGCCGTAACGTATCCCGCAAACATCTGAACAAAAACGGTCAAGGTCTCCGCCCAAAACCAAAGCGTCTCGACGCCATAAATTTGAAGCGGCGCCGCTCTCGGACGGGCAGCGCACCCAACCGAACGTTGTCGAAATCGCACCCGAATCAATTGCACGCGAAAGCTCCGCCTCGAGTGCCGTCGGCAGGGCGCACACCGCAAACAAGCCGCACATCTCCGCCAATACAAAAAGAAGTTGGAGATCCGTCAGATGCCGCGACATGATAAATGCCGTCAGTAGAGGAGACGTAACCAAAAATCCATGCTCCGTTTCCAGCACGGATTCCCTGGGGAGCTCACCAAGAAACAGCCGCTGCTTAATGCTGGCAGGGCAAGTCCGTTTGTTTCTCGTCCGAACCAATGTATACAACGGAAAACCGAGCGCAACCGCAGCTGTCGGGTTGCGGGCGAGATCATATCGCTGCCGGTCTTCTTCCGGTCGTGGAAGCGGCGGGCACAAAGCGCGGACTTGAGGAGGCAAACGCCAGTACCTAAAAGCCGATATGTCACAAAGTAGATCCTTCATAGGCACAGGAAAACACGGATTTCAACCCAGTCGGTCTCCCATTGGCGCAAACGCAACAAAAATGGCACCGAACGGACTGCTAAGTTTTCAACAGCCCTCCCCAACTGGCCAAAAGCTTGCCAAGAGCTGGACGAAGCCCTGTTGAAAACTCATTTTTTCTCATGCGGAAGCTTTGCACGGCAAGTGAGTAGACTTTTTGGAACATCCCGATCAGACCGGTCATCCTGCTTCTCAAAACCACAGGTAGATAGCTTGTGGCAAAACGGCCTGGTCGCCAAAGTACCAAAAGTCTACTCACTTAGATTGCAGAGCTCCCCCATTAGCTGCAATTCCAAGGTATTAAGCACTTTCGGACTCAGGTCGTCATACTGGACAAGAATTTGAGTTGAGTTTTCAGGAACAAATGCGCCATCGGCGCACCAATAACAGTCACTGATATCGATGAACGGAATGCCCGAGCGCGTGAGAGCCCGCGCAAAAGAGCTTCCGCCCGTTCCGCGCTCCGCAAATACAGTGCAGTAAAGACCCGCGTCTGCATGCTCAATCGAGACCTCCCCTGCCGGAAACGCTTTCCGCACAAGCGACGCCAGGCCATCACGCGCCTCGCGAGCACGAACGCGTACGCGGTTCGCATGTCGCTCGTAATCACTCGATTCCAGCAAACGAGCCAAAGCGACCTGGTCAACAGAACTCACCGACGAGGCGTAAAAACCAAGGTTGCGCCTAAACCGCTCAATTAGCTCATCAGGCAACACCATGTACGCTAGACGCAACGCCGATGAAAGGCTCTTCGAAAACGTGTTGGTGTAGATGACCGATTGAGCGGCATCGATCGACGCGAGCGCGGGAATCGGCTTGCCGGCTAGACGAAACTCGCAATCAAAGTCATCCTCAATGAGATACCGACCTGGTCGCTCGGCGGCCCAGCTCAGCAGCGCATATCGGCGCGCAATGCTCGTCACAAGGCCGGTCGGATACTGATGGGACGGCATCAGGTGAAGGACATCGGTCCCGCTTTTCTGCAGAGTGTTCAAGTCCACGCCCTCATCATCCAACGGGATATGTCGAACTTTGCAGCCCATAGCCTGGTAGATGCGCGTCAGACGCAAATAGCCCGGGTCCTCAACGGCATACACCTTGTCAGCGCCAAGCAACTGAACCAACATGGTATCGAGCAGCTGGGCGCCCGCGCCGATAACAATGTTATTAGGATCGATATTCATGCCCCTTGTCCCGCGCAGATGGTGAGCAATTGCGCGTCGTAGCCGAGCGGTGCCCTGTGCCGGTGCGGGCGAAAAGATCTCGCGTTCGTCTTCGGATGCCAGCGTCGCCCGTAGCGCGCTTTGCCAAAGTCGCGCCGCCTCCAAAGCGGAAGGAGAAAGTGCGTCGAATCGCTCGACCTGTCTGTTGACATCATGCGCGCTGGGGCCCACAGAGACGGCATCTCGGTCGATACTCCCCGTAGCCAAAGGCAAAACTGGTGCATCCGGAAGCTCGCAAGCGTAGTAGCCACGACGCGGCATTGAGCAAATATAGCCCTCGGCAAGTAGCTGGCTATATGCATTCTCGATGGTAATGACACTGATTCCCAGATGGCTGGCAAAGGCGCGCTTAGACGGAAGATGCTCCCCCGCCGCAATGCGCCCAGCAACAATATCGTCTCGAATTTGCTGGTAAACATATTCATAGAGCGATGCTTCGCCGCGTTTTTCCAAATTGTAGTCAAGCATGAGCATATCACCTGACCTTATTAAGCCATTCAATCTGGTATTAGTCTGACCTTGTTATTATCTCGAAAACTGAGTATTTCGCCATACCCAGCTCCCCGATAGGATGTTCCGTCAAGCAATGCACATGCCAACCAAGGGAGCAACCATGGCAGAACAGACCAGCAAGGCCGATCGCGTCAAACTCAATCGAGAGCTCGCGCAGATGCTCAAGGGCGGCGTCATCATGGACGTCACCACGCCCGAGCAGGCACGCATCGCCGAGGAGGCAGGCGCCTGCGCCGTCATGGCACTCGAGCGTATCCCGGCCGACATCCGTGCCGCAGGCGGCGTCTCGCGCATGAGCGACCCCAAGATGATCAAGGGCATCCAGGAGGCCGTCTCCATCCCCGTTATGGCCAAGTGCCGCATCGGCCACATTGTCGAGGCGCAGGTCCTTCAGGCCATCGAGATCGATTACATCGACGAGTCCGAGGTTCTCTCCCCTGCTGATGACGTCTATCACATCGACAAGACCCAGTTTGACGTGCCGTTTGTCTGCGGCGCCCGCAATCTGGGCGAGGCGCTACGCCGTGTTGCCGAGGGCGCCACGATGATTCGCACCAAGGGCGAGCCGGGCACGGGCGACGTCGTTCAGGCTGTGCGTCACATGCGCAAGATCCAAAAGCAGATCCGCGACGTTGTCGCTCTGCGCAATGATGAGCTCTTTGAGGCAGCCAAGCAACTGCAGGTTCCGGTCGAGCTGGTACGCGAGGTTCATGCCACGGGCAAGCTTCCCGTGGTGAACTTTGCCGCCGGCGGCGTAGCGACCCCCGCCGACGCCGCGCTGATGATGCAGCTGGGCGCCGAGGGCGTCTTTGTCGGCTCGGGCATCTTTAAGAGCGGCGACCCTGCCAAGCGCGCCGCCGCCATCGTCAAGGCCGTGGCGAACTTCACCGATGCCAAGCTCATCGCCGAGCTTTCGGAGGACCTGGGCGAGGCCATGGTGGGCATCAACGCCGACGAGATTGAAATCATCATGGAGGAGCGCGGGCGCTAGTCCAGCAGAAAGGATCGCACATGAGCGATTATGCAGACCAAACGGTCGCCGTGCTGGCGGTCCAAGGCGCTTTTGCCGAGCACGAGGCAAGACTATCCGAGCTGGGCGCACACTATATTGAGCTGAGGCAGGCGGCCGATTTGCGGCAGAACTTTGATCGCCTGGTCCTCCCTGGCGGCGAGTCCACCGTTCAGGGCAAGCTGCTTGACGAACTGGGGATGCTCGAGGAGCTTCGTGCCCGTATCGCTGAAGGCACGCCGGTCCTGGGCACCTGCGCCGGCCTGATTCTACTGGCTCACGACCTTGCCGCCCACGATGACAAGGGAACACCGCGCCTGGCAACCATGGATGTGCTCGTTGAGCGTAATGCCTATGGCAGACAGCTCGGCAGCTTTCGCACCAAGGGGTGGGTAGGAGGTATCGAAGGTGAAGTGCCGTTAACGTTTATCCGTGCACCCCGCATCGTCAAGGTGCACGGCAATGCCAAGGCCTTGGCCGAAGTCGATGGCCGTATCGTCGCCGCCCGTCAAGACAAACAGCTCGGTGTCACCTTCCACCCCGAGCTCGACGACGACACGCGCCTCCACGAGTTCTTCCTCCAAATGTAGGCAGAAAACAAACGAGCGTTGATTTTCGGACGCATAGCGATAGACGACCACATTTGCCCAGATAAAGCCGACCAAAATAAACCTGTCCCTTTTTGGCAGGTTTGGACTATGGGAACGCCGATGTTTTTGTACCGACAGCGAGCGCCGCCCAGGGCGAACAAGTTGGCATGAAAAAGGCGAGGCATAGACCTTCTGGTCATGCCTCGCCTTTTGAATGACAAATTGTCGCCCTGGGCGGCGCGCAGCGTCAACTAGTTACGCGGTTTGGTAAAATCGCGTAACTAATTAGAAACGGTTGCCGCGGAAGCCGCCGCCATTGCGGCCGCCACGATCGCCACCGCGACCGCCGCGGTCGTTACCACGGTTGCCGCTAAAGCCACCACGGTTGCCGCCGCGGTCGCCATAGCCACCACGGTTGCCGCCAAAGCCGCCTCGACCGCCGCGGTCGCCGCCACGGTCACCAAAGCCGCCGCGGCCGCCGCGATCGCCACCGCGACCGCCACGGTCGCCGCCACGGCCACCGCGATCACCAAAGCCGCCGCGACCGCCGCGGTCGCCGCCACGGCCACCGCGATCGTCACGGCCGCCGCGAGGACCGCGGTCCTCGTCCAGGCCCATGGCGACGAGCGGAGCGATAACCTTATCGAGAGCGGCCATCAGCTCGGTGGCCTCCTCGTAAGAAAGCTCGGGCAGGAGCTTCTCCTTCTTGTTGGCAAGCTCGACCAGACCCTCAGCGGCATCCTCGGCAGCGAAGACGACGATCTTGCGCATATCGCCCTCGGCGTCGTCGATGCGGCCGACCAGATCGGCAGCCTCGGCCTCGGCCATCAGACCATCGAGCTCACGAAGGCGCATGCCCAGCAGGTCGGACATTTCCTTCTGCTCCATCTTGGGCTTGAGGTCAAGGAGCTTGATGGCGCGCTCGATGTTCGCCATGCGCTCGGCCTTGGCCTCCTCCTCCTTGGAAATAGCAAAGCGACGGCTACGCAGCAGGCGGGCGGCCTTCTGCATCTTGTCCATCAGCTCTTCGTCATCGTAATCAGCGGCGGCCTCGACAACCTCGGCCTCCTCCTCGGCGGAAACCTCGTCAGCAGCCTCAACCTCGGCAGCTTCGGTCTCCACGGTCTCGACTGCCTCGACCTCGGCAGCCATGGTCTCGTTCTCGGTCTCGTTCATGATCTCTTCGTTCTCGGACATGAGACTCCTTCTTGGCCCTCTCGGGCATCATCGCCCCATTCGCGGGGCCCGTCGCGCACTCTTTGCGCTTTAAACATTCATGCCTCTCGGCAAAACGTCCATTAGTTTATGGTGTCGCCATCCAATCTAGCTGCAGAATCTATGTGCACACATTAATGCGACATGTGCGACTCGCGACGAGCGTACACCAGCGACGTCACGAACCCGACCACGGCAATTACAGCCGCCACACGCACGGCAGCTGCAAATCCAATCGCCTGGTCAACGTCCGTCGCAACGCCAGCGGCGCCGGCAGTCGCCGCAGAACTCGAGAGCAGACCGATAAACAGCGACGGGCCAAACGATGCGGCAATCATGTTCCACGTGTTAAGCAATGCCGTTCCGTGAGGATGCTCAGCGGCAGGCAGCGTCTCCAAGCCGGCCGTTTGCGAGGGACTCAGCACCAAACCGACTCCGGCATACACCACAACGGTCAGCGCCACGACGACGCCGATGTTCATGCTTGCCGCCGTCATCGAGATGGCAGTCTGTCCCACGGCAATCAGGGCAAAGCCGACCGGCAGCAGCGGCCATGCGCCACGGGCGTCCATCACGCGTCCGCCCACAATCGAGGTCACGGCGTTGCAGGCAATCGCCGGCAAAATGAGCAAGCCCGCAACAAGGGCGGTCATGCCGTATGCGCCCTCAAAATAGAGCGGCAACAAAACGCTCATCGAGAACGTCGTCATCATCGACACCACCACAAGCAGACACGCAGGCCAAAAACGAACGCTCGCCATGGGACGCACGTTAAGCACCGGATGCTCGAGCTTAAGCTGACGGGCCGCAAACAGGCCGAGCAGCACAATGGCGGCGAAAAGCGTTACGATACCGGCAATCAGATTGGTCGAGAACTCGCCTACGGAATACACAAATGCCGTAATGCCGGCGGCGAGCAAAACAACCGACAGAATATCAAGCGTGGTGTTCGAGCGCTCTCCGACATTCTGAACAAGCTTAACGCCCGCCGCAGCGACCGCAATGCCGCCCACCAGCGGCACTACGAACACCGCCCTCCAGCCAAACAACGTGCACATAAGACCACTGATCACAGGCCCAAACGCCGGCCCTAGCGTAATGCAGGCACCGCCCAGGCTCAGATACAGGCCGAGCTTCTCGCGCGGGGCGCATGACAGCACCACGTTCATCATGAGCGGGAACAAAATACCCGATCCCGCAGCCTGCAAAATACGGCTTGGCAGCAAAACGCTAAACGACGGAGCGACCAGGCACAGGATTTCGCCGGCGACCATGCATCCGCATGCGAAAAACAACAGCTTGCGCGTCGAGAAACGGCCGGACAGGAAGGCCATGATGGCCGTAAAGATCGACGTCACGATCATGTAGCCCGAAACGAGCCACTGCGCCGTGGTGGCACTCACCGAAAAGGCCGCCATAATGTCGTGCAACGCCACGTTAATGATGTTCTCGTTAAACGCGGCGACAAAGGCGGCGACATACATCACGGTAAGAAACGTCGAGGTCTTCGATGATGATTGAGTTTGTTTCTGGGATTTGGTCCCCATAAAAATCCTTCCTCTTAGAACGACAATCGCATCGCCCCAGAGGAACGGTCTAGGGCGAAGATGAGCCCTAGACTTACACCGGATAGCACAAACGGCATATTCGGCAACATGGTTCAATAACGCATGATTGTAACGCGGACACGTGGCTTTGTCTTCGCGCTATTATTGAAAGTCCACGAAAGCATGAGATACAAGGAGCCCGACATGATTAAACCTATCATGAAGTCCGAGTTCTTTTTACGCCTGCCCTCCGAAGACGCCGGCCCCGAAGATGCCGCGACCGGGCAGGATCTTCTGGACACGCTGCACGAACACGAGCACGAGTGCGTGGGGCTTGCCGCCAACATGATCGGCGTACGCAAGCGCATCATCTGCGTCAAAGACGGCAGCAAGCCGCTGCTTATGTACAACCCTCAGATTCTTGAGCAGGTCAATGCCTATCAGACGAGTGAAGGATGCCTCTCGCTGATCGGCGAGCGTCCCTGTACCCGCTATCGCCGCATTAAGGTTGAGTATTTGGACGAGAACTTTGTCCACCGCATCAAAAACTTCTCGGGCTACACTGCCGAGATCATCCAACACGAAATCGACCACTGTAACGGCGTCGTGATCTAGTTCCGCCGTTCTACCGAACGGCGGACCACTTGACGCTGCGCGAGCCGCATTCACGCCAATCTGACGTTCAATTTCAAGGGCGCGACCAGAAGGTCAGCGCCCTTTCGTTTCACGTCACCTTGGCGCAAATGCGGCTCGCTCGCTGTCGTATGTCTATCCTGCGACGCCTCGATTCTTGCGGCGGCAGATACCTAATCCCCTACGCTTGGCGGTAATGATCGAAGAAGTCGGCGAGGTCTTCGAGCGACTCTTTAAGCACTTCCATGCGCGGCAGGTACACGATGCGGAAGTGGTCGGGCTCAGCCCAGTTGAAGCCGCCGCCGCGCGTGATCAGGATCTTCTTCTCGTGCAGCAGGTCGAGGGCGAACTGCTCGTCATCGGTGATGTTGAACTTCTTCACATCCATCTTGGGGAAGATGTAGAACGCCGCACGCGGCTTAACCACCGAGATGCCGTCAATCTTGTTGAGCGCCTCATACACAAAGTTGCGCTGCTCGTAGACACGGCCGCCGGGACGGATGTAGTCGTTAACGGACTGATGGCCACCGAGTGCCGTCTGGACGATCGACTGAGCCGGCACGTTGGAGCACAGGCGCATGTTAGAGAGCATGTTGATGCCCATGATGAAATCGCTCATACAGCGCTGGTTGCCCGAAAGCACCATCCAGCCAATACGATAGCCCGCAATCATGTGCGACTTGGAAAGGCCGCTAAAGGTGACGCAGGGCAGATCGGGAGCGAGCGAGGCAATCGAGACGTGCTCGTAGCCGTCCATGCACAGACGGTCGTAGATCTCATCGGCAAAGATCATGAGCTGGTGCCTGCGCGCAACCTCGACGATGCCCTCGAGCACCTCGCGCGGGTAGACCGAGCCCGTGGGGTTGTTGGGGTTGATGATGACGAGGGCCTTGGTCGCGCTCGTGATCTTGGACTCCATATCCTGCAGATCGGGATACCAATCGGCCTGCTCATCGCACAGATAGTGCACGGGATGGCCGCCGGCAAGGGTTGCGCACGCCGTCCAAAGCGGATAGTCGGGGCTGGGGATCAGAATCTCGTCGCCATTGTCGAGCAGCGCGTTCATCGAAAGCTGAATGAGCTCGGACACGCCGTTGCCCGTGTAGATGTGCTCCATCTGAACGTTGGGCAGGCCCTTGATCTGCGAGTACTGCATAATCGCCTTGCGCGCAGAGAACAGACCGCGCGAGTTGGAATAGCCTTCGCAGTCGGGCAGCTGCTGGCGCATGTCCTTGATGACCTCGTCGGGCGTGCGGAAACCGAAGGGCGCCGGGTTGCCGATATTGAGCTTGAGGATGCGCTCGCCCTCGTCCTCCATACGGGCGGCCTCGTCGACGACGGGACCGCGCACATCATACAGGACGTTATCAAGCTTGGTGGATTTAGAAAAAGTACGCATGGTGGTGCTCCTTGGAATTTGAGCTGAGGGATGGGGTTCGGGCTTGGAAACGTTACGGGGCGATGATGCCTCGCCTTGATCGGCGTCACCGGCAAGCAGCCAGGTAACATCGACCTCCAAAATGCGGGCGAGCAGCTCTGCCACATCGCGCCGCGGAATCGTCTTGCCGCTCACATATTGGCTCATCTGACTCTTGCCGAGTTTTTTGCCGAGCATCTCCGATGCGCGGATTACGTCCGACTGGCGAACGTCGCGATCGGACATAGTCTGTCGCAGGCGATCGCTAAACGTCTCTTGGGCCACTAGAACCTCCTTGCTGGCAAAGTTCAATTTATAGAACACGAATTGAACCAGAGTTCAATTTAGGCAGCAGTATAACGCGGCACCTCATTCGAAAATTCAATTTCATAAGAAAATGTACCGAACCCCGAGGATTGTCCCAAAGTGGACAACAGGTACGCGCCTTTAGAGATATTCAAGGAGACGAGCCGCCGCAAGCGAAACGTCAGCCGTGCGATATATCGCATTGATCTGCCGATGAGGATGTCCCTCGAGTGGGCGCACGGCAACATCGAACTGGCAGCGGCGCAAGATGAGCGCCGGAAGAATGCTCACGCCCAGGCCGTCCTCGACCATGGCCATAATTGCATAGTCATCCCAGGTCGACAGCTTAGAGCGCACCGTCAGGCCCGCGCGGCGAAACAGCGGCGTAATCTCGTCGTCGCTACCGCGTTCCAGCAGAATAAATTGCTCGTTAGCCAAATCGGCAAGGGAAACGACCTCCGCGGTGGCAAGCGAGGAGTCCGCTGGCACCACGGCCATCAGCTCGTCTTGCACCAACGGCCGCGACGCCATGCCGGCGCCGCGTGGCTCGCGCGGAATAAAGCCCAGGTCGCAGCGGCCTTCCGCCACCCATTGCTCAATCTCGGAGTAATCACCCATCAACAGCTCGTAATCGACATCCGGATGATCGGCGCGAAAGCGCGCAATCACCGGCGGCAGCACGTGGGTCGCCACGCTCGAAAACGTACCGATGCAGATTTTGCCGCGCATGAGCCCACGCATCTCATCCACCCGTCGCTGCAAGCGAGTGAATTCCTCGCAGAGCGCCTCGACTGCCGGCATGACCTGCCGCCCGTCGGCAGAAAGCACTACGCCCTCGCGGCTGCGGTCAAGCACCTTAAAACCCCAGTCCGCCTCAAGGTCGCCCACCATGCGGCTCACGCCCGACTGCGAATAGTTCAGCCGCTCTGCAGCACGCGTAAAGCTGCCGGCACGCACCGTCTCAAGCAGCACCTGCATCTTTTGGATATTGGTCTCCACGGCACGTCCCCACCTTTGCATGAGTTTTTGTCATGTTTGCCATGCATTATATTCGCTTTTCTTCTAAAGCCAGTTCACCCATAGTGAACATGCTCGGATATAGAGGGGATGTCAGCGCATGAACAACGGACTGTTTACGTACTTAGCAGCATTGCTATTGTTTGGCTCCAACGGCATCATTGCCGCTGCCATCGCGCTGCCGAGCTCCGATATCGTGCTACTACGCACGTTTTTGGGCGCACTTTCGCTTGTCACCGTCCTCGCCATCACCCAACGCCATAAGTTGCAGGCGCCATCTCGCCCCCGCGAAGCCGCAGCCCTTCTCCTTTCGGGAGCCGCGCTGGGCGCCAGCTGGATTTTTCTGTTCCGAGCCTACCAGACGATCGGCGTCGGCGTTTCCTCGCTGCTGTACTACTGCGGCCCCATCATCGTCATGGCGCTCTCCCCGCTCATCTTTGGCGAAAAGCTGACCGGCGGCAAAATCGCCGGCTTTATCGCCGTTGCCAGCGGTGCTTTTCTCATTGCAGCGCAAGGTCTAGGCGGCAATATGCCCATTGCGGGTATCGCTTGCGGCATCGCCTCGGCCTTCTGCTACGCATTGATGGTCATCGCCAGCAAGGGTGCGCCACACATCGAAGGCCTCGAAAACTCCACGCTCCAGGTGAGCGCCGCCTTTGTGACCGCGCTGGTCCTCACGCTCATCACGCAGGGCGCTCCCTCATTCCTGTCCGCCGGCGTCGCCGCCAGTATTGATTGGCGCGCCGTCGTCATGCTCGGCGTCGTCAACACCGGCATCGGTTGCCTGCTCTACTTTAGCGCTGTCGCCAAGCTGCCCGTCCAGACCGTCGCGGTCGTCGGCTACCTCGAGCCGCTTTCGGCGGTCGTGTTCTCGGCCGTCCTTTTGGGCGAAGCCATAACACCGGTCCGTCTGATGGGCGCCGCGCTTATCATCGGCGGCGCGATCTTTTGCGAACTCGCCGGCAAACGCGCAAACGCCAAAGCCGGTATCGCTCAAGCAGCACGTGCTTAATAGCCCCCGCTTTGAAATACTGCCTGCGTATATGAATAATCCCCATCTGGGGATTATTGTCTAAAGCTAACCAATGTGCCAAACTGCTCTTGTATGTATAAAGACGGCATAAAGGTTATCTGTCCTAGATAGATAACCGGATGTCCAAGGGAGTCCACGTGGCACAAAACGAACTGGAGGCAAGCCCCCAAGACCAGCGTGGTCAAGGCGGGCACGGAGCCATTCCCCTCTCCGCTGGCATGTTGCTCGTAACGCTCGGCGTCGTCTATGGCGACATCGGCACGAGCCCCATGTACACCATGAAATCAATCGTCGCCAACAACGGCGGCATCGGCACCGTCAGCGAGGACATGATCTTGGGCGCGCTTTCGCTCGTCATCTGGACCATGACGCTCGTGACCACGGTCAAGTACGTGGTAATCGCCATGAAGGCCGATAACCACAACGAGGGCGGCATCTTCGCCCTGTTTAGCTTGGTGCGCAAGGTGGCACCGTGGCTGATTCTCCCCGCCATGATCGGCGGCGCGGCGCTGCTCGCCGACGGCATCCTCACCCCTGCGGTCACGGTTACCACGGCCATCGAGGGCTTGCGCACTATCGAGTGGGGCCATGCGCTTTTGGGTGACGGCCAGACCAACGTCATCATCATCACCATCATCATTATCTGCGGCCTGTTTGCCATGCAGCGCGCCGGCACCTCGTCGATCGGCAAGTTGTTCGGCCCGCTTATGACGCTATGGTTCCTATTCCTGGCGGGCGCCGGCTTGTTCAACATGATCGGCAACCTGTCCATCCTGCGTGCACTCAACCCCATCCGCGGCATCATGTTCCTGTTCTCGCCCATCAACCACTCGGGCATCATGGTGCTCGGCTTCGTCTTTCTGTCGACGACCGGCGCCGAGGCGCTCTACTCGGACATGGGCCACGTGGGCAAGGCAAACATCTATGCATCCTGGCCGTTTGTTAAGGCGGCCCTTATCCTCAACTATCTGGGTCAGGGAGCTTGGCTGCTCGCCAATAACTCCAACCCCCAGATGCTCGCGATGGATATCGTCAACCCGTTCTACATGATGCTTCCCGAGCCCCTGCGCCCCTTTGCCATCGTGCTTTCGGCCGTAGCGGCCATCATCGCCTCGCAGGCGCTCATCACCGGCTCGTTCTCGCTGGTATCCGAGGCAACCCGTCTCAATCTCATGCCGCACCTGCGCATCCACTACCCCAGCGACACCAAGGGCCAGCTCTATATTCCGCTCGTCAACAACATCATGTGGGTCGGCTGCATCTTCATCGTGCTGCTGTTCCAGAACTCCGAGCGCATGGAGAGCGCCTACGGCCTCGCCATCACCGTGACCATGCTCATGACCACGACGCTTTTGACGAGCTATATCGCCGGCATCCTCAAGCACAAACTGGGTGCCTGCGTCTTCGCACTGCTCTTTGGCGCCATTGAGCTGTGCTTCTTTGCCTCGTGCCTCACCATGTTCTTTGACGGCGGCTATGTCATGATCTTCTTGGCCGCGCTGCTGTTTGGCCTTATGTACGTGTGGCGCCGCGGCACCGCCATCGAGCGCACGCAGACCATCCTGCTGCCCGTCTCCAAGTACATTGACCAGCTCGACCGCCTGCGCAACGACGAGACCTATCCCGTGCTTGCCGACAACCTGGTGTTCCTCACCAACAGCCCCGACCCGCTCACGCTCGACCGCGATGTGCTCTATTCCATCTTGGATAAGCATCCCAAGCGCGCCAAGGCATACTGGTTCATCAACGTGTACGTTACCGATGAGCCCTATACGCACGAGTATTCCGTCGAGACCTTTGGCACGGACTTCCTGTTCCGCGTGCGCCTGGACCTGGGCTTTAAGGTCAACCAGCGCATCAATGCCTACCTGCGCCAGATCGTTGGCGACCTGATGGCATCGGGTGAGCTGCCGCCGCAGCATCACACCTACTCCATCTACGAGACACGCGGCAACGTGGGCGACTTCCGTTTTTGCATGCTGCGCAAGATGCTCGCCCCCGAAACGGACATCAACCGCAACGACCACCGCGTGATGGCCATCAAGTACGCCGTCCGCCGCGCCTGCGGAAGCCCGGCACGCTGGTACGGTCTAGAGAACTCGGCCATCATCATCGAGTACGTGCCCCTCTTTGCCCGCATGCGCCCGGCAGTCAAACTCGTGCGCACCCAGGTGCCGCTCGAAGTTCAGATCGAGGAAGCCGAGGAAATGGAAGTCGACATCTTCTCGGACGACTTGGTCAACGGCAACGAGGCCGGTAGAAACATGAACGTCGATCCCACCGAGCTGCTCGAGAGCGTCGCCGATACGCCCGAACAGCAACAGCTCGACGGCCTCGAGAGCGAACAACTCAACGACGTCAACTTCTAGTGACGTCACAAATCAACGACAGCGACCCTGCATCTCACGGGAGACGCAGGGCCGCCTTGCATTGCAGTAAAGCTAGCGGCTACGAACGACGCGGCTCGGGAACCACGAGCCTATCGGGGCTCGCGCCCTCGGCATCTGTCAGACTCACGTAGCGAATCGACGGATCCTCATACATCGCATAGTAATAATTGCCCGTGCGCGCGCTAAAGCATCCGGTGTAGATAGTCTTTTCGAACTTGCCATCGCCCATCCTGGACGCCCCCTCAATCATCACCACGCCCTCGAGCGAGCGGAACATACGGACGACGTTTTCGGTCTCGCTCTCCTTTTGCGGGTAATTGGCATTGAGGTACGCCGCCTTTACAAAACGGCTCGGTGAATAGCAGTCACCCGGAACACCGCGCATGCCGGCACCCGCGCCATAGGGCTTGAGCTCGGCGCCACGCCATGTCGCCGTCTGCGGAAAATCGCTTGTGGCAGTGATATAGGTGCGCAGGTTTTCCATGTGCCACGGGAAGGTCGGCTGATTGGCAAGGGTGTCGACCGGATCGTCGTATACATGCAGGCCGTCAGCCATCATCTCGACCACGATGCTGCGCTGGCTGTCGCCGATAATCCAATGGAGCAGCGACACGCCCAGCCCCTCTCCGGCAGATTTGGCGACAATCACCGTGTCGCGCAGCGCGGCCTCGACCTCATCGACCGTCGAGAACGTCGCTGCCACCCACAGGGGAAACTCATAGGCCGCGATATTGGTCTTTCCATCAACCGGGCCCTCGGCATACTCGGCATAGCCGGGAAAGTTGAGCCCCGCCACAGCCAGACCCGCATCGTTACCGCAATCGAAAAACATGGGATAGTTCTTGTAATCGATGCACATACCGATCACCGCGTGTGCCGCTGTCGCGTCGTCGATAAACGAATACGGAATGTGGAACCCGCGCGGCATCACGCGAACCTGTTGGCCGTAGTCAAAGCTCCAGTCGAGGTTGCGGCCCAGATACATGTGACCAGAATTATCGGTAAATCGAATGCTCGTACACATAACGCCTCCCAGCTTTACGTTCCTGCTAAGGTTATTGTCTCCAAACAAAAAGGCGCTAAACACAAAAGCCCGGGCATGACAACAATGTCACGCCCGGGCTATTCAAGCAGGATAAACTCAACCAAGTTAACCCCGCAGGTCATCTAAGGGGTCAAAGTGCCGCAGATTGCCACGAAAGAGGAGCGAAGCGCACTTAAGGTACGCGAGCGACGATTGAGCGGCAAGGTGCGGTGCTTTGGTCCCCTTAGACCAACTTTCCAAGACAGTGGTCAATCATGTGCTGAACCATCTGTGCCTCGAAGCCCACAAAGTCCTGTTTGCGCTCACGCATCTTGCCGTCGACGATCACGTCATAAGCGACCTTGCACTTGATATAGCGCGTGGACTTGGTGACCTCCTCGTGCGTCAGGCAGCTCTCCTCCATCTTGCTGGCGCCCAGGCCAAACACCAAACGGGGGTTGTAGAGCACGTGGGGCTCGCCGGCGTCGTCCAGATAGACGCAGACCTTCTTGGTAACGCCAATCTGGTTAGCGGCAAGGCAGCCGGCATCGTCGAGCGACTTGATGGTATCGATCAGGTCCTGTGCGACCGACTCGTCCTCGACGGTCGCAACCTCGCAACGCTGGGACAGGATAGCCTCGTCGTGGCAAAGCTCTTTAATCATACGTTCCTCCATAGGGGTCGTTGTAACCGCTTAAGTATACGGTACCCACACATTTTCATACGGAAAATACCGCCCGTCCGCTACAAAGCGCCGAACATCAACATGTGAGGAACAGCAAGGTTGTAAAGGCGATATAGTAAGTGAGTTCGTGTCAATTGGCCTAAACTCGGGGCCGAACAAGGAAAGGGTATGCATGGACGAACTATTTCACGTCAGCGAGCGTAAGTCCACAATCGGGACCGAACTTCGCGCTGGACTGACAACGTTCCTGGCAATGGCCTACATCATTGCCGTCAACCCCGCGGTGCTCTCGGGCGCCGGCATCGATGCGGGGGCGCTCGCCTGCGCCACCTGCCTGGGCGCCGGCATCATGACCATCTGCATGGGCATCTTCGCCAACCGCCCGCTCGCCTGCGCGTCGGGCTTAGGCGTCAACGCGATGATCGCTGGAATCACCACCACCGTCTGCGGCGGTGACTGGCACGTGGCCATGAGCGTCATCTTCCTTGAGGGCGTCGTCATCTTGCTGCTCGTGCTTTGTGGCCTGCGCGAGGCCATCATGGACGCCATCCCGGTTGTCCTGCGTCACGCCATCTCGGTGGGTCTGGGCCTGTTCATCGCCATGATTGGCCTGTGCGATGCCGGCATTATCACCGCTGGCGCCGGTACACTCGTCGGTCTGGGCGACATCACCTCCCCCACCTTCATCGTCGGCATCATCTCCATCCTGGTGACAGTCGCCCTCGCCTGCCGCAACGTCCCCGGCTCGCTGCTCATCGGCATCGTCGTCGCCGTCATCGCCGGTATCCCCCTAGGTGTGACCCAGGCTCCGACCGGTATCATCGCCCCGCTCGACTTCTCGAGCATCGGTGGCCCCATCGCCGACGCCGGCGGCGTGCCTGCCATCGTCAAGGTCCTTACCGACCCCGCGCTCCTCGTCATCTCGTTCTCGCTGCTCATGAGCGACTTCTTCGACACCATGGGCACCGCGATGGCCGTGGCCAAGCAGGGCGAGTTCCTCACCGACGACGGCAACGTCGAGAATATCAAGGAGATCCTGATCGTCGACTCCGCCGCCGCTGCTGTGGGCGGTTTCATGGGCGTCTCCTCCATCACCACCTTCGTCGAGTCCACCTCTGGCGCTGCCGACGGTGGCCGCACGGGCCTCACCTCCGTCACCACCGGCGTGTTGTTCATTCTCGCCGCGTTCTTCTCCCCCATCGTCACCATCGTTTCCAGCGCCGCCACCTGCGGTGCTCTGGTCTACGTCGGCTACCTCATGATGAGCGAGGCCTCCGAGATCGACTGGTCCGACGTGTCGCAGGGTTTCCCGGCGTTCATGATTGTCGCCGGCGTGCCCTTCACCTACTCCATCTCTGCCGGCATTGGTCTGGGCTTTATCGCCTACGTGATCGTCGCACTCTTTAAGGGCGAGGCCTCCAAGATCAAGCCGCTCATGTGGATCGCAGCCCTCGCCTTCCTCGTCTACTTCTTTGTAGCGTAGCGGCAAAGCTGCCAAAGCAGAACACCAAAGCGCGGAGTCGCATCGAGCGGCTCCGCGCTTTTCTTTTAAAGCCAGGCAACGCACGGACGCGCGATGTATTGCTTCCCGAGTTTTGGACATTTTGCCCTCAAAACGGCACTACCGCCGGCTACATCCTGCAGATATGCTGGGCGTAATCGCATAGGCCCTATGAGGATGGGAGCAACCATGGCCGCCTTGTTCACGACCCCCAAGCGCAATGACAAAACCTCTGGAGCCCATTTTGTCGAGCCCGACGTGCGCCGCCGCACGCTGCTCGCACACGGCAGCTGGCGCCGCGTGACACGCCGCATCGTTGTAGGCGCCGTTTGCGCGCTCACGGTAAGTTCGCTGCTCATGCCGAGCGTCTCGCTCGCGGCCGAGTGGGTGGACGTCGGCGGCACCCAGTACAACGCCGGCACCGCGGCAGGCGACGAGGCCGGCACCTGGAGCTGGGACGGCGCCGACGATATGAAGCTCAACGGCTATGACGGCGGTGCGATCAACTCTGCAGGCAAGCTCAACATTGCGTACGAGGGCAAGAACACCGTGAAAACCGAACCCGATTACACCGGAGCCGCCATCAAAGCGCAGGATGGCACTAACCAGAAAGCGGAGTTGAACATAACGAGCTCGAATAGCACGGATGAGCTCAATGTGACAGCCGAGGCCGATGCAATTAAATCCACAGGCGACCTCTCCATTTCTGGCCCAGGCACCGTGAACACCACAAGCACTACTTCCGACGGAATTGAGGCAAAGGGCGACCTCTCTATCACGGGCTCGGGCACAGTGAATGCAACGGGCGGTACCGAAGGTATCCAATCCAAGGGCAAGACCACCATCGATTCCTCTGGCACAGTGATCGCTAAAGGAGGCGAAGGTTACGGCGTCGCCGCGGGCAGTGACATCATCATCAAAGGCGGTGGCAAGGTAGAAGCAAGCTCGATAGAAGAAGCGGCGATTTGGGCTGACGGCAACATCGACATCTCGGGCGGCAGCCAGGTCGAGGCAAGCTCCCAGGGAGATCTTGCCGTCGACGCTGAGGGCAGTCTCGCGGTCACCAACGCATCCCTTAACGCAAGCGGTGTTGAGTATGGCGTCTATGGCCGCAAGGGCATCACGCTCGACCACGCGACCGTGACGGTCCGTGCAAGCACGGGCGGCGGTTGGCAAACTATCGCTCTCATCACTGACGAGGACGACATCGTCATCAAGAATGGTTCCATCGTGGACGCGCTCGCGGAAGGCGGGTTCTCGGCTGCTATCGCCAGCAGAAACTACAACCCTGGCGAGTCAGGCGGCCACATCTACATCAGCGACTCCGCTGTCAAGGCTATAGCCCGCTATATCGAGACCGGTGGCGGCGGCCCCGATCACTACAGCGGAGACCAGAACGACGAAATCATCCCTGAGTCCGAGGGCCTGAACATCGGCATCTTCGCGCAGACCAGCGAGGGCATCACGCCCGCGACCATCTCGATTATCCGCAGCAAGGTCACGGCCGAGGGAGACACGGCGGCAATCTTCGCCCTTGCCATGAGCGAGGACGGCAAGGCGATCGGCACCATCGAGATCGAGGGCGCTCCCATTCAGAGGCCCGCAGGCGGCAAGGTCATTGACTATCGCTACGAGCAAGAGTACAGCCGCAGCATTATCTATGAGGCAGGGCAAACCATCGGCACGGGCGACGCCACGATCGACTCCCCCTATGACGCCGCTGTCGCCAAGAGCACGGTCATCATGCCTCCCGAGGAGATCAAACCCGAGGAGAAGCCAGGCGAGACCAAGCCCGAGGGCTCCAAGTCCGAGGGCACGAAGACGACCAAGACCGTTGCAGTTGCAGCCACGGGAGCCAAGATCGCCGGCAAACTCGCAGCAACCGGCGACGCCTCGAGCGCAGCCATCGTGGCAGCCGCCCTTGCGGGAACAGCTGCTATCGCCGCGGGCGCCGTGGTGAGCCGCAAGCGCTCGTAAACACTTTTTCGCACGGGACGAGTGGATCGCGGCCCTTGCCTTCCTCGTCTACTTCTTCGTAGCGTAAGGGCAAGGCTGCAAAAGCTGAACAATAAAGCGCGGAGTCGCCATGCGGCCCCGCGCTTTTCTTTTAGCGCCGGTCCCTGCGCCGGCGTGCGGCCTATTTCTCCCCCATTTTGGCCATTTTGCCCTCCAAACGGCACTACCGCCGGCAACATCCAGCAGATACGCTGAATCTAGTCGTATAGGCCCTATGAGAACGGGAGCAACCATGGCAGCCTTGTTCACGACCCCCAAACGCAATGACACTACCGCCGGAACCCATGTTGCCGAACCCGACGTTCGCCGTCGCATAGGACTCGCGCACGGCAGCTGGCGCCGCGTGACGCGCCGCATCGTCGCGGGCGCCGTGTGCGCGCTCACGGTGAGCTCGCTGCTCATGCCGAGCGTCTCGCTCGCAGCGGAATGGGTCAAGGTCGGCGGCAACAAGTACAACACCGCGGCGAGCGACGAGGCCGGTACCTGGTCGTGGGACGGCGCCGACGACTTGAAGCTCAACAACTATAACGGCGGCGAGATCCAGGCCGCAGGCAAGCTCAACGTGAATTACTCGGGAACCAACATCGTCACTGCCGAATGGATCGAAAGCATCAACGTTTCTCATGGCACTAACGAGAATGCCGAGCTCAATATCCAAGGCGACGAGGGCGGCACGCTCAGCGTGACATCTACTGAGGACGCTATCCTCTCCACGGGTAATATCAACATCGACGGAGCCGGATCCGTCAACGCCACGAGCACTGGGCTTGATGCCATCAATGCCGGAGGTGATCTCGCTATCAAAGGTTCGGGCAACGTCAACGCCACGGGTGCATCGGATGGCATCAGGGCAAACGGCAATATCACGATTGACGACAGCGGAGCCGTCACCGCCAGGGCCACCAAGGACAAGGGTATTGGAGCCGACAAGAACCTCACCATCAAGGGTGGCGGGACGGTCGAGGCAAGCTCCGAGAAAGACGCTGCCGTCGAGGCCAAGGGCAGCCTCGCAGCCACAAATGCCTCCCTCAACGTAAACGGTGTTGAATATGGCGTCTATGCCCACAAGGGCATCACCCTCGATCATGCAAACGTGACGGTCCGTGCAAGTAAAGGCAGATACGGTGGCGCCAACGCCCTCTTCACCTACCAGGACGACATCGTCGTCAAGAACGGCTCCACCGTGGACGCGTTTGCGGAAGGCGAGGTTTCGGCTGCATTCTCCACCAGAAACGATCGACCCAACGAGAAGGGCGGCCACATCTACATCAGCGACTCCGTTGTCAAGGCCATAGCCCGCTATGTCGAGAACGGCGACGGCCCCATCCCCTACAGCGAAAACCAAGATGGCGAGACGAGGCGCGAACCCCAAGGCGAGAACATCGGCATCATCGCCCAGACCAGCGAGGGCATCACACCCGCAGTCATCTCGATCATCCGCAGCAAGGTAACGGCCGAAGGAGATACAGCGGCAATCTTTGCCCGTGCCATGAGCGCTGACGGCAAGACAATCGGCACCATCAAAATTGAGAACGCCGCCATCCAGACGCCCGAAGGCGGCAAGGTCATTGACTATCGCAAGCTCCGTGACGGCATCTACGAGGCAGGCCAAGCCATCGGCACGGGCGACGCCACGGTCGACTCCCTCTATATCAAAGCAGTCGCCAAAAGTACGACCATCGCACCTCCCGAGGTAGCCAAGCCGGAAGACCCCAAGCCCGACGAGACCAAGCCCGCAGAAAGCAAGCCCGCGGAGTCCAAGCAGAACCCCAAGCCTGAGGGCTCAAAGCCGACCAAGGCCGTTGCGGCTTCAACCACGAAAGCCAAGACTACCGGCGTGCTCGCGGCAACCGGCGACACCTCGGGTGCGGCCATCGTGGCAACCGTCCTTGCGGGAACAGCCGCTATCGCCGCAGGCACCATGGCGAGCCGTAAGCGTTCTTAGACGCCTCTGCGCACATGGCAGCTCCCGCGAAGGCCCCGAGCCCCAGCACCGTTTAACAACGCCACCGCCGAGCTCCCCTCCGGCGGTGGCGTTTTCCATATGCGTCCGCAGGGGATGCACGAGATTGTCTTTGGTCTAGCCCAACCGGCATACGCTGGCGTGCGACAATTGGGGCTGCCGATATCACAACACTGAGAGAAGCCCGTCATGGAAGCGCATCAAAAGCAGATAACCGTTTATTCGAATCATACGGAAAGCGCGCCTGTCATCTACCTTCCTGTGGTCGTGGGCGACGGCAGCGAGGTTTATAAGTGTTGCCGAGAGCTCGACTGTCCGCCATTCGCCCTCGTCACCATTGGCGGGCTCGATTGGAATCGCGAGCTGAGCCCCTGGGCATGCGACGGGACCGTACGCGATGCCGAGCCTTTCGGCGGCCAAGCTGCCGATTTTCTTGATGAGCTGCTGAATCAGATAATCCCCCAGGTCGAGTCGTCGCTTCCTCAGCCGCCCACCTGGCGCGGCATTGCCGGTTACTCGCTCGCGGGCCTCTTCGCACTCTGGTCCCTCTGGCAAACCGACGCCTTTGACCGCGCCGCGAGCGCATCGGGGTCGCTATGGTTTCCCGACTTTGTCGACCGTGCCAGCACGGCCCCTTTTGCCGGCAGCCCGCAAGCCGTCTACCTGTCACTCGGCAAAAAGGAAACCAAGACGCCCAACCGCATGATGCGGCATGTACTCGACGACACACGCGCGATGGAAGTGTTGCTCGTCGAGCGCGGCATTCCAACAACGCTGGAGCTCAACCCCGGCAATCACTTTGCCCAAACCGACTTACGCATGGCCCGCGGCATCCACTGGATACTGACGCATTAAAAATGGTGCCCACGCGCATATACGCATGGGCACCATATCTTGTTTTAGCTGAACGCAGCTGCTACTCAGCAGCCTCCTCAAGCTCGGAGACATCAAACTCAAAGTCGTTACCGGGCAGAATCGCGTTGAGCACGATGCCAACCAGCGAGCCCACGGCAATGCCGGACAGTGAAATGGTCACGCCGCCCAGCTCCAACACGATGACACCGGCGGTGCTATAGGCAATGCCGAGCGAAAGCACGAGTACCAGAGCGGCCACCAGCACATTGCGGTTGTTCTGGAAATCGACCTGGTTCTCGATGAGGTTGCGCACGCCTACGGCACTGATCATGCCGTAGAGTACGAGCGACACGCCGCCGATAACGCATGGCGGCATGGCGGCGATCACGGCAGCGAACTTGGGGCAGAACGAAAGCACGATGGCGCAGCACGCGGCAATGCGAATCACGCGCGGGTCGAACACGCGCGTCAGGGCGAGCACACCGGTGTTCTCGCCATACGTGGTGTTGGCCGGAGCGCCAAAGAGCGAAGCCAGAATCGTGGCAAGACCGTCGCCGAGCAGCGTGCGATGCAGACCGGGGTCGGCAATGTAGTTGCGCTCGCAGGTGGAGCCAATAGCAGAGATATCGCCGATATGCTCGATCATGGTCGCAAAGGCCAGCGGCATGATGGTGATGATGGCCGTCGTGGCAAGACCGCTATCGAACTGCGGTCCAAAGAGCGCAAACACGGTGTTGTCCCACACGATGGGCAAACCAACCCAGGGAGCGGCGGCAACGCCCGAAAAATCAACTTCGCCGAGCACGGCGGCAACGGCGTAGCTCACCACAACGCCCAGCAGAATCGGCACGATCTTAACCATGCCACGGCCCCAGATGTTGCAGATGACGATCACGGCCACAGCGATAACGGCAACAAGCCAATTGGTCTGGCAGTTGGCGATGGCAGAGCTTGCCAAGATCAGGCCGATGGAAATGACGATGGGACCGGTCACCACCGGCGGAAAGAAGCGCATGACGCGCTTGGCGCCAAAGGCGCGGAAGAGCGCCGCAAGTACCGGATAGAGCAGGCCGGCGCAGGCAACGCCCAGGCAAGCGTAGGGCAAAAGCTCGGTCTCGCCGTTGGGCGCGATTGCGGCATAACCGGCAATAAAGGCAAACGATGAGCCCAAGAATGCAGGGACCTTACCGCGCGACAGGAAGTGGAACAGGAGCGTACCCAAGCCGGCAAACAACAGCGTTGCCGAGACCGAGAGGCCGGTGAGCACGGGCACCAACACCGTGGCGCCGAACATGGCAAATAGATGCTGCAGGCCGAGCAGGAACATGCGCGGTCGGCCAAGCGACGACGCATCGTAGATGGCATCGGCGACAGCGGGCGTCGAGGATTGGGACATGGATGTCCTTTCGAATGGAGGGGCGATCGGGCATAGCGGATTACCTGCCCGAACGATACGATCCGAACCATTGTACGCGATGCGCCATGTCTCGCACGCGCCGTCACCTGCGAACGTTACCGCTATTGCCAAACGCGCTCGGCAACGCGCTTGACCAGCGCGATCTTTGCCCATTGTTCGTCCTCGGTCAGCTTGTTGCCAATCTCGCAGCTGGCAAAGCCGCACTGGGGCGACAGGTACAGGTTCTCGAGCGGCACGTACTTTGCCGCCTCGCGGATGCGCTCGACGATAACATCCTCGTCCTCAAGCTCAGCGACCTTGGTGGTTACCAAGCCCAGCACGACCTTCTTACCCGGGGCAACGTACTTGAGAGGCTCAAAACCACCGGCGCGCGGCGTATCGAACTCCAGGTAAAATGCGTCGACATCCTCGTTTGCGAACAGGTACGGCGCGATGGGGTCGTAGCCGCCCTCAAAGGCATAGGTGGAGTGGTAGTTGCCGCGGCACACATGCGTGTTAATGACCAGATCGTCGGGCTTGCCCTCGATGGCGGCGTTGTTGAGCGCCACGCCCAGCTCGCTTACCTTTTGCAGGTCGACCGGGCTCATGCCGGTTTTGGCGACAAAATCGGTATCGCAGTAGATGCCCCAGGTGCAGTCATCAAACTGGATGTTGCGGCAGCCTGCTGCGTACAGGTCGGCGATCACCGTGCGATAAGCGGCTGCGATGGCGTCGGCAAGTTCCTCATCGGTCTTATAGACAGCGCGCAGGCTCTCCTGCTGGCCGTCGCAGCGGTCAAGCGTGACTTCGGAGAACGTCTGGATCGGCGCCGGAATGGTTTGCCGCGCGACCTGGCCCTCCCCCTCGAGCGCCTTGACAAATTTAAAGTGCTCGACGAACGGATGGTTCTCGCCGCTAATGGGGCCGGTTACCACGGCGGTGTCGGCTGTAGTCTCCTCGTCGTGGAACATATAGCCCGTACGCGAGGTACGGCGTTCAATGCCGTTGAGCCCCCACATAAAGTCGAGGTGCCAGTAACTGCGGCGAAACTCGCCATCGGTAATCACCTGCAGGCCAGCGGACTTTTGCTTGTCCACCAGGTCGCGAATGGCCTCATCCTCGACGGCCTTAAGGCCGGCGGCGTCGAGTGTGCCCGCAGCATAGGCGGCACGGGCGTCCTTTACGGCCTGTGGACGAAGAAAGCTGCCGACGATATCGGCGCGAAACGGCGCGTTCAGCGTGGTTAAAGCACTCATAGATATCTCCCTTTGCATTGGTTGCTTTACTGGGACAAAGTATGAGCGCTCATATAGCCATCGTAAAATATACGTTTATAACAGTTTGATATAGATGCTTCCTATATCAGTTGGGACTGCCATGAAGAGATTTGACCTGTACAGGACGCAGCAGTCTAGATATGCTGACGGATCGCGTCGATATAGGCTTGACCGTAGCGCGTAAGCGTCGTGTTCTTGCGCGTGATGATGCCGATCTCCATGTACTCGTCCACATCGAGCGGAATCGAGATGATGCCGGGGCCGTTGAGCTCGTGACTGATCACGCCCGAACACACCGTGTAGCCGTTAAGGCCCATAGCCAGGTTGAACAGCGTCGCACGGTCGCGCACGCGGATGTTCTTGCGGCGCTCAAACGTCGAGGTCAGTTCCTCAGAATAATAGAACGAGTTATAGCTGCCCTGCTCATAGGACAAGAACGGGTAGTCTTCCAAGTCCTCGAGCGTCACGCTGGAGCGGCCCGCCAGCGGATGGTCGGCGCATACAAAGACATGCGGCGTGGCGCAGAAGAGCCCTTCGAACACGAGCTCGTTAGCGGCGAGTATGCGCTCGATAACCTCGCGATTGTGCTCGGACAGGTACAGGATGCCGAGTTCGCTTTTCATATGCGCGACGTCCTCGATAATCTCGTGAGTCTGCTCCTCGCGCAGGGTAAAGTCGTAGCGCGCGGCATCGAACTCACGGATCACGTCGACAAACGCGTTAACGGCAAAGGAATAATGCTGACAGCTCACACTAAAATGCGGCACCTGCTCGGATGCGCCCTTGTACTTGCCCTCGAGCAGGTCGGCCTGGTCGAGCACCTGGCGCGCGTAGCCCAAGAAGGTCTCGCCCTCCTCGGACACAATGACGCCTTTGTTGGTACGCTCAAAGATATGCACACCCATCTCGTTTTCGAGATCGCGAATCGATGCGGTAATCGAAGGCTGCGACACAAAGAGCCGGCGCGAGGCCTCGGTGATGCTGCCGCATTCGGCAACTTTGACGACATACCTGAGCTGCTGAAGCTTCATAGCTTTCTCCCTAGACGTTCGTGACGTCGAAACCCGTCGCATCCATCTGACGCATAAACGGCGGCATCTCCCCCGTCGCGGCACAGGCGGCAATCTGATGCAGGGCCCCGGCAACTGCATCGTCTGCTGCGGCGCCGATATGCCAGCGTGCGGCAGCCGTGACGGCCTCGTTGGCATTGGCGACCGCAACGGAGTTGGGAACGGCATCGATCATGGGCAGATCGTTATCGGAATCGCCAAATACGGCCACCTCATCAGGCGTCAAACCCAAAGCACGCGCCAGCTCCAGCGCAGCGCAGCCCTTGTCCCAACCAGCCGGAAGGATGTCAAGCAGGCGCACACGGTTGTTGGGAAACACAAGCGAGAGCTCCGGCACCTCGGCGGCAATGCGCTCGCGTAGCTCAGCGAGCTCTTCGCGCGAGCGGGCGCTCCAGATATTCGCCTTGTATACCGGGGCATCATCGACAACAGGACGGCACGGGGCCTCTTCGCCCTTGAGCCACGCGTTGCCGCCCGACGCCATGGCGCGGCGCACGCGCTCGGGGTCGCTCGTCACGCAATAGGCATCGTTATCCCAAAAGTTGTCACCCAGGCTGTAGACCTTTAGATAGGTATCGTCGGTCTCTTGCTCCAAGTAGTCAGCCAAGCGCATAAGGGCGGCGTTGTCGGTCGCGCGCGAAGCGACCACCCGACCGTCCACAAACATGACCTGGCCGTTGCAGAACGCACCGGTCGAAAAGCACTCAGAACGATTTTTGAACATCCAGCCCATCGCGGACGGCTGACGACCCGAAACCGGGCCAAAGTGCAGACCCGCCGCCTGCATGGCATGAATGCCCTCGATGGCGTAGTCGCTGGCGCCGTCATGCCCGGCCGGAATCAGCGTATCGTCCATATCGGTCAGTACAAGTTTAATCATAAGGCCCCCATTCGTATCGGTCCTACCTATTGTAACGACCTGCCAAAATAAACCTGTCCCTTTTTGGCAGGTGCGTTAGTATAGGGAACAACAGATTCGATGCGGGAGTGCCGGCGGTGCAAACCACAAGGCTGAGAGGGCATGGGGCCCAATCCTTTGAACCTGTCAGTTAATGCTGGCGTAGGGAGCATGCCGCCTTTACAGGGGCGCTGTCTATGCACAGCGCCCCTTTTCTATGCCAAGGAGGCATGTGCAGTGATTGATTCGGAACAGCTTAAGCAAAATGTGGTCAAGGCCGTGGATGAGATTCGCGCCACCAATCCGATGGCCGGCTCCATCACCAACACGGTGACGATCGACTTTGTCGCCAACGCGCAGCTCGCCGTGGGCGGTTCGGCCGCCATGGTCTATCTGCCCGACGAGGGCGAGGCGCTCGTTGCCGGCGGCGGCGCCATCTATCTCAACATGGGCACGCTCTTCCCCATCTACGAGCAGACGATTCCCCGCGCGGCCAAGGCGGCACACGACGCCGGCAAGCCCTGGGTGCTCGATCCGGTGGGTCTGGGCATCGGTAGCCTGCGCACCCAGTTGGTAAACGAGCTCAAGCAGTACAAGCCCGCCATCGTGCGCGGCAACGCCTCCGAGATCATCGCGCTCGCCGGTCTGTGGGGTCTTGAGGGCGAGGCGGCTGATCTGAGCCGCGTACGCGGTGTCGATACCACCGACACGGTAGATGCCGCCCGCGATGCCGCCGTGGCGCTCGCCCGCTACACCGGCGGCGCCGTTGTGGTCTCGGGCGAAGTCGACCTGATCACCGACGGCATGACCGTGGCCAAGTCCCACGGCGGCAGCCCGCTCATGTCCAAGATCACCGGTTGCGGCTGCTCGCAAGGCGGCGTGCTGGCTGTGTACGCCTGCGCTGCCGACCCGTTTACGGCCGCCGTCTGCGGCACCGCCGTCTACAACGTTGCCGGCTCGCGTGCCGCCGCTGTCGCCGACGCCCCGGCAAGCTTTAAGGTCGCCTTTATCGACGAGCTCTACCGCGCAACCGCCCAGGACATCGCCAACAACCAGCTCGACCTCGAGGAGGCATAGGCCATGTCCGAGCCCGCAACCGATGCCGGCATGAATACGCTCGTCGCCGTGGCCATCGCCCCGTGCGGCACCGGCGATGAGCTGTCCGCCGAGGTCGCCGAGGTCGTGCGCGTCATTCGCGAGAGCGGCCTTCCCAACCGCACCACCTCGATGTTCACCGAGATCGAGGGCGACTGGGACGAGGTCATGCAGGTCGTGCGCGACGCAACCTTTGTGTTGGCGAGCAAGGGCATCCGCACCGAAGTCGTGCTCAAAGCCGATATTCGACCCGGATTTACCGACACCATGACCGGCAAGCTCGAGCGCATGGAAGCTCAGATCAAAAAGCAGGAGGAAACACGATGAGTATCCGCGACAACCTTGATATCTCGGCCTATCTGGTGCTCGGCCCCGAAAACACGCTCGGGCGCCCCGTGGGCGATGTGGTGGCCCAGGCACTCGACGCCGGCTTTACCTGCATCCAGGTGCGCTCCAAGGTGGCAAGCGCCCGCGAGATCATTGCGCTGACCGGCGACGCCGCGCAGGCAATCGCACAGGCCGGCAAGACCGGTCAGGTCGCTTTGCTGATTGACGACCGCCTGGACTGCGTACTCGCCGCGCGCGAGCAGGGCATTGCTGTCGACGGCGTGCACGTGGGTCAGAGCGACATTCCCGTCGAGGTCTGTCGCAAGCTGCTGGGGCCCAACGCCATCGTGGGCCTTTCCGCCCGTTGCGAGGAGATGCTCGAGTACGTCAAGACCGCCGACATGAGCCTAGTCGACTACCTGGGCATCGGCCCACTCCACGAGACCGAGACCAAGCGCGACTGCGGACGCGCGGCCGACGGCTCTATCATCACCAAGAGCTTTGAGGACCTGGCCGCCCTCCACGCGGCAAGCCACGTGCCCATCGTGGTGGGCGGCGGCGTCAAGACGGCCGACCTGCCACAGCTCAAGGCCACCGGCGTCGACGGCTTTTTCGTGGTGAGCGCCGTCTGCAGCGCCGATGACCCCTACGCCGCGGCCAAGGAGCTCGTCGACACCTGGCAGCAGGCGTAAGTCTAGGCCGAGCAGCTGATTCGCAGCCTCATATCTTCAGCAATGGAAAGCGCATCCCAGTTTGAGCCTCCATTCCGGGATGCGCTTTCCGCCGAGATGGCGGCAGCAGCCTCTACCCTGCCAGATATGCCTCCAGTGCCGGCAAGGTCGCCTCCGCATCGCGGCGACCAATCTGGTAGATGCGCTCAAGTTCATCGGGCTCGCGACACAGCGACGGCACCTTCACCGATTCGCTCGGACGCACCACAAAGATCTCGCCGGCAGCCTCGCGACGTGCCAGGTCATCGAGCGTGGCATTGTAGACCTCATGCCGGTGCTCAAGCGCTGCGACAAACTCCGGATAGTGACGGAACACGCGACGCAGCATGGGCATCACGCTGTTGGGCTGCTTCACAAAGCCCGCCGGCTGCGTGAGTACCACGATATTGCGGTCATACCCCTGCGCAAACAGCCACGCGCTGGGAATAGAATCAGCCACGCCACCATCCAGATACTTATGCCCGTCAATAGCAACGGGACGCGTCGCCACGGGAATTGCCGACGACGCCCGAATCCACTCGATATCGCGCTCGTCGCCATACGGCAGATCGTGATAGACGGCCTTGCCCGTCTCGATATCGGTACACACGCACGTAAATCGCATGGGACAGGTGCGATACGCCTCCAAGTCGATGGGATCGCGCTCGATAGGCACCTCGTGATAAGCAAAGTCGGCATTGTACATATCGCCGGTTCGCAGCCAGCTGGTCACGCTCGCATAGCGCTTGTCGGCGCAATAGGCCTTGTTATAGCGAATGGCGCGGCCGATCTGGCGCGATTTAAAGTTGTAGCCAAACGCCGCGCCCGCCGAGACGCCCACCATATGGTCGCAGGTCAAACCGCGCTCCATCCATACATCGAGCACGCCCGCTGTATACATACCGCGGTAGCCGCCTCCCTCGAGCGCAAGCCCCACCGTGCGCGTCATATTTGACTGTGCCATGCGACCATCTCCGTTCCTGCGTTTTAAAACGGGACAAGTATACCCGTCAACATATACCGTCCCAGTCGCATTTTTATCGAACATCGCATCGTCGCGCTACTGCTTGTCGAATAATAGCCGCCCACAGCATGTACACCCATATATAATTGTGCACCGTTGTTTACACTACTCAGCTGTTATCAACAGCGAACATTAGCCGGTAAATTAACTCAACAACGCAGCAAGGCGGGGGCCTGGATACATGCAAAGCGCTGAGCAACGACGCGTGTACACAACGAGCTCGCCCGACGCAATCCGCCCCGACCTCAGAAAGCCGCTTAGAACATGGATACTGTCAGCAATTACACCGAAACGCTCGAAAAGACCGTCCGTGACCTTCTCGAGCGGCAGGAGGATCTGATCAGGACTGCCTTTACCGACCAGCTTACTGGGCTTGGCAACCGCGGCGGTTTTGCCCGTTCCCTCGAGGAGCTCTGGGAGCAGGACGCCCCCGTTACCATGGCGTTCATCGATATCGACAATCTCAAGCACTGCAACGACGTCTTTGGGCATGACGAGGGCAACCGCTATATCTTGCAGGTAAGTCTCTATCTTAAGCTGTATATGAAGGTGGGCGAAGCGGCGTTTCGCATAGGCGGTGACGAGTTTGCCATCCTATCTACGATTGCAACCGAGGACGACCTCGCCGAACGTCTGAAACACTGCCGAACGGTTCTGCTCAAAAACAACGATTCCGAGATGCCCCGCTCGTTTAGCTACGGAGTGTCACATGCCGACCCCGCCCTGGGCGAAGCTTCCAATCGCATGACGCTCGATGCCGACCATCGCATGTACGACTACAAGCTACGTCATGCAATGCACCTCGATCGACGCAATATCACGCAAGTTCACGCCGACGACTTCGAAATAAGCGATCGAATTTTTGACGCCTTTTCGATGATCAACGAGGGCCGTTATTTCTTTATCGAGAACTTGGACAAACATCGCACCCTTTGGTCACAAGGTGCCTTGCGCGATCTTGGCCTTCCCTCGGAGCACATAGACAACTGTCGCGATTACTGGAAAACGCGCGTCCATCCCGACGACCTTGAGGCCTGCATCAACGACATCGACCAAGTCTACAACGGCACCAAGCACCGTCGCGTCATGCAGTATCGTGTGCGCAACGCCGTCGGCGACTACGTCCTTTGCCGTGCTCGCGGGTTTCGTATCGACGGCGACGGAAATGTCCCCTCGCTCTATGTCGGCGAGCTCGTCAACCACTCACTTGCCGAAACCGTCGACGCCGCCACAGGCCTCGGAACGCAGCGCATGCTGGCCAACGCCATCGACGCCTGCCGCCGCGATCGTTGCGAGACAGGGCTTATAGCGGTGCGCGTTCGTGGCACGACAAAGCTCAACGAGCTCTACGGGGCCGAGGCTGTCGACAACATGCTTGCCGAATACGCAGGCCGCATGCTGTCGATCACCCGCGGCAGGAGCCGGGTCTACCGTTCACGAAGCGTCCAGTTCGTCGTGCTCAGCAACGACCTAGACCACGAGGCATTCGAGCAACTGACCCGCCACCTTAAAGAGGCCGTTTTCGCTCCTGTTCGAATCGCAGGCGACACCATTACTCCCGTCTGCCTTGTCGTCCCGGCCTTTTACGAGCACTTAACCCATCAAGCGACCGCCGTTTTAGGCGAACTCGACCGTCGCCTTCGCACGGCCGGCGGGCTTGTTCCCAACGACAGCCTCCCCATACCCGAGGCGGAGCGCAAAAGCGCCATAGCCGAACGTATCGACTCGCTCACGGGCCTCTATCGACCCAGCGAGTTTATGCGGCGCGCCAACGCATTCCTCGAGGCAAGGCGCGACGGCACCTGGTGCATCGCCACGGTCGACATGGGCCACATGCGCCTGTTTAATGAATGGCACGGCCAGGCCGAGGGCGACCGCGTACTCGCCGATGTGGGCACGGTCCTCAAGGACATCGAGAATGCCGATATGGGCGTCGCAGGGTACTGGGGCCAAGATGACTTTTGCGTACTCATCCCCTTTGAGCACAACACCGTCCGTCAAATCTATGGCCGCGTTCGCGAGGCAGTAGTCAGGCATGATGACGGCGTAGGTTTTTGGCCGTCCATGGGCGTTTACCCCATCGACTCCAATGAGGAGATCGCCATCGATGCGCAGGCAAAGGCCATGTTTACCAATCGACGCGCAAAAAACGACTTCAAGGAGCGCATTGCCATTTTCCGCCCCGCGGAGTACGAGCGCGAAGTCGCGTTCCACCGCACGCTGACCGAATTCCAGTACGCGCTGTCAAATGGTCGCATCACGTACTATCTTCAGCCCCAGGTCGATATGGAAACCGGCGAGATTATTGGCGCCGAAGCACTCACCCGCTGGATTGACAAGGACGGCTCTCTCATTTCGCCCGCAACGTTTATCCCCGCACTCGAGGAAAGCGGCTTTGTAGTGACGCTCGACAAGTTCATTTGGCAGGGTGTCGCCATATGGCTTCGCGAGCGTCTCGATCGTCGTCTTCGCGTGGTTCCGGTCTCGCTTAATGTGTCGCGCGTGGATATCCTTGCCTGCGACGTTGCCGAACATATGGGGGCGCTCGCCGCCCAATACAACCTACCGCCCGAGCTCATGCGTATCGAGATCACCGAGACGGCTTATACGGGAGAATCCGAGGCCGTGGATAAGCTGACCGCAGATCTGCACACCCGCGGCTTCTCGACCTATATGGACGATTTTGGCACCGGTCAGTCCACGCTCGCGATGCTCAAGAACGTCAACGTCGACGTCATCAAGCTCGACCGCACCTTTGTGCCCACCGACCGCGATCAAGGCCGCAGCACGCAAATCATTTCATCGATGCTCGAAATGGCGCAGTCGCTCCATCTGCCCGTCGTGGTCGAAGGCGTCGAGACAAATGAGCAGGCAAACATGCTACGACAAATGGGCGCCCGCTACGCTCAGGGCTTCCTCTACTACCGCCCCATGCCTGCGAAGGATTTTGAGGCATTGCTCGATGGTGGCAATAACAACTGATACGCTCGCGCGCAAAACGCCACCGTCGAAGGGGGCATTTGTCTCCATTAGCTAACTTATATCCCCAATTCAAACCGAATTGGGGATATGATACAAACCGTTGTTCCGCCCAAGGAGGTTATCCATCATGAACGAGTCATATCGCCTGGGCGAGCAATCGATTATTGCCTATCTTCAGCGACTTGCGAACGGCGTCTCGACCGCTGAACTCGATGTTGCCGCGCTGCCTGCTGAGCTACGCGCCGTTGGTGAGCAACTGCAAAAGACGCATGCCATCCTGCAACAAGAGCGCCAGCTGCTTGAGCGCAACGCCTATATCGATCCGCTCACCAACTTGGGCAACCGCAACGGATTCGACCGTCACGTCGAGCAACTCTGGCGCAAAGGCGACCCCTTCACCTGCGCCTATATTGACATCGACCATCTCAAGCATTGCAACGATAGGTTTGGCCACGCCGAAGGCAATCGCTATATTCTGAGCATCTGCCGCACGCTCTCCGAAACCATGGAGCACGATGAGATGCTGTTCCGTATCGGTGGAGACGAGTTTGTGCTCATCTCGCCCTCCGCAAACGAGATTGAACTCGAGCAGCGCTTGGAGCAGGTGCGTACCAGGCTGATCGAGGCGAGCTCAGGTGGCAAGGCGCCCATGATCGGCAGCTTTAGCTTTGGCTGCTCGCGCGTCGATCCACTTGCTGGCGACACGCGTCGCCAGATGACGATGGATGCCGATCGCAAGATGTATCGCTATAAGCTTATGCATCGTGTGCAGCAACCGAAAGACGATGACGCGCCGCAACGCCCAATCGTCGATCAGCTTCCCTGCAACGACCGGGTGTTCCAAGCGATCTCCATGAGCTCCGAGACGCGCTATCCGTTTATCCTCAATCTCGATACGGGAGAATCGCAATGGTCGGTTAACGCCGTGCGCGATTTTGACCTGCCCTCCCAGCACCCTTTTAACTCACTCGACATGTGGCTCGCCCGCGTCCATCCCGAGGACCGCGACAACGTACGTGCCGAGCTCGACATGGTGATAAACGGCACGTGGCACTTCCACTACATGCAGTATCGCGTAATGGATGCCACCGGAAAATACGTGCTTTGTGACTGCACGGGCTACCGCTTGGACGGCACCGATACCGAGCCCGGCATGTATGTGGGCATTATCATCAACCGAAGCTTGGCAGATACGACCGATTCCGTGACCGGCTTGGGCGATATTCACGCCCTGGTCAACGCCATTGGCGAAATGCGTCGCGTGGCGCGCAAGGCTGGTTTGATCGCCATTAAAATCGACGATATCGCTCAGGTCAATGCCCGCTTTGGCTTTGATGCGGGCGACCGCGTTTTGGCAGAAAGCGCCGCCTGCCTCATGGAATGCTCGCGCGGCAAGGGTCGCCTGTTCCGCTCGACGGGGCCGACGTTCGCGGCGCTTTTCGACGACTTTGATCCCGAAGAGACCGACGCGATCGCAGAAGAAATCGAGCGGTTCCTGGGTTCTCCTGTGCTCATCGGCTCGCTTGAATATCAGCCACCCATTCGTGTGGCCACGCTCCATCTTGACGCTGTCGATCGACAGCCCGTTTCCATTTTGAACGAGCTCAAAGCGCGGCTTAAAGAGGCACCGCAAGTACCGGGCACCAAACTGGACTAGCGTTGTGGGGCGCGATGTGAAACACAAGCCGTTTCACATCGCGCCCCACGCCATCTGCCCTCTCGTGCGATAATCCTCCGCAGAAGTCACCGACAGCAGAGGGAGTTTGTGATGAAGGTTCTTTTGGTCAATGGCAGTCCCAAGGCAAACGGCAACACCGCCCGCGCACTCGCCGAGGTCGCCGAGCAGCTCAATGCCGAAGGCATTGATACCGAGGTGTTTCAGCTGGGCGCCAAGCCCATTCGCGACTGCATCGGCTGCGGTCAGTGCGGCAAGCTTGGCGGTCGCTGCACCTTTGACGACGACGTGGTGAACGAGCTCATCGCTGCCGCCGAACAGGCCGACGGTTTTGTCTTTGGCTCGCCCGTCTACTACGCGCACCCCAGCGGCCGCATCCTTTCGGCCCTCGATCGCGCCTTCTATGCAGGCGGGCATGCCTTTGAGCACAAACCCGGCGCGGCAGTCGCCGTCGCCCGCCGCGGCGGCACGTCGACCACCTTCGATGTGCTCAACAAGTACTTCACCATTAAGCAAATGCCCGTAGTTGCCTCCACCTACTGGAACAACGTATTTGGCCGCGTGCCCGGCGACGCCGATGGGGATGCCGAGGGCCTTGCCACCATGCGAAACATCGGCAAAAACATGGCCTGGCTCCTGCGTTGCATCGAGGCAGGACGGGCCGCCGGTATCAACGCGCCCGAAGCCGATCGCGCAACGACCAACTTCATTCGATAGAGCGGCGGAGCCATGAATATTCAAATCTTCGGGACTAAGAAGTCGTTCGACACCAAGAAAGCGCAGCGTTTCTTCAAAGAACGCCGCATTAAGGTGCAGTTTATTGACCTTAAGGAAAAGGAGATGAGCAAAGGCGAGCTCACGAGCGTGATGCAGGCGGTCGGCGGTATCGACAAACTGCTCAACCCCAAAGCCAAGGACGAGGAGACGCTCGCGCTCATCCAGCACCTCACCCCTAGCCAGCGCTTCGACAAGCTGCTCGAGAACCAGCAGGTTCTAGCCGAGCCCATCGTGCGTAACGGCAAAAAGGCCACCGTCGGTTATTGCCCCGATGTATGGGGAGCCTGGGAGTAGCCTGTGTTATTTGCCGGCGCGTGGGTATAAGAGCGAGCGTTTGGCATAAGATTTAACTGTAAGCCATGTCTAACAAAGGAGGGCACATGCCCAACAAACCCGTGAAGATCATCATGCTTACCGGATACCTCGGTGCCGGCAAGACCACGCTGCTCAACCACATCCTCGCTAACGACGGCGGCATCCGCGCCGCCGTGATCGTCAACGATATCGGCGAGATCAATGTGGACGCCAGCCTCATCGCCGACGGCGGCCTTTCCGAGACCGACGACCTCATCCCGCTCACCAACGGCTGCATCTGCTGCACGCTTTCGGATGACCTGGCCAACCAGCTGCAGGGCATCGCCGATTCGGGCAACTTCGATTACATCATCATCGAGGCCTCGGGCATTTGCGAGCCCATCCCCATCGCCTACACCATCTCGAGCTTCTGCGACGAGGCCAAGGTGGGCAGCGAGCCTAAGCTTGCGCTCGACAACATCGTGGCCGTGGTCGACTGCGCCCGCATGTACGACGAGTTCAACGGCGGTCGCGACCTGCTGGCCGAGGATATCGACGAGGACGACATCGAAAGCCTGCTCATCCAGCAGATCGAGTTCTGCTCCACACTGATCCTCAACAAGACCGATACCGTGAGCCCCGAGCAGATCGCCGAGCTCAAGGCCATCGTGCGTAGCCTGCAGAAAGACGCCGTGATCGTCGAGGCCCAAAACGGCGAGGTTCCCATGGAGGAACTGCTCGACACCGACCGCTTCGACTTTATGCGCGCCTACAACTCCGCCGCCTGGATCGAGGCCATGGAGCATCCCGAGGAGCACGACGACCCCGAGGTGCTCGAGTACGACATCGAGACCTTTGTTTACTCGCGCCGCAAGCCGTTTGACCTGCAGAAGTTCACCAATTTTGTTGAGCAGGAGTGGCCCGACGAGGTCATTCGCGTCAAGGGTCCGCTGTGGCAGACCGGCAATCCGGACATGTGCTACATGTTTGAGCAGGCCGGCCACCAGATGCGCCTGATGGAGAACGGTCTGTTCGTTGACTCCGCGCCCGAGGGCGAGAAGCAGAAGATCATCGACGAGAACCCCGAGATCATGCAAATTTGGGACGACGAGACGGGCGACCGCATGACGAGCCTGTGCATCATCGGCCGTCACATGGACAAGGACGCGCTCATCGCCTCCCTCGATGCCTGCCTGACCGACTGGCACCGCGCCTAGGTTTATCCAAGCGGGCATTTTTCCGCCTACGCAACCGCCAAACCACCACGAAGGTGCCCTTCGTGGTGGTTTTTCGTTCTGAGCCAAGGAGATTCATGTTCAACATTGTGCTGTATGCGCCCGAGATTCCGGCCAATACGGGCAATATCGGCCGCACCTGCGTGGTTACCGGCGCCCGCCTGCATCTGGTGGAGCCGCTGGGCTTTTCACTCGACGACAAGACGGTACGTCGCGCCGGTCTGGGCTACTGGCAAAACTTGGACGTGACGGCCTATGCCGGCTGGGAGGATTTCCTTGCGCGCAACGGTCTCTCCCCCGCCGATGGTCGCCTGCACCTGCTGACCAAAAAGGCACGCCGCACCTATGCGCAGAGTACCTACCGCGATGGTGACTACTTGGTCTTTGGCAGCGAGAGCTCGGGCATTCCCGAAGAGTTGCTCGCCGCAGCGCCCGAGCGCTGCGAGCGCATCCCGATGCTGCGCGATTGCGACTCGCTCGATAACGCCGAGGCTTGGGAAGCTCACGAGGAATCGCTGGGGCATACCGAGGACGGCCATGAGGCCATCCTTCGGCAGGATATCTGCGGCAACTTCGTCAATCCGGACGACTACCGCATCAGCGCACTCAACCTCTCCAACAGCGCCGCCATCGTCCTCTACGAGGCCCTGCGCCAAACAGGCTTTCCGGGGATGTGACAAAGGGACTGTCCCTTTGTCACATTCAAGTGCCACGTCGATGACACACATGCCTGATTGATGCTCTAAATAACGAACCATCACTTTTAATCAGAATTAACTAAAATAAAATGAAGTTAAACGGCGGTGTGAAAGGAGGGCATTGTGGAATACCTCGAAAACCCGTTTACCCCTAGCTTTGGCGAGGTTCCTGCCCATCTCGCTGGCAGACAACAGATTATTCGGGATTTGGACCGTGCCTTCTTGAGCCAGCGCAGGCGCCCAGAATTGACCTCGATCTTCTCAGGCGCGCGTGGAACCGGTAAAACCGCTCTCATGTCGTCGCTCGCGACAAGGGCGGAATCCCACGGCTGGATAGCCGTAAAGACAACCGCGCTCCCGGGAATGCTTGAGGAAATCGAGTTCGGGGCGAAACGTGCTGCCGGCCATCTCATCGACTCGTCCAACCACTTCGAAGTCACCGGTCTCGGAATTGCACCGCTCGGCAGCATCGAGGTCAATCGCGTTCACAATGCCTCAACCTGGCGTTATCGCATGAGCGACATCATCGACCAGCTCAACGAGGCGGGCACCGGCCTGCTCGTCACGGTTGACGAGGTGGACCCGACACTCGACGAGATGATTCAGCTCGCAGCGACGTATCAGCACTTTGTGACCGATGGGAAACGTGTCGCGCTGCTCATGGCGGGACTTCCCAACAACGTCTCGACGTTGCTGAACCACAAGACGGTCTCGTTCCTTCGCCGCGCCCAGCAATATCATCTGGGTCGCATTGCCGACTATGACGTACGCGAAGCCTTGATTCGCACAATCCAGGAAAACGATCGCCTGGCAGATGCTGAGGGAATCGATAGAGCCGTTCGCTCGATCTCTGGTTTTCCCTTCCTATTGCAACTCGTAGGCTACCGTGCCTGGGATCTCACAAGCGATTCGAAGGAAATCTCGTCACGCGACTTTGACCTGGGAATCAAAATCGCGCGCGACGAGATGGATGACCGAATCCTCGCGGCAACCTATCGGGAACTCACGGCAGAGGACAAACGATTCCTCATCGCCATGCTCGATGACGAGGAAGAGTCCACCACCGCTGACCTTGTCGAACGCCTTAAGCGTTCGCCGCAGCAGGTCTCCCGCTACCGGCGGCGCATGATAGATGCCGGCATCATCGGAGAACGAGGACGAGGGCTCGTCGCATTTGAATTGCCATTCTTCCGCGACTATCTCGCGGCTCAATGCGTGAAATAGGCATCAATGAGGCAAAGGGGCTGTCCCTTTGCCTCATTGTCTATAGATAACGTCCGGTAACACTCTTGGAGCAGGCCGCGATGTCGCCCGGCGTGCCGGCGCAGACGATTTGCCCGCCGGCGTCGCCACCGCCCGGGCCCATGTCGATCACGTAATCGGCGTTACGGATAAGGTCGAGATCGTGTTCGATCACGATAACCGTGGCGCCCTTGGCAACGAGGCCGTCAAACACGCTCAGCAACACCTGAACATCGAGCGGATGTAGTCCGATCGTGGGCTCGTCGAACACAAACACGGCATCATCCTGCACACGGCCCATCTCGCTCGCAAGCTTAAGACGCTGCGCCTCGCCGCCCGAGAGCGCCGGCGTAGGCTCACCAAGCGTGAGATAGCCCAAGCCCAGGTCGTGCAAGGTCTGCAAACGCGTCTGAACTTTCTTGAGCCCCACCGTGGCGTCAAAGGCCTCGTCTACACTCATATCCATGAGCTGCGGCAACGTAAGTAGGCTCCCGTCTTTGCCCTCGCGATGGATATGCGAAGCCGCGTCTGCATAACGCGAGCCGCGACATGCCGGGCAGACGATCTCGACATCGGGCAGAAACTGCACGTCGAGCGATATCGAGCCCGTGCCATCGCACGTGGGGCAGCGCAGAGTGCCAGTATTGTAGCTAAAGGCACCCGCCTTGTAGCCGGCTGCTTTGGCCTCGGGCGTACGGGCGAAAGCGCGGCGCAGCTCATCATGGATGTCGGCATAGGTCGCTACCGTCGAGCGCACGTTGGCGCCGATGGGCGTGGCATCAATCAGGTTGGCGTGTGCGATACCCTCGGCGTCGACCCAGCGCACATGGCTTGGCAGGCGCTCGCCAGCTGCCTGCGCCTTAAGCGCCGGGATGAGCGTCTCGAGCACCAACGTCGTCTTACCCGAACCCGAAACGCCCGTCACCGCAACGAGACGGCCGCGCGGGATATCGACTTCGAGCGGCTTGACGGTATGGATGGCATCAGTTGCCATGCGGATGTGGCCCTGGTCGAACATTTCCTCGTCAGTCACCTGCGGGCGCAAGCGCTTGGGGTCTGCGCGCAAAAACGGGGCGATGCGGCTGCCCTGCGATTGTTCGACCTCGTCCACCGTGCCCGCGGCGATTACACTGCCGCCGCCCGATCCGGCAACGGGGCCCATCTCGACCAGATAGTCGGCTTCCGCTAGTACGCGTGTATCGTGGTCGACAACAACCACGGTGTTGCCGTCATCCACCAGATCGCGCATCACGCCCACCAAGCCGTCGACATTGGCAGGATGCAAGCCGATCGAAGGCTCGTCCAGCACATAAAGCACGCCCGTCGATCGGTTGCGTACCACGCGAGCAAGCTGCACGCGCTGACGCTCACCCGTGGAGAGCGTGGCGCCGGCGCGGTCGAGTGAAAGGTAATCGAGACCCAGGTCGACCAGGCGACGGGCCGCACTCAAAAACGAATCGCAGATATCCGTCGCCATGGGCCGCATCTCGGGCGGCAAGGACGTAGGCACCCCGCGCACCCACTCAACCGCATCACCAAGCGTCATGGCCGCGGCCTGCGCCAGATTGATACCGCGCACCTGAGGCTGGCGCGCAGCCTCGGAGAGACGCGTGCCGCCACAGTCACGGCATGGTCCCTCGCGCAAAAAGCGTGCAACGCGCTTGAGGCCCTTGTCGTCCTTAACCTTAGCGAGTGCATTCTCGACGGTATAGACGGCGTTGTAATAGGTAAAGTCGAGCGGCGTGGCGCCCTCGCCGTTTTTGGGAACGTAGAGAATGTGCTTCTTAACCGCCGGGCCATGGAACACGATGTCGCGCTCTTGAGGTGTGAGCTGGTTAAACGGCACGTCGGTGCGCACGCCCATCTCGCCAGCCACCTGTTTCATCAGATCCCACATGAGCGTGCCCCAGGGAAGCACCGCGCCCTCGTTGATGGTCTTTGACTCGTCGGGCACCAGGCTCGCCTCGTCCACCTCGCGCATGACACCGGTGCCGCCACAGGTGGGACACGCACCGCCGCTGTTAAAGGCAAGGTCCTCGGCGCTCGGAGCGTAGAACTCGCGGCCGCATGCGGAGCACGTGAGCGACAGGCCAGCCGCTACGTTAAGGCTCGGCTCCACGCGCGCCCCGCAGTGCGGGCACACGTGATGGGCACAGCGGCTAAAGAGCAGACGCAGGCTATTGTTAAGCTCGGTCATGGTGCCAAAAGTGGAACGCACGCCCGGCACGCTCGGACGCTGGTGTAGCGCGAGCGCCGCCGGCACGTGCAGGACCTCATCCACCTGGGCATGTTCGGCCTGCGTCAGACGACGGCGGGTATAGGTGCTGAGCGCCTCCAGGTAACGGCGCGAGCCCTCGGCATAAAGAACTCCCAGCGCCAGCGAACTCTTGCCCGAGCCCGACACGCCGGCAATACCCACGAGCTTTCCCAGCGGAATATCGATATCGATGTCCTTAAGGTTATGGACACGTGCGCCACGTACCTCGATAGCCTGCGGGCTCATCTTCTGTTCCGTCACCTTTATCACCCTACTCATGCCATATAACTCGATCGCGAATGTACGCGCCCAGCATGGGCACGGTAAACCGGACGAGGCCGTATCCGGCAGCTTCGATGACGCGCTCGCGAATCAGGCTTGCGCGATATTTACTCGCCCAGCTCTGGGTACGCTCGCAGCGCTCAATGATATCCGCCATGCGCGTCGGTTTGCCCTCTTCAACCGCCATGGCCTCGATAAAGAGGCGCTGTGGACTGCGCAGCCCGTAATACAGAGGCGCGTCAACCGCTTCGTAGAACTCGGAGACGGCATCCGCATGGCCATCCTCGACATCGCGCCTTTCGATGACCTGCGAGCTACGCCGGACAGCAGACCGCCACATGTAATATCCCACCAGCTGAACCATATAGGGATGCCCCATGCTCTTGTGCGCCGCAAGGTCCGCTGTCTCCGCGTCAACGTAAAGACCAGCGTCTTTGACCGTCTGGATATACGAATCGCGTACCTTGGGCAAAGATATCGCCTCCAGCGTACGCTGCTGGGCACGCCGCAAAAACGTCACGCTCGGCTCTTCGAGCAGATCGTCAACCATACTGGGCAAGCCAGCGAACACCAGCGCAAGACCGCGCTGGTCGCTATCGGGCAAGCCCGTGGCATCCTGGTCTCCGAGCAACTGCTGATAGAGAACGGCAAGGGCCGCCAGTTCCTCGATAGACGCCGATTGTGCCTCGTCAATCGCAAACAGTATGCCCTTGCCTGGACCGAGCTTCTTGAGGCGCTCGTTGACCAGCCCTCGCAACGTTTCGCCCTTTGCTCGCGCCGCCTCGACCGACATCCGGCCAAACGACGGACCGAACTCCATTGACGTCACAACGGGTTTATTCGAGCGAAGCGCGTCGGCCAGGCGGTCGCACAAGCCAAGCGAAGCGGAATCGGAGACAACCGCCCATCCGCGCTCGCTGGCTAGACGTTGCAGCTCCCGCAGGAGAACCGTCTTGCCGCAGCCGCGGTTTCCCGTAATGAGCATGAGCCTGCCCGGCGCTCCGGCGCCGTTGTCGAGTCCTTCCTCAAAATCTTCGATGACCGACTCTCGACCGATGAGTATCGGAGGCCGCTTGCCAGCCGTGGGCTTAAAGGGATTTGGATTCATGTCGGCCTCCTCGGATTGGCAAACGCTGCCTATAGTTATACCAACTTATACCGAGTTATACCAACAGCAGGTGACAAAGGAACTGTCCCTTTGTCACCTATGGCCGAAGAACTCTGCGTCTGCCGCTCGCCAGGGGCGAAAGGTAGCGGGATCGATCTTTACGTGCGCCGCGGCGGGTACGTCGTACCATTTGACCGTGTAACCGGCGCCGTGAGAGCAAAAGACCGAATCGGGCGTGTTGGGCAGATCGGCCTCGGGCTCATAGGCGGCCGTCTCGATTACGCGCTCGGCATCATGGCATGCCGCATAGCCGGCGAACTCCAGGTACAGATGCCCACGACCACTCGTGTAGGCAGCCACCTCCAGCGCGTAATCCTGCACCTCTGATGCCGGTACACGACCCACAAGCTTCGCCCGGTCGCCTGTCATCGTCGGCGGCTCGTACTCGGCACCCATGCGCGTGGCATCCGAGAGCGCCCGACCCACGCACTCCCCCGGCACCTCGAGCTCAAAGCGATACCACGGCTCCAACAGCACCGCCGCGCCGGCCTCGCGCGCCTGCATCAAACCCTGGCGAATCGCGCGGTACGTGGCCTGGCGAAAATCGCCGCCCTCGGTATGTTTGGCATGCGCACGGCCGCCCGTGAGCGTAATGCGCACATCGGTGATGGGCGAGCCGGTCAGCACGCCCAGGTGATCGCGCTCCATGGCGTTGGTGAGTGCCAAACGCTGCCAGTTAAGATCGAGCTCGTCGGTCGAGGTCACGGTACCAAACTGCACGCCCGAACCCGCTGGCAACGGCTCCAGGCGTAGATGCACCTCGGCATAGTGGCGCAGCGGCTCAAAGTGACCCACGCCCTCGACCGGCTGCGAAATAGTCTCCTTATAGAGAATGCCACCAGACTCAAACGCAACCGAAAGGCCAAAGCGATCTGCCAACACCCGCTGTACGACCTCGAGTTGCACGGCGCCCATCAACTGCAAATGAATCTGCTCAAGATGCGTATTCCAGCTTACGCCGAGCATGGGATCCTCGTCCGCCAACTCAGTCAGCGCTTTGAACACCGCGTGGACATCGTGTTCGCCCGGAAGCACCGTATAGGTGAGGACCGGCGCAATGACGGGCGCATCGCACGCGGGTTCCGCGCCCAGAGCGTCCCCTGGGCGAACGTGCGCAAGGCCCGTCACGGCACAAATGCCGCCAGCAGCAACTTCTTGGGCAAGCTCATACTTCTCGCCGTTATAGATGCGTACCTGATCGACCTTCTGCTCCCATGCCTCGGCACCGGAACGTCCGTTAATCACCTGTTTGGCATGCAGCGTGCCGCCGGTCACTTTAACCCAAGCCAAGCGCTCGCCGCGGTCCCCGCGGCTGACGCGATAGACGCGGGCGGCAAACTCCGGGAGCCACGCCTGTTCGCGCATCAGCGCGCATATACCATCCAACAGCTCGTCCACACCTTGGTCCTTGAGCGCCGAGCCGGCAAAGCAGGGAAAGAGCTTGCGCTCAGCAACCATGCGCGACAGCGTCGCGGAGGAAAGCTCACCCGCCTCAAGAAACTCCTCGAGCGCCGCTTCGTCCAACGCAGCAGCGTCCTCCTGAACGGCGCCACCCGCCAGCAGTTCGTTGGCATCCAGGCACCCCTCAGAAAGACGTTGCCCAAGTTGTGCCAGCAAAACATCGCGGCCGGGATTCTCCAAATCGATCTTGTTGATAAAGATGAACGTCGGGATGTCATAGCGCGCAAGCAGGCGCCACAGGGTTTCGGTGTGCCCCTGTACGCCATCGTTGGCGCCTACCACCAGAATCGCGTAGTCCAGGGCACGCAGCGTGCGCTCCGCCTCGGCAGAAAAATCGACATGGCCGGGAGCGTCCACGAGCATAACGTGGGTGTCACCATGGTCGAGCACAGCCTGCGACGAGAAGATCGTGATACCGCGCTCACGCTCAATCTCGTTCGTATCCAGATGCGAGTCGCCATCGTCAACGCGGCCGCGCTTGCGAATGCGGCCCGCGTTAAACAGCATGGCCTCGGCCAGCGTGGTCTTGCCGGCATCGACATGCGCCAAGATTCCAGCGACCGCTTGCTTCGACATGGCTCTCCTCTTATTGCAAGCCCATCGCACGCGGCAACGGGCACCCTCGTTCCACACTGGATGATACAATTTACGGGCCGGCGGGCGAAGCGGGCCCTATCCCCCGACCGAGCTCATCGCCCCGCGTTGCCGCGCGGCGATTTTCGTAGGTTCGCGCCTTGCGAAAGCCGGCTTGCAAATCAGCACAGCGAACGAAAATGACCCCACCTGGGCCAGTTTCGTTCGCATGAATTATTGATATGAGGCGTCGCTCTTACGCCTCGCGCAGCCAGTCAAACGCAACACGCGGCGTACCGTCCGACACATATACGATACCGGCGCGCTTAAACCCGGCCTTGGCAATGGCTCCCTGCATGGGCAGGTTGTCCTGATGTGTGTCGATGCGCAGGTGATCGGCACGCTCCTTGGCAAAGGCAAACATCGCGGCCGCGATACCGTGCACGGTGCCGTCGGATGCCACACGGTGCAGCACGGCGTACGGAGTGTCGCTACGCCATTGACCGTCCTCAATTACGTCATAGCACTCGTCCGGGCCCGGTAAAAAGGCAAACGTCGCCACCACGTGACCATCGACTTCGCACACATAGCTGCCACCGGCGGCGATATCGGCAGCCAGCTGCTCGGCAGAAGGCGTGCCCTCGGGCCACTGCGTGGCGTTGCCATGCGCGCGCATAAAGGCGCGGGCCGCGTCATAGATAGCCATGACGGCGGGAATGTCGGTATCGAGGGTTTTTCTGATCATCACGCGGCGACCTCACGTTTATTGGTATCACTTTGATTGAGCAATGATACCAACGTTTGGAGAGGGGCGCGATGCAGATGGGAAGCAAAAAGCGAGCCGCCTGGTCAAAGGCCAAAAGCGAGTTTTTGGGCGCTGCCACCGGCGGCGATATGAGCTACCTGTTTGCGCGCGAAGACGAGCGCCGCGACGCCCTGAACGCCGAGCGCAATGAAGCCTGGCGCTACAAGTCGTGCGAACGCAAAAACCGTTACGATACGCGCGCCGAGGCCGAGGCAGTTATGGCCGACTGCGAAAACCGCGGGCGGCGTGGTTTGGCCTGCTACAAATGCGAATACTGCGGTGGATGGCACCTGACGTCGCACCCATGGAAATAGACGCCGCATCGGCACGGCGCTAGCGAAGCGCCGGTAATCGCACGCAAGTTACGGGCGCGGCGGCACTAACACATCGTAGCGAACGGCCTTGCCCGCAAGCTGATAGCTCGGCTTAACGCCGGCAAGCAGTGGCCCCTTCACCGGTCGCTTGATAACGACCTTGCGCGGGTGCGCCGCAAGCGCAGCTTCGACCAGCGTCTCCTCATCGGCACACGGCTGTTCCAGATGATGCAAAAGTTGGAACTTCTTTTTCACCGCCGCGCTCTTGGTGCGCTCGGGAAACATGGGGTCCAGATACACCACGTCGGGGGCGGCAAGCTCGCCCCGCCCGATCAGCTCAGCCGTATGGCGAAGGCCGGTAATACTGTCCTCGCCCGCATGTAAGCGCATGCGCGCCACGGCTGTCGCAAGCGCCGGATCATCTGCCGCGCGGTCCAAGGCATCCTTGAGGAGCGCCGCAATCACGCAATCCTGCTCATACAAATCGACCGCAAAGCCCGCGGCCGCGAGCAGCAGCGAATCCTCGCCAAAGCCTGCCGTGGCGTCAATTGCCCACGGCCGCTCGATGCCTTTTGCACGCGCAGCCTTCACCAACAGCTCTTGCTGCAGACGGCCCTGCTTGAGTCGCGGCAGCATGCGGCCAAAATCGGCACGCAGCTCCATCGTGCCGTCGGTGAGCGTGAGGCCCTCGGGCTTCCCGGTCAGCTCAAGCCCCGCGGCCCGAGCAACAGAAAAGGGATCGACGACGCCCATGGGTACTCCTTAGCAAGCAAAACGAATACGTGGGCGCCGTTCATGACGACACCCAACCGTCCGCTATTGTCCCACATGTGACATGGCCCACAGCATCCCAATGCAAAGCACCGCCATCAATCCCGTGCACACGGCAGCGATCACGGAATCACTCATGCGCCTTCCCAACGACCGCGGCTCACGCACTTGCCCTGCTCCGTACATCATGGCTCCTCCTTGAGACCAGCTCCTTGTTACGACCTCATCATCGCAGCGCCGCACATGGGCTGCCATCGATTTGGCTTACGTCCAGCTTTCCTTTTTGAAAGGTTGGACCGTACAGGCAAGAGACGCTTTCAAACGCATGCATCGCCGCGTTGAACTACAATGTGCTTCACCATATGTGCAGTACATTGGGTGCGCCAAGTTGGCGTACTCGTATCGAAAGGACCAGCCATGAGCTTCACTCGCAAGACTCTCAAAATCCTTGCTCTCATCTACTTTGTTTTGGGCATCGCCAGCCTCGTCACCGCCGGCGTCGGTATCGCCACGGGCGGTCTCGATTCCACGTACGGTTCGTACGCCACGCTCGCAGCGGTCGTGCTTATCGCCAAGGGTCTCGTCGACCTTGCCGCAGGCGTCGCCGGTATCAAGGGCGCCAACAAGCCTTCGCAGGTGGACGGCGCGTTTAAGCTCGGTATTGTTGCCGCGGTCGCCACGCTTGCCCAAGCGGTGCTTACGCTTCCCGCGTTTGGCGGCGACGCCATCAACTTTGGCGCCTTTGTCGTCGTGGTGTACGACCTGTTCTTTGTTCAGCAGGCACACGCCGTTAAGGCCGAGAACAAGGACCGCCTGTAAGCGCCCGCTTCTCATAACCTCTGTTTCAGCCAAGCAACTAAAAAGGGCCGATCGCGCATCTCCGCGGTCGGCCCTTTACGTTTGCCCAGATAAAACCTGCCAAAATAAATCTGTCCCTTTTTGGTAGGTTAGTGGCGGTACTCGGCGATGATGAAGTCGATGTCGGTTTGAAGGGTGTCCAAATTTGCCAGGCGTTCTTTGTCGGAAGGGCGCGTACGGTAGTAGTACGGCGTCATCTGGAACACTGCCTCGATGTCGGCCTGGGTCTGAAGCGTAATATTCGCAGACACCCGCTGCATTCCGACTAACTCGAGCTCGGTGGTCTTCGGCAGCTTCTCATCGTTAAGGTACGGCGTGTCGTAGAGCACCTCCTTAAGCCCAAAGAGATGACGGGCGCCCGGCACCACGGTGTAGAGCGAGCCCTCTGGCGCCAGCACGCGGGCAAATTCGCGCTCGTTAAAGGGAGCAAAGAGCTCGGTCACCATATCGAAGGTGCCATCGGCCACGGGGATGTCCTTCATGTTGGCCACGAAGTAGGTCGCATCGCCGCGCTTGGCGGCAAGGCGCACCATCTCTTTGCCCAGGTCAAAGCCGTAAGCATCCACGCCCGGCACCGCACCCATGGCGCTGGTGTAGTAGCCCTCGCCACAGCAAATATCGAGCAACGTCATGGGGCAGTTCGTAGACGCGGCACGTCCAGACACCCGCTCGCGCACCAGCTCGACCATCGCATCGCGCAACGGCGCATAATAACCGCGGTTCAGAAAGTCGCGACGGCTGCGTGCCTGCGACTTGGGATCGCCCATGGAGTCACCGCTCTTGGACGAGCGCAGCAGATATAGATAGCCCTCGCGCGCTCGGTCGAACCGGTGTCCGCCCGTGCACGCAGCACCGCGCTCGTCGTCCACCAACGGCTCATGGCAAACGGGACACAACAACATGGCAACTCCTTAGCGCGAACAACACAACGCCCACTATTGTCGCACGCCTCCCCCACCTAGTCATTGGAGACGTTCTTGAATGACCAGTCGTTTAAGAACGTCCCCAACGACTAGCCAATTAGGAGTATCATCGTCTGCGCAAATAAGCACGAAATAGCATGTTAGAGATTGAGAGCGCATGGCTGACACCGTATCTAAGCACATTGACATGACCACCGGCTCGCTGTGGCGCAATATTCCCCTGTTCGCCTTCCCCGTGGCCGCCACGAGCATCTTGGAGCAGCTGTCGAACCTCATCGCCACGGTCATTATCGGTAACTTCTCGGGCGACCAGGGAACCCTCGCCATGGCGGCGGTCGGCTCCAATGTTCCGCTTACCAGTCTTATGCTCAACCTGTTTATTGGCATGTCGCTTGGCTCCAACGTGGTCATCGCCAACGCTATCGGCCGCAACGACCAAAACATGGTCAAACGCGCCGTCCATACCTCGATTTTAATGGCGCTCGTGGGCTTTGTCGTCATCGCGCTGGGCGAGATCTTTGCCGAGCCCATGCTCGCCGCCCTCAACGTTCCCTCCGAAACCATGCCACTCGCTTCGCTCTACCTGCGCGTTTTTTTGCTCAGCCTGCCCTCAATCTTGCTCTACAACTTTGAGGCCGCGATCTTCCGCTCCGTCGGCATCACCCGCATGCCGCTGCAGGCGCTTGCCGTGTCCACCGTCCTCAACATTGGCCTGGACCTCATCTTTGTCCCCGTACTCCACTGGGGCGTCGCGGGCGTCGCCATCGCCACCGCCATCGCCTACACCGTCAGCGCCGCTACGCTCTTTATCCGCCTGCTCAAGACCGACTCCGTCGTCCGCGTCACCCTACGCGACCTGGCTATCGACCCCGTCGCCCTCAAGCGCATCGTCAAGATCGGCCTGCCCGCCGGCATCCAAAGCGCCGTCTTTGCCGTCGCCAACATCATCATCCAGTCTGCCATCAACAGCCTGGGCACCGAAGTCATGGCGGCATCGAGCGCCGCCATGAGCCTGGAGTACGTGTGCTACAACCTGCTCAACAGCTTTAGCCAGGCTTGCACCACCTTTGTAGGACAAAATCACGGCGCCCGCCAGATCGACCGCTGCACCAAGACGCTCAAGGTCTGCCTGGTCGAAGGCGGTATCGTTGCACTCACCACGATCATCGTTATTGTCGGCCTAGGACGCGAGATCTTGTCGCTCTTTAACAGCGATCCCAACATCGTCTCGATCGGCTATATCCGCGTGTGTTCGATCTTCCCGGCGTACGCCTTTAGCATGTTCTACGAAAACATGTCAGGCTACCTGCGCGGCTTTGGCATCTCGCTCACGCCCGCCCTCATCACCATGATCTGCGTCTGCGGCATCCGCTTCTATTGGGTGTTCTGCGTGTTCCCGCACTTTCGCACCTTTGCGAACATCATGATGGTCTACCCCATCAGCCTGGGCACCACGGCGTTCTTTATGGTCGTGGCGGTGCTACTCTGCCACCCGGCACGCACCTATCGTGTCACCCAAGCCAAAGCGACAGCCCGCTAAACACAGCACTCAACGCCACGCCAGTCATTAATTGACAATATGCGAGCTCATATAGTCGATAAAGCGCCTCGTGGCGATGGGCATGGTGTCCCAGCTGCGCCAGGCAGCCACCACATCGCGTGAGGGAGCATGCACGATGGGCCGCACACGAATATCGGCTTGCATGCCCTCTACAGTACGACGGTAGAGCATGCTCACGCCCAGGCCCTCCTCCACCATCGCCATGATGGTGTAGTCGTCGGTCACCTCACTCGTCACGTGCGGCGACAGGCCATACGCCGCGAATGCATCGAGCACCAGGCTCTGTTCGCCCTCATCCAGCAGCACAAACGGCTCGGACGCTAGGTCGGCGAGTGTCACCTTTTCCTTTGCCGTCAGCGGATGCGCGGCCGGCAACAATGCTACCAACTCGTCGTGATAGACCACACGCTTCTCGAGCCCAGCGGTAAATCCGCGCGCCGTAAAGCAAAAGTCAACCACGCCATCGTGCACCCATTAAGCGTTGCGCGTGTAATCGCCCTGCTTGAGGGTAAAGCGTACGCCCGGGTGCAGCGCACCAAAGTCGCGAATCACGCGCGGCAATACGGTGCGGCTCACGTTGGTAAACGTCGCGATACGAATATCCGTCGAGGAGAGCCCCAGCAACTCCTGACGTTTGCCCTCAAGCTCGGCCTCGGCAGTTACGATCTGTCGCAGATACGGCAGGTACTGCTTGCCGTCGCGCGTAAGCGACACGCCCTGCTTGCCGCGCTCGATAATCGTAGTGCCCAGCTCGCGCTCGAGTGCCTTGACGGCCTGGCTCACCGCACTTTGTGTATAGCCCAGCTCATCGGCCGCGCCCTTAAGGCTGCCGCGATCGACTACCATACAAACAATCTGATACCGCGATGCCATCGTGCCTCCACATCGATGTAGCTATAAAACGTTTTGCCAGGGCTTTTTCTGCCAACATTAGTATTTCTTAATCATACTGAAGATACATTCGCTTTACTACATCCACATCTGGGAGCA
>OLSG01000201.1_pt1 | contig 78832 bp, 91 predicted proteins | sample 1673041 | NCBI WGS metagenome assembly OLSG01 (sample SAMEA3136749, study PRJEB25190) | human gut metagenome | reverse complement strand
ACTCTGGCAGATTGCAGCGGAGCTGGGCTTGAATGATGGAAATTTTAGCCGCAAGATACGTTTTGAATTGTCAGCGGAAACGATTGCAAAGCACTATTGTAAGTGATATTATTTAGTTAGATAGCAACAGCAATTATGTTATCGAAATAAATATATTACCTATTAGGCGGACTTTCAAGAAAAAAAGGAGGTGAATTTCAAGCCGTATTCGCCCCTGTAAGCCGCTTTTTTATTTCACTTGACCGATTAACCGCCAAAAAAAGAAAATGCCCCTCACAGGTCGCAGAGGGGCAGAGAAAGCATTTCCTTATTCAGCTTCTCAAGGTCGAATTTTTCAAGCCTTGACAGGTCGAACGCCTGTAATTTTTCTATACATTCTTTTCGGGTTTTTCCGTAAACGCCTATCAGCATTCCGCTTTTTCTTTCCGTCACGCTCCAAGAGCCACCAGAGCCGCAGACATAAAAAACAAATTCTCCGCGCTCCACCCTGTACCCTTCCGCAAGCACACGCTCCTTTTTTTGCCCTGCAAGCTGACGGACTGCGAAAAACTTTTCTTTTTTCATTCGGTTATCTCTCCTTTTCTACACAGCCAATCCGCAGAACGTCAAGCCCTGCGGATTCCTTTTTGTTAAAAGTACGCCTTTTCATAACACACTTTCTTTAGGTAATGAATTTTTCTTTCCAATCCGCCGCCTAAGTCCATTGCATAAAGCATTACATTCAACGGAACAGCATTTAACAGTTTTTCATACTGTTTTATCTCCGGCATAGAGTTTAACCACTGTTCCCATTTTTCATGCTGTACATTAGCCGTATGCTCAATTTTTAATAGCGCATCGGATGGTATGTATCTTTCAGGATTGACATACCATGTGATTTTTCCACAATTTGCAATATGAGCAATATACTTATAATCTCCATTTTCTTCTACTGCCTTATTGCAAACAGTGATTCCATTTCCCAAACAGCACATAAACAATTCAAATTTTTTAATTCTTATCTTTCCTTTCTTTTTCTCATGTTCCTTTTTCTTTGGCTTGTCTCATCGGTTGGAAGGTTGCCGCCCTACCCAAGACCGCCAATCGGCGGTTTCGACTTAATCGGCTAAAATTGACCTTGCGGTGTTAAAAACGTAAAGTCTGTTGTGCGGATGGTGCTTAAAATCTCCATTGCTTTTTATCCTTTCCCCGATATTTTCATATTTAAGACTGACAACGATTAAATATTTTTCAAGCATTTCATCAGAACATTTTAAGCAGTTAATCGCATTTTGGATGCTGCTTTTATTACTATTCCAGTAAATACCTTCGATTCTGCATTTCTTTTCTTCCTGTAATTCGTTAAATTCTTTCATTAAATCTTTCTTTGTCATTTTCATTTCTCCTTTTTCGTCTGCCATCATCAGAGCCGGGAGACTATCCCACGGCTGACGGTCATTCTTGACCGTTTCGGCTCAATCCTCAAAAATTATTTCTGTAAATTCCTTCGGTGTAACAGATTCAATTTCGACGTTTTCTTTTTTCAAATCCGCAAGTCTTTTAGCGTTGCTATATTTTTTAAAATATTTAACGCCATTAAATCCATAGTTTAAAAATACGATGTAAAGCTTTACCATGTTATTTCCTCCTTCGTTGTCCTCTGTTGTTTTCTATGGTCTTATTATATATCATGTTATATATAAGGTCAATACTTATTTTTGAAAAATATATAAAATTTTATATATTACAATATATTGCACAACTTCATTTAATATTGACTACATATATAAAGTGTTATATAATAAAAGAAAACGAATGGAGGTTTTAATATGGGAAAGACACCTGAATACACCAAAAAAGCAATCAATAATTATCGGGATAAATTTGACTTTATACAAATCAGATTCCCAAAGGGAACGAGACAACGCCTAGAAGCTACTGAAATCGGAAATATCAATGACTATGTTGTCGATTGCGTCCTTAAATCATTGGGAGACATTCCCGCAGAATCCGCAAAAATACAAGATTCTACACCAGATACAGCAGCAGCGGAGATTGTCCCTGTAGAGCCGGAAACATCAGAACCGACCAATCCCCTACCCAATGCGGAAACACCCGACAGCACGCCCGAAAACGGCTTGAAACCGCTAACAATCGAGGATATCCAAGCCATGTTTGATAACAGGAAAACAGACGAAATCAGACAGGAGGAAGAAAGACAGGAGCGGAAAGAACAGGAGGAGCAGGAGCGGCGCAAGCTGCTAGCTAATCCCGAATATGCCGCCACCTATGCCCAGCTTATGGCAATGGAGACCGCAGAAAAGGAAAAGAAACGCGCCGAAATGCTCACCAGAGCGAGATTAGAAACATTGTAAACCTGACCGCCAGAAATGGCGGTTATTTTAATTGACAATTTTCTATCTTTTTCGAGATATATTTTTGTGTCTTAAAAAAGCCATATTCCATTGACTTTGTGGCTCAAAAATAGTATGATATATGAAATCAGGAAAGGAGATTGATAAATATGATTAGATTCAAATTTTCGGTTTACGAGGCGTTGGAAACAGCTGGCATTACTTCTTACACTGCTATTAAATATGGGGTATTTTCGCAAGAAACATGGCGGAAAATTAAGAAAAATGATACAAATATCAGTATGAAAACGTTAAACAATATTTGCAAAATCCTAAATATGCAGCCAGAACATTTAATCGAATACGTTCCAGATGATAATTGACAACTGTATATCTGGGAAAATCTAGCTTACTTTAGACACCGATACCCCATACAAGCATCTGTATCTGTAAGGGGTTTAAAAGAATGAAATCTAGTATTTTATTTCATACAGTAAAACCAATGAAATCTAATATATTCAAGAATGAAATCTAAAAAAGAATTTAAGTACGTAGTAATATATTAGATCTTAAAACAAATACAGAAACCGATTAAATCATAAAAAACAAAATTCCCTATTGACAACATGATTAAATTTTTGTATTATATCCCACAAGAAAGAAAATTGAATTTAAAAGGCATCCAGCTAACGCCGTTGCCCTGGATGACCTGAACGGCAAGGACGGCACCCCAATTATTGATTAAGATACCAACACGCCGCAGAATGAGAGTAAAATCTTTTTCTGCGGCTTTTTTAATTTACCGCAGCAGGAACGAGGAAGGAGGCGCGGAGCATGGAAAATAAAATTTATGATTCAGAAATCGAGGCGTGTCTAGATTCATTCTGTGCCGAAAAGGGAATTACAGACATGTCCAAGGAATCCCAGAGCGTCTGGAATGCCGCCTTGATGTATATTAAAAAAATTGTATTCCCAGATGTTAAACAGTTAAAATCTAGTATTTTATTCAAGAATGGTATAGGAGCAATGAGCAATTGTAATGCCTATGACTATGAGCTTGTAGACCATATCTGCGATATATATATTTATTTATCCCTGATGAACGATAAAGAAGTATCTATCAATGGCTTTAGTTTTTTAACAGGGATAAGTAGAGATGCAATAAAAGAATGGGGAAATGGTAATAAAAAACTAAGTGATAAAGCTTTCAAAATTTACAAAAAGCTAGTAGATGTAAGGCTTGAGAGTTTATCGGGCAAACTAGCTACAGGAAAGCAGAACCCTGTAGGCGTTATCGCAATCCTAAATCACTTTTACGGTTGGAACAGCCCATATGCGCCAGATGCTAACAGACATCGCACCGCCCTATCAGCTGCCGAACTTCCAAGACTGAACGAGGTTAAAACTGTTGAAATTGCACAAGATGCAGACAGATTGACGGACAGCGGAAACGAATAAATCAATATCTAGTTTAAAATAAATGCTTGACACAAGATATTGATTTAAAACTATTCGCATAACTATCATTTTGCGAATAAATACAGAAAATTATAGCCAATGCGGATGAACAGCGGTTGTTGCGGCTTGGATGATTCCGCCGTTGAAAATAGACGGGGGGTGGGGGTCTGAAGGGGTTCAGAAAAAGCCCCTACTTAGTCCCGAAAATATCCTCAAAAACAAAAAGCCCCCATCTGCACAAAGGAGTGATAAAAATGTTTTGGAACCCATTTAGAAGAATTAAGGATTTAGAATTCGATGTCGATGTGCGAGACCGTACAATCGAAAATCTGAAAAAGGAGATTGAGGAATTAAAATCTCCTACAAGACCAAAGTATCATCCAAATGTAACCTGTATTGACTGCGAATATTGCATTGTTGAGGAACGGGAAAATTACGGAAGTATAGGTTATGTAGGCTATTATTGCAGACTCAATAATAACTGCGAAGATTACACTTTGAAAGAGCAAGTAGGCGGTGTTACATATGTACGATGAAAAAGAATGTTGCGGTAAGTGCAAATATGCCAGTATAGACCATGAGCTGCTTTTTACTTGCAATAACGAGGATAGTGAATATTACACTGATTACACGGAATATGATTATGGCTGCGATTATTTTGAACCGAAGGAGTGAATGGTATGAGAATTTTGAGCCAAGATAGAACAGCTTCCATTGATGAAAGTGGAGTATCACTGTTAGTAGTTAAAAATTATGTCAAGGCCATCCTTAACGATATAACACTCAAGTCTATTGTTCTCGGAGAATATAGGAACGAAGATCGAGCAATGGAAGTGCTTGCAGAGATTCACGCTCTGTATGAAGAACTCCCCTTCTCTGGCAGTACAGTTTTTTATATGCCAAAGGAGTGAGCATGATGATAACGATTATTAGTCAAGATAGAAAGCATTCTGTTGGCAAGGATAAATTTCATAGAATAGATATTTTTAGACACGGGAAAGAAATCATTGCAGAAAAAGATAGGGAGCGAATACTACTTGGTTGCTATACGAAAACAGAGCGGTCTTGTGAAATATTCCAAAAATTATGTCTTGTCATAAGGCAAGACATTCCGAATTGTGGTGACTTTTTCTATATGCCGAGATATTAAACTCTGATATGTACCCTGTTTGTTACGCTTGCCTTTGAGCGGTTTAGTTCATGACTGTACGGCGATTATAGCAAGAAACAAGGCGGCTATAGACGCTTATCTTCGGAAGCAGGGTCTTATATATGCACCAGTAGTTTAATGGCAGAACAGAAGTTTTCCAAACTGCGGAAACGGGTTCGATTCCCGTCTGGTGCTTTTCATCGGGTTTTTGGACATTTTTCCCGATGGATAACACAACCTTTCACCCACTAGGGGAATCCTGTTAAGAGCCATCGCACGGCTCGGTGGGTTTTTGGCTTGCATGCTGATGGAGCTGGCAGCAAGACCAAACACCAACTTCATATTTGGGGCGTTTTAACGGCATCACGCCCCACTCTGGATTCTTAGCTCAGTTGGTTAGAGCATCCGGCTCATAACCGGACGGTCCTCGGTTCAAGTCCGAGAGAATCCATTTGCGGTCTTTCGGTATCGTGGTTTATCGCAATCATTGATTCTGCTGACTGACCGCATATAAAACCTACCCTTCAAAAATCGACAAACACCCTGTCAGTCCGTTTTTCTGGTTTCGTGACTGACATTAAACTCAAAACTGAAAAATCATGATGGGGATTGGATAGAAACTTGATTTAGGTGAGGTCGATTCGGATTTCACTATTAGAGATGGTGTCTTTTAAATCCCCATCCTCTGCCAACATACCGAAACGGTTATAACGGCGTGGTCTTGAAAACCATTGTGTCGGTTAGAATCCGACATGGGGGTTCAAATCCCTCTGTTGGCGTTAGGGTTCACGATGAAAACCTTACTCGCAACCTTATGGGTTAAAATCGTTGTAAAAATGCGTGGGTCGAAAGCAGTCTTTTAGGTCTGCGATAAAGCGGACTTACCCCGGGTTATTAGTCTGTGAGTAGGCGTAGGATAATTCAAAATTGAATTATGGTAGATGGTGGCGGAATAGGTATACGCTTATATCTAAGAGCTGATAGTGGTCGGGTACAATATCGTACGGAGGACGCTGATAGGAATGCAGTTCATGCGCGGTGCAAATCCACGCCCATCTAAGAGGTCTGGTCGCACCAGAATAAAGTGTTGGTTGCGTGAATCCCACTTGAATTAAAAAAATGCCGATGGCAGATTGGATGTCACCCTTTCTGCCTATCGGAGACGCACAAGTTATCCCGATTATTTGATTGAAAACGAAAGGCGGTGTTTGTAATGGCGCAAGGCGTAAAAACCATAAGCAAGAAAAAATTCTTTGAAGCGTTTGAATCGTTCTGTAGCGGACGAATGACGCTTTCCAAGGCTGCAAGACATATCGGCATCAGCGTGCCTACTGCATCAAAATACTTCAACATGTACATAAAAGGCGAGCCATTCCCTGATACACTGTTCGGGACTGAAAAAGACCAAGAACAACTGGAGAAATTTCTCAAATTTAAAGAGGAGTTGCGAAAATGAGTGATTGCGATTTAAGAACTTGCAGATACAACAAAGACGGTAAATGCACCGATACTGACAACCGAAAAGAATGTGTTAAAATTGCAAGACTGGTATTATGCAAGGATTTTGCCTATGAGAGAGAAATCAATAACAGGTAAATACATAGGGAACGCAATAGGATACTGTCACTGTAAGGCTCATACTGGGGCGTTGAACAAGGAGCTTGCTTATAAGCATAAATGTATCGCAAAGCGGTGCAAATGGCTTGAGAAGTACAATGATGATGCGTGGAGAAGGAAAGAAAGGTATGTGCGGTAATGAAAAGAAAAACACTTGAAGAATTGGCGGAAGAAACTGTTGATAATGCGCTGAGCAACGTTGAAATTAGCGGCGTTCATTTCAGAGAGTTTGTTGAAAAATTCGGAAACGCCCACGAAAATACGAAATGCAATTTATCCATTTGTATATATAACAAATGTGGAAACTGCATAGACGATGAAACTCGCAAGGGGTGTGTAACTGTTTTAAAAGCGGTTTTAGGAATTTGAGGGGGTTATGAGTAATGAGTAATTTTAGGATTAAAAATGCAATCAATATCGGAGATAAAGTAATATGTGGCGTGAGTGGCGTGGTTGGAATTGTAGAAAAATTCTACTACCCTACTTCTTTTGAAGAACAGACTATGATTCTTTGTCCAGACGGAAGAAGATACCATGCACCGACAAGAGAATTTTATAAAATATAATATCATTACCGACTAACAATTTGGAAGTTAGCCGCTAACCCTAAACATCTGAGGGCAAAGGATTTTTGCACCTTTGCTTATTTGAGCGGAGGTGCTTTTTTAATGGCAAGTTTTGAATTGATAAGTGCTGTACAGGACTACGAGAAATACATATCGAATAACGGAATCAATGAACAGGTTATAGAATTATACTGTGATGCTGCAAAGGTTTCTATTGAGACTGAAAAAGATATTGAATACGGTCTTTCATTGACAAAAAGGGCAAAAGAAATTATCGAAACTCTAGTTTTAAACATGACAGGTTCTGATATATGGACTCTGGAAAAATACGCTCAAGATAACAATCAAGAATACAATCTCTTAAATAAATATTATGAAGTACTAAAACTTGAGAGCTATGAAAAATTGGAAAGCTTTATTTTTTACATGGAAAAAAATAGGCACTGGAGCAAAAGATTCTATTCTCCAAGAAGAAAGACGCTGAATGTTATCGTACAAGACCTTGAAGATTTAGAAAACAGAAAAATTAAATTCTATGGGTTATCTATGCCAAGCCGCGTCGGTAAATCCACTACTTGTATTTTTTTCTTGAACTGGATTATGCTTCGCAGACCCAATAGCCATAATGCGATGGGCGGGCACTCTGGCATACTTGCAAAAGGTTTTTATAAAGAGTTATTAAATTTGATTTCTACAGAAGAATATTCATTTCAAGAATTATTTTATTATTGGCATCCGCGTTACATCAATAAACCTGTTATCTTGGACAAGAGCTCCGATGAGTTTACTATTACTCTCGGAAATTCAGACAGATTCGCAACTGTTACCTGTAGAGGTATTGATGGAACATGGACAGGTGCAGTTGACGTTTCAAAAGATGGATATTTATATGTAGATGACTTAGTTCGTGACCGAGAACATTCACTAAGCCCTGTCAGAATGGAGAATACCTTCCAAGAGTATTTGAACAAAATGGTAGACAGAAAAAATGATGGTGCAAGAGAATTGATGGTCGGCACTCTATGGAATGTATTAGACCCGTTGGAACGACTCAGAAAGCAGTATGAAAATGATACAGAATATAGATTTAGAAAAATTCCTGCTCTGGATGAAAATGACGAAAGTAATTTTGATTACGAAATAAACGGATTTTCAACCAAATACTACAGAGAAATGAGAGAAAGATTAGACCACGCTGAATGGATGGCTAAATTCATGCAAAGCCCTTATGTTCGTGAAGGTTTGCTGTTTGAAACTGATAGCCTCAGATATTTTAATGGTATTCTTCCAGATGGTGATTTCAGACGTATTGGAGTTGTAGACGTTGCATGGGGCGGAGGAGATAGCCTTTCAATGCCTATTGGTGCTGAATATGAAAATGGGGATGTTTATATTTATGACTGGGTATTTAACAAAGGCGCAAAAGAAATCACAATACCGCTTGTTGTTGGACGCGTAATGGGAAATGAGATTAGGCAACTAAGATTCGAGGGAGATACAGGTGGAGAACTTTATTGCAAATATGTAGATGAAAGTCTGATTGCAAACGGTTATAAATGCTCCTGTACAAGCAAAAAAGCATCAAATAGAATTGACAAATTATCGAAAATTATTGCTTACTCTGGGGACATAAAAAGAAAATTTGTATTTATATCCCCTGCTCGATTGAGCCAAAGTCAAATTGAAGAAGATGCAAAACTAGGAGTTCATAGATACAAAAGAAACAATGAGTATCAAGCAGCAATGGAAGAACTTGGAATGTTTGTAAGCATTGGGAAAAATAATCACGATGACGCTCCGGATAGTTTGACACAGTTAGCAATTTTCATAGAAAATCCAAATAATACTGCAAAAGTGGAAGCGGCTATCAATCCATTCAGAGGGGGTATGTCTTGGTGACGAAAGAAATCTTGAAACAATACACTGATTTACAGCAGGAATGCGTTGAGGTGCGAGAGAAAATAAACACCCTTGAAAAACAGATAGCAAGAATCGAGCAAGACGGTAGCGTCAGAGACAAGGTTTCTGGTGGAATTGGCGGCTGGCAGAGTTTTACCATTGAAGGATTTCCCTATCCTGAATACAACCGCAAGAAAGCCCTGCTCTATTCCAGAAAATCTACACTTTGCGCCTTAGAAATGGAAATCATGGAAACTATCAATCAGATAGAATCATTTATTGCGACCGTTGAGGACAGCCACATGCGGCGCATTATTCATCTTAGATTTGTCGATGGGTTGTCTTGGGGGGACGTTGCAAAGCGTATCGGCGGAAATACAGAGGACAGCGTCAAGAAAATGTTCTATCGTTTTCTTGAAAAATGAGAAGTTGTCCCCAATGTCCCGAAAAAATCTGCTATAGTTATAATAAAGAATAATGCGAACAGACGAACACTGGTGCTTGCCGGTGTTTTTTGTTTTGTCTTTTTTTCGGAAAGGAGGTGCTTTATGAACAGTAGAACACTTCAAGATGTCCTGCGTGGGTGCTATGGCAGAAAAGTGGCGTATACGGACGCAGAAAAGATAACGCCTGATAACATCATAAGCGTACTCGGCAAGTGCATAGGTATTTTCAATCTCAATAAAACAGCGATTGATTACCTCTGGCACTACTACAAGGGAGACCAACCGATACGTTATCGCCAGAAGATTGTGCGTGACGATATTATAAATAAGATTGTGGAAAACCACGCCTATGAGATTGTACAGTTCAAGGTCGGTCAGACCTACGGCGAACCTGTACAGTTTGTTAGCCGCAAGGATGATGAACGGATAAACAAGGCTGTTGATATTCTGAATGATTACATGGTTGATGTTGATAAACAGTCAAAGGATATTAAATCGGGTGAGTGGCAGTCGGCAACAGGCACTTCCTTTAAGGCAGCTCAGTTTGCAGATGGAGATATAAAATTTCGCATTGTCTCCCCCACTCCGTTAAATACCTTTGTTATTTACAACCGCAGCACAGAAGAACCGATACTGGCTGTGCAGGAATTGAAAAATAAGAATGGCGAATGGTATAAATTGTGCTTCACTGAAACACATTCCTGCGAAATACATAATTCGGAGGTTACGAATTGGAAACTTCATGCTTTCGGCGGCATACCGATTGTGGAATACCCAAATAACCATGAGAGGTTGTCGGATATTGAGCTTGTCATTGATATCCTAGATTCCATAAACAACATGCAGTCAAACCGCATGGATTCTATTGAGCAGTTCGTTCAGTCATGGGTGAAATTCGTAAACTGTGATGTGGATAGCGAGACATATCAGAAAATGAAACAGCAAGGCGCGCTGGTAGTCAGGTCTAATAACGGAGAAAACAAAGCCGATGTCGATATCATGACACAGGAACTGAACCAGACAGAATCACAGGTTGCAAAGGATGACCTTTGGGATAACGCCCTTTCTATCCTCGCAATCCCAAATAAAAACAATAATAACTCTGGCGGTGATACGCAGGGTGCGGTACAGCTTCGTAACGGATGGGACTTCTCTAAGACAAGGGCAAAACTGAAAGACCCTATCGTAAAAGCGGCAGAGAAACGCCTTGCAAAGGTAGTGCTGAATATCATTCGTATTAAGCATGAGGATTTAGGCATTACTACAAGGGATTTTGATGTGCAGATAAATCATAGTCCGCAAGACAATATGTATACAAAATCGCAGACACTCTATCAACTGTTACAGGCAGGAATACACCCTCTTATCGCAGTTAAGACTGTTGGCTTATGGGGAGATTCCGAAAAAACCTTCCTTCTTTCAAAGCCTTATATGGATGCTTTGTGGCAGACGGCAGAAGAAAAGGAAGAACAGGAGCGTAAGGCAGCGGAGATTGTGAAACAGTCTCAAACGGTTGCAGAAGAATAAAGAGGTGGTTTCATGTCAAGAATCCCAAATGATGAATTGCATACAGAGAAAATTGTATATGAAACCTATTTCGGCGAAATGGAAATATCTGACGAAGAAAAGAAGGAGCGGCTTGAGTTGGCAAAAGAACTTGAGCCGATTTTTATTTCTTTTTTTTATGCTTTTTTGGAACAAGGAGAAAGCGAAGAAGATTTCATTCAAAGTCTTTCCGCAGAATACGAAAAGGCGGCGTTGAAGTTTCTAAAGGTCAGAGAGCCACCAGCGTACATAAAGGAATACTCTGAGAAAATCACAGAAGATATTATCCGAACAACCGTTGAAAATAAGGATACGCCCTACTTTACGTCTGTTGAGCGTGCCATGAATATTGCGGCGAATGAAGCGAATACCATTGGAAACTACCGAGAATACACCAGAATGGTTAAGCAAGGCTATAAATACAAAACATGGATAACCATGAATGATGATAAGGTGCGGCATACGCACGCAGAATCGAATGGATATAAAATCGGGATATTCGATTCTTTTCAAATAGGTGCATCTGAAATGTCCTTCCCTCGTGACTACTCTTTAGGGGCAAGCGCGGAAGAAATTGTAAATTGCAGATGCAGTCTTAAATACACGAAAACTTAAACAGTCCTTAGGGGCTGTTTTTTGTTTATAAAAATTAAGCAGCTATGCGGTAAATAGCAAAACTCAGCAGGTGCGACCTGCGGAAACAAAAGCGTGAGTAAATGATAGGAGGTAATCACATGACGAGAGAACAGGTATTGAAACTTTTTCCGGATGCTACGGATGAGCAGATTACAAATCTGTTAAACCAGAGCAACAAGGAAGTGCTGAACGAAAAAAATAAAATCGCACAGTACAAAGAAAAAGCCGATAAGGCAGACGAATTACAGGCAAAGATTGACGAATTGGAATCAAACGGTTTGTCTGAAACTGAAAAAGCCAATAAAGCGTTGGAAACAGCAAATGCAAGAATCGCAGAACTTGAGAAGGCACAGACATTGGCTACGCAGAGAAGCACTGCGGCTGCGAAATTCAAAGTAACTGCTGAACAGGCGGCGCAGATTGTGAAGGATGACGGCACATTTGATTATGACGTTCTCGGTCAGATTATTACCGAAAAAGAAACGGCAGCAGCCAAAGCCAAGGAAGATGAAATTGCGGCAGGCAGTCAGAATCCCGGCGGCGGTACTGGCGGAAACGGAAAAGAAGAAACGGACGCTGAAAAGATGGCAAAGGAAATCGGCGGTGCTTTTTCTGATGCCAATAAAACAGCGGAATCCGTATTGAAAAATTATATGTAAGGAGGATGAAAAATGAAGTTTAAGGAATCAAGCGTAACTACGCAAAATGAAATTCTGAAAAGAAAACTTGGCGGTGAATTGTTCACGCCTATCACTTTGGACGCATCTGCGTTTGCAGATGGTGTTTGCAGGGCCGGGAATCCTATTTCCGCAGAGGGGAAAAAGGTAAATGGTGGAAGCGGTGATTCGGCGGCAGTCGGTATCCTGCTTTATGACGTGTACGATTCCAACCCTAACGGCACTATCATCAAAGCTTTTGCTTGCGTGAATGAAGCAAATGCGAACGCGAGCGCAGGAATTACGATTGCGGCGGCGGTAAAGACTGCACTGCCACTGATTGTATTTGAATAAGGAGGTGCAAAAGAATGAATATCAGAGATGTATATAACGCAAAGGCGATTGCCCTTGTGCAGACAGAAGTGGCGAGTAACAGAATCCCCTATCTTGGTGAAGGTCTGTTCCCTGCAAAAAAGAAAATGGGTCTTGACCTGAAATGGATTAAGACTTCAAAGGGGTTGCCTGTTTCTCTGAAACCTTCCAATTTCGATGCAGTTTCTACGCTGAGAAGCAGAGAAGGGTTCAAGATGACAGAGACAGAAATGGCGTTCTTCCGCGAATCCATGCTTGTGAAGGAAATTGACGAACAGGAAATCATGCGTGTGCAGGATTCTTCCGACCCTTACGCAGCAGATGTTTTGAGCAGAATCTTTGAAGATGCAAACACTCTGATTGAAGGTGCGAAGGTTGTACCAGAAAGAATGATTATGCAGTTGCTCTCCCCTGCTGATGGCTCTCCTAAGATTTCTATTGAGGCAAACGGTGCTACATACGCATACAACTACGACCCTAACGGCGACTACAAAACAAACAACTTTGCAGAGTTGAGCGGAGCAACTGATAAATGGTCTGACGTTGAAAATTCTGACCCTATGGGAGATATTGCGAAAGCAATGGATTCCGTAGAAGCCAAAACAGGAGAAAGACCTTCTGCTATGATTGTTTCCAGACAGACCATGGACTATCTGAAACAGAATAAGAAAATCAAATCCGCAATTCTGGCACAGAACGCAACGGCAAATATCTTCATGGATGATAATCGTGTGAAAGAAATATTTTCTAACGAACTTGGAATTAACATTGTTGTTTATTCCAAGCAGTACAAAAACGAAGCCGGCACCGCTGCCAAATTCTATCCAGATGGTTTCGCGACACTGATTCCTAACGGCGCACTGGGTAACACATGGTACGGTACTACACCAGAAGAAAGAACGCTGATGGGCAGCAAAGATGCGGATGTATCCATTGTCAATACAGGTGTTGCAGTTGCGGTAACGGTTTCTAATGACCCTGTGCAGACAAAGACAACCGTATCCGAAATTGTACTGCCCTCTTATGAGAGAATGGACAGCACCTATGTTATTAAATGCTACTAAAAAGGAGGTCGGTTAAATGAAATTCGACCACAAAGTAAAACATAACGGCATCTGGTATGAGCCTTTCGAGGAAGTTCCAGATTCTAATGGCAAGAAAGCCTATACAAAAAGCGAAATCGCGCGCATGCCTGTCGATGAACTGCGACAGTTGGCGTTGAAGGTTGGCATTGGTGGCGCAGCTGAAATGAACGGCACAGAGTTGAAACAGTATATCTTGTCTGCGTTTGGCATGTAAGGGGAGTGATTGCTTATGGCTGATTACAGCATTTTAGAGCAAGTAAAAATCAGGCTGCGGCAGTTTCATGTTGACGAGGATGATACTGTGGTATTCGACCGAAAGGAAGAAAATCCACTCTTAAATCAGCTGATAGAGCAGGCAAAAAAAGAGATTGCCATAAAGCGTATGTATCCAGATACATATACAGATGATGATATTGCGGAGGATTTGAAAAGATTTGAGAACAATATCGTTGACTTGGCAGTCTATGACCGCTCACAGGCAGGAGAAGCCTACATGGCAAGCTATTCTGAAAACGGAGTGAGCCGTTCTTGGAAGAATAGAGAGGATTTGTTCTTTGGCGTATACCCGTTTGTAAAGGTTCTTTAAAGGGGTTGGTATCGACCCCTTTAGTCGTTTTTGGTGCGTTGCTGTTTCAAAGTGTAAAGTATAGTTTCAATAATTCTATAGAATAATGAAAGTTTAATCGAAAATAAATGAAATTTAATTAAATTTTCCGCTTAATTTTCAATTAAATTCGATAAATTTCTATTTCTTAACGAAACGGCAGCAGGGGTGCATCGTATCAAGTGGCGGTGGGCTGATGCGCAATTATTAAGCAGAAAGGCGGTACAGAAATGCAAGTCGAAATAGCATACCTCATAAGTATAGTATCTTTGGCATTTTCCGTCTTTTTCGGGTTGAAAAGTAGCAAGCATACAGACACAAAGGATATTGAGGAGCGTGTGAAGGATAACACCAGAATCAATATGAAACTGGATGCTATCGCAGGAACAACACAGGAAATAAAGTCGGAAATATCCACAATGAGAGAAGAAATCAATAAGCACAATGATAAGATTATCAAGTTGGAGCAGAGCCTTAAATCTGCACATCATAGGCTTGATACTCTTGAGGAACGAATGAATCATGAGTAGGTGGTTTCAAATGCTCGATATTAACAGACAAAAGATGTTCTATGCAAAGCAAATCGGTCAAGTCCCTGTCTATGATACTGACGAGGAAGGCAATTTGAAATACATCACTGTGGACGGAAACAACGTACCGATAGAAACAGGGGAATACACAATGGGATACGATGTACCAGTTCCCTTCTATTCTTCAATCAGCAACAAATTGAGCGAATCTCTTATTAAGGAGTTTGGTGTTGATAATTCAACAAATTTCGTTCAGATAGTCGATGACAAGGGAAAACTTCCTTTGTCTGTCGGGGATTTGGTGTGGAAGAAATCAGCGGTGCAGTATAAAGCGGCAATGGTCGATAAGACAAGCTGCGATTACATTGTCAAGGGCGTTGCGGATGAAGGTCTGACGGTTGATTTGTTTCTTTTGCAAAAGAATGTAAAGTAGGTGCAGTATGGAAAATAAAACTGTAAATGTTCTTGGAGAGAAGTATTCAATTATGTTTGTGGATGAATATCCGGAACGGTTTTCGGATTTTGAGGAATCGGCGGATGCCTTGTGCAATTTCTATGACAAAGTGATTTATGTATTAAATCCAAAAGAAAAACACCTAACGGAAGATGGGAAAATCAACTTAAATAAAAGGAAACTTAGGCATGAGATAGTCCATGCCTTTCTTTTTGAAAGTGGTTTATCTTCCAATACACACGGGATTTATGGCGCATGGGCTGAGAACGAGGAAATGGTTGACTGGATTGCAATACAATCGCCAAAAATATTTAAAGTATTCCGAGAACTTGAAATTTTGTAGGTGGTTCTATGCCTAAGAAAATATCAATCAACATCATGTCCAATAAGTCCATCCAGAACGCCGTAAAAGAGGTTGAGAACTACGCATATAGCTTAACCGATAAATGTAACGAGTTTGCGAAAAAACTCGCTCAAATCGGCGCACAGACTGCCAAAATGAAGGTTGCTCAATACGATGCTGTTTATACAGGAGAACTTCTTAGCAGTATCAATTATGAGCAAGGGGCGGTTATTAAAAAAGGTGCAACGTGGATTGTGTACACTGGATGCGTTTGGGCAAAGTTTATTGAATTCGGTACAGCCGTTGTCGGGAAGGAAAATCCGCATCCCGATATTGGCATTGTTGGTTGGAAGTATGACGTAAATAATCATGGAGAAAAAGGATGGTTTTACTTTCGTGACGGCGAATGGCACTGGACAAAGGGTATGCCCTCTCGCCCATTTATGTATGAAACTTCCATAGAATTAGCAGAAAAGATTGCGGAAGTTGCAAAGGAGGTGTTTGGTTGAGTGATAATTCATGGGCTTATGACCTTGGAACGGTTGTGTTTTCAATCGTAAAGGCGAAAGCCAAGCCAAAATTGGAATCGAAATATCCGACCATATACTTCACAAGCAACGGAAAGAAATTAAGTGATGCCATCTTCCCTACCGTCTATATTCATCGTATGGCGGCGGCGGAACGTGGAGCAGACCTTGAGGGACTTTCCGTCAATGCAACCTTGGAAACCTTCCAAGTGGATGTATTCACAAACACAAGCCAATCGGATGTAGGCAGAATAATGTCTGTTGTAACAGACGTATTCAAAGAAATGCGGTTCAAGGTTATTGCCCTTCCAGAATTTAATGAGGGGGATACATACAGAAGTACCGCAAGATTCCAAAGAGTAATCGGAGCAAATGACAGTTTAACGTGATAAAGCCATTTAGGGCTTTATTTTTTTATGCAAAAAAGGAGGAATGAATATGGCAACAGGTTTGAAATCCAGAATTATTTATAGAGAAAAAACATCAAGTCAAACAGAAGGTTCTTATTGGGCAGGAACTTATAAACTTTTGTTGAGAGCGAAAGCCATTCCAAGCCCATTTGGTTCTCAGAACATGGTGGATACATCCACGCTGGAAGACCTTGTAGAAACACAGGAAATGGGAAGACGTGCGGCTGGCTCAATGGAGATTTCTGGCGCATTTGAAAAGAAATACAAAGATGACATGGTTTCAAACGAGGGAAAGGAACTGGATTTTTGTATCTTATATGGGACAGATGGCAAGGGTTCAGAAGGAATCTGCGCTTTTATCGGTCAGGAATCTTTCGCTCCTGATGAAGCAACAGATGACCATTTGACAGGAACTGCAACCGTAGCTGTGAAAACAGTTCCTAAGTGGATTGAGAATGATTATGATGTTGCGGTAACAGAGGATGAGAATGGCTATCCAACTACAATCACACTGTCAAAAAAAGGTTAAGTCAGCCATTGAATATAGAATCGGCTAATATGGCTGACTATGATAAATCCATAGCCGAAATACAGTAAATTAAGCAGAAAAAAGGAGTTATGCAAATGAAAAACTTTACCATTAACAAAAAAGTGTATAAGGCAAAAGAATTTGATTTTAACCTTGTTTGTGACTTGGAGGACGAGGGTGTTTCTCTTGAGGTCATGCAGGATAAACCCATGTCTATGATGAGAGCGTATTTCGGCATCTGTGCCGGCATTGGAAGAAATGCAGCTGGGGAAGAAATGCAGAAACACATTGTTTCCGGAGGAAGTTTTGAAGAAATGGCAGAAGCCATGTCTAACGCTATGGAACAGTCTGATTTTTTTCGGGCTGCCAACAAGACAGCGGAAGCGGAAACTGCGGAAAATCAGAGAGAAGCGGAATAAGAAAAAAATACAAGTCGTTTCGTGAATTTTTGACTGCTGAATGGTTTCCACAGGCATACGCTATCGGGGTTTCGTGGGATGAATTTTGGAGAATGAATCCAAGGATATTGTCTGCGATTGCAGAGGGGTACAACCAACGTGTCAGAAACGAAGATTACCTGAATTGGATAAACGGTCAGTATATGCTTTCTGCTGTAATTGTCGGTGTAGAGAAAAATTTGGCAGGGAATAAGGCGAAAAATGAGTATATCAAAGAACCCATCCTTTCTGTTAGCGAAAAAAAGCGGAATGCTGAATCAAATGAAGAGATTGCAGTTTTTGAAATGAAAAAAAGGATAATTGCACTTCGCCAATCTGGTTTACCAGAAAGCCCGAAATAGTATTTAGGCGGTAATGGTTAATTCTATTACCGCCTATTCAACGTTAATGGAAAGGTGGTGGAAACGAAGAATGAGTGAAATAGATAAACTTGAGATAAAGATTGTTGCGGATGCGAAGTCTGCGGAGAAATCAATCAAGAAGTTAAGCGAGACTATTGAGGGTATTGGGAAAACAGGAGATTCCACAAAACAGATTCGTGAAATTAAATCTGTTTTGGAAAGCATTAAAACACCGGAAATAGAGATTAACGGAATAAAAGAATTTGCGAAACAAGCAAGAATCATAGCACACAACTTTTCAAAAGCCGCAAAAAGCGCAAAGGAAATCGGCTCTTCGTTAAAAGGCGTGAATCTCGGACAACTCACAAAAAAGACGAAAAAAGAATCTGCACCTGTTGAAGATTATAGTCATTTGAAGGATATCCCTATTTTTGACATGGGCAAGCAGATTAACGGAGAACAGATACAGGATGCCGCAAAATCAATGTCCGATTTAACGAGCGAAACAAGTAGCGCTGTTTCCGTTGCAGAGCAGCTTTCCGCCGCAATGGGGCGCGTTTCTGAAAACGCCGCAAAAACAGACAGATTTTCTGGAATAGAAAAGGAGATTTCAAAAAATCTTGGCATGACAGGCGTTCTGGATATTGATAATGGGAAATTCGCTGAAACCATAGAGGAATCAAAAAGCCTTATCAATGGATTTAGAGTTGACTTAGAAAAACTCGGACTTAGTGAAATTAAGTTTCCAGAAGTCGAAAAGGCAGAACGAGAATTTAAAAATATGGAAAATACGGTTAGAGTTCTGACCGAAACCATAGAAGAATTAAAGTCTGCCGGTGGAAACGCCAAACAGATGAAACCGCTTGAAAAGCAGTTGGAGAGAATAAGCCAAAAATCAAAAATAGCAAATCTTAATCTGAAAGATACTATTGCACTTGCACGTTCTAAAATACCAAATATTCAAGAAGGATTGCAGGAAAAACAGAGTAAAAAAACGCAACGAGAAGGACAGAGGAAACGCTCAAATAAATCTCGTGGACGTTCATCCGGTGGGCTTTTTGGTCGCTCTGGCGGTCGCAATAGTTTTTCTTTTCCTAAAATGGTTGGTATGTCTGTACTGTACTCCACTGTATTTCAGCTGATTGCTACCATAAAATCTGCATTTGCAGAGGGTATGCAGAGTTTAGCACAGTACAGTCAATCGGTAAATGCAAACATTTCCTCTATGATGTCCGCTTTAATGCAGTTGAGAAACGCATTTGCGGCGGCGTTTGAGCCTATTCTTTCTGTTGTCGCACCCTACCTTGCTACTTTCATTAGTTGGGTTGCAAGGGCAATCAATGTGTTGGGTCAATTCATTGCGGCACTGACAGGAAAAGGCTATGCGGTACAGGCTAAAAAAGTGCAGACGGACTACGTAAAAAGTCTGCAAAAAACGGCAGGCGGCGCAGGAAAAGCGGCTAAGGCGTTGAAGGAAATGCAGGACTATACGCTCGGATTTGATGAATTACACATCATAGACAAACCGAGTGACAGTGGAAGCCCAGACGATGGAGATAGCAATGACGCAGGAGACCTTCTCCCTACCGATATGTTTGAAACTGTCGAGATTGATTCCAAGATAAAGGGTCTTGCTGACAGAGTAAAAGAAGCATTTAAAACGGGGGACTTTTACAGCCTTGGTGCTGATTTAGGTCAGAAGATACAAGATGCACTCGGCAGTATTGACTGGGATGCAATATATGAAAAGGCAGACAAATTCGGGACTGGCTTGGCAACATTCTTAAATGGCTTAATATCGCCCGATACATTTTCTGTTTTAGGGGCAACAATAGCAGGCGCATTGAACACCGCATTGCATTTCCTTGATTCATTCGGTACTGAGTTTAAATGGGATAATTTCGGGTTATCCATAGCAGAAGGACTTAACACATTTTTCTCAACATTTGAATTTTCACTTGCCGCAGATACGGCTAACAAATGGATAAACGGAATACTAACTACATTGATAAAAGCCGTACAGGGTACAGATTGGAAAATGATAGGAGAAAAAATTGGAACATTCATAAAGGAAATTGATTTTGTCACCATTCTGTCCAATATCGGAACTCTGATATTTGAAGCAATATCGGCGGCACTTGAAGCGTGGAATGGCTTTGTTGATGTTGCGCCGATAGAATCAACTATCATAGCCGCTCTTGCATTATTGAAATTTACGGGTCTGGGTGCCTCAATAGCAAAAGCAATCGCGACACAGATAGCAGGCTCGGAGATTGTTACTGGCATAGGAACCGCTATTGCTGGTCTTGGACCGAAGATTGCAGGGTTTATATTAAGTCCTTGGGGACTTGCCATAGGGGCGGCTATATTAGCCGTTTTTATGACTATAAAGCATTGGGATGAGATAAAAGAGTTTCTTGCAAAGTTGTGGGATGGTATTAAGAAAACAGTAGTCGAAGTATGGAACGCTATCAAAGACTTCTTCAAAAGAACATGGGATGAGATTGTAAGCTACTACCCAGAGAAATGGAATGAATTAAAGACGGCAACCTCTGAATTATGGGAAGCTGTCAAAACAACTATTTCTGAAAAATGGACTGCAATTAAGAATTTCTTCACGGAAACAATACCGCAGATTATAGGTGATATTGTCAAGTGGTTTTCTGAATTGCCGTCTAAAATTGGGGCTGCAATTTCAACTTTAATATCCTCTATCTTCCCTACATGGGGAAATGATATCTCAACTTGGATTTCATCTTCAATACCAGAAAAAATCAAAATGATTATCGACCTGTTTAAAGGAATACCACAGGGCGTATACAATGCCGTAACATCCATGGGTCGGAAGATTGAAGAAATCGGCAAGTGGATGTGGAAGGGCATTAAAAAAGGTTTGCTTTCTTTAGTGCCTTCTGGCGTGAAGGAAGTTGTAAGTGGAATACTTAGCGGTACAAAGAGCGCGGCGGAAATTCACTCTCCTTCTAAACTGTTTAAGCGAGAGGTCGGTGCTTATCTGGGCGCAGGTATCGTTGAAGGTATGGAAGAATCCGTCAAAGGTGCAGGCAGTGTTATTGATGAAATCGTAGACAAAGTATCTGGCGGTGGCAGTCTTGCGCCTGTTGTATCGGTCGAAGCACCAGATATTTCACAGTGGAACGAAGTATGGGACATTACTCGTGCAAAATTTAGCGAAACGAAAGCCGCTATCACATCTGAAATGCAGAACTTCTACACACAGATAAACGCTATGTCGCTGGTTTTCGGGAACACGTTCAAGACAAGCATGAGCGAATACCTTAACAAGACCTATGACGGTATTTACAACACGTTTGATGCTATCAGACAGACCTTGCAGCAAGTATCTGATGAGGTCACAAGGATGCTGAACCAGATGGTTTCGGACGCAAACTCACTGGCAGGACTGACAGGAAAGAAATACAGTCATGTCGGCGGCTACAATATGCAACAGGCGCAGCGTTTCAATATAGAAATGTTTGCGAATGGCGGTTTTCCTCGGTCTGGCGAACTGTTTATTGCAAGAGAGGCAGGACCGGAACTGGTCGGAAGTATTGGCGGCAAAACAGCCGTTGGCGGCAATGACCAGATAGAACGTGCAATTTTTAATGCTGTTTTAACGGCTATGTTACAGGCAATGGCGAACGGCAGCAGTCAGCCAATCGAACTGAACCAGAAGATTGAACTGGATGGTGACGTTATCTATAACAATCAGCAGAAAGTATCCGCAAGACGAGGCATTAACTTTGGTCTTGGTGCATTTCAAAGGTAGGTGGTTTTTGTGGCAGTAATCAAATATAACGGCACAGAAATTACCTGCCCTTCTGTGCAAGACTATGAAGGTCAGCAGTTGGTTGACAGCGGCAGAAATGCAAGAGGCGTTGTGGTGGCTCAAAAGATAAACCGCCGCCAAGTAAAATTGAATTTGGAGTGGAAGGTTATTTATCCAAAGGAATTGCAGAAGATTTTACAGTTGATTGAAACCTTCATAGGAAACGTAACCTACTATGACCCAAAGGAAGGGAAATTCATCACAAGGGAAATGTATTGGGGAGATTATTCTGTTTCTACATATTGGGTGTCCGAGAACGGCACACCGAAAATGTTTACAGGTCTGAAAGCCTCACTTATAGATACAGGGAAGTAAGGAGGTAGTTTTATGTATCCAGTAACAGCAAAATGGAAAGAGGAAACAGAGCAAACGCTCCGCAATCCTTCTTATGTGAGAATTGTATTTGGCGTGACAGACCCAGACGCACCCGGCTTGAGTACACAAACAGATAACGGTCATTTGCCGTACAGTGATGTTGATAGCGTGGATGTCGGCACAACCGCCCCATCCACCTATCAGACGTTGGAACGAAACAGATTTATTCTGGACGGAAAGAACCCTCTGCCGCCGGAGAGCAACCCCATCTATCAGGGATATGCAGGATTGACAATCAGCGGCGATGCAGGGACATATACTGTGCAGCCACTTGTGAAAATTTCATTCGGCGATTATGTGCAATTTCCCGGTCTGACCTTCCAATTTGATGACAGTATGGGTGATTACCCGAACAGTTTTCGGATTCTGGCAAAGAAAGATTCTGTATCTGTGTTCGATAAAACCTACTCGCCTGATACTACATATTGGGAAATGGCAGACCAAATTCCGTTATGCAATGAACTGTCCTTCTATTGGCTGAACTCGAATATACCGCACCGCAGGGCGAGATTGCTTTCCTTGACATACGGTCTGGTTAGCCGATTGGGCTCGGATGATATTGCAAGTTGTTCTTCAACGAAGGAGATTGACTTGTTATCGTCCAAGATTCCAAAGCAGGAATTTGAATTTACGCTGATTGATACGCAAAGAAGATATGACCCAGAAAACCCGTCTGGCTTATGGGAATATCTGGAAAGCAGACAGCCTGTCAATTACCAGTACGGCTATGAATTGTCGGACGGCTCTATTGAGTGGATACCTTGGGGCTTGTCCTATTCCTCTGGGGATTTTGAAGTATCAAAGCAGGGTGTTGTGGCAGAGGTCAGCATAAAGTGCGTAGGTCTGGCAGACCATTTGACAATGACCTATGACGAGGGAGTGTATTCAGCGGCAGGAAGAAGTCTGTTCGACCTTGCGACCGATGTTATGAAATTTGCGGGATTTGAAAACACAATTCAGCTTGATAACGCATTGAAGGATGTCTACACGCACAATCCCCTGCCATCCTCCAAAGTGAACGAGTGCTTGCAGCTGATAGCTAATGCAGGGCGTTGTGTTATGAGCCATAGCAGAGGTGGTTATATTCAAATCCTTAGAGAAAACAAAGAAACAACAGGATTTGATATCAACTTTGACAAAATGACAGATACGCCGACAACAACGAAGATACCTCCCCTTCGCAACCTGTCTGTGGAGTATAACTCCGTCAAGGTTAACTCGGAGGTAACGGCGGCGGTCAATGCGGCTGAGGTATCGTCCAACGTGGCGCATGAATATACCTTTACCCATTCGGCGTATACGAACCAACAGATTGTATTAAGCAGCGGCTTAACAATGGTCGGCACGGCAAAATTCTACGCCTACAAGACCGTTGTAACGCTCAAGGGGACAGGTACGGTCACTATCAACGGGAATAGCCTTACGGAGAATAAAATCGAGTACAGGAAGAAATACAGTGACGTTGGCGAGGATTTGAGCGGCGTTAGCAATACGCTCATTGACAACCAGACGGACGCTATCGCATACGCAAACTGGGTAGCGGCGGTCACTCTGCGGCGCAACACTTACAGTGCGCCAGACAGAGGATATCCAGAACTGGACGTTGGAGATTCTGTCAACTTCACAAGCAACTTCGCAAATGAAACGCCTGTTACTATGGTTCAGCAGAAATTGACCTATAACGGCGCAATCAAGGGCGAGTGCCAATATATCATTGGGGGTGGCAGCTAATGGCTTGGATAACACCGATTTTTAACCGAACTGTAACCGACACCGTTACGGCGAGAGCGGCTCAGGCGAACGAGGAAAACAATAAGGGCGCACTGAACTATCAGGACTTGAACCGCATTGAGGGCAACCATAAGGAGCTGATGCGGTGGCTTGAAAATGAAGGATACTACATTCCCAGAACATACAGAAACTACAAGGAGAGTTTCAACGGCATAACCTACACCGATTGGCAGGAAGTCAATATACCTTGGCTTTCGGAAATCAACCGTATCCGAGCAAATTATACCGCTCTGGTGCAGTTGTTTTTGGTTGGATTGGGATTGCCTGTATTCGGAGAAAGCAATTACCTTGATTGGCAGGAGGTCAACGATTGGGAACGGGTTGCCGCAGTCGGAAAGACGATGACAGAAAATATGAAGCAGGAATATATCTACTGCGGAACGATAAATAGCGGAGGTGAACGGTTGCTATGAAGGATTTTTTAGATAGAATCCCGACACAGGCGGGGCGGAGAAAAATCACCCATGCGGACGGGACAAACGAATATGTAACGGTTGAAATGGCGGACGAACCATCCGTAGAGGGTACACCATTAAACAGAGAAGCCCTCATGAATGTGCAGGGGTTTTCAAGTGAAGATACTACTATTAGTACATCTGGTAATGTAACTACAGTTACAATAACTCACAGTGATGGTGGCAAAACTGTTACAACAATTACAAAGAACTCAAGTACACTAACTACTGTAGTATCTAAGTATACTGGACCTTCCGGTAACGTAATCACGAAAACTACTACAATAGATACCAGTAGCTCAGTAACAAGGATTGGAGGTGTTGTATCATGAGTTGGGACGTAGGCGCATGGGTAATTGCTACAGTTAATTCAGTATTAGGTACTCTAATTAAAACGCACGGCACACAAACCTTTACATCAGATGGCACATTTACTGTTCCTGATGGTGTGACAAAGATTTTAGTTACTGCTTGCGGCGGAGGTGCAAGTTGCAATGAAGGTAGCAGTCCATTCCAAGCTGCGGGCGGTCAGGGCGGTGCTTGTATTTTCAAAAAAGCATTTAAGGTAACTCCTGGACAAAAAATTCAAATTACAATTGGCAAGGGAGGTGTTTATAAAAGCATAGTAGGAGGTGTAGCGGGTAATCCTACTGTTGTGGGTAACCTTGTAACGCTACCCGGCGGTGCATGTGGCAGTACTACATATCCTAGTGTACCTTCTCTTACACATGTAGATGGCGGAGGTATAGGCGGATGGGGTGGCATGGCATCTGCGGGTTCTTTTGGCTCGGATGGACTTATTGGAAAAGGCGGGCATACAAACGCGAATTCAGAGAAAAATCATGGCGGAGGTGGCGGTTCATTGGGTGATGGTGCAGTTCCCGGTTATAGTGATTATTCCAAAGGTTACGGGATACCAGCTGGTTATGGTGGCGGAGGTGCGTATACACCATATGGCGGAACTGACCAAGCTAAAGTGCAAAACGGCGGAGACGGTATTGTAATTATCGAATGGTAAGGAGGTGGAAATGTGAAAAACTATGCAATGATTTTACAAAACAGAGTAATCGGTGTTTTGCTGAATCAGGAAACAGAACCAGAATGGGGACCGACCCCAGACGGAAGCCCTGTGACTGCCATTCCTTGTGACGATACGGTTACGCTTGGCATGATTTATGACCCAGAAACATGTACATTTTCGGAATACACACCGCCCGAACCCGAACCCATGCCAGAACCAAAACCAACCCAGCTTGACCGCATTGAGGAGCAGTTAAACGCCCTTGCGGCGGACAGCGTAACGGTAGAAAAATTAGAGGCGGCAATCAGTGAAGGGGTGAATGAGGTATGATGGAAACGATTAAGCACATGGCAAAGTTAGCGGCGCAGGCGGTACAGGAGAAAGCGGACACTATGACAGGAACGGAGCTGAACGCTGAGGACAGGTTTATCCCAGATTTCCAGACGGCTTGTGAAAAAGAAAATATGCTGAACCGCCCTGTCGGCTTTGTCTGCAAGAGTACCGCAGGCAGAGTGGTAAAGCTGCTACAGAAATATGACAGCACCATTTACACCGCCGAACCCGAGGAATTGCCTGCACAGTGGGGTTTTGTATGGAGTGATGACCCTGCGAAGGCAAAGCCCTTTATCTCGCTGGCAACCAGCCCCTACGCGAAGGGGGACTGTTGCACGGAGAATGGCGTTTGCTATCGCTCGACCATCGATAACAATACTTGGAGCCCGACAGAATACCCTAGCGGATGGGAAAAGGTAGAAGCATAAAGGAGGCTTGATGAAATGAGACAGATTACATTCTTAATGGAAAACTGGTACTTAGTGGTGGCACTTCTGGCGGTTGCCTGCGTGATTGGTATGTGTATCGGCAGATTTCTGAATATGCCCACCGAAACACAGCGCGTCAAAGTGAAACAATGGCTGTTGTGGGCGGTCACACAGGCAGAAGCAGAGTTGGGGAGCGGAACAGGCAAGCTGAAATTGCGGCAGACCTATGATTTATTCGTGCAGAGATTCCCTGCGGTTGCTATGGCGGTATCATTTGACACCTTCTCTATGTGGGTGGATGAAGCACTGGAAGAAATGCGAAAAATGCTGAAAGAAAACAAGGCAGTCAAAGAGATTGTAAAGGAATGATTATATGGCGAAAAAGATGACGGGCAAAGAACTGGTAGCCTTTTGCCGTTCTAAAATCGGCACGAATTATGTTTATGGTATGAAAGGCTCTGTAATGACAGAAGCCAACTACAACTATCTGAAAAACAAATACGGTAAGATGGTATGGAATAGTGACAGAAAGAAAATCGGGAAGGTCTGCGTAGACTGCTCTGGTCTGATTTCATGGGCGTGTGGCGTAAAACTCGGCAGTACCCAATGGAAAGAACGAGCAAAAAGCGTCAATCCGATATCAACCATCGAAAAAGCACCCATCGGGGCGTTAGTCTGGATGCAGGGGCATATCGGGGTATACACAGGCATGAAGAACGGCTACCCCTACTACATAGCTGCTGACGGCTCTGCTTACGGCGTGCGAGAAGTCCCCCTGCGGTGCAATAAATTCACGCACTGGTTGCTTGTAAATGATGTTTTCGACTACGGAACGGAGGATGAAGAAGTGGTAGAGAAGTGCAAGATTATCATTGATGGAAAGGAACACGAAACAGAACGCATTTTGAAGGATGGCACTAACTATATCAAGATTCGGGATGTGGCAGACGCTATCGGCTACAACATCACAAGCAAGGGCAGTATTGCGGTGCTGACGAAAAAATAACCATTTACTTTGGTTCACGAAAATGGTATAATAACAGTACACCCTTTCGTAAATGTCAATCATAAGCTACGCAAAAATCGGGAGTATATCAATTTCGGTATACTCCCTTTTTTTATGCTGTTTTCCGAATTTCCCCGACCATCATATCTACCATATCGAAAACTTCATCCCCATAAGTAGCCACGAAGTCACATAAAAATTCCTCCTGTTCCAATGGGATATGTATGTTATAGGACATACAGACTGCGTGGCATAATTCGTGTATCAGTACCTTCCTCTTAAAGCCGCCTACAAGCCGATTTGAAAGGCAAATACAGTGAGTAGTGTTATCGGTCACGCCGGCCGTAAAACTCCCGTCAGAGCGGCGCAGACAGTCAGAGAGCGGCATAACAGAAATAACGCTCCATTTTACACCGTTTATCTCGAATACCATTTCGTTACCACCCCCAATTAAAAAAGATAGGGGGAATACCCCTATCCGTTTTATGTCAGCCGATTTTCTGCAACAGTGTTGTCATTTTGGCTTTCAGCAGGGTGCGTTCTTCTGGTGTCATATCCGAAAGAATCTCTGTCACATCACCAGAAAGTTCTTTCATGTATGCTTCAAGGTCGCGCATCTTTTGCTCTTTATCAGCCTGAGAATTGCCCTTGTGCATTTCCTTACTTTCCGTGTAGTGGCGTTTTGCCTTATCGTAGCCGCTCATCATGGGTTCGGTATAGTACATTCTGCCACCCATACGGTCTAAATCTCTGCCACGCTCTGCGTCGCTCTTGCTATCCCATTCGTGATACATATCAGGTGTCTGGAAGTAGTAAGGCGGTTCTGTATATCCTCTGCGTGTTCCTCTGCCCTTTGGTGCAAATCGACCATTAGCGTATCTGTAATGGTCATAGAAACGCCTGTCTCCGTCCTCGTAGTATTCAGATTTCAACCGTCTGAGGATTTCCTTATCTTCTTCTTCGTCCTCTTTCTCTGCCTTTTGCATAGCCTTTGTAATGACAGCTTTGTATTCGGCTTCATTTAAGTCTTTAATCATGTCAACAACCTGTCCCATTTCGGCAGTACCAACACATTCCAGACCTTTTTCCATTTCGGACCATGCCTTTTCACAAAGACACTCAATCATTTTGTGCATTCTCTCAATGTGCATAAATTATTCACCTCCGCCAGTTGTTGCAGGAACACTTTCTCCGTTGATAGCAGATAATCTGTTATCGGGCGTACAGCAAGTTTCCCCTATCATTCTGAACAATCCAGAATTGTTCGTTGTCTCAACTACGGTTTTATATCTGGTTCTTGTTCTCAAGCCAGATGCCACAACCTGTCTGCAATTACGTTTCATAAGCGGATACTGCACAGTCCCGCCGCCAATCGTAATAAAAACAGGAGCGTTGATTGTAGTGGTATCGGGGATTTTCTGCGCCACCACAATACAAACTTTTCGGCAGTTGGCATAACTGCCTGCGGGTAAATCTATAATCAGATTTCCGCCTGTAAAATTCACTGACTGCGACATAATGAAATTATCGCAAAGTCGGCATACGTTCTTACAAGCCATAAAATAACACCTCCCAAAAAAAATAAGGGTAGACTTCTGCCTACCCTCTTTGTATCAACCACTGTGGGCGAAGTCTGATTTAATATCAGATAGCATTTTTAGTATTTCCTTCTGGTCTTTCATTATCTTATCCAGATAATATCCATCCTGCCTATGCAATTCTTTCAGTAGCGTATCATTCGATACCTGTTGGCAAGTCACAAGCTGCAAAAACACAGACAGGACGGTAAGCATATCTAAGTAAGATAGCCCTTTATTTTGGTTGTCCGTCATTAGCAACCACAACCGCAACCGTTACCATATCCAGAATAAGGATAAGGGGCAGGAACGTTATACGCAGGTACAGGCATAGGGTTGATTCTTCTAATCAATTCCGCTGTCTGCGCGTCCTGATTTGCCGCGATATAAGCGTTCTGCGCTGACTGAGAAGCAGCCAGTTCCAGCTTCTGAACCTTATCTCTCAGGTCGGCGTTTTCCTTAGCGCACAGGTAGTCGAGGATTGCTCTTGTTCCTGCGTTCTGGTTGTCGATAATGTCACGGGTATTTGTGTTCATCGTGTTCTGCAATGCACAAGTATCCTGCGCCATATCGTATCTTACCTGAGCGATTGCTTCTCTGTTCTGGCAACAGCAATCGGCAAGCTGTGACTGCAATGCGTTCTGACCCTGCATCAGTGCAACATTGGTTGTGTTGAACCCCTGCTGTGTCTGGTAGCCAAGATTGCAGATAGCGTTATCTACGCCATGAAAACCGTTCATCAGAGTGGTGTTCTGTGCATAGAACCCATCACACATACCGTTGGAGATACCGTCAAGTTTTCCGATGATAGACTGTGTGTCGAATCCTCTCTGGATATCTGCCTGTGTAGCTGCTGTTGCTACATAGCCGCCGCCATTACCGCCGAAGCCGCCGAAACCGTTATTGCCCCAACCGAAAAGCAAAGCAAAAACTACGATTATCCACAGCCATCCGCCATCGCTAAAAGCACCGTCATTGCCATAACCGCCTGTTGCCGGCATTACTGGCATAGTAAAAGGTGTATTGTTTGTAGAGTTGAACATGTTAGATTCCTCCTTTTGATTGATTATTTTTATTCATAAAGAGGCACCAAGGTTTTTTGCGCGCAACCTCTAATATGTCTTACATTCCAAACTTATCTTTCATTTGTTTCATTATTTCATCGGGGTTTACCCCTTTCTCTTTGCAGAGGTTTCTTGCCATCTGCTCTACGCCTTTGGCATCCCCTTTCTGCATCATGTCTATGGCATTTTTCGCCATAGGGTTTCCCATCACTTGACTATTGTTCATCATGCTCTGTAAAAATTGTTGCGGGTTTCTTATACCGCCAAGGAGTTGAAATAAATTCTTCATTCTGCATCCGCCTTTCTTTTGGTCGATTGTGTACTGAATTTTGAAGCGGTTTTATTTACGGAGAGTTCCAACTGTTCTAATCTTTCAGACAGTTCATCAAATCTATCCATGAAAGCTGTAACCGTACCATCCGACAGTTCAAATTTGAGATTTTCTTGAATCTGAGCCGAATTTTGATGTGCAGTCTCATTTACCGGCTTGAAAGTTACGGTTTTAATCGTTCCGTCAGCGTTCCAAGACTTAGCAAATATTGCACTCATGTCCTGCATCGGAAAGAACGCCGCCGAACCATCCATAGGCACATCATTTGCCGTTATCATTTCCACAGACTGCACCACGCGCCCATTTACGCCACGCGGCATCTGCTGTTGAAGCTGATTTACTGGCTGAACCTGTTCTATCTGCGGTTGCTGCATCCGCGTCTGTTGAAAGTATGGATTGTACCCATACTGCGGATATGCTTGCTGGATATTATAGTTCATGCTCTGATAAGGATTTGGTTGCATAGTCGATTCCCTCCTTCTCTAAAACCTCCTGCACCGCCCGAACCATAACGGACTGATAAGTAAGAGGTATCTTCATTACATCTTCACGACTGAAAATTTTCTCTAGGACTTCATCTGAAAACATTTCCATCAACCTCCTTCTACCTATATTTTCGCATAAAAAAAGAGCCAAAAGTGTCATCTTTCGCTCAACTTTCTGTCATATATTTTTTTGTTTTGTATGGGGCTTTTCTACACCAATCTTACACCACTACACCAATTTTACACCAATTTTCTAAAAATTATTCATTTGTTTTGAAAAGTTATTCAATGTTTATCTTTTTTGTATGAATTGCTCAAAACCGTTGAAAATAAAGTTATTAACAATGTTTTTAAAGTTATAGCAAGATATTTTCATTTTGAATAAAAATTTCAATATCATTTCATTCCCAAAAATACAAGACTTTTCCAAGCTGCATGGCAATGAAAATCTCTGCCGCCCCGCAAGTAAAAAGGAAGCCTTGAAAGAAGGTTCTCCCAAGGCTCTGTATTCATTCTGTTTTTGTTTTATTTTCCGCATTTTTCCTTGAGGATTGCAGGCAAATCTGCCAGAGCAACCTCGCTCTTTTCGCTGTTTGCCATATCCTTCAGCTCTACTCTGCCGCTTTCCAGTTCGGAATCGCCAAGGATAACGGAATATTTTGCACCAATCTTATTGGCATATTTCATCTGTGCCTTCACACTGCGTTCCACAGTATCGCAGTCCGCCTGAATGCCTGCCTTTCTCAGCTCATAGGTCAGAGACTGTGCTTTCAAAAGTCCCTTTTCGCCCATAGAGCCGATATAAACATCTCTCTCAGGTGTTTCGGTAATGGCACCATGCTGCTTTTCCAGAATCATAATCAGTCTTTCAATCCCCAGACCAAAACCGACTGCGCCTGTAGGCTTTCCACCGATTTCCTCAACCAAATTATCATATCTTCCGCCGCCGCATACAGTCAGCCCATCGGATACAAACTCAAAAACCGTTCTGGTGTAATAATCCAAGCCACGCACAATCTTGGGATCAATGGTAAAGGCAATGCCGTTTGCAGTCAAAATATCCTGCACCTTCTGAAAATGTGCCGTACATTCCTCATCCAGACAATCCAGCACAGAGGGCGCATTTGCCACAATCTGCTGACAGCTTTCTTCTTTGCAGTCCAGCACACGCAGGGGGTTCTTCTCGAAACGCTCCTTGCAGGTCGGGCAAAGCTTGTCCAGGTTCTGTCCGATAAATTCCTTCAGTGTTTTGTTGTATCTTGCACGACATTCGGGGCAGCCAAGGCTGTTCATGCGCAGCTCTACGCCCTCTACGCCTAATTCCTCCAGTAAAGCAGTTGCAACAGAGATAACCTCTGCATCCTGCGCCGCACTGTAGGAGCCAAGCATTTCAATGCCGAACTGGTGGAACTGTCTTTGTCTGCCTGCCTGTGTATTTTCACAACGGAAGGTCGGGGAAATATAATACAGCTTTGTGGGCTGTGCCTGATTGTGCATCCCATGCTCCACATACGCACGCACTGCACCTGACGTTCCCTCCGGACGAAGTGTCAGACTTCTGTCCCCATCATCCGTAAAGGTATACATTTCCTTCTGCACAATATCTGTGGTTTCGCCAACCCCTCTGGCAAACAGCTCTGTAAATTCAAACGCGGGCGTGCGGATTTCACCAATGCCGAAGGTTTCGCAAATGCGTCTCATTTTCCCTTCGATTTCCTGCCAAGCCTTCACCTCTGCGCCGTAAATATCCTTTGTCCCTTTCACTAACTGGATCATATATTACCTCCTTGGGGCAAGCCCGTTCTCTTTCTTTCTATCATTTCCTCTATGCGACCGATATAATCCTCGATGCTTTTTACGTTGAACACCCGTTCAATGCGGTCTGTTTCGGGGTCAACCGTTTTTGTGCTCGCGCCTGCGCCCGCCGCAAGGATAGTCTGCTTTTCCTCCATAATCTGCACATTATAGATGCCTTCCTTGCCGGGATGACAATAGCCGACATTTTCAAAATTGCCAACCATATTTTTCTGGCGATACATATAATACGGCTCCATGCCCATCCTCTCGGCGTATTCCGCGGAAATATCAAGCATTTCCTCCAAGGCTTCTGCCGTTGTCATGTCATGCTGTGCCAGCTCCTCTCTGAGTCGAGAGGCACGCTTGACCGCAAGCGTATGCACCGTCACGTTATCGGGTGCCAGCTTCATGATTTCTTCCATGGTATTGCGGACATCTGCGGCATCCTCTCCCGGCAGACCCAGAATCAAATCCATATTGATATTCTGATGTCCTTCCTCTCTTGCCTCGCGGAACACCCGACGGATATCCTCCACCGTATGCTTTCTGCCAACCGCACGCAAGGTCTTATCGTTCATCGTCTGCGGATTGATGGAAATGCGGTTCACGCCGTACTCCTTTAAAAGCCGTAGCTTTTCTCTTGTAATCGTATCGGGGCGACCTGCCTCAACGGTATATTCCATGCTCTCATCGGGATGGAACAGCTCCTCCACCTTTTGCAGCAGACGTTCCAGCTGTGCCTCATTCAAGGAGGTCGGTGTGCCGCCGCCGATATAAATATTCTTCATCACGAAGCCTCTGCTGTATGCCGCAAGCCAATCCAATTCTCTGAACATGGCATCCAGATATTCATCCACCCGATTTTTATACTGATGGAGCGGATACGCCGTAAAGGAGCAGTACAAACATCTGGTTGGACAGAAGGGAATCCCGATATACAGGCTGATTTCCTCAGGGCGGTTATCCTCCAGAATTTTTCGTTCCGCCTTTGCCACCTTGAGCGCCAGTGCCGCCTTATGCGGCATCACAAGATAATCCTCCGTCAGAAAAGCAAGACATTCCTTATCCGTTTTGCCCTCCTCAAGCAGGCTGCTGATCAGCTTCGCAGGGCGCACGCCTGTCAGCAGTCCCCATTGGGGGCGAATTCCCGTTTCCGCCTTCAGCAGCTCATAAATCGTCCGCTTGATGATGCGCTTCTGTTCCTTTTCCGTCAGCATTTTTTCGTCATATTCCATCGACCATGCGGAAGCCTTCTCCCCACGGCGATAAAGCATTGCCGAAGCAATGCCCTCTTTCATCTCGCTTTTTACGGTAATCTCCGCATCTGTCACTGTGTCCGTGCGGATATAATGGCGGTTTGCCAGAAATACCTGTATCATTGTCTGCACATCGTTTTGCAGCTCATGTCCCTCCAGAACATAGCTGATGGTTTCCGTATCCATACGCATCAGAACAGCTTTTCACTGTCAAGCAGCAGTGTCACAGGGCCATCATTGACAAGGGCAACCTTCATATCTGTCTGGAAAATGCCATGCTGCACCTTCTTGATGCCCAGTGCTTCTGCCTTTGCACACAGCTTATCGAACAATTCGCTTGCGATTTCGGGTGCTGCCCCGCTGCTGTAGCCGGGTCGTCTGCCCTTTCTTGCATCCCCGTACAGGGTGAAGTTAGGCACAATCAGCAACTCTCCTTCAATATCCAACAGAGAAAGATTCATCTTGCCGTTTTCATCCTCAAAAATACGCAGATTGATGACCTTATCCAGCATGTAATCAATGGTTTTATCCGTATCTGTCCCCAGCATGCCAAACAGCACCATAATCCCCTTGCCGATTTCTCCAACCTTCTGTCCGTCAATGGTTACACTTGCTTCTGTAACTCTCTGTAATACTGCTCTCATTTCTTCCTCCTAAACCCTATATCAGCCCAGACCGGAAACACGCTCCACCTCTGTCACATCACGCAGATTTTTCAGACGTGTGACCACGCGCTCAAGCTGTTCCTTCGTTTTAATTTCAATCGTAACATTCAAAATTGCCTGCATATCCTTTGTGGTTCTCACATTAAAGCCCTTTACGGAAATATCATCATCCGCCAGCTGACGGCTGATTTCCACAATCAAGCCAACCCTGTCATTCGCTACAACCTTCAGCTCCGCCAAATAAGAGGTATTGCTTTCTCCCTTGGCAAACTGCGTATCCCATTCGGCATTGATCAAGCGTCCGCGTTCCTCGTTGCTCAGATTGATCACGTTGATGCAGTCGGTACGGTGAATCGTAACCCCTCTGCCGCGCGTCACGAAGCCGATGATTTCATCCCCGGGCACCGGACTACAGCATTTGGAAAAACGCACTGCAACATCCCCGATGCCTTCCACCACAACGCCGCTCTTGCTTTTATGCTTTTTCACAGGCTTCTGGTCGATGGTCTTTTCAAAATCCTTCAGCGCATCCTCTGCCGTCTGCGTTTTTCTCTTTTCCTTTAAATATTCATCCTTCAGACGGTTAACAACCTGCCCCTCCTTCATGCCGCCGTAGCCGACAGCAGCCAGAAGCGCATCCCATGTCTTGAAATCGTATTTCACCAGAACGATTTCTTCCCATTCGGGGCGCAGCAAATCCTGCGGCTGATACCCCTTTTTCTTGATATCTGCCAGAATCATTTCGCGTCCACGGATGATATTTTCTTCCTTTTCTTCCTTCTTGAACCACTGCTTGATTTTTGTTCTTGCCTGTGCTGTTTTAACAATGGCAAGCCAATCTCGGTTCGGTCCCTTGGAATTCTGAGAAGTGATAATCTCTACAATGTCCCCGTTCTGGATTTTATGATCCAGCGGAACGATTTTATTATTTACCCTCGCGCCGACCATCTTATTGCCGACTGCCGAGTGAATCATATAGGCAAAGTCAATCGGGGTAGAATCCTTCGTCAGCTGGATAACATCCCCCTGCGGTGTAAAGGCATACACCTGTGTGCTGTAGATATTCAAATCCAGCTTAATGGTATCCAGATATTCCTTATTATCGGACATATCCTTCTGCCATTCCATAATCTGCCGCAGCCATGCCAGCTTTGCTTCCTCACTTTTCTGCGCCTTGCTCGATTTTTCGTTCGCTCTGCCCTCTTTATATTTCCAGTGGGCAGCGATACCGTATTCGCTTGTACGGTGCATTTCCCATGTACGAATCTGCACCTCAAACACCTGCCCATGCGGGCCAATCAGCGTATTGTGCAGCGACTGATACATATTCGGCTTTGGCATAGCAATATAATCCTTAAACCGTCCGGGCATGGGGGTATACGCCGTATGCACAATCCCCAGAACGGCATAGCAATCCTTCACGCTGTCCACCAGCGCACGGATAGCGAACAAATCATAAATCTGGTCAAGGGTTTTATTCTGGTTCACCATCTTCTTATAAATGCTGAAAAAGTGCTTTGTTCTGCCGTAAACCTTCCCCTTGATGCCGGCCTCGTTCATCTTCGTCTGTAATTCCTGCACCATGCTCTGCACGAACTGGTCACGTTCTTCTTTTTTCTTCTGGATTTTTGCCGCCAAATCGAAATACGCATCCGGATTCAGATATTTAAAGCACAAATCCTCCATTTCGGAACGGATTTTGGAAATACCCAGACGATGCGCCAGAGGAGCGTAAATATCCAGCGTTTCCTGCGCCTTCTCCCTCTGCTTTTCGGGTGTCATATAGTTTAACGTCCGCATATTGTGCAGTCTGTCCGCCAGCTTAATTAAAATAACACGAATATCCTTTGCCATGGCAAGGAACATCTTGCGGTAGTTTTCTGCCTGCGCCTCTTCCTTTGTAGTATAGGAAAGCTTGCCCAGTTTCGTCACACCATCCACCAATGCAGCAATTTCCTCGCTGAACAGGTGTGCAATATCCTCATAGGTATAAGGTGTATCCTCAATAATATCGTGCAGAATCCCTGCCGTGATGGTCTCCATATCCAGCTCCAGCTCCGCCAGAATATATGCCACCTTCAAAGGATGGATGATATATGGTTCGCCTGATTTTCTCTTTTGTTCCTTATGCGCTTCCACCGCCAGCTTATATGCCTTTTCCACCATGGAAAAATCATCGGACGGATGGTAGGTTTTGATTTTATCAATCAATTCCTTATATAATTGTTCATCAATCTCTGCCATACTCATCACCCCCTCTTATTGATAAAAATTTCTAATAATTTTGTCGAAAAAAGATTATAAAAATTATTATACAGTTTTATATGTATATTTTCAAGAATATTTCCACAAAAGTATGCCCTTGGGCGCAAGATTCTTTTGTCCTTTACAGTCTTTCCGCTTTTTCCGAAAAAAACTCCGCGACTCTTTTATTTTTTCCTTCCTTCCGCTATAATCTATATAAGATAAGTATAGATTATACCGCATGATAGATGCAGGAAACAAAGGAGTATTCACATGAAATTACAGAAATTATTAAGCTATGTGCGCCGCGCAGTAGATGATTATAGTATGATAGAGGAAGGCGATAAAATCGCGGTCGGCATTTCCGGCGGCAAAGACAGCATCTGTCTTCTGGTCGCCCTCAAGCATTTACAGCGCTTCTATCCCAAGCGGTTTGAGCTGGAGGCAATTACCGTCTCCCTCGGTCTGCCCGGTGCAAGCTATGACGGCATACAGGCACTCTGCAATGAGCTGGGTGTGCATTATACCGTTGTGGAAACCGATATCGGCAAAATCATTTTTGATGAGCGAAAAGAAAAAAATCCCTGCTCTCTCTGTGCAAAAATGCGGAAGGGCGCATTGAATGATATGGCGGAACAGCTTGGCTGCAATAAGATTGCTTTGGGGCATAATAAGGATGATGTTGTGGAAACCTTCTTTATGTCTCTGCTTTATGAGGGTCGCCTGAACTGCTTCGCTCCCGTTAGCTTCTTGGACAGAAAAAAACTCTATTCCATCCGTCCGCTGATGTATGTGCCGGAATGGGAATGTCGCAGCTTTGTCAATAAAAGCGATATCCATATCGTAAAAAACCCCTGTCTTGCCGACGGAAATACCAAACGGCAGGAAACCAAGGAGCTTCTGGCAGAGCTTTCCCTACGGTATGATAATTTGCAGGAAAAGGTATTCGGTGCCATCAAGCGTTCCTCCCTAAAGGGTTGGAATCATGAGGAATAAGGAAGGTGAGCCTGATGTCTGATTACCGTGAGGAACTGAAAAATAAGGAAACCCTGCGTCTTCGGGAAATCCAGAGGGAGCTGCCCTCCTTTGTGCAAGCCTTCTTTCGCGGCATCGCACAGACCACCTCTACTAAAACCCGTCTGGCGTATGCCTACGATCTGCGAATTTTCTTCCGCTATCTTTATGAGGAGCATCGCACCCTCGGCGGCATCGAGCCGAAGGATTTGACCGCAGCGCATTTGAGCGAGGTCACCTCTGAGGATATTGACTGCTTCATGGAATATCTTTCCTATTATATTCGCCCCGATTATGAAAACCCCGCCTATGGCAAGGAAATGCACAACGAGGAAAAAGGGAAATCCCGTAAGCTTGCCGCAGTGCGGATGCTGTTTAAATATCTGTATAAGAAAAAAATTATATCGGCGGACCCTGCCTCTCTGGTCGATACCCCGAAAATCCACGAAAAAGCTATTGTGCGTCTGGATGTGAACGAAATGGCAAACTTTCTGGATGCAGTGGAAAGCGGCGAAAAGCTGACCGACCGCCAGAAGGTCTTCCATGAAAAAACAAAAAAGCGCGACCTTGCCATGATGACGCTCCTGCTTGGGACGGGGATGCGTGTTTCCGAATGTGTCGGTATCAATATTAAGGATCTGGATTTTCAGAATAACGCCGTCAAGGTTACCCGTAAGGGTGGCAACGAGGTTTTCCTCTATTTCGGCGAAGAAGTACGGGAAACCCTTGCGGATTACTTAGAGGAACGGCAGAACGCCCTAACCAAGGACGAAAATGAAGATGCCCTCTTTCTTTCGAGTCAGGGCAAGCGCATCGGCGTGCGGACGGTGCAGAATATGGTCAAAAAATACGCACAGGGCGTTACAATCAAAAAAATCACCCCCCATAAGCTGCGCAGTACCTTCGGTACAAATCTCTATCAGGAAACGGGGGATATCTACTTAGTGGCGGATGTGCTGGGGCATGCCGATGTCAATACCACCCGCAAGCATTACGCCGATATCGAGGACAGCCGTCGCCGCATGGCAGCAACCCGCATCAGATTAAGAAAGGACTGAGCCCCATGGAACATAAAAACTGTCTGAAAAAAGTCACCGCTGTTTTTTCCTCGCATGAAGCAGCCCCCATTTGGAAGCTGCGCCATTTCGCCGTTCTTGCTCTGCTGACAGAGATAGGCGGAGAACTGCATTTCATTCTGACAAAACGCGCCGCAGGGGTAAATCAGCCGGGGGATGTCTGCTTTCCCGGCGGACATCGGGAACAGGGCGAAACCCTCGTGGAAACCGCTCTCAGAGAAACCGAGGAAGAAATCGGCATCTCTCAAAAGGATATTCGCCTTCTAGGGAAAAGTGACTTCATGCTGACGATTTATCGTGGCATGATTCAGCCCTATATCGCCTATATCCCCTATGAGATTTACAAAACCGCAGTCCCAAATCCCAAGGAGGTTGCGGAAATTTTCACCGTCCCCCTGCGTTTCTTTCTGAAAACCGAGCCGGAGCGGCATGATACCGTCTGGAAGGTCATAGAATCCCCCGATTTCCCCTACGAAAAAATCGAAGGCGGCAAAAACTACCCCTTTAGCAAGAGCAAAACCACACAGCTTTTCTATGAATATAACGGGCATATCATCTGGGGCTTCACCGCACAGGTGCTTCGCAATATCATCGAGATTCTAAACGAGTCTAAGCTGAAATTTTAAAAGCAGCTAAAAAAGAAAACCATAGAATCTGGTATCCGCCAGTCCTATGGTTTTTGTGTTATTTCTTCTTTTTATTATTGTAGGCCTTTTTCCGTTCCTTATCCAAAACCGCTTTTTCCGCCGCCCTTGCCTTCTTCTGCTCCAGCATCACATCAATATCCTCCGGCAGCTCCAATGTCAGCCTGCCAAGCTTGCCGCCACGGTATTCATCCATCAGAATTTTGCCTGCGCGTTCCAAATCAGGTTCGCCGCCCTTTTTCTTAAAACCGCGCGCCATCGCGATTTTTTCCAGAATTACATGCGGCTCCTCAATCGTATCGAATGTAATCTGATACCGATTCCGCAGACAGTCGGGATTTCTGGAAATCATGTGATTGATAAAGGCAAGCGCCATATTTTCGGGGTCAAGAATATCATCATTGATTGCCCCCGTAAACGCCAGCTTCAGCCCCACCTGCTGGTCCTCAAATTTCGGCCAGAGGATGCCCGGCGTATCGAGCAGCTCAAAATCCTTTTTTAATTTTATCCACTGCTTGCCGCGGGTCACACCGGGTTTATCCCCGGTTTTCGCCGTTACCTTCCCCACATATTTATTGATAAACGTGGATTTCCCCACATTCGGGATACCCACAATCATGCTGCGGATAGGGACATTGATACGCCCTCTTGCTTTCAGCTTCTCAATTTTTTCCTTCATTAAGCTGCGTGCCGTTTCCGTCACCTCGCCCAAGCCGTTGCCCTTCAGCGCATTGATGCGAATCACGCGGAAGCCCTGCTTTTCAAAATATTCCTGCCAGATATCGGTTGCCCTTTCGTCCGCAAGGTCGCATTTATTCAGAAGCAGGATACGGTGCTTATTCTTCGCAAGCGTATCCAAATCCGGATTTTTGCTGCTGTATGGAATTCTTGCATCTACCAGTTCGATGACAATATCCACCAGAGAAATATTTTCCTCCATCATTCTGCGGGTTTTTGTCATGTGCCCGGGATACCATTGAATATTGTTCATAGCTACCTCTTTCTATTTTCACTCATGTTTTTATTTGATAAAGCCAATGGAGCTGAAGGGATACAGGCGGAACACAACCTTCCCCATCAGGTTCTCCTTCGGAATCGCGCCGACCGATTTTCTGCGGCTGTCGGAGCTTGCGTTTCTGTTGTCCCCCATCACAAAATAGCTGTTTTCGGGAACTGTATAAGGGTACTCAATATTTCCCTTTGTATCCATCGGCGCTTTGATATAGTCCTCCTTCACCAACTCCCCATTGATATACAGAGAGTATATCGTATCTTCCTCGTCACCATTATCTCTGAGGTCAATTACATCCCCGGGCAGACCAATCACACGCTTGATGATATTTTTCTTTTCGTCATTCAGGCGGCAGATAACAATATCTCCCTTTTTCAGCGTACCGAAGGAGGTGCTCAGCTTATTGATAAACACAAAATCGCCATGGTAAAAATTCGGCTCCATGGAAGACCCCTTTACCAGAACCGTCCCCATTACATTACGCAAAACCACAATCACAACAACCAACAGCACCAGCTGCAGCAGCATGGGCATTCCCTTCTTTTCCTTTTTTCTTCTTGTAGGCTTCTGTTCTTCCTGCTTTTCAATTGCCTGCTCCATTCCAAAGACCTCCTTTATCCAAACGCATTTTTTCGTCAAAGGCAAAAGCCCTTCTGCCTCTCACGAAAAAAGTCTCGATGAAACTTGTTCATCGAGACTGCTTTTTCTCGTTCCGGTACAAAATGTACAGCTTATTTCAGAACTTCTTTAACCTTAGCTGCTTTACCAACTCTGTCTCTCAGGTAGAACAGTTTAGCACGTCTTACAACACCACGTCTTACAACCTCGATACGGTCGATTCTGGGAGAGTGTACGGGCCATGTTCTTTCAACGCCAACGCCGGAAGCGATACGTCTTACTGTGAAAGTTTCTCTGATGCCGCCGCCCTGTCTTTTGATAACAACGCCTTCGAACATCTGCAGTCTTTCTCTTGTACCCTCTACTACTTTAGCATAAACACGGATTGTGTCGCCAACGTTAAAAGGAGTTACTTCGCTTTTCAGCTGTTCATTTTCCAGTTCTCTGATGATATCCATTGTATTTCCTCCTTATGCACCTTAGACGTTCTTACCCCATCCCTTTGACAGCGGCATTGGACCGTCCGTAATCAACATGAAAAATTATACCACGCCCGAAAGGGCATTGCAAGCACTTTTTTCTGAAAAATAAAGGTTTTTCAGGCTTTTCAGACTGCTCCGTAAAGCTTTGCAGCAAGCAGCACGCTTAACGGCAGCGTTGCCATAGAAAGAACCGTTGTCCAAAGCACAATATCCGAGGACATCTTATCCCCATAGCCGTATCTGCCGACCATCATCGGCACGACCGCCGCTGATGGCATGCAAACGGAAAGCAGGAACACCGACTTTGCAAGACCATCCGCAGGAATAAAAAGCATTGCAAGAATTGCCAATGCAGGCATCCCAATCATCTTCACCACACTGATTTCCAGTGCCATTTTTTCTTTAAAGAGCTGCACGATGCCGCTGCCGCCTGCCAATGCGCCAATATAAATCAACGAAAGCGGTGTCGATAAATCCCCCACCTTTGTCAGAAAGCCAAGCACCACTGTCGGCACAAATCGCGCCGTATGCGTCACCGCAAGCAAAAGCCCCAGCAAAATAGAAATGCAGTTCGGGTTGATTGCGCCCTGCAAAAAGCTTTTCCCGATGGCTGCCGCACCTGTCGCCTTCTTGTCTGAAATCAGATATACACCATACGACCAAAGATACAAATTCAGTGCCAAAACCCCCGCAGACATATAAATAATCCCTGCCTGCCCGAAGAAAATCATGGTCACGGGCAAGCCGATAAAGCCTGTGTTCAGGGAGCCTGCGGTCAGGTCAATCATCGGCAGAAGGCGGCTGTCCAAGCCTCTTTTCCGCCCGTATTGCCGCATCAAAAAGCCAAACACAACCATCATGGCAATCTGCCCTGCGGCAGAAAGCAAAAACGCACGCAGCACCCTGTCGGTAATCTCAATGCTCGCAATCGTTGTAATCAGCATGGCAGGAATCGTCACACGCATAACCATGTGTCCCACATTTTTGTTCGTTTTCAACGGCAGATATCCCTTTTTGTTGCAGTAATACCCCACCAGAATCAACCCAAAAAGTATAAAAAATTGTCCGTACATACCTTATCCCTCATCTATTCTTTTATAAAAAGAAAGAGCGGCAGTGCCACCCTTCCTTTTTTTCTCATTCGTAATGAATCACAGCCTCGACTCTGCAATCGGGCAAGGCCTTTCTGCCGTTCAGAAAATCCAGTTCTATCAAAAATGCGGAGGCAACGACCTCTGCGCCCATTTCCTCTACCATCTCCATAATCGCCTTTGCTGTGCCGCCTGTTGCCATCAGGTCATCTACAATGACAACCTTCTGTCCGGGCTTGATGGCATCCTTATGAATTTCGATTGTTGCCTTGCCGTATTCCAGCTCATATTCCTTGCTGATGGTTTCCGCAGGCAGCTTTCCCGCCTTTCTGACAGGAACAAAGCCCTTCCCCATATTATACGCCACAGGCATCCCGAAGATAAACCCTCTGGATTCGGGGCTCAGCACCAAATCAAAGGAAACATCCGCAAGGCTAGCCGTTATGGCATCCACAGCGTCCCTCAGCCCCTCTGCATCCTTCAGCAGTGTTGTAATATCACGGAAGATCACACCCTTCTGAGGGTAATCCTCAATTGATCTGATCTTGTCCTTTAAATCCATCCCATATCCTCCTCATTTTGCAAATCGAAAATCCTTTAGTATCAACTGTACATTGCTTCTGCCGCGATAGCTGTTGATTTCAATGCTATACACAATATCCAGCAGCTGCGGCAAAAGCCCACTGTGTATTATTTTATCACAATCCTCTGCCGGATACAATGCTTTCAGCATTTCTCTGAGCGGTTCATAGCCATCAAAGGAGATTGCCGAAAGGCGAATCCCATTTTCCGGCTCGGAAAGCGTCAGCCGCAAGATATCTTTATTCTTCCCTATCAAATCCACACGGTCAGCATGAATCCCCTTGGATGCAAATAACGGCGCAGGGTTGCCCTTGCCGAAGGGCTCAAGTGTCTGCAATTCCATTGCAAGCCCTAAGTCAATCTCCGCAAAGGAAAGTGCATCCTCCAGCCGCAGAATCGGAATCATCTGCTCCTCCGTCAGGGTACAGCCTTCATTGAGCCGTCTGCGCAGAACGGGGATGTTTTCTACAGGCAGAGAAAGCCCTGCCGCCATGGCATGTCCGCCAAAGCGCGTAAATAAATCCCGATTGGCAAACAATGCCTCAAACAGATGATAGCCCTCAATGCTCCTGCCTGAGCCCTTTGCTCCGTCCTCGCTGCCCGTAATCAGGATGGTCGGGCGGTAATATTTATCCTTGATTCTGCCTGCAACAATCCCTGCAATGCTTTCGTGAATCTCCGCATCATACAGCACAAGCACCCTATCCTGCAAAGCGTCGCCTTCCTGCAGGGCGATATCCGCACGCTCCGCCGCTTCCTCTGTCAGCTGCTTGCGTTCCGCATTGAGCATCACCAGATGCCTTGCCTTCTCTCTCGCTTCCTTCTCATTCTGCGTGCAGAAAAGCTCCACCGCAAGCCTGCCGCTTTCTAGCCGTCCTGTCGCATTGATGCAGGGCCCAATGATAAAGCCGATATGATATTCCGAAATGGCCTTATCCGAAAGCCCTGCCTCCTCAATCAGCACGCGCAGCCCAATATTTTTCGTTTTGCCAATTTCCGCAAGCCCCATCTGCACAAGCGCACGGTTTTCCCCCAGTAAATCCACAATATCGCAGACGGTCGCAATGCCTGCAAAGGTCAAAAGCTGTCGTTCCAGCCCCTCATCCGTAATTTCAAATATCTGCAAAAGGTGATGCGCAAAGTAATAGGAAAGTCCTCCGGCGCACATCTGCTTAAAGGGATAGGGGCAGGCTCGCTGCTTCGGGTCAATAATGGCATCCGCCGCAGGCAGAATATCCCTGCGCTCCTCTCCCTCGCCCCGAAAGCCGGGCTCATGGTGGTCAAGCACTACAACCGTCATGCCCTTTTCCTTCGCAAGCGCAATTTCCTGCAACGCCGCAATGCCGTTATCACAGGTAAAAAGCACTTCTATGCCTTCTGCCGCAAGCTGCTCCACCGCCCTCAGGTTCAGCCCATAGCCCTCCTTCTGCCGATGCGGCAGATAAAAAACAGCATTGCCGCCACATCGCAGAATCGTCTGATATAAAATAGAGGTGCTCATCACCCCGTCCACATCATAATCTCCATACACGGCAATTCTCTTTCCTGCGCGAATCGCTTCCGCAAGCAGAGAGACTGCCTGCGAAAAATCCTTCATTTCCAGCGGATTTCCTAATGCCGCCGTACCACCGTAGAGAAAGCTCCTTGCCGCCTGTCTGGAAGATAGCTCCCGATTGGCAAGCACTGCCGCTGTTGCCCGACGGATGCCCAAATCCCGTGCCATTGCCGCCGTATCTATTTTCGTTCGTTTTAAAAGCCAGCGTTTCATGCCGCCACTCCTTTCATACCCCTCCATCATACCATAGCAGGGCAAAAGAAAAAAGCGTTGTTTCGGATGAACCAAAGAACAACGCTTTCTTTTCCTCTCGCAAGTCAAAATCCTGATTTCGACTGATCGTTATACGTCTTTTTCCGCCTTGGGCAGCAATGTGTACCAGATGGAGCCGGAAATGCAAATGGAAGAATATGCACCGGCAATGATACCAACCATCATAGGCAGTGCGAATTCCTGAATGGAAGGCACACCAAGGAAATAAATGGCGCCAATGGTAAACAATGTTGTCAGGGATGTATTGATGGAACGCGCCAATGTCTGGCTGATGCTCTTATTGATGCGTTCTGCTGTCTGGTTTCTCTTGAATGCCCCTTTATTTTCACGAATACGGTCGAAAATAACAATGGTCGAGTTTACGGAATACCCCAGAATCGTCAAGAGTACCGCAATAAAAGCATTATTTACGGGAATACGGAAAATCGCATACGCCGCCAGAACCACCAGCACGTCATGAATCAGCGCCAGAATGGCACTGCCGCCTGCGCGCACATCCTTAAACCGAATAGAAATATAAATCAGCATTGCTACTGCCGCAATCAGCGTTGCCTTGATGGCTGCACGCTGCATTTCACCGCTGACCGTACCGCTGATATCATTCGCTTCCGTCAGTGTCGCTTTGGAATATTCCTTCTGGATTGCTTCCACCAGAGCCGTACGCGTAGGGCTGTCGATGGACTGCAATTTGATTTCTACGTTATTTGTCCCCAGAACCTCCTGAATCTGCGGACTGGATTGATCGGTTACGTCCTTGATAATGGAAATCAGCTTGTCATTATCATATTTACCGTTCATATTCAGTTCCATGGAGGTACCGCCTGTAAATTCAACGTCCCAGTTGAGTGCGCCCTTACCTGCCTGTGCATTGGCAATCATAAAGCCAAAACCAATAATAATGACCAGCAGGGAAAGGATAAAGAATTTTTTTCTGTTTTGAATAATCTGCATTTTCCCCACCTCCTTATTTCATTCTCAAGCCGTAATATTTGGGATTCTGCACACCGGCATACATCAGACCGTTCACAATCACACGGGTAATAAAAAGCGCAGTGAACATGGAAATCACAATACCGATCATCAGTGTAGTTGCAAAGCCCTTCACTGTACCACTGCCTAAGAAGAACAGAACCGCCGCCGCAATCAGCGTGGTTACGTTACCATCCAGAATAGCAGGAGTTGCTCTCTTGAAGCCTGCCTTCAGCGCATTGCGCAGGCTCTTACCCAGAACCAGTTCTTCCTTCACACGTTCAAAAATAACGATATTCGCATCTACCGCCATACCTACCGAAAGCACGATACCTGCGATACCGGGCAATGTCAGCGTCACATGGAACAGACTCAGCGCCACCAGCTCCAGGCCAATATAAATCACCAGTGCCCAGTCTGCCGCAAAGCCCAGCAGCTTATAGGCAAACAGCATATAAATCAGTACCAAAGCGATACCGATAATACCTGCCTTAATTCCTGTGGAAAGCGCATCCGCACCTAGTCGCGCACCTACGTTCTTCATCTGAATTACATTCAGGTTAAACGGCAGAGAGCCTGCACGAATGAGGGACGCAAGCTGTTCTGCCCCCTCCGCGGTAAAGCTGCCCGTAATCATTGCCTGTCCGTTTGTGATTGCTGTCTGAACAGTCGGCGCACTGATTACCTCATTATCCATAATGATATAAATCTGCTTACCAATATTGTTCGAGGTTGCCTCAGCAAATCTTTCCGTCCCCTCTTTGTTGAACTCCAGTGCAACATAGGGCTGAGAAGCACCGTTTTTGCTTGTGGAACCAACCTGCTTGGTTGCATCCTTTACCATATCACCTGTCAGCAGCACATTGCCGTCCTCATCTGCAAAGGAAAGCTGCGCGGTCTGTCCGATTTCCTGAATGGCTTCCTCCGCATCCTCCACACCGGGAATCTGCACGCGGATACGCTTGTCCCCCTCACGGGCAACCTCAGCCTCTGTCCAGCCCTTCCAGTCCAATCTGCCCTGCAAAAGGGAAATTGCTGCCTTCATTTCATCGTCTGTTACAGATTTCTGGTCTGCTTCGTAAACGATATCTACACCGCCACTCAAATCAAGACCCTGCTCAATGCGATGAACACTCAATGCCTTTTTGGAACCAATCCCCTTATAGGAGATTGCACTCAGCGCAACCGCCACAATGAGTGTCAGCAAAAGCATCATTCTGCCTTTCATCTTCATCTTTTTTCTCCATCCTTTCATGCTGTTTTCTTACGCAAAAAAGGGATGAATCTTTCCTTGTTCTCTGTCAGCGGAAGGATCCATGCCCCTTTATTCCGTTTATCACAAAATTTATTTTAGCATAAAATGATGGATTTGCAAGTTTATTTTCTAATTCTGTTGCACTACCTGCGGTTTACCCCCAGAATTCCGCCGATGACTCCTGCCGCAAGTGCCACTGCAAGCGTCATCAGCCCCGAAGCATGCAAAACGAAGGAATCCGCCGCAAGGCTTGTAATAACGTAAAGAGCAGAGCAGTGTAAACAAGCCCTGCCAGAGCCCCCCATAGCAGCCCCCGTTTCCTTTTGCAAGCCGCCCAGTCATAGCCTGCCGCCGCCGCAGAAAGCGCCGTACAGATTAGCGAAACCAAAGGCAGACTTTCCTCCGAAGCAGCGGTATAGGTCAGTATCATCCCAAAGCCGATAAATATAATACAGGTGATGGCAAAGGCAATGCCCATGCCGCGCAGAAGGCAAAGCGCCGTGCCGCCCGTCTGCCTTTCGCGGGTTCGGCGGCTATGGTTCTCCTTTTTTTCTCTTTTTTCCTTCTTTCCTTTTTCCTTCCCCAAAAAATCACATCCTATCCAAACAGACCTCTCTGGTTTTATTTTATGGGTCTTTTGGAAAAAGTATGCTATACTGATAGATATACCGATAAAACAGAAAGGAGGCATTGCTATGCACGATTCCTCTATTATAGATTTACACTGCCATTCCACCGCATCGGACGGCACCTATGCCCCCAAAGAGGTTGCAGCGCTAGCGCAGAAAATCGGGCTTTCCGCCATCGCCTTGACCGACCATGATACCATTGACGGTCTGGCGGAATTTCAAGCCGCAGGAAACGCCCTCGGCATCGAAGCCATCGCAGGCATTGAATTTGCCGCACTCTGGGAGCATTTCCACCGTCCCGAAATCCATATTGTCGGCTTAGGCTTTGACCCGGCGCATCCCGTTCTCAAGGGCCGCATGGAAACCATCCGAAGCAGCCGCGATATCCGCAACCGCAGGATGTGCGAAAGGCTTTCCTCCATCGGTCTGCATCTGACTTTGGACGAGGTGGCGGCAAACGCAGGCGGTGAAATCATCACACGGGCGCATTTTGCGAATATTCTGCTCGAAAAGGGCTATATCAAAAAGAAGGCGGACGCTTTTACCCGTTATATCTCCCCCGGTCTGCCGGGCTATGTGGAGCGGGAATTTCTCTCTCCTGCCCTTTGCATCGAAACCATCAAGGCGGCAGGCGGCGCGGCGGTTCTGGCGCATCCTACGCTTTATGAGCTGGATGTAGCGCAGCTGGAAATTCTTTGCAGGGAGCTGATTCCCTATGGTCTGGACGGCATCGAGTGCCAATATTCCACCTATACCCCCGAACAGACAAAGGAAATCACCGCACTTGCCAAGCGACTGGGTCTGCTCCCCTCCGGCGGCAGTGATTTTCACGGAAAAAATAAACCCGATATCTTTCTCGGCAGCGGGAAAAATAACCTCGCTATTCCCTATGCCTTCTGGGAAAATCTGAAAAAAAGAACACACCGATAACGCAAAAAGAGGACGATTTTCATCGTCCTCCATTTATTTTGTTTCGGCTTATTTCATAATTTCAACCATCTTTTCGTCCTCCAGAGGAGTGTAGGTTACGGTATAGCCAAGCTGTTCAAAGGCTCTTACGCCAACGAATGATTTGCCGTCCTGCAAAAGCACATTCATATTCACGCGTTTGCCGTTCTGCATCACATAAGAGGTCTTTGTGGTCTTTTCCCAACCGACATCCTCACCCAGCATATCGCAGATATCACGCAAGGGCAGGTATGCTCTGCCGTTTTTCACAACCAGATCGGTATAATCATAATTGCCGCCGAATACCGCACTGCCTTCTTTTCTGTTTGCCTCCAGGCTTGCTTCGTTATCGCCGCCCCAGCCCCATGTCACGGTTACGCCGACAACAGGGTTATATTTATTTTCCAGACGCGCCATCTGATTCTGCAGCTCCTCCAATGTCATGCCGCCCTTCGGAATCGTTACGGTTTCGTTGGAGCTCATCATGGTAGAATCTGTAGTAATCTTCGCAACTCTTTTGCCGTTATGGGTTACATCATACACCTCTGTAGAACGGAAGCCTTCTGCCAGCTGTTTTACCTCCGCATTATATTTGAAGCTGTTCAGAACCATGGAAACGCTGGGTTCTTTCACAATTTCCTTTAACATTGCACTTAAGTCGCTCGCACCGTCCACGAAGTCCTGCTCCGATGCCTTCAGCTCTGCAAAGCCTTCTTTTATCTGCGCCCTATCCTCTGCACTTGCATTCATGCTGTCCATTACGGTCATCATGTAGGCTTCGGTTGCATTCAGTACCTGCTCAGGGTTCTTGCCGATGAAATCAAGCATATTAATCATCAGCTGTGCCACCTGCTGTCCGTCTGCCTGAATTGCATAGCCGCCGCTGATTTTCTTTACCATGCCCGTTTCAAAGCCCTTGAATACATCCTCATAGAAGGTAAATACGGCATCCTGTAAGCCGCTCATGCTTACACCTTCCATGTCAACCCCTGTCATATCCTCGGCAGAGATAAGTGTAATATATTTCTGCTGTCCCAGTGCCGCCTTGAAATCTCTTGCAAAGGCCTCTGTGAAAAGATAGCTGTCATTCTTTTCTTCCACAGCCCCCGCAAGCTGATATGCACCCAGAAGGGTATCTGTTGTCACAACAACGCCATCCGCCAGACTGTAATACACCGTACCCAGATCGTACTTCTTGCCTTCGTAATTCACATCAAAGGACATATCGTATTTCATTGTATCCATATCCAGATTCATGTCGTAATCCATCTGCATGGTCTTTCTGCCGTCAGGGAATTCCCCAACTGTCGCAACCATATCCGCACCTGTTGCTTTTGCAACATCCGTCATAAACGTCTCCAATGCATCAAAGTTGATATCCGCCTGCATCGTTCCCTTTACCTCACAGGTCTTCATGGTATCCATTGCATTTGCTGCCATCTTCAGATAGCCCAGCTCATCCGTCGAACAGCCCGAAAATGCTCCCACACACATAACACCGCAAAGCAGTGCCGCTAGCTTCTTTTTCATAAGTAAACGCCTCCTTTTTCAACCTTTTTGGTTATCTTGCAGATTTAACCTATGAATATTATAGCAAAGACTCCCCTTCTAAACAATAGCGCAAAAGAAAATTAAGCTTTTCTTATGAATTTCATGCAAAAAAAGAAGCGTCCTTCTGTTTCCGAGACACCTCTTTTTACCTTACTTTTTATTTTGCTTTTATTTTGCTTCCTTTTCTGCGGAAAACAGCCGGAATTTATCGGTGAAAATCGTTCCTTCCCCTACCTTGCTTTCCACCAGAACCTCTCCATCATGACAATCAATAATCCAGCGCGCAATAGCAAGCCCTAAGCCCGTACCGGAAACCTCCTTATTTCTGGATTTATCCGCACGATAAAAACGGTCGAAAATCTTACGCAAATCCTCCTCCGCAATGCCTGCGCCGTGGTCTTCCACGGAAACATAGCCGAAGCTTGCATCCTTCCAGACCCGCACCGCAATCTCACTGCCGTTCGGGGAATATTTCAAGGCATTCTCGCCATGAATCCACAGCAGCTGCTTGATTAAATCATATTCCGCAAAAATTTCCACCTCATCCTCCGCTGTAAAGGTGATGCTTCTGCCCTCCTGCAGCAAATCCATTTCACGCACCAGCTCTGCCGCAATCTCGTTCAGAGAAACTCTTGTTTTCTGCACATGCAGCTTATTTTGGTCGCCCTTCGCCAGAAAAAGCAACTGACGGATGAGCGCACTCATGTGGTCGGTTTCTGTCAGGATAGAATCGATGGATTCCTGCAAAACCTCAGGATCGCTCTTGCCCCAGCGGTTAATCAGATTCGCATAACCCTGAATGACAGCAATGGGTGTCCGCAGCTCATGGGACGCATCGGAAATAAACTGACTCTGCCGCTGAAACGCCCCATCTAATCGGTCAATCATGGAGTTAAACGTAATCGTCAGCTCCTTCATCTCATCCTCAGGGCCTTCCGTAGAAATCCGCTGACTCAAGTCCTCGATGGAAATCCGCTCTGCCGCCGAACGAATCGCTTCAACGGGACGCAGAATACGGTCACTGATATATTTCCCAATCAGAAATGCACAGCAAATCCCAAGAATATCCACAATCAGCATTTTTACAAGAAAATTCCGCATCATATAGGCGTTATTCCCCATCATTTTGAACACCTGAATTCGATACGCATCTGTATCCGTTTCAAAATGGTTCGTTAGCAGCATAAACTGCTGGTCTGTGCTGTTTTCCAGAATATATTCCACATTGCCGCTTTTGTTTTCTCTCCGCCCGTTAATTTGGTAGCCCTCTCTGTATAGCTCATTCTCTCCAATCACAGGCGGCTTGTCCGCGCCGTTCTGCGGCTTTTGCCTGCTCGGAGGCTCCCCTTCGGGACGAAACAGAAACGGCGGCATCTCTCCCACAAAATTGTTGTAGGTTTCATTTGCTTCGCTGCTGTAAATGCTGACCTCAACATATTTATCCCCCAGCAGCTCTCTCAGGCTTTCATCACTCAGCTCCGTATTTGTCTGCAAAAATTCCTGCACCTGCGTCATGGTCTCCTGCAATTCTCTACGCATTTCGCTCTGCTGCAAGCCGGAGATATTCAGCATCATAAAGCCACTGATAAACAGCAGGGACAGCGAAAAAATCCCCCCGTAAAGCAGCGTGATTCGCTTGGCAATCGCCATGTGCTGAATTCCCTTCAGCCACTCCTTATTCTTCCTTGACATAATATCCTACCCCTCGAATGGTCAGAATGTATTTTTTCCCAAAGGCTTCATCAATCTTCGCACGCAGATAGCGGATATACACATCCACCACATTTGTTTCGCCAATGTAGCTATAGCCCCAGACCTCATTCAAAATCTGTTCTCTCGTTAAAACGATATTCTTATTCTGTACCAGATAGGTCAGAAGCTCATATTCCTTCTTTGTTAAATCAACCACCTTGCCATCGACCGTTACCATTCGCTTTTCCGTATCAATCTCCAAATTCTGTACCTGCAAAATCGTCTTTTTCGCAATATTACTTCCCTCGCTGTGCTTGAATGCCACACGCATTCTTGCAAGCAGCTCCTCAATCGCGAAGGGCTTTGTCAGGTAGTCGTCCGCACCGCTGTCCAGTCCGGCAACCTTATCCATTACCTCATCCTTTGCCGTCAGCATAATGATTGGTACCTGCGAAAACTTCCGTACCCGGCGGCAGATTTCAATACCGGTCAGCCCCGGCAGCATCAGGTCAAGCAAAATCATGTCGAATTCCTGATTCGTGATCATCTCCATCCCCACTCTGCCGTCATGGCAGGTCGTTACATCGTAGCCCCCATATTTCAATTCCAGCTCCACAAAACGAGCCAGCTTTACCTCATCTTCAATCAGAAGGATTTTTTTTCGTTCCATTTTCCCACTTCCTTCAATCATATTTTTATCAGTATAACAATTCTTTTTTTGTTTGTCTTGTTTTTATTCCTTTTAGTATGCTTTTTTTCTCTTAAAGGCAGTTTCAAAATAGATTAAAATGTCATTAAAATATAAAAATCACAGGTGAATCTTCGGAATCTTTCCTCTCTGCGGTTGCAGAGAAAAAGCTTTTTCGCTATAATATTATCCGAACCATAAAAAAGAATCTAGGAGGTATTTAAAATATGAAAAAGAAGCTAGCTCTGCTTTTGGCAGCCCTTTTGCTCTTTGGCTCCGCCGCCTGCGGCAAAACCGATACTGCCGACGATACCCAACAAGAAATTCAGACAGAATTTAACCTGCCGAAATGCGGCCTTTCCTACACTATCCCCGATGAATGGGTAGAAATGGAAAATACAAACCTCATCCCCGCGTCCTATGTCAAGGTGAACGGCGATATCTATGCAAAAATTCAGTATAACTATGCGCCTGATGAAAATATGGAGCCGCTGAATGATGCCGAATCCACCATTGCTGTGGAAGAACTGATGACCCCTATCGTGGAAATGCTCGTTGTGCGAACAGAAAATCTGGAAACAGATGAAGTAAAAGAGGAAATGGACTTTTTCAAGAGTGTGGAAAAAATCGGCGTAAAGGGTGATTTCCAATTCTTCTTCCTGACCGATTATGCCGACGGCATCGACCACTTCTCCACAGAAGCACAGGCAACCTTCCGCGAATTGGAAAGCTATCTGCCGGAATTGCGCGAAAGTATTGAAATTTCCCTGCCGGATGAGGAAGCGGTGCTGGATGAAGCAGAGGAAAACAGCAAATATCTCAACTTCATTTCCAATACCCTTGATGGCGACCCTGTCACCTCCGCTGTTTTCTATGATTACGATATGACGGTGGTAAACTTCTGGGCAAGCTACTGCGAGGAGGACAACATCAATGAACTGGATACCCTGCAAAGCTTCTACAAGGATTTGCAGAAAAAGCATCCAAACGTAAACTTCGTGCAGGTTGTCATTGACACTCCCGGGCAGAAGGCAGAAAAAATCGCAACCGATGCGTATAAAAAAGCCGGCGTTACCTTCAAAGGCATCATGCCGGACCAAAACCTTGCCACTTGGATTACGGATAATCTGGAGGGTCTGCCGACCACCGTCTTTGTAGACAGCAAGGGCAAACCCGCCGATTTAAAAATCAAGGGGATACAGGATGCTTCCTATTACATGGAAACAACGGAAACCATGCTGAAAAAAATGAAAACCAGCAAATAAACAATAAAAATCACATATTCTTCTGAGCTGCCCCCCACCTGCTAAATCGTATCGCATACTGTCTGACAGGTGAGGGGCAGTTCCTGTTTCGTTGCCTCAATTCCTTTTAATTTTCTTTTTTTGCCAATTTCAGCGAGAAAACAAAGGCTGCACCCTTTCCCTTCTCACTTTTTACCGTAATCGTTTCGCCATGTGCCTGCAAAAATTCTCTCACAATCGCCAGACCGATTCCGCTGCCCGTCTTGTCCATATTTCGGGTCGTATCCGTTTTAAAGAAACGGTCAAAGACATATTTCTGGTCTTCCTCACTGATGCCCGGTCCCTGATCCTTTACAGAAACCAGAACCTTTTTCTTATCCAGTGTCGTTTCCACCTCGATAATACCATTTTGCGGTGAAAATTTTGCTGCATTGCCCAACAGGTTCTGTAGCACACGGGAAATTTTGTCTCTGTCCCCATGCACCATGGTCTGTTCCGCTTCATAAATGCCATGAATCTGTACGTTCTTTTCTTCTAACTGCGGTTCCAGCATTTCAATATTCCAACGAATCAGCTCATTCAATTCAAAATCCGATTCATCCAGCAAAATCGCACTGCTCTGTGCGCGGCTCAGCTCCACAATACTCTGTGTCATACGAGAAAGCCGTTCCGTTTCCTCCAGAACGATTTTCAGATAATGCTCCCGTTTTTCAGGCGGAATCGTTCCATCAAGCATTGCCGTCAGAAAGCCCTGCATACTGGTCAATGGCGAACGCAGGTCATGCGAAATATTTGCAATAAAATCCTTTTGCACCTTCTCATGCGTTTGCAGGCTTTCCGCCATGTGGTTAAAGCTTTGCGCCAGCTCACCCAGTTCATCCGAGCTTGTCACATCCACGCGCTCCTCAAAATTCCCATTTGCAATAACCTTTGCCGCACGGTTCATCCGCATCAGCGGCAACGCAACATATTTCGCCGTCACATAGCTGACAATCAGCCCCAGAAACGAAACGAAAAACAGGCTGATTACGCTAATCTGGTACATTTCCTTCAAGGATTCCTCAATCTCCGGCAGGGAACGGCACATCAGAATTCCTGCCAGATGTCCCTCCGAAAACGGATATCCGACCACCAGCATGGGCGTATCGGAAACCTGTCCGCTTTTTGTCTGTACCGAAACGATTTCTCCATTCTGCACACGCTCAATCAATGTCTGGCTGATTCTGTTATCCCCCAGAAATTCATCATTAAACCCCGGAGAGGCAAGCGCAACCTCACCGTTCTCATTGATAACCAAAACCCCTGAGCCCATGTAGCTTTCCAGAATCTGCAGTTCATAGCTTAGCTCGCTCAGATTGCCTGTCCGGTATCCCTTCTTGTAGGCCTGTGCGATTTTTTCTCCCTGCTGAATCAATTCCTCCCGTTTCTCTGCCATATAATGTTTGGTATAAAGTATTGTCAACGCGCCGCAAACCACCGCAACAAATATCGCAATGGTTGCCATATACAGCATCATCTGCTTGCGCACAATGGAATCGTTTTTCATCTTCATTCCTCCAAAAAAGAAAAAAAGCATTACAAATCATTAAAATAATGATATACTGTTCTTATGTACCTGTTTTGCTCAAAAAACAAGAAATTTTAGAAAGGAGAACGGCATTTTTTGCCTGATTATTACCCTATGGAAAATAATACACAAAACAGCCCTCAACCTACACCGCCCAGAAGAAAACAAATGGCACCCAGAGATATGCTTCTCATCGCTCTGGCTGTTCTCGTACTTGTTCGTGTGGATTGGCGGCACATGAATAGCTTTCATTATCTCATCCTTTTCCTGCTGGTTCTTTGCTTTATGCTGCGCTGGTCAAACATGCGTAAGGATGCAAGACGACAGGAGCTGCTGAAGAAAAAAGCAGAATATGAGGCAACGCAGCAGTCCGCAGAGGATACGCCTGCGGAAGCGGTTTCCGCAGAGGATATGACCGTTGACGGCGCACCTGTTCCTGCCGAAGCGCCTGCCGAAACAACTGAAAAAGAATCCGACATATAAAAAGGGGTATTCCCCCTTTTTATTTTTGTCCGAATTTATAGCCGACACTCCAGACTGTCCGAATGCCCCATTCATCCTCGCTGTTCAGCTTTTCACGGATGCGCTTTACATGGACATCCACCGTTCTGGTGTCCCCCACATATTCATAGCCCCAGATGCGGTCAAGCAGCTGCTCTCTGGTGAATACCCGATTGGGATGCTGCGCCAGAAAGCTGAGCAGTTCAAATTCCTTCGGGGGAAAATCCAGACTTTTCCCATGATACAGCACAGAATAGTTCGACAAATTGATTTCCAATTCCCCGAATTTCAAAATATTTTTGTCCTCCTCCTGCTTTGGCTCGTATCTGCGCAGCACCGCCTTCACTCGTGCCACAAGCTCCTTTGGCTCAAAGGGCTTTACGATATAATCATCCGCACCCAATTCCAAGCCAAGCACCTTATCAAAGGTTTCGCCCTTCGCCGTCAGCATGATAATCGGTACACGGCTTGTCTTACGCACCTCTGTGCAGACCTGATAGCCGTCCATTCCGGGGAGCATCAGATCCAGCAGGATTAAATCAGGCTGAAAGTCTTCCACTGCCGCGGCAGCTTCCTTTCCATCATAAATCTCCTGCGTTTCATAGCCCTCCTTCATCATATAAAGAGAAATCAGCTCCGCAATATGCTTATCGTCATCCACAACCAAAATCTTCTGTTTTTCCATCTTCTTCACCTCTGTTCAGAAATCCGCCTTTTATTTTAATTCCACCACCGTAACACCGGCTTCGCCTTCGCCGAAGGTACCGGGTCTGTAGCTTTTTACATGAGAATTCATTTTCAGATAATTCTGCACCCCTGCGCGCAGTGCGCCTGTGCCCTTCCCATGGATAATCACAACCTGCTTCAGTCCGGATAAATACGCATCATCAATATATTTATCAATATTGGCAATCGCCTCATCCACAAGCTGTCCACGGCAGTCAATCTCTGCCGAAATAAACTGGCTCTTAGAGAATTTTGCCTTTGTCGGCTGCTGTCTTTTCTGTTTTTCCTTCGGTCTGGGGGTATCGTCAAGCATCAGCTCCGCCATCGGCACCTTCATTTTCATAATCCCCATCTGCACCATAACCTCTTTATTCTTATCGGGCGCAGTCAGCACCTCGCCGTTCTGGTCAAAGGAAATCACATACACCCTGTCGCCTGGCTTCAGATTTTCGGGTGCCTTATGGTTCGGCTTTACCTTTTTCGATTTCAGGAAATCCTGCTGCATGGAGGAAAGCTTTTCATTCAGCTTTTGTCTCTGCTCCAGTGCCTTCGTGCGATTGTTTGCCTCCTTCGCCTGCTTATTCATCTCCTTGATGATACGGTCGGCTTCCTCCTTCGCCTGCACATAAAGCTGCTTTGCGTCCTCTCTCGCCTTGGCAAGAATTTTTTCCTTCTGCTCTCTCGTCTTTTCCTTCTGCCGCTCAACCTCTTTTTTCAGCTCCTCCGCCTCTCTGCGGTATTCCTCTGCGCGCTCCTGTTCAAACTTGACGGATTTCTTGCTGATTTCCAAATCGGTAATCACATCCTCAAATCTTGCCTCATCCCGACTGATAAATTCCTTCGCCGCAGAAAGAATGTATTCCTGCAAGCCCAGTCTCTTGGAAATCGCAAACGCATTACTTTTTCCGGGAATCCCAATCAGCAGGCGATAGGTCGGACGGAGCGTTTCCACATCAAATTCGCAGCAGGCATTTTCCACACCCTCTGTCGTCAGCGCAAATACCTTCAATTCGCTGTAATGCGTGGTCACTGCGGTACGGATTTTTCTTTCCAGCAAGGCTTGGATAATGGCAACCGCCAAGGCTGCGCCCTCCGTCGGGTCTGTCCCTGCGCCAAGCTCATCGAACAGCACCAGAGAGTCATCCGTCACCTCATCCATAATTTTCACGATATTCGTCATGTGTGCCGAAAAGGTACTCAGGCTCTGCTCAATGCTCTGTTCATCCCCGATGCTCGCGAACACATTATCAAACACCGCCAGCTGCGAATTATCAAATGCAGGAATATGCAGTCCTGCCTGCCCCATCAGCGTAAACAGCCCCAAGGTTTTCAGGGCAACCGTTTTGCCGCCGGTGTTCGGACCTGTAATCATCAGCGTAGTAAAATCCTTTCCCAAATAAATATCCGTCGGCACAACCTTTTTCGGGTCAAGCAGAGGATGTCTGCCCTTGTGGATATTGATATAGCCTTTTGTATTAAACAGGGGCTGTGTCCCGTCCATGGCAAGGGAAAGATTTGCCTTTGCAAAAATAAAATCAAGCTGCGTCAGCAGTTCCAGATTCCCCTCAATCGCAAACGCATTTGCCGTCACCATATCCGAAAGGGCAATCAGAATCTTTTCGATTTCTTCCTTTTCCTTCGCCTGCAGCTCCTTGATTTTATTATTCAGCTGAATCACACTCAAGGGCTCCATAAACAGCGTAGAGCCTGTGTTGGATTGATCGTGAATCATGCCGGGGAAGGAGCTTCTGTATTCCGCCTTAACGGGGACACAGTATCTGTCATTACGAATGGTAATCACAAAATCCTGCAGCATATTGCGGTATGCCGAGGAATTGATAACCCCATTCAGATGATCCTTCACTCTTTCATTGGAGGCCTTAATCTCCCGACGGACACTCCGCAGTCCTGCGCTGGCATCATCCGCAACCTCCGTTTCCGAAAGAATACAGCGGCTGATTTCATTTTCCAGCTTATCCAGAGGGGTAATCAAATCAAAATATTCATCCAGACGGGCATAGACCTCATCCTTGTTTTCTTTTCTGGCATAATTTTTTACCTTGCGGCAGACATACGCAAATTCCCCCACCGACATCAGCTCCGCGATGGAAAGAATCCCTGCCATAGAGGCCCGCTTTAGCTGCGGACGGATTTCCCGAAAGCCGCCGAAGGAAGGTGTCCCCTTTTTCAGTACCATGGTGGTCGCCTCCGTTGTTTCCTCCTGCCAAATGATAATATCACTCATGGCGGCAGAAGGGCGCAGTGCCGCGGCACGTTCCTTTGCCATCGGGGAAACCGCATAACCCACCAGCTTTTCTATAATTTTGTCATATTCTAACGTATGCAATGCTTTTTCGTTCATCTTTTTAACTCCATTTATATTAAATTCCTATCATAGCTCTATTCTATGACCAACTTATCATATAAGTATACCACAATCTATGCCCTGCTACAACGTTTCAAATTCGTCGCTTCATTTGCATTCCGCCTAAAAACCACTTATAATAAACAGATATATCAATCGAAATCAATTCCCATAAAATAGAAAGGTGACACAATGAAGGTTCTTATTATCGGCGGTGGTGCCTCCGGCATGATGGCGGCGCTTTCCGCAAGAAAAGAGGGTGCAGAGGTTTGTATTCTGGAACGACAGGCGCGCGTTGGGCGCAAGCTTCTCGCAACAGGCAACGGGCGCTGTAATCTCTCCAACACAAAGCTGACAATGAAAAATTACCACGGGCAAAACGCGGTATTCGCACAGACTGCCCTGCAGGCCTTTGATACCCAAAAAACGCTTGCATTTTTCCAATCTCTCGGGCTGATTACCACCGTAGAGCCAAGCGGCAAGGTTTATCCCCTTTCCGATCAAGCAGGCAGTGTGGTAGATGTGCTGCGGCTTGCTCTGGAGGAAATGGGCGTAGGGATACGCACCTCCTTCGAGGTCACGGCACTGAAGCGCGGCAAAAAGGGCGGCTTTCAGGTGCTTTCCAAGGAGGAAACCCTCCACGCCGATGCCGTTATCATCTGCTGTGGCGGCATGGCAGGCGGCAAGCTTGGCGGCACACAAAGCGGCTATGACCTTCTGAAAAGTCAAGGGCATACCATTACCAAGCTGTTCCCTGCGCTGGTGCAGGTAAAAACCGATACCACCTTCGTGAAGGCACTCAAGGGCGTGCGTGCAGATGGCTCTGTCCTCGTGGAGCGAAACGGCAAAATCCTTGCGGAAAATGCAGGCGAAATCCAGTTTACGGACTTCGGCATCAGCGGCCCGACTGTTTTTGAAATCTCCCGTGTCATTTCTACAGGAAAAGCACCGCTGACGGTGCATTTGAATCTCCTGCGTCATCTCAGCCATGATGAGGTGGTTTCCCTCCTGCAAAGCCGCAAAAAAGCAATGCCCCATCAGGCTATGGAAAATTTCCTGACAGGCATTCTGCATAACCGCTTGGGGCGCACCCTTCTGCGCTACGTAGGCTTTGGCTTCACCGAACCCATTTCCTCCCTCAGATTCTCTGATATCAAGAGAATCGCGCATGCCATACAGGATTTTTCCCTTTCCGTTGTCGGCACGATGGGCTTTGATGCCGCGCAGGTAACGGCAGGCGGTATCCGCACAGAGGAATTCAACCCTCATACCATGGAAAGCCTCCTGATGCCCGGTCTTTTTGCCGCAGGCGAGGTGCTCGATATAGATGGGGACTGCGGTGGCTATAACCTGCAATGGGCATGGGCAAGCGGGTATCTGGCAGGTAAGGCTGCTGCCCGAAAAATCCCTGCTTCCCCAAAGAAAAATAAAAAATAAGCAAAAAAGCAGCCCTTACGAGGTTTTTCTCTCGCAAGGGCTTTTTCCTGCTCAATTTCAGTTTTTATTGCTGCTCCTTAATGATACCGTTCTGATATGCGTAAAGCAGTTTTTCCAGCTCTGCAATACTTTCCTGTAGCTTTTTCCCGATATCCGTATCCTTCACACGGATTCTGTCCTGTGTATACTGGAGCGCAACCGTAGAGGAAAGGATATCCTTTTCCTCCGCAATGGCTCTGTCCGTGGAAACAAAAGGCTCATGAGATACCAGAACCATGCCATGGGAATTGTAAATCAGCGTATAGCCTGCAATCCCCGTTTCCTTCTGATATGCCTTGGAAAACCCACCGTCGATTACGAACAATCTGCCATTTGCCTTGATGGGGCTCTCTCCCTTTACCACCTTAACGGGAACGTGTCCATTCACGATATGAGAGCTTTTCGGGTCTAAGCCGAAGGCCTCCAGAACATGCTCACAGACAGATTCCTCATTTCTAAGGGTATAATAAGGATTCTTTTCTTCCTTATGCGTTGTCTTATCATCAATAAAATATCGCTCGAAGGTTGTCATTTTCTTCTTGCCGAACAGGGGAGAATCCTCGCCGCACCACATATACCAGATGTAGTCCATACATTCTCTTTTTGCCTCGGTATGTGCCTTATTGAAATAACCCTCGCGCATAGTTCTCTCTACTGCGTCCAGATATTCCATGCCGATGTATTTTTTCCCACGGAAGGTCACTTCCTTGAGTGTCCCGTCTGCATTCATGGGAATGCCGCCATGGAACAGCAGGTTAGAGTTGAAAATGGTATACATGCTCCCCTTATGATACAGCACGCGCACATGCTGCTGCAGCTTTTCGCTGTTCACAAAGGAGGATTTCACCTTATCCATAACCTCCTGTTCTTCTTCCGTCAGCTTATAGGGGTCTTTCGGGTCAATCGTCGGGAAATTCATATCATTCATGGGATATTCCACGCCATCTACAAGCACGGTTCCTTTTTCAAAATCAATCTTATCCAGCAGCAATCTGTTTTCCATGCGGAATTCGGGGCGGCGTTTGATAATCTGTCCCTCCATCTTCCACTGCATGATGGAAATTGCCTTGTGCATTTTGGCAATCATGTTGAAGTCCTTATCACTCAGCACCTCATCCCCCTTGGGCTTGAACTGCTCACAGGGGTCGCCGGCGTATTTATCCATCGCAAAGGTTGCCAAGGGCAAAAGGTTAATGCCATAATCCTCCTCTATCGTATCCAAATTTGCATATCTGGTCTGGATACGCAGAACATTACAAATCAAGGCCTGACAGCCTGCCGCCGCGCCCATCCATGCGATATCGTGGTTGCCCCACTGGATATCCACAGAATGATAATGAGAAAGAATATCCATAATTCTTGCCGCATGAGGGCCCCTGTCATAAATATCCCCGATAACATGCAGCTGGTCAATCGCAAGCCGCTGAATCAGATTGCACATCGCAACGATAAAGCGGTCTGCCTGCCCAAGGTCAATAATGGTATGTATAATTTCCGTATAATACATATCCTTATCCACGCTGGCGCTGTTTTCGTGCAGCAGCTCCTCGATGATATAGGCAAATTCCTTCGGCAGTGCCTTTCTCACCTTAGAACGGGTATATTTCGAGGATACCACCTTGCAGATTTTCACCAGTCTGTGCAGGGTAATTTTATACCATTCTGCCATTTCCTCCTCTGCTTCAGCCATCTTTTCCAGCTTCTGTTCCGGGTAATAAATCAGTGTTGCCAGTGATTTTTTCTCACTGCTGCGCAGGCTCTCCCCAAAGATTGCACTAATCTGGTTCTTGATAACACCGGATGCGTTTCTAAGTACATGGCTGAAGGAATCCGCCTCACCATGGATATCGGAAACAAAATGCTCCGTCCCCTTCGGCAGGTTCAGAATCGCCTTCAGGTTGATAATCTCCGTTGCTGCGCTGTTGATATTTTTATACTGATTGGACAGCAGTTTCAAATATTTCATTTCTTCTGCGGGAAAACTCCCACTTCCACTATACATAACTTGCACCTCTATTCTTCGTTTCTCTGTGCTGCTCTTTGAGTATATCAAAAAAGCCACTATTTTCCTAGTTCTTTTTCACCGAAAGCAAGCAAAAAACGCCCGTATGTGCCGTCACACACAGGCGTTTAGGTGTGTCCCAATAAGAAAACATGAAGAAATGAAATAGCTTTCAGCATTTCAGAATACAAGGCTTCTTATCCGGGCGCACCTTTTACTCTTTATTTTCTTCGTTTTCCGTGGGCTCTCCCTCTACCGTCCCTGTAACGGATTCCGCAGGCGCATCCTCCGCCGCAGGCTCTGCCGGTATGCCGTATGTCACTGCCTCTCTGTTTAAAAACAGCAGTGCCTCCCCGACCGTTACAAACGCAGCAGAGAAATAACACAGAAACTGATACACCGCATTCCCAATTCTTTCATTCGGGAAAAAGCTGTAGCTCAGCTGGAATGCAGAATTCCAAAGCATCGCAATCACAGCCAACAGCAGCAGATAGCCAAAGGTTCTCCACCATTTGCCCTTCACCAGCGCTTTGCTGTAGCGCATAGGCTCCATGCCCTTTTTGTCACTCAGCCCAATGGCATACACATAAAACACCCAAGCCACGCTCAGGTAAATTCCGGGCACAATAATCAAACTGGTCAGGAAAATCAGCACACCGTAAATAACCCCCGAAAACACAATCGTCGGCATCAGGGAAAAGGCTTCGCCCAACGCAGTGCCGAAGGAAATTTCCTGCTTTGTCACAAACTGCTTTACCACCTTTGCAATGGCAATCGTCCCGACAGGCTGCAAAAACAGACCGACCAAAAGCGTCAGACCGGAGTGGAACAGCACCTGATAGGCCGCCTGAAAAAAGTCTGCTTCATTGGATAGGCTTACGCCCGCCTGTGCAATCTGCTGAAACACCGTATATGCGTTCAACATACGCCCGTTGATGATGCTTTCCAGAATACTGATAGGCAGGAATACAATCAAAAGCACCTTCAATATGGGTTTAATATTTGCCGCAAATACATGGAACGCCGCAGAAAGCTGCTCAATCCAGTTCCATTCGCGGTAGAAAAAATCATGGTTCATTTATCGTTTCATCCTTTCCGATTCCATTCTCTTACCCGAAAAGTATACCACATTCTCCGACAAAAGCCAACGCAGACACTCTTGCCAATTCTTAAGAATTCCTTTAGAATAAGAAAAAATACGAAAAAAGGCTGTGAATTTTTATGGAATTGAAAAAGAAAACCGTTCTGGTAACAGGCTCCTCCCGCGGCATCGGCAGGGCAATTGCGCTTGCCTTCGGGCGCGCCGGTTATAATGTCGCGCTGAATGCCTCCAAAAGTGCGGCGCAGCTGGAGGAAACGAAGTCCCTTCTGGAAAGTGAAGCTATTCCCGTCCTTGCCGTTCTGGCGGATGTTTCTGATTATGAAGGCTGCAAGCTGCTTTTCGCAAAAATCGAAGAAACCTTCGGTATGGTGGATGTTCTGGTCAATAACGCAGGCATTTCCCATATCGGGCTGTTTACGGATATGACCCCTGCCGAATGGAACCATGTGCTGGATGTCAACCTTGGTTCGGTGCTGAACTGCACCCATCTTGCCGTCCCTGCCATGGTATCCGAAAAGGATGGTGTCATTCTCAATATTTCCTCCATGTGGGGCGAGGTCGGCGCATCCTGCGAAGCTGTGTATTCCGCCTCTAAGGGCGGCATCAATGCCTTCACCAAAGCGATGGCGAAGGAGCTTGGACCCTCCCATATTCGGGTCAATGCCATCTCCTGCGGTGTCATTGATACGGAAATGAATGCCTGCTTCAGCGAGGACGAACGGCAGGCACTGGCAGATGAAATCCCTCTTATGCGCTTCGGACAGCCGGAGGAAGTGGCGGAATTGGCAGTCTTTCTCGCCGACCAAAGGGCATCCTTCCTGACGGGCAAAATCATCACGCTTGACGGCGGCATGCTCTAAAAATCAAAAAACAAGCATAGAAAAAGCAGCTGTAATCCACCTTTCCTACAGCTGCTTTTTTGTTTTCCTATTTTTATTTTTTCCGAGCCGCCTCATAAATTGCCGCTCTGATTGCCGTAATCTGCTGAATCTGGTCATTCAGCTTCTCATGTATTTCATGCAGCTTCATCAGCTCTGCCTTTTTTGCAACCAAAAGTGCTTCCGCATTGGGAACCGATTTGTTGTCCTCAAGCTTTTCTATCTCTGCAATCAGCTCTGCGCCCTCCCGCTTCGTTTTGGAAAGGTCATCCTCCATGTGGTGAGATAAATGTCTTGCCATTTTCATAGGGTCTTCCGCGAATTCAATCATGCCGCAAACATTCGTGGACATAATGTTTTCGTATCTGTTTAAAATACTTGCCATACTTCGTTCCTCCCTTGCGTATACACTTTTTTATCTTTGCCCTAGCTTCAAGCTGGGGTTCGCGTTCAAATCCAAACCATCCCTTACTCCTGCAATATATTCATAGTATGCCGCACAGCCAATCATCGCCGCATTATCGGTACAGAGAATCGGCGCAGGCACGCTCAGATAAAAGCCATTCCTTTCGCATGCCTCCTGCATCCTTGTCCGCAGGGCACTGTTGGAGGCAACCCCTCCTGCCAGCGCAATCTTCTTTACGCCATGCGCCTTTGCCGCTTTGATGGTCTTGCTCACCAGAACCTCTACCACAGACTGCTGAAAGCTTGCCGCAATATCCTCCGGAACAATTTCTGCCCCCATCATTTTCTGCTTATTCACATAATTGAGTACCGCCGATTTCAAGCCACTGAAGCTGAAATCATAGCTGTCCTCCTCCAGAAAAACACGAGGGAATTTCACTGCATCGGGGTTGCCCTTCTTCGCCGCCGCATCAATCTTCGGGCCGCCGGGATATCCCATGCCAATCGCGCGCGCAACCTTATCATAGGCCTCGCCTGCCGCATCGTCTCTCGTATGTCCCATAATTTCATACTTCCCGTAATCGGAAACATAAACCAGATGGGAATGTCCGCCCGAAACCACCAGTGCCATATAGGGCGGTGCAAAATCCTTATTCTGAATATAGTTCGCACAAATATGTCCTTCGATATGGTGTACGCCAATCAAAGGCTTTCCTGCCGCATACGCAATCGCCTTTGCCTCCGCAAGCCCAACCAACAGCGCCCCCACCAGTCCGGGACCGTAGGTCACGCCGATGGCATCCATTTCTTCCAGTGTCATGCCTGCGTCCGCCAGTGCCTTTTTAATGACACCGTCAATATTTTCAACATGCTTTCTGGATGCAATCTCCGGCACAACGCCGCCGTATAGCGTATGCAGGTCAATCTGAGAGGAAATCACATTGGAAAGCACCTCTCTGCCGTTTTTCACCACTGCCGCCGCTGTTTCATCACAGGAACTTTCAATGGCTAATATATAAATATCCTTTTTTTCTTCCATGATTTTTTCTCCACCGTTTCTTACTTTCGGAATTTATTTTGGAAATTCAATGGTAATGCACTTGCGCTCCTCGCCCAGCTCCGTCATAGGAAAAATCTCCTGCGCCACCGGCAAATATGCCTCAGGCTCGTTCAGGGAAGGGCTGAAATGCGTCAGCCACAGCCGTTCCGCGTTTGCATTTTTTGCCATGCGCGCCGCCTCGGAAAAAAGCATGTGCTTGTTTTCTCTTGCCTTCTGCTTTTTCTCCTCCTCGCCGTACATCCCTTCGCAGATGAAAAGCTGTACGCCCTCCACGAATTTCGTAATACGGTCAACCGGTCTGCTGTCTGTGCAGTATGCTACGGAAATGCCCTTGCGGTTTTCCCCCATTACCATATCCGCCGTATAAGTCTTGCCCTCATGCTCCACACTGCCTTCCTTTTGTAGCTTATTCCAAAGAGGCTTCGGCAGCTTCAGCCGCTCCGCCTTTTTCACATCGAATTTTCCCTTTCGTTTCAAATCAATGCGGTAAGCAAAGCATTTTACCATGTGGTCGGCAGGGCAATGATGAATTTCAAATGCCCCCACAGAAATCGGGTTCGGTGCATCCTGTGTCAATTCAATATATTCGATCGAAAACGGCAGCTCCGGCGCAATCAGCGTCAGCCCCTCGACAATCCGCTGTAAGCCGACAGGGCCAATCAGCATGAGGGGTTCTGTCCGCCCTGCGTTGCCAATCGTCAGAAGCAGCCCCGGCAGCCCCGAAATATGGTCGGCATGGAAATGCGTAAAGCAGATCACATCTATCGCCTTAAAGCCCCAGCCGAGCATCTTCATGGTCACCTGCGTTCCCTCGCCGCAATCAATCAAGGCAAGCCTGCCGTTGAGCCTTGCCAACATGGCTGTCAGAAAGCGGCTGGGCATGGGCATCATGCCGCCTGTTCCCAGTAAACAAATATCTAACATTCGGTTTCTCCTTTGTATTTCTTCTATAGGTCTCCCTATGTTTCCTCTTTTATCATACCGCAAAAATGGGCAAAATACAATCTTTTCCGAAGGGAGGGCATTAAAAATGCCTGCCGCATTATGCGACAGGCACTGAAATTATAGGTTGCTCTTTCTACGGTTACAATCGGCGCAAAGCATTTGACAGTTTTCAGAAATTGTCTTTCCACCCTTGCTCCACGGGGTTATATGGTCGGCTTGCATTTCCTCAATTTCAAAACGCTTACCGCATTTCGGACAGATACCTTTCTGACGCTCATAAGCAGTTCGTGCCATTTTGGGACTGAATGCACGAATGCTTAAATGCTTTTCGTTTCCGTCAAGCAGATATTCATAAATACCCTTCTGATTAGAAACATCCTCATCATCCAGCAGTGCAACAATACGTTTCTCATATGCCTTCGGGTCATGCGCATTTGCGCCATATTTATTGTAATAGATACCCCATTCCAGTCCAGACATCAACTTTTTGCGGAAGGTCGGGAATGTAGCTTTTACCCAACTTATGACACTCTGGAAGTATAGCCATAATTCATTGCAGTTTGTATCATGCTGGTGCTTGGACATATAATCCTCGATTTCGATACCATCACGGGCAGCAATCCATTTGATAGCAGTTTCAAGGTAGTTCTGACGTATTGCACTGCCGCTCAAATAATCACCTGCAATCTGATAGGCAGGACATTGTGATTTGCTGAAATATTTTTTTGCTTCGGTCAACCATTCACCCGTATAGATGGCATTTCGCAATTCCTGCGCTGTCAGCTGTTCGCCTGCAATATTGATAATCTTGAACCAGTCCAGCTTTTCCTTATCCGTACCCTCACAAATATAAATCATCAGCGGATAGTCAAGAATCTCTTTACGTTCTGTATCGGTCAAATTATGAAAAGCCCTATGGTCAATAGAAAAATCGCCGTTGACATACTGGCAAATACTGATTGTTCTTTGCTGTCCATCGAGCAGCTCATAGTTGCCATTATCACTTTTTACCCAATACATCACATTCAGCGGAAAGTTTTTGCGGATTGTACGCACAACCTCATCACGCTGTTTGTCCTTGTAAATAAATTCCCGCTGAAAGGCAGGTCGAATGTTCAGCTTGCCGCCATAACCAACAACACCGTTTTCGGCACTGTCCACATATCCTGCTACAACATCACGAACAGGGATTTCGTGCAGTTTAATTTTCATTCGTGTTCACCTGCTTTCGTTGTACTAATACTCTGGCATATAATTGCTTGCCATTTAGTATAGCTTTTGCAAAATCATATTCATTTGCACTGCCACTATTCAATACTCCAACAATCGAAAACTGTTCGGGGTTGTGCTTTGTCATAAATGTTATAGGTACACCAATTATCCCATAATAATCGCACGGAATATCCGCTGTTTTACTAACTTCTATGGCATCATAATTATCATATTTAGGGTAAACTTCAGGTGAATACCGTCTAAACAAAGTCATATCTTCATGGCGGCGTTCAGTATCAAGATTTGTATACCAACAAATATTTCCCATTCTGCGCCATTTTTGACCGTTCTCATCAATTTTGAAATCTGTTTTCTTTTCCTCGTAACTGTCAGGGACTTTGAACCAATAATGCCCACTATTACAACCAAGCCAAACTTTATCAGTCATAAACAAAGGTAGAATTTCTTTGTATTTTACAGCATTAAGATTTCCTATGATGAGAAAATTCTTTTCATGTGAAATCAGCAGTGCCATATAATCTCGGAAAAGCGAAAAGGGCGGATTTGTAACAACAATATCTGCTTCTTTCAGTAACTCTACACATTCAGGACTGCGAAAATCACCATCGCCATCAAGCAATGTCATTGTATTCTGCTTGTTGCGCATAAGAAATTCAACGTCTGCAAGGTCGATGCGCCCATCCCCATTTTCATCTGTGACTTCTGTAATTTCCACTTTATAGGGCTTTCGCTCGTTACCTGCCGATACAGGCGAATTGTTCTCGGACGAAATAAAAGAAAGCTGTCCGCTGTTATCCACATAATATTGAAATTCCTTACCCGTTACGGGTGAAGTAGCATAGCAAGTCGTTATCAGCTTTCTCAAGCCCAACGCATTGAAATTCATTGCAAAATATTTGAAGAAATTACTTTCGTATGGGTCATCACAGTTACAAAGAACAGTTTTCCCCTTGAAATGCTGTCTGTAATGCTTTAGTTCGCTTTCTATAAGGGATAGTTGTGTATAAAATTCGTCCTGCTTGTTTCTTGCAGAATCGTTCAAGTTGCTATTTCCTGCCATATCCTTCTCCGCCGCTCCATCTTTCTTCTTTTATTCTCAAATCATAAATTAACTTTCTATGCTGTTTATCAGTATAACACAAGAACAGATTCCGCACAATACACCCTCTGCCCGAAAAAAAATCCGTTTTTTCTGCTTATTTTCCTTGCAAATCGTTTGCTTTTCTGCTAAAATATCTTTGTTATGTCACATAGGCGAGGTTGAAGGAGGTGCAGACAATGGCTAAATGTGCGATTTGTGAAAAAGGCCAGATTACAGGTCATAGAATCAGTATTGAACGTTCCCAGGTAAGTAGACGTGCGAATAGAAAATGGAAACCCAACGTAAAGAAGGTTAAAATCGTTGAAGACAACGGCAATGTAAAATCTATTTACGTTTGCACAAGATGTATGCGTTCCAACAAGATTACACGCGCAATCTAATTCCAAGCGAATGATAAAAGCCATTCTTTTTGATTTTAAAAAGAACGGCTTTTTTTCGTATATAGAAATATAGAAGAATCAGCATCTTCTGTTCTGACTGATGAGCCATACCCCCAGCCCGACAAATCCCATCCCAATCAGAAAAACGCATTTCGGGATCAGACATGCAAGAAGCATCCCCAGTCCAATGGCAATCAGCACAACACCGCCCAGCCATTTGATGGGCGTGCCGTTACATCTTCTTCGCATTCCAATCCCCCCTCTTATCATTGATATGCACGCCGCCTTACAAATGTGCAAAAAGCCCCCAACCGTTTTTGGTCGGGGGCTTCTGCTTTTGTTTTAATCTCTGGAACGAATCACATAAAGATAGCCGCTCTTGATATCAATCGTTGCGGTTTCCTCCGCCAATACATTGCTGACCGCAATATAATCGCCGTCCAGTGTCAGTGTCGCATCCGTCAAGGGATAAGAAAAGCCCTTCAGCGTAATGCCTGTTACCTCCATGGAAAGGGGCAGTGTGGAAACCAAATCCCCAACCTTGCCATGCAGTGTCAGCTGTCTGTCAATCACCTCTACGCAGTTTTTATCATCCACCAAACGCGCACGCACGCCCTTTTTCAGAAGAGAAAGCAGATAATGCGCATTGGCAAGCGTATGGTCAAATCTGTCCCCAATACCGCCGAACAGAACAAGGTCTGTCGCGCCCAGCTCCAGTGCCAGAATAATCCCAAGCTCCATGTCGGTTTCGTTTTTTCTGGTCGGGAACTGCCGAATGGGGATATTTTTCGCCTTATAATATTCCAGAACCTCCGAGGCTGTGGAATCAAAATCCCCTACGATATAATCGGGGTCAATGCCCAGTGCCTTTGCATGACGCATCCCTGCATCGCAGCAGATGACCGCATCTGCGCCATCCATATAGCTCTCACAAAAGCTGTAATCTCTGATTTCCGCTCCCGCAAAAAGAATTACCTTCATTGTTATTCATACTCCTTAAAAATATCCAGAAAGCCCTTTGCCGCGCCTGCAATATCCTCCTTGCCGAATACCGCAGAGCCTGCAACAATCACGTTTGCGCCTGCATCCAGAACCTCGCGCACATTATCGAGTGTCACGCCGCCGTCTACCTCAATATCGAACTCCAGACCCAGCTCCTTTTTCCATTCTGCCAGCTGTCTGATTTTGGAAACATGCTGTGCCATGAATTTCTGTCCGCCAAAGCCGGGCTCAACCGTCATAACCAAAACCATATCCACATCCTTCAGGAAGGGATATACCACCTCAACAGGCGTTCTGGGGTTAATGGTAATGCCTGCCTTTGCACCCGTTGCCTTAATCTGCTGAATCACCTCTGCGGGGTATTTCGTTGCCTCCACATGGAAGTTGATGATATCCGCACCGGCTTTTCTGAATTCCTCTACATATTTTTCAGGCTCCACAATCATCAGATGTGCATCAAAAACCATATTGCTGTGCTTTCTGATGCTCTTGATAACAGGAATCCCAAAGGAAATATTGGGAACAAAAATCCCATCCATCACATCCAGATGGATATACTGCGTGCCTGCGTCCTCGACCAGCTTTAATTGCTCCGCTACCTTGCCAAAATCAATGGAAAGCATGGAGGGGGAAAGTTTTGTTTTCATGGGTTAGAATCTCCTCTCTTCTTCTTCCTTACGTTCATGATAAATCGTAACATATCTCTCATATCTCATCGGATGGATTGCCTTGCCAATCTGCTCCTTTACGGCACAATCCGGTTCATTGATATGCACACAGCCGTTGTAATAGCATGCATGCACAAAGGGCAGAAATTCCCGAAAATGATACTGCAGCTTTTCCGAGGGAATATGCGTCAGATACAGAGAGGTAAACCCCGGAGAATCCACGATATAGCTTTTCTCTGTGATCTGAATCAGCTCTGCATGTCGCGTGGTGTGCTTCCCGCGCTGTATCTTTTCGCTGATTTCGCCCGTATTTAATTCCAGTCCGGGGAAGGCTTTATTGATTAAGCTGCTTTTGCCAACTCCCGAAGGCCCTGCGAATACAGAAATCTTGTTTTCCAGAGCAGTACGCAGTGCATCAATGCCGATTTCCTTTTCCGCACTTGTGCAGATAACGGCATAGCCTGCATCCCGATACATTTCTGCCGCCGCCAGATAATTCTCCTTTTTATCCTTGTCGATTTTATTGATAACAATTACGATATCCAACTCCTGTTCCTCTGCCAGCAGCAGAAACCTGTCCAGCAAATCCAGATTCATATTCGGGCTTTTTGCCGCAAATACAATCACCGCCTGATCCACATTGGACACCCTTGGACGGATGAGCTCATTCCTTCTGGGCAGAATTTCATCCAGACTGCCCTTTTTCTTTTCCTCATCCAGAACAGAAATCCGCACCGCATCGCCTACGGTCGGGCGAATCCCCTCCTTGCGGAAGATGCCTCTCGCCCGACATTCGTATACGCCGCGTTCCGTATCAATATAATAAAAACCGCCAATTCCCTTTAAAATTACGCCTTCCAGCATAGATTCACCTTTATCCTTATCATCCGGAGAAGTTTACACTCTGCGACCACTGCTGCACATTATCAATATAGCAGGTAACTGTACCACTGCCCTTACCCGTTACGGAAACGCTGTAAGGGAATTCGGAGGCATCTCTGTAGGTGTCTACCACAGGGTATACTCCGTCCGCATCCTCTTTTACCACACGCACATAAACAGAGCCTTCGCTGCCGCTGGGTGCGTTAATTGTGAAATATTTTGTGCCCTGTGTCTGGGTATTGGAGGAAGGCTTATTGTTTTCATTCTCCTGCGTATCCGCGCCGCTGCTGACAACCAGATTAACCACACTGCCGCTCGGTACGGATTTATTCGCCGCCACGGTCTGCGTGATAACCTTGCCCTCTGCCACCTTATCGCTTGCCGCATAGGATACATTCCCGACCGTTAAGCCAACCGCTGTCAGGGAAGCCTTTGCATCCTCCAGTGTATCATTTACAACATTGGGTACGGTAACATTGGTATCCTCGTCCCCCTTGCTGATGGTCAGAATAATGCGGCTCTTTGCCGTAATAGAAGCACCGGCTTCGGGCTCCTGCTTGATAACCTCAGAGGGCTTTGCATCTGCGTCATGCACATAGCGAATCTCTGCCACGTCCCCAACCAGACGGGTAATGGCTTCGATTGCCGCATTTTCGCTCTTGCCAACCACATTCGGCATTTCCTCCTCTGTCAATCCAAGGCTGACCTTTACGCCGATTTTGGTACCTTCACCAATCATCGTCCCTTCGTTGACAGACTGATAAATGATACAACCTGTGTCATAGAAGCTGCTGTAGTCCTCCCCCTCCTGCACAAGGGTAATCCCCATTTTTTCCGCTTCCTTTACTGCTTCATCGTAATCCATCCCTAAGAACAGGGGGGTTTCGATATTCTTATCACTGGAAATAAAGCCGCCAAAACCGCCGCCCATAAACTTAATGCCGACAACGGAAATCACACCAATCAGCACCAGTGCTGTAATTACAGCCGCAATCACAACCTTACGTTCTGCCTTTCTGTCATGCTCGTTATCAAAATCCCCTTCGGTTCTGGGGTTTCTGCGAATTTTTCCGGGTCGTCTGCTTGCCTTCACAGGCTCCGATTTTACATATTCATTTTCATAATCATCCTCTTTGGAGATATGCTTCATTTTCAGCTTTTTACCGTATTTTTCAAGTCCTGCCAGAGGGGTATGTGCATCCTCCTCCACAGGGTTCTCCTGTGCGAAATCATCAAGCGGCTCAGCTGCGTTTTCCGCCGCATGGCGGTGGCTTGCATGGTGTCCCTCCGCATGTGCGTGTTCTGCATAGCTGTGTTCCGCATGCGCGCGTTCTGCATGTGGACGCTCCGCGTGGCTGCGGATATATTCCAGCTCCTTCGGGTCAGCCGGCTTTGTTTCCTGCGGTGTTTCCACTGCGGCCTGTGCCGCCTTTTCCATTTCCGTTTTCTCCTGCGCTTCACGCAGTCTGGCTGCTGCCTCTGCCCTTCTGGACATCTGCACGCCTGCCGCACCAGCCGCCGCTGCACCAACCGCTGCCGCTTTCTTTTCCGCAGGCTTTTCTTCCTTTGCGGAACCGTTCAGCTCCGCTCTGGCACGAATCAGGTCTGCCAAGAGAAGGTCAATGCTTGCGTAGCGTTCATCTGCCTTTTTCATCGTTGCCTTGCGGATGATTCCCTCCAGAGAGCGCGTACAGTTCGGGTTATACTGGCGGATATCCGGCAGCTCATCATTGATATGCATCAATGCAATGCTGACGGAATTGTTGCCCTGAAACGGCAATACGCCTGTAATCATTTCAAACATCGTGATACCCAGAGAATAGATATCGCTTTTTTCATCCACATAGCCGCCTCTTGCCTGCTCAGGGGAGAAATAATGCACAGAGCCCGCCGCATTTGCCGTTGTTGTCATGGTGGACGCAGTTGCCGCTCTGGCAATGCCAAAATCCGTCACCTTTACCACACCGTCTGTCCCCACCAGAATATTCTGCGGCTTGATATCTCTATGTACGATGTGTGCCTTATGCGCCTGACTCAGCGCAGAGGCAATCTGAATGGCAACATTGATAGTAGAACGGGAATCAAAGGGGGCTTTTTCCTTGATTGCCTTCTTCAGCGTATCCCCGTGGATGTATTCGTTTACGATATACTTAATATCTCCGTCCTCGCCCACATCATACGCTCTTACGATATTGGGATGGGATAATCTCGCAACGGAGCAGGCCTCGGAACGAAAGCGTTCAATAAATTCCTCGTCCCCGACAAATTCCTCTCGCAAAACCTTCACCGTAACATAACGATCCAGCTTTCTGTCTCTGCCTCTGTAAACAACTGCCATGCCGCCGGAACCGATTTTTTCTAATATTTCGTATCTGCCGCTTAGGACAGTACCCGGATTCAATAACATCAGTTTGTAACCTCCTACTTATATCTCAACCAGAATAAGGGAAATGTTGTCATGTCCCCCCTGCCGATTCGCTTCCTCCACCAGAATTGCCGCTTTTTTGTCCAGAGCGATCCGCTTGCTCAAAATCTTCGCCATTTCCTCATCCTTCAGCATACCGGAAAGCCCGTCTGTGCAAAGCAAAACGATGTCTCCCTTCTGCACGGGATGAATCACCGTATCCGTCTCCACGGTATCCCGAATCCCAATGGCGCGCGTAATCACGTTTCTTTTGGGGTGCATTGCCGCTTCCTCCTTCGTAATGCTCCCCATCTTCACCAGCTCCATCACATAGGAATGGTCTGTGGTGAGGGGCTGCATCTCCTTTTTGCGAAAAAGGTAAGCTCTGCTGTCCCCCACATAGGCAACATAAAGCTTCTCCTCGCGCACCGCCGCTGCAACGATGGTTGTTCCCATTTCCGCAAACTCCCTGTCGGAATTGGATTTTTCATAAACCATCCGATTTGCAGCTGCCATCGCACCTGTCATCAAATCCAGCATGTCGTCATTTTCTGCATGCTTCATTTCCTTCCAGAAATGCTCCAGAAAGCCTTCGATTGCACAGCTGCTCGCGATTTCTCCCGCGTTGCAGCCGCCCATCCCATCGGCAACCAGATATAAATTTTCCGCAGGATCTTCCCCTGCCGAAATGTAATAGGCATCCTCATTATTTTTGCGGCATTTTCCAATGTCGCTCATTCCAACTGCTTTCAACGCTACTCCACCTCCCTGCCGCTTATTTTCCCGCATCTTATTCCTCCCTAGCCTTTTCCTTGATGTGGCTTCTTCTCAGCTGACCGCAGGCAGCATCAATATCACTGCCTAGCTTTCGTCTGACTGTGGTTTCCACACCATTTTCACTCAGAATAGATGCAAACCGTTTTACCCGCTCCGCAGAGCTTTTGATATAATTGCGCTCCTTTACGTCATTGACGGGAATCAGGTTCACATGGCAGAGCATATCTCTCAGCCTTCCGGCCAGCTCCCGCGCATGTGCATCCCCGTCATTCACGCCATGAATCAGCGCATATTCAAAGGTAATGCGGCGTTTTGTTTTCTCTGCGTACTCCCTGCACGCCTGCAAAAGTCTGTCCATATCGTACAGCTTTGCCACAGGCATGGTCTGCGTGCGGATTTCATCATTCGGCGCATGCAGGGAAACCGCCAGTGTAATCTGCAAATTTTCCTCCGCCAGCGCATAAATTTTTTCCACCAGACCGCAGGTCGAAAGCGTAATATGTCTCTGTCCCATATTCTGCCCATTCGGGTCGTTAATCAGACGCAAAAACTTCAGAACATTGTCATAATTATCCAGAGGCTCGCCGCTGCCCATCAGTACCGTACCGTGTACCCGCTCGCCGCAGTCCTTCTGAATCGCATAAATCTGGGAAAGCATTTCCCCTGCCGTCAGTCCGCGTTCCACGCCGTCCAGTGTGGATGCGCAGAACTTGCAGCCCATCCGACAGCCGACCTGCGTCGAAATGCAGACCGTATTGCCATGCTCATATTTCATCAATACACTTTCGATAATTGCGCCATCCGAAAGCGCAAAAAGATATTTTCTCGTGCCGTCAATCTGCGAAACCAGCCGCCGCACGATTTTCACACCGTTGATTGCCGCCGTTTCGCCAAGCTTTTCTCGCAGGCTCTTGGAAAGATTCGTCATTTCGGCAAAGCTGTCCACCTGCTTTGCGTGCAGCCAATCGAAAAGCTGCTTCGCCCGAAATTTTGGCTCACCCAATTCCTGCAAAAGCTCCTGCAATTCGGTTATGTCCATGGATTTGATATCAACCTTTTCCATATCTCAATCCTTTCTTCTTAATTTTGAAATGAAAAATCCGTCTGTTCCTGTTTTATGGGGCAGCAGGGTCAGATATCCCTTTTTCGCCGTTTCCGTATCCCAGCCTTCGGGCAGAAATTCCGAAATATCCTCCGCCGTAAAATCGGGGTGGTCTTTCAGAAACCATTCCAGATTCTTTTCATTTTCCTTTCGGCAAAGCGTACAGGTGCTGTAAACCAGAACGCCGCCCTTTTTCACATAGCCTGCCGCATTTCCCAGAATTTCTCTCTGAATTTTTGTCAGGCTGTCAATCTCATTGCCATCCTTTTTCAGGCGGATATCCGGCTTCTTTCGCATCAGCCCCAGACCGGAGCAGGGCACATCCGCCAGTACACGGTCAAACTGCTTCGGGCTTTCCTCCTTAGCCGCCGCATCCTTCACCCTGCACTGCATGATGGAAATGCCAAGGCGTTCCGCGCCCTCCTCCATCAGGTCGATTTTATGCGCATAAATATCGCAGGAAAGCAGACTGCCCTCGTTTTCCATCCGTTCCGCAATCGTAAAGCTTTTCCCGCCCGGCGCGGCGCACATGTCTAAAATCTTCTCGCCTTTTTTCGGGTCTAGCACCCGTACCGCGAGCTGAGAGCTTTCATCCTGCACATGGAACAGTCCTTCTTTGAAGGTATCCAGACGGCTTAAATCCGCCGTTTTCGTCAGATGCAGTGCATCCGCGCAGATTCTGCCCTCTGCCACATGCACACCTGCCTGCTCCAGCTTCTTTTTCAAAGCCTGCTTATTCGTTTTCAGCGTATTCACCCGAATCGTCACATCGGGGGACTGATTATCATACGCACAGATTTGCTCCGTTTCTTCGTAGCCATAATAGGCAATCCACATCCGCACCAGCCACAGCGGATGGGAATACGCCACAGAAAGATATTCCGCCGTTCCCATCTCAGGCAGGGGAATCTCCTGTTTTTTCTTTGCCATCGTGCGCAGTACGCCGTTCACAAAGCCCTTCAAAGAGCCATATCCTCTGACCGATGCCAGCTTCACCGCCTCATTACACGCCGCTGCATCCGGCACGTCCATGAAGTACATCTGATACACCGCCGTCCGCAGCACTGCCAGCAGCCACGGCTTCATTTTTTCCGTTTTTGTTTTGGAAAAGGTATTCAGCACATGGTCAATATAAATCAAATTGCGCAGTGTACCGTTTACCACCTCCGTCACAAAGGCTCTGTCCTGTCTGGACATCGCACCGTTTTGCCGCAGCAGGCGGCGCAGTGTCATTGTATTATAGGCATCCGCCATCATGATTTCCATGAGCGCCTCTGCCGCAACCTCTCTTGGATTGATTTGGATCATTTTTTCCATTCCTTCCGTTCAAGCCATTCTGTCTTAACATAATATTATACGACAAAACAGAGGATTCTTCAATCATTTCACCCCTATTTCGACAAAAATGTTGAGAGTATCATTAAATGCAGAAGAAACCGTTACGGTTTTTCCTGCATTATTTTTTTATCCGAAGGCAGGCGGAAGGAGGTTAAAACATTGAACGGATACAGTTATTTGACGCTGGAACAGCGCCGCGAGATCGAAAGAATGTATGCAGAGGGTGAACGCGTTGTTGACATTGCCGCCCGTCTGAAAAGGAGCGCCGCCGCTATCTACGAAGAGTTGAAGCGCGGCTATACGGGAGAGTTTGACGGCTACGCCCGCCCGAAGTACAGCGCCGATCTTGCACAAGCGACGGTGCAAGAGAATTTCCGACGCAGAGGAAACCGACGCGGCGCGAATTGCTGAAATACGAAAGGAGCTATTCAATATGAAAATGAAGAGGGTCGCAAACAACGTGGCGCTTCAAACGATCGGCTACGTAATTAGCGGATTTACGAACGTGTATATCTACGTTCGGGAATGCGGCTATCAGAAGCGGGACATTTACAGGGGCTTGTATAAGCACTTCGCGCACGACGAAATGAACAAATACGCATATTGCAAGATCACGGAGCTTCGCGCCGATGAAAACGTGCTTTACATCGGCATTGAAGAGTAACGCGGGAAAGGAGCTATTCGGAATGAGTACAACACGATACAAAATCCGTTTATGGGAATACGACGGCGAAGCGTCCGTCGCAAACGCCGTTACGTTCGACAGCTTCGCAGAAGCGGAAGCGCGGTTCAATGATCTTCGAGTTTCGGAGGAAATGCCGTGCGTTGAGTTCATCAAAGAGCGGATCGCGAACGGGTGCATTATCGGCGACGAAGTTTTGAACGTTCGGCAGTTCGCTTCGGTATTTGACGCTATCACGAAGGACAAGCCCACGCTGGCGGGCTTCCTTCGTTCCCTTC
>OLSG01000194.1_pt1 | contig 80170 bp, 88 predicted proteins | sample 1673041 | NCBI WGS metagenome assembly OLSG01 (sample SAMEA3136749, study PRJEB25190) | human gut metagenome | reverse complement strand
GTGGGGAAAGGTGTTGAAAAATGGGGCGGTTCCCCATATTATTAATGACGTCGACAGGCGGGGTGGTTCCCCGCGTACGTGCCATCTGAGTAACCGAGGGGAGGGCGCACATGGGAATGACTGGTGCATACGAGCGCAATCTCGATGCAAAAGGTCGTCTGTCCCTGCCTGCACCCCTTCGCGAGGAGCTTGGAGAGCATGTTCGCGTGTTCAAAGCCCTGGATGTCGATGCTCTGTACGTGTTCTCTGCCGAGGCCTTCGATAAGTGGGTCGAAGGACTCTTCGCGGGTCGTGAGGGCCACGAGGGTTTTAACCCGCGTGACATTAACGACCAGAAGCTCATGAGGGCGATCAACAAGCGCACCACGTCGATGGACGTGGACAGCGCCGGTCGTATCGGTCTTTCCGAGTCTCTCCGCAAGCAGGCGAACCTCGACCGCGAGGTCACGGTTGTGGGCAACTACGACCACCTTGAGGTTTGGGATCGCGCCGCGGCCGATGAGGACGATGACGATGAGGCCCTGCTGGACCTCTTCTTCTCGTAAGGGCAAGGCACGGGTAACGGATGGAGCGTGGGATCTTGACACAAGAATATCGGCATGAACCTGTCATGCTCGGCGAAGTGCTTGAGTCGCTACGGCTAAAGAGCGGCTCCGTTGTCTGCGATTGCACCCTTGGCGGTGCCGGCCATTCGGTAAAGATGGCCGCGCAGGTGGGGGAGACGGGCCTTTTGCTCGGCGTCGATCAGGACGACATGGCCCTCGAGGCCGCTGGTGCCCGTCTGGACCGCGAGGTTCCCGGCGTTCCGCACCAGCTGCTGAAGGGCAACTTCGGCGACTTGGACGAGCTGCTTTGCTCGGCCGAGGTGCCCGGGGTCGATGGCTTCCTGTTCGATTTGGGTGTTTCGTCGCCGCAACTCGATATCCCTGGCAGGGGCTTTTCGTATAACGAGGACGCCCCATTGGACATGCGGATGGATCCGGGTAATAACACCTTAAACGCAGCTGAGGTCATCAACACCTATAACGAACACGACCTCGCCCGGATTCTACGCGTCTACGGCGAAGAGAAGTTCGCCTCGCAGATCGCGCGCGAGATCGTGCGCCGCCGCGAGCAAGAACCGATCGAAACCACCGGCCAATTTGTCGAGATCATCAAGGCGGGTATCCCGGCTGCCGCTCGTCGGCATGGCGGACACCCGGCCAAGAAAAGTTTCCAGGCCATTCGCATCGAGGTCAATCACGAGCTCGATGTGCTCGAACGAGGGCTTGATGCCGCCACCAGATGGCTCAACCCGGGCGGACGTATCTGCGTCATCTCGTATCACTCGCTTGAGGACCGTATCGTAAAGAACCACTTTAAGGAGATGAGCCAGGGGTGCACGTGTCCGCCGGAGATTCCGGTGTGCGTGTGCGGCAACGTGCCGATACTCAAGGTCATCACCCGCAAACCCTTGGTTGCCCAGCCTGATGAGGTTGAGCGCAACCCTCGGGCGAGATCAGCCAAAATCCGCGTGGCGCAGCGTCTGTAGGCGCGACCGCGCGATATTGGACCTCCCGCTCGCACCATAAACGAAGCTTAAACACACTACCAACGTACTCGGGATGGGAGGCGGCATATCATGGGCTACAACACTTCAAGCGCAGCACTCGCCTATGATATGAACGCCATGCCCGCCTATCGTGAGACGCCGCAGGCCCCCGTTGCTCCCCGTGAGCAGCGCACGCCGCGCTTTGATGTCTACACGGGCGCGGGCCGTCAGGCAAACCAGGCGGTAAGCCCGGTTTTCATGAGCGTTCTTAAAACGTTTTGCATCATTGCGGCTATCTTCATGACGATCGGCGTCGCCCGCGTGGCGCTCGCCGGCGTTACGGCCCAGGTGCTCAACAGCAACGCCGAGCTTACCAACACGCTCGAAAAGGCGACCGATGAGAGCTCCGACCTGGAGGTCATGCATTCGGTCTATGGCGCCGACACGCGCATTCGCGACCTTGCGGGCGCTTATGGCATGGTGGAGCCCAGCGAGAGCGTTACACTTGACTTTTCGCAGGATGCAGCCGCGGGCGCCAACGCGACCGCGACCGCTCAGTAGCAAGACGGTAGCTGAGTATGACAAATGACTATCGCCGCGGTTCCGATGGGGGCCGCGGTTCTGGACGTCCCTCGTCGCGGGGACGTTCTGGTTATCAAGGAACGGGTCGGCAATCTTACAACGCCGGGCAGTCCCGTGGCAACGACCCGGCGTCGCGACTTCGCGGCTCGGGCGGCCCTCAAGTGCATAACAACAGGTCGCGCAAGAGTTCGTCGACCGAATGGCTCACAGGCGCGCCTCTGCCTCGCCGCAAAGCCGTCATGGGATTCATTGGGTTTGGCTTGGGCTTGGGCGTCTTTCGCCTTGCCGACTATCAAATTGTTGAAGCCGATAAACTGCGCGAGCGTGCCGATGCGCGCCGCCTGCTTGCGCAGACCCTCTATGCCAAACGCGGCACCATCTACGACCGCAACGGTAACGTGCTAGCGTCGTCGGTCGAATGTCGCAACATCGCCGTGAACCCGCAGCTTGTCGAGGATGTCGACAAGACGGTGTCGGCGCTGGTCAAGGCAACTGGGATCGATAAAAAGACCTGCCGCAAGCTCGTCGAGTCCGATGGCACCTGGGTGTATATCAAGCGCCAGGTGGACGAAGACGATGCTGCGGCGCTGGAGAAGAAGAACCTGCCCGGCGTGCTTTTTGAGCAGGCCATGAAGCGCGTATATCCATACGGCAATCTGGCATCGCAGGTGCTTGGTGTAGTGAATGTAGACAACGACGGTTTGACGGGTCTCGAAAAGCAATACAACAAGCTTCTGACCGGCACGAATGGTACCCTCGTGCGCGAGCGCGCGAGGGACGGCAGCTATATCGCGGGCGGTGCCTATAAAAAGGTGGCTGCGGTCGACGGCGTTGACATCGTGACGACGCTCGACGTCAATATCCAGCGAGCGGCTGAGGATGCCCTGGCAGAGGCAGTTGAGAAGACTAAGGCCAAGAACGGCTCGGCGCTGGTCACCGATCCTACGACAGGCGAGATCTTGGCAGCCTGCTCGTACCCGACCTACGACCAGACCGATCTGGAGAACGCCAAGACCGAGGATATGAACCTGCGCCTGGTCACCGATGCCTACGAGCCCGGCTCGGTCTTTAAGACACTCGTGGCGGGCGCCGGCTTCGACTTGGGCGTCGTGCGATCGAGTACGTCGTTTGAGGTGCCGGCGAGCATCAAGGTGGGTGACGATACCGTTACCGATGCCGACAAGCGCGACTATGCCATGACCATGGATGTGCGCGAGATGATGCGCCGTTCGTCCAACGTGGGCTTTGTCCTGGTGGGGCGCAAGATCGGTGCCGACGACTTTGCCGCCTATGTGGACAAGTGGGGCATCGGTCACAGCTCGGGTGTCGATTTTCCGGGCGAGAGCCTGGGCATCGTCAAGGAGCGTGACCAGTATGACGGCGCCACGCTGGGATCGATGAGCTTTGGACAGGCGCTGTCCGTCTCGCCGATTGAGATCGCACGTGCCGTGGGCGGCATCGCCAACGGCGGCGTGATGATGACCCCGCACTTCTATAAGTCCAGCAAAGGCGATGAGAAGGACTGGGGCGAAGGCGCGCGCGCGATTTCGGAGGACGCCGCATCCCAGGTGACATCGTGCATGCAGACGGTCGTGTCCGAAGGCACGGGCGTTGGCGGCGCGGTTGACGGCTATGACGTGGCGGGCAAGACCGGCACGGCCGAACGTGCCGACGAGAACGGCGGCTACCTTAAGGAGAACTACATGTCGTCCTTTATGGGCTTTGCGCCGGCACAATCGCCCAAGGTGCTGTGCTATATCACGCTCGACGGAACGCCGAGCGGCTCAGATGCCGCTGCGGTGCCGTTCCAGTCCATTATGGCCAACGCGCTCGACGTGTTGGGTATCCCGCACACGAAGTAGGGGGTTACAATCTTTGGGGCGTGGTTTGTTGTCCCATATGAGGGGTGTTCACATGCCCTGCACCACGCATGCGCGGCGCTGGGATACAATACGCCGATAGCATTATTAGGTTTACAGGGGAGCTGCAATGATAGAGATCGCCGTCAACAACCTCGCGGCCGCAACAGGGGCCCGAACCGTGACGGGAGAAGCCGATCGGGTATGCCGCGGGTGCGTTATCGACTCGCGTCAGGTCGAGGAAGGGACGATTTTCGTCGCCTTTCCCGGTGAAAACGTCGACGGCAATGATTTTGCTTCCCGTGCCGTCCAGTCGGGTGCCGGCGCCGTCGTAATGACGCGTGAGCCCGAGGCCGAGCTGGTCTCGCTGGCGCAGGACAAGGGCTGTGCCATCTTGCTGACCGATGATCCCGAGGAGTTTCTGCTGCGTTTGGCGCACACGTACCGCCTGGAGCTTGGCTGCCTGGTCGTTGGTATTACCGGTTCCATCGGCAAGACGACGACCAAGGACGTGCTCGCCGCCGTGCTCGCCAAGCGCTATCGTGTCTGGGCCACCAAGGGCAATTTCAATAACCTGATCGGCATGCCGCTCACGGTGCTTTCCGCTCCGGCCGATACCGAGGTCCTGGTGCTCGAGATGGGCATGAACCATTTCCACGAGATCGAGCGCATGTCCCAGTCCGCCAATCCCAACCTTGCCATCGTGAGCAAGATTGGTACCTCTCATATCGGCATTTTGGGTAGCCGCGAGAACATCGCCCGCGCTAAGGCCGAGATTGTCCAGGGTATGTGCGCCGCTGGCGACTTCTTGCCGCTGCTGGTTTTGGGCGGCGAGGACGACTTTACGCCGTTCATTCGCGATACGTTCGCCCAGCCTGCTGGTATCGACGTGATGCTGGCCGGCGTCTCGGACGATGATGAGGTCCGTGCCCGCGACATTCGTGTTGATGACGAGGGCCGTCCGGTCTTTACGCTCGATTTTGGCCAGGGTGAGACGATCGATACCATGCTTGCCATCCCCGGCGTGCAGTCCGTTCCTAATGCCGTTAAGGCCGCCGCGGTTGCCTATCGCCTGGGCGTGACGCCCGAGCAGATCGATACTGCCTTTAGGGGCCTCACGATCACCGGTCACCGCCAGGAGATTAAGCGCGCCAAGAGCGGTGCCCGCGTCATCGACGATTCCTATAACGCCAGTGCCGAATCCATGGCTGCTGGCCTCGATCTGCTGTGCTCGCTTTCGTGCACGGGGTCTCGCATGGCGATCCTGGGCGAGATGGGCGAGATGGGCGATGAGGCTCCTCGCATGCATGAGCTCGTGGGCGCCTATGCCGCCGCCAAGAAGCTCGACATGCTGGCGTGCGTGGGTGGTGAGCTGGCCCAGCTTATGGCCGATGCCGCGCGCATGATGGGCATGGACGAGGACCGCATCCAGGTGTTCTCCGATTATCAGCAGGTGCTCGACCGCATGGGCGGCGCGCTTGAAAAACATGATGTTGTACTGGTCAAGGGTTCCCGCTTTGTTGAGCTTGACCGCTTTGTGGAAGGTGTGTGCTAGCCCATGTTCGGCAATCCCTCGTATCCAACGTATCAGGCTTTTTTGGGGCTTGGCATCGCCGCTGCCATTGCGCTGCTGCTCATGCCGTGGTGGATCAAGCTGCTTAAGGTCGAGGGTATCGGCCAGCAGGTTCGTGCCGACGGCCCCAAGCGTCATTTGGTTAAGCAGGGAACGCCCACCATGGGTGGCGTTGTCATTCTCGTCGCGATCTCGCTGACCTGCCTGCTGATGAGCAAGCTCACCACCGAGCTCGTGCTCGTGCTGCTCGCCACGCTGGCGACCGGCGTGCTGGGCCTGATTGACGACCTGACCTCCGTTACGCATGGGCGCTCGCTCGGTCTGACGCCTCATGCCAAGATGATCGGTCTAACCATTATCTGTGTCACCTTTACGGTACTTGCCGTTAACTGGTGCGGCGTCGCCCCCGAGATTCGTTTTCCCGGCGGCCTGACGATTGACCTCGGTGTTCTTTCGACCACTATCTGCGGCCTTTCGTTCCCGTGGCTCTACATTGTCTTTTGCTGGCTGATGATCGCCGGTCTTTCTAATGCCGTGAACCTGACTGATGGCCTTGACGGTCTTGCTGGCGGCACCTCCATGATTGCCATGCTCGCCATGGCTGCCATGGCGTTTTTGCACGGAGACGTGAACCTGTCCATCTTCTGCACCGCGTGTGCCGGTGCCTGCTTGGGCTTTCTGTGGTTCAACTGCTATCCGGCGAGCATCTTTATGGGCGATACCGGCTCGCTTGCCCTGGGCGCCGCGTTTGCCTGCACGTCCATCATGACCAACACCGAGGTCGTCTCCCTCATCATCGGCGGCCTGTTTATCGTTGAGACCCTGTCGGTCATGATTCAGGTTGTCTACTTCCACTTTACGCACAAGCGCGTCTTCCTTATGGCGCCCATCCATCATCATTTCGAAAAGAAGGGCTGGGCCGAGACCAAGGTCGTCATTCGTTTTTGGATTATCGCTGCGGCATTTGGTGCCGTTGGCCTTGCTTTGTTCTTCCAGTTGGGATAGTGGTCTTTCATGCCTCTTGCTGATGTCTTTAGCCTGCTCGTTTTGGGTCAGGGCAAATCCGGTCTCGATGTCGCCCGCTGGGCGCTGGCGCATCCCGAGCGCGTAAGTGCCGTTACCGTGTATGGTGGCGGCACCTCTGAGCCCAATGACGCCACGCGTGCGCTCGAGGCTGCTGGTGCGTCGTTTGTCTATGGGACCGAACAGGTTGAGGGCGCCTATGACGTATGCGTGACGTGCCCGGGCATCTCGGAGTTCTCGGGCTTCTTTAAGGCCGGGCGTGAGCATGCCGCCCAGATTATGGGTGAGCCCGAGTTTGCCTATCGCCTGTCGCCCGATAACTGGATTGCCATCACGGGCACCAACGGCAAGACGACCACCACGTCGCTGACTGATTATCTGCTCAAGGCTGCCGGTGAGGCCAGCGTAGCTGTCGGCAACATCGGCGAGCCGCCGGTCAACGAGATTGACGGCCGAGCTCATAACGAATGGTTTGTGGCCGAGCTCTCGAGCTACCAGATTGCTACGACCGCCGAGCTTCATCCTCGCGTGGCGGTGCTGCTCAACATCACTCCCGACCACTTGGGCTGGCATAAGAGCCATAAGAACTATGCGCTTGCCAAGATCAAACTGTTTGACAATATGGTCGATGACGATCTGGTGGTTGTCGACGTCGAAGACGCCGGCATTCACGAGTTCGATGAGTACATCTACACGCCGGGTCGTCGCATCTGCAAGGTCGCTTTTGACGAGCCCGAGGGTCCAGACGCCGCCTTTGTGCGCGACGGCAAGATGGTCGTGCGCCTGAAGGGCGTCGAGACCCCGCTCATCGCTACATCCGAGCTCAAGATCTCGGGCCATCACAATGTTATCAATGCCCTGTGCGCTGCCACGGCTGCCCTGGCAGTCGGTGCCGATGTCGATGGCGTCTGCCGCGGTCTGGCCTCGTTCCAGCCGCTCGAGCACCGCGTGGAGCCGTGTGGCGAGATTGACGGCGTGCGCTACGTCAACGATTCCAAGGCGACCAACACCGATGCGGTCGAGAAGGCACTGACGGCATTTCCCGATGACGACGTGATCTTGCTGCTCGGCGGCCACGATAAGGGCACGCCGCTCACGGACTTCGCGCGCGTTGTTATGGATAACGTACGCTCGGTCGTCTGCTTTGGCGATGCGCGCGAGCGTTTCACCGCCGCTATGGACGAGGCCGATGTCGATGGCGATGTGGATATCGCCCAGGCGGATGACCTGCGCGATGCCGTGGACGTCGCCCGTTCGCTGTCGAGCCGTGGCGATGTGATCTTACTTTCTCCTGCCTGCTCTTCGTTCGATGAGTTCTCGGGCTATGAGGAGCGCGGCCGCGTGTTTAAGGACTATGTGGCCCAGCTTGCCGCTGCGGCGAAATCGCAAATGGAATAGGGGTTGCCGGTGAGAGAGGAGAGCCCCCGACAAGGTATGAGGAGGCCCGACTCGGACCGTGCTTCCTTGCGGCGCAGCACACCGCGTTCCGGTCGCGGCGGGCAGACGTTTAGCGAACGCTATATTGCCGGCGTTCCCGCCCGTATCATGCGCCCCCGTTTGATATTCATGGCCTGCCTGTTTACCTTGGTGTGCTTTGGCCTGCTGATGGTGTACTCGGCGTCTTCGGTCGAGGCGCTGCACGAGAATGGCTCGGCGACGTTTTTTCTGTTTCGACAAGCCGCGTTTGCCGGAGTTGGCGTGCTGGCTATGGTTGCCATCGTGCGCATCTTGCCGGACAGTTGGTTTGGGGAAGACGTGCTCAGGATCTTCCTCATCGGCATGATGGGGCTACTGCTTCTGGTGTTCTTGGTGGGCAGCGGCAGCCGTGGCGCCACGCGCTGGCTCAACATCGCCGGTATTCAGTTCCAGCCTTCCGAGTTTTTAAAGCCATTTGCCATTGCGTATTCGGCCATCATGCTTGATCGTTTCTTTTCGCCCGGTGGCAACATCAACGAATTCCTTCGCAAGATGGGCATCTACTTGGGCATTTCGCTCTTTCTGATCTTTATCCAGCCCGATTTCGGTACTGTCCTGATCATCCTGTTGACCCTCATGTGCATGGCGTTGTTTGCGGGTCTCGACCCCAGATTTATCATCGGCGTGCTAATCTTCGGCATTCTCGTGATCGTGATTGCGCTTGTTGCAGAGCCGTACCGTATGGTGCGTATTCAGGTTGCCTTGAACCCTTGGGCCGACGAGTATGGTGACGGCTATCAGGCCACGCTTGCCATCATGGCCTTTGCCTCGGGCGGTCTGTTCGGCCGTGGCATCGGCAACTCAACCATGAAGTACTCGTATCTGCCCGAGGCGCACAATGACTACATCCTGGCCATCATTGGCGAGGAAGTCGGTTTTGTCGGAACCGTGCTGTTCTTCTTGGTGTTTGCGATGCTGATCTATTCGGCGTTTCGCATTGCCGAGCAGGCGACCGATCGTCGGGGCGCGCTTATGGCGTCTGGCTCCGCGGTCATTCTCGCGGTGCAGTTTTTGATTAACGCGTTGGGCATCCTCAACGTGTTTCCCATGACGGGCAAACCGTTGCCGTTTATTAGCTACGGCGGTTCGTCGATTATTGTGTCGCTCATGCTTGCCGGGTTGATCCTGCGCGTTTCGTACGAGAGCGCCCGCCGCGATGAGTATGACCGCCGCCGTGAGAGCTTTGCCGTTATGGATGAGAGTACCGCCGGCGTGCCCCACGTGCGCGGCGAGCGATCTTCGCGTAACGGTTTTACCGTCCTGGATGGCTCTGCGACCGACCCCGCAGCCCGCCCGCGTCAGCGAACGGCGCCGCAAGGTCGTCCTCAGCGCCCCACTCCTCGCAATGCGGGCGGCGGATATAATCGAATCGATTTGAACTCAGACCCGTCGGCGCGTCTGCGTACCGACGGCCAGGGACCGCGTGTACGAAGGGACTACCATGACCGATAAAATGACCGTTGCTATTGCAGCCGGCGGCACGGCAGGGCACATCAACCCCGCGCTCGCCTTGGCCGAAGAGCTCCGTGACCGTGGCCACCACGTTGTGTTCGTGGGCCAGTCGCGCAAGCTCGAGGGTCGTCTGGTCCCCGAGGCTGGGTTTGATTTTGTGCCCATTACGGTCACGGGCTTCGACCGCTCCCGTCCTTGGACGGCGCTGACCTCGCTGTGGCGTGTCAACAAAGCCAAGCGTGCGCTCGCCAGTCATTTCTCAAAGGTCGGCAAGCCCGATGCCGCCATTGGTTTTGGTGCCTATGTCGAGGTTCCGCTGCTGGGGTGGTGCAAGGGCGCGGGCGTTCCGTATCTGCTGCATGAGCAGAACTCTGTTCCGGGCCTGGCCAACAAGATGATGAACTCCCACGCCGCCCGCGTGTGCATCTCGGTGCCGGCAGCGCGTTCGGTCTTTGAGCGCGAAGGTGACCCTGACCACGTGCTCATGACCGGCAACCCCGTACGTCGCTCGGTGATCGAGGGCGATCGCGCTCGCGGCCGCAAGGCACTTGGCGTTCCCGAGGACGCTACGCTGCTGCTCGTCTTTGGCGGTTCACTTGGCGCCCAACACCTCAACGAGCGCGTGGTTTCGCTCAAAAACGAGCTGCTTTCGCGCAAGAACCTCTATGTGTTGCATTCGACGGGTGCCGACGGCTTTGAGGAGACCGAGCGCGCTTTGGCGCTGACGCCCGAGGAGGCGAAGCGTTACCGCGTCCAGCCTTACATCGACAACATGGGCGATATGCTGGCTGCTGCCGATTTGGTGCTCTCGCGTTCGGGCGCATCGAGCGTGGCCGAGATCGCTGCGCTCGCCGTGCCCTCGGTGCTCGTGCCGTATCCGCATGCGACGGCCGACCACCAAACCACCAATGCTCGTTATCTGGTCGACGCCGGGGCCGGCGTGCTCTGCGCCGATGCCGATATCGACGGTTCTGCCTTTGCCGATGAGCTGCTGCACCTGGTCGATGACGCGGCGGCACGCGACGCCATGCGTCAGGCGGCGCGTGGTCTGGCTCAGGATAGGGCCGCCGCTCTTCTGGCGGATGCGGTAGAGGGTTTGCGTTAGTTAGACGGGATATCGTCGGTCGCCCTCGCGCTGATGCGGTAGGTGCGGTACAGTTAACGGGTTACAGGCAGTGTTTACGCAAGGAGTACACGAGCACATGGCTGATTCCCAGACTGCAACCTCCGCGCCCGAGTTTAAGAGCGCCCACTTTATCGGTATCGGCGGCGCCGGCATGAGCGGCATCGCCCTCGTTCTGCACGAGCGCGGTTATGCCGTTACCGGCTCCGACCTTAAGACGTCACGTTATATCCGCCAGCTTACCCGCGCTGGTGTGAAGGTGCATGTGGGCCATGAGGCCGCCACGATCGACGAGGTCAAGCCCGACGTGGTTGTTGTCTCCACCGCTATTCCGGAGTCCAACCCTGAACTCGTGCGCGCTCGCGAGCTTGGTATTCCCGTGTGGCCCCGTGCCAAGATGCTCTCTGCTTTGGGCCACGGCTACACCACCGTCGCTGTTGCCGGCACGCATGGCAAGACCACCACGTCTTCGATGTGCGCCACCATGCTCGACCGCATGGGTCTGGATCCGAGCTTCCTGATCGGTGGCATCGTCGAGGGCTATGACACGAACGGCAAGAACGGCTCGGGCGACTACTTTGTCGCCGAGGCCGACGAGTCCGACAGTTCCTTCCTGTTCCTGAACCCCAACGTGGTCATTGTGACCAACGTCGAGGCCGACCACCTCGATCACTACTCGGGTATCGAGGAGATCGAGGCGACTTTCGCCAAATTCATGAGCCTGGTGGGCGAGGACGGCACCGTCATCGTCTGCGGTGAGGACCCGCATCTGGTCGAGCTCGCCAAGTCGACGGGCCGTCACGTGCTTTCCTACGGCTTTGCCGAGAGCAACGACATCGTCTGCATGCACCCGGATGTCAAGGGCATCCAGAGCGACTTTATCGTTCGCTTTGAGGACGGCACTGAGCACGCTGTGGAGATCAAGAGTAATCCCGGTCGCCACAACATGCTCAACGCCACGGCGGTGCTCACCGTCGCCCATGTCCTGGGCCTTGACATCGACGCCGCCGCCAAGGCGCTTTCGAGCTTTGAGGGCGTCCGTCGTCGCTTTACCCACGTGGGCGATATCGATGGCATCACCGTGGTCGATGATTACGGCCATCACCCCACCGAGATCAAGGCGACGCTTGCTGCCGCTTCGTCGCTGGGCTACAAGCACGTCGACGTCGTGTTCCAGCCGCACCGCTATTCGCGCCTGCAGGCCCTGTGCGACGACTTTGCCGATGCATTTGCCAATGCCGATAAACTGCTGCTGATTGATGTGTTCTCGGCTGGCGAGATGCCCATTCCGGGTGTTACCTCTAAGATGCTCGCCGATACCGTGCGCGCCAAGCATCCTGGCAAGGAGGTCGTGTACTGCTCCAGCCGTCTTGAGCTCAATCAGGAGCTCGAGCAGATGGTGGGCGAGGGCGACTTGCTGCTCACTATGGGTGCCGGTGACGTTACGACCGTCGGCCCCGAGTTTATCGAGTATTTGACTGCCAAGAAAGACGCTTAAGTCTAATGGGTCTGTTTAACGCCGTCATGGCGCTCTCGGGCATGATCGACACGGATGTGATCGAGGACGAGCGCCTTGCGCGTCATACGAGCTATCGTATCGGCGGCAAGGCCGACCTCTTTGTGACGTGCCATAGCTATCATGCCCTCCGCCGCGCCGTGGCGGTGCTCGATCGCGAGCAGGTGCCGTGGGTCATCATCGGCAAGGGCTCCAATCTGCTGGTTGCCGATGGCGGTTATCGCGGCGCCGTCATTTCGCTCGGACGTGAGTTTCAGCGCACGGTTGTTGCCGATGACGGTTGTACGCTGACGGTCGGTGCGGGCGTGATGTTTGCGCGCCTGGTCAACGATGCCCTGTCGCGTAGCCTCTCGGGCCTTGAGTTTGCCGTTGGCATCCCTGGCTCGGTTGGCGGTGCGATATCTATGAATGCCGGCACACGGACCGAGTGGATTGGCTCGCTGGTTGAGGATGTCGTAACGTTTGACCCGGCATCCGGTATCAAGCATTATGCGGGGTCCGAGATCACTTGGGGCTACCGCGAATGTAGCCTTCCCCGCAATGAGATTATCCTCGAGTGCGTGCTCAAGCTTAAACCGGCGCCCAAGGCCGACATTCGCGAGCGCATGGAGCGGTACCTGACGAGGCGCAAGCGTACGCAGCCCATGGGTCGCGCATCCTGCGGGTCGGTCTTTCGCAACCCGCCCGATGCGAGTGTGGGCAAGCTTATCGAGGATTGTGGATTAAAGGGTTTTTCGATTGGCGGCGCGGAAGTTTCGCCCGTTCACGCTAATTTTATCGTTAATAACGGAACTGCCTCGGCCGATGACGTTGCCGCGGTTATCAGACATGTGCACGGAAAGGTGAGGGAGGCGTATGGCATCGAGCTCAGACCGGAAGTTAAATTCCTCGGCTTCTAGAGCATCGAAACCCACCTTCCGCCGCGCCGGAGGGCGTTCCGGCGCGCCTGCCAAACCTCAACGCAATACCGTCGCGCACTCTAAGTCTGTCGGGCATGCTCGACAGACCAGTCGTCCGGTTGTCGGCTCGCAGCTCGGCAATCGTCCGGCCGCAAAAAAGTCCTCGCGTCCCTCGGTGACGTCAAAGCCTGTTATGGGCGCCAAACCTGCCCGTCCCATGGCAACTCCTAAGCCCTCGACGGGAACTAAAGCGCCGCGTCCGGGTCGCACGCTGGGCGCATCGAAACCGCGCTCGCTGACATCGGTGCCGGCTACCGCCAAGAAGCCTTCGGGTAAAAAAGGCGTCAACCCGTTGTCTTCACTTGGGGCGATGGCAAATAAAACGTCAGACGCCGCTTCTCTCGTTACAGGCAAAGGCAAAATCGTGGGCGGCGTTCTGGCCGTCTTGGCCGTGCTCGTCGTCGTTGCCGTCGTGGTGATCAACTCTGGATTGTTTACCGCCACTGATATTCAGATTCAAGGCAGCGAGCATGTGACGAAGCACGATGCTATCCAGCTGATCGATTTGCCCGAGGGAACGTCGCTTTTTAACGTCGATCCTGACCAGATTACCGAGGACCTCAAGCAGAACCCGTGGGTGTCGGGCGTGGATGTCCAGCGTCAGTTCCCGCATACGCTCATCATTACGCCGATGGAGCGCAAGGTCATCGCAATTGCCTATATCAGCTCCGATGACCTTGCCTGGGCCATCGGGGATGATGACACCTGGATCGCCCCGCTGTCGACGTCGGTCGAAGTGGATGACCAGGGCAACGTCATCACGACGGGGCAGGGCTCAAATACCCTGACCGGCATTGATGCCGCGCTGGCGCTCGCTAAGCACTATGGCGCGGTGTTGTTGACTGATGTCTCGGCGGATGTCGCTCCGGTTTCCGGCCAGGCGGTGAGCTCCAAGGCCGTTAAGGCTGGCTTGGATTATGTGCGTGGTTTTTCGAGCGAGTTCTTGGGACAAGTCAAGGATATTTCCACGCCTTCGGTCGAAGCCATCTCGGCAAACCTCAATAACGGCATTGAGGTGTCGCTGGGCGATTCGAACGATATCGTCAAGAAGGAGCGCGTAGTCACCAAGCTGCTTTCGCAGGTAGAGGGCGTAACGTATATCAATGTGCGTTCTCCGGGTAACTATACATTTAGGAACGCTCCGACCTCGTAGCGCTGGTTGATGCTTTGTTGAGGGGCCATACCACGCCGTTTATCTGGTTTGTTTGGTTTTCACGGTCAATTATTTGACTGATACGTTCATAATGTGCAAACATAATACGGTTTACCTTTGCATTTACTTTCAACCTGAAGGTTAATGTGCGCAGGGGTCGACCCATGCTATGGCTATAACCTTTGTTCGGAGGACCGACATGCACGAGACAGAGATCAACAACTACCTTGCCGTCATTAAGGTGGTCGGCGTCGGCGGCGGCGGTACCAACGCGGTCAATCGAATGATCGAAGAGGGCATCCGCGGCGTCGAGTTTGTTGCCATCAACACCGATGCTCAGGCACTCGCGATCTCTGATGCCGATATCAAGGTGCACATCGGCACCGACCTTACCCGCGGCCTGGGCGCCGGCGCCAACCCCGAGGTTGGCCGCAAGGCTGCCGATGAGTCCCGCGACGACATTGCCGAGGCGCTCGCTGGCGCCGACATGGTGTTCATCACCTGCGGCGAGGGCGGTGGCACCGGTACCGGCGCTGCCCCCATCGTTGCCGATATCGCGATGAACGAGGTCGGTGCGCTGACCGTCGCCGTCGTGACCAAGCCCTTCACCTTCGAGGGCCGCAAGCGCAAGAAGAGCGCCGAGGAGGGCATTAAGACCCTCTCCGATTGCGTCGACACCATGATCGTCATTCCTAACGATAAGCTGCTCGACATCGCCGAGAAGAAGACCACCATGCTCGAGGCCTTCGCGATTGCCGATGGTGTCCTTTCCCAGGGCACCCAGGGCATCACCGACCTCATCACCGTCCCCGGTATCATCAACCTGGACTTCGCCGATGTTAAGACCATCATGAAGCAGGCCGGTACCGCCATGATGGGTATCGGTACCTCTTCTGGGGATACCCGTGCCGTCGATGCTGCCCAGCAGGCCATCTCCAGCCCGCTGCTCGAGAGCTCCATCGATGGTGCCACGCGCGTGCTGCTCTCCATCGCCGGTTCCAAGGACCTGGGCATCCAAGAGATCAGCGACGCCGCCGACGTTGTCGCCAATGCCGTCGATCCCGAGGCCAACATCATCTTCGGTACCGTTGTCGACGAGTCCCTGGGCGACCAGGTGCGTATCACCGTCATCGCTACGGGCTTCTCCGACTCCAACGTCAACCGCCAGGACGAGCTCTTTGCTGCTCAGCAGTCTCAGAGCAAGGCCGCTGCCTCCGCTGAGCCGCAACGCACCGCTCCGGCCACCAGTCCGGCTCAGGCCGCTCCGACCCGCAACGTTGGTGGCACCGAGCTTCCTAACTTCGGCAACGATCAGTTCGAGCTTCCCGACTTCCTGAAGCGCGGTAGCTTCTAAGTCGTTCTTTGCATTGTTGTGCACAGGGGCGTGTCCGTATGGACGCGCCCTTTTTATTTCGACTTTGTAAACTAGAACCTCCAATCTCTTTACGTTCCCTTTACGATTGCCTCCAGCGCAGCAGGTATCCTTTTAGAGAAGTATGACAGCCGTATAAACGCGGGCTGTAGCGGCGATGCCGCGGTACTTGTGTTATTAGGAGGCTTTAGTATGGCAGCACGTGCGGACAACGTTTCGCGTGTCGACCATGATGGAGTTACGTTGGTGGAGGGCGCGACATCCGATGTTCGCTTTGCCTTCACCGAGCGCGCCGGTGGCGTTTCCGAAGATGCGTACTCCTCACTCAACTTGGGCTCGCATGTTGGCGATGACCCCTTTGCTGTTCAAGAAAATCGTCGTCGTGCGCTCGAAGCTATGGGTGCCGCCGAGTGCGAGCACAACCTGCTCGTTCCCAATCAGGTCCATGGTGATCATATCGTTGCGGTGACCTCGAACGGCGCCGATGACCTTGAGGACGTTCGCGAGCAGATTGCCGAGGGCTGTGATGCCATCGTCTGCACGGCGCATAACGTGCCCGTGCTGCTCTGCTTTGCCGACTGCGTTCCCGTGGTGCTGGTGGCCCCTGGCGGATTTGCCGTGGTGCACTCCGGTTGGAAGGGCACGATTGCACGTATTTCTGCCAAGGCGTGCCAGGCGCTTTGCGATGCTGCCGGCTGCGATGCGAGCAACGTTTCCGCCTATATCGGCCCCCATATCTTGGGTGACGAATATGAGGTATCCCAGGAACTCATGGATCGCTTTGCCGCCGAGTTCTCTTGCATCGATGCGAGTGCCTCTCGCATGCTCGATCTTTCCGCTGCCATTCGCGAGGCGCTGGTAGATGTCGGTGTCGACGCGGATAATATCGTGGATACCCAGCTTTCGACTGTGCGTCAGAACGACCGCTTTTATTCCTACCGTAACGAGGACGGCACCTGTGGGCGCCATGCTGCGATCGGCGTGATGCTATGAGAAAGATCGTATCGGTCCTGAGCGCCGCTGTGCTTACGCTTACGCTGTGCGCCTGTTCTTCGGGATCTTCTACCTCTTCCATTACCGTCGCCGGCTCCACGACCTGCCTTCCTATCGCCGAGATTGCGGCCGAGGGCTTTAAGGAGGAGACCGGCATCGACGTGCTCGTTTCCGGTTTGGGTTCTTCCGCTGGCATCGAGGCCGTCAGCGCCGGCACAGCCGATATCGCCAGCTCCTCCCGTGGACTCAATGCCGACGAACAGGATCTGGGCCTGACTCCCATCGTCATTGCCCACGACGGTATCGCGGTCATCGTGAACGACGATAACCCGGTCGATAACCTCTCGACCGAGCAGCTCCGCGATATTTACGCCGGCAAGATCACCAACTGGAAAGAAGTCGGTGGCGAGGACCTGAGGATCCAGGTCATCAATCGAGATGAGGCGTCCGGCACGCGTGAGGCCTTCCGCACCATCGTGATGGACGGCACCCCGTTCGATCGCCGCTCGGCCGTTCTTTCGGGCACGGGCCAGGTGCGCGACGTGGTATCTCGTTCGCGCGGTGCCATTGGCTACATTTCGCTGGGCTTCGTCGATAGCCTCAACGCCAAGACCTCGGTCAAGGCCGTCTCGGTCAATCATGTTGAGGCGTCCGAGAAGACGGTCGCGAGCGGCGGCTATCCCATCTCACGCGACCTTTACTTCTTTGTGAAGGGTGCGCCTTCGCAGCAGGCGCAGGATTACATCGACTATGTGACGTCCGAAAAGATGGACAAGCAGATTCGCGAGGCGGGCTTTATTCCCGTCACCAACGACGAGAAGGGGAGTGAGTAGCATGGAAGCACAGGAAAACTCCCAGACTGAGCAGAATGTTCAGACGCCCAAGAAGCGCGAGCTGGCGCTCGTATCGCACAGTACCTATATCAAGGAGAAGGCGCTGCAGTGGATCTTCTTTGCCTGCGCGTTCTTGGCGGTCGTTACCGTCATCCTGATTTTTGTCTTTACCACGTACTCGGCGCTGCCCGTCTTTACCGACATCGGTCTGGCGGACTTCTTTAGCTTTACGTGGGCGCCTTCCGAGGGCCACTACGGCATCTTGTCGCTGCTTGCCGGCTCGGGTCTGGTGACCGTCGGTGCGCTCGCCATGGGCGTGCCGCTGGGCGTGGGTACGGCCGTTTACCTGGTCGAGATTGCCAGCAAGCGCGTGCGCAAGCTCATCAGCCCCGCCGTTGACCTGCTGGCGGGCATACCCTCCATCATCTACGGCTTCTTTGGCATGATCATCATCCGCCCGTTTATCGCACAACTGACCGGCGGCCTTGGTTTTGGTGCGCTGACGGCGTGGTTTGTGCTCGCCATCATGATCGTCCCTACCATCACCACGCTCACCATCGATGCTCTCAATTCCATTCCCATGGGCATTCGCGAGGCATCGTATGCCATGGGCGCCACCAAGTGGCAGACCATCTATAAGGTCGTGCTACCTGCCGCGAAGCTGGGTATCGTTGATGCCATCGTGCTGGGTATGGGCCGTGCCATCGGCGAGACCATGGCCGTGCTCATGGTCGTAGGTAACGCCCCGGTTATTCCCGACAGCATTGCGAGCCCCATCTCGACGCTCACGAGCCAGATTGCGCTCGACATGAGCTATTCCTCGGGTCTGCACCGCTCGGCGCTGTTCGGCATGGGTGTGGTCCTGTTTATCATCTCCGCCACGCTGGTGGGCATCGTCCGTCTGATTTCCAAGAAGAAGAGGGGGTAGGCTATGTCCGATTCCGTTGACACGACGGTCGATACGACCTCGTCGCGCGAGCGCATCAAGCGTGCCCTTTCCCACGGCAAGAAGGGCCGCATCAACAAGGACCTGTCCAACAAGATCATGCTTGGCGTGTTCCGTGCCGCTGCCTACATCACCACGCTGGTGCTGGTCGCTATCATCGCCTACGTGGTCATCAACGGCCTGCCACACATCTCGCTCGACTTTATCTTCGGTTGGCCCCAGGGCGTCAACGCCGAGGGCGGTATTTGGCCCACGATCGTCTCGACCGTCTATGTGACGGCGCTCGCCATGCTTATCTGCACGCCGATCGCTGTGCTGGCAGCCGTCTATCTGGCCGAGTACGCCAAGCAGGGCAAGGTCGTCGAGCTCATTCGCTACGCTGCTGACGCTTTGGCCTCGGTGCCCTCCATCGTTATGGGTCTGTTTGGCTACGCCTTGTTTGTCGAGGCCATGGGCTTGGGCCTTTCGATGGTCTCTGCCGCCCTGGCACTCGCGCTCTTGATGCTTCCCATCGTCATGCGCACCACCGAAGAGGCCATTCGCGCCGTTCCGCGCTATATCCGTTGGGGCGCGTACGGCCTGGGCGCCACCAAGTGGCAGGTTGTCTCCAAGATCGTGCTTCCTTCTGCCTTTGGCCGTATTGCCACGGGCATCGTCCTCGCCATCGGCCGTGCCATTGGCGAGACCGCGGTGGTGCTCTACACCATGGGGCAGGCCATCAATCTACCTATTTCGCCGCTCGATTCCGGCCGCCCCATGACGGTTCACCTGTACCTGCTTGCCAACGACGGCATCAACATGAACGCAGCCTACGGCACCGCGCTCTTGCTGATGGTGATCATTTTGGCCTTCAACCTGTTTGCGCGCTTCCTGTCGCGCAAGCGTCGCTAGTTAAGGAGTCCCATGTCCGTTTATCAGTCCGCTCCCACGCTGGAGCAAGCGGCCATTACGGCCAAGGATTTCAACTTTTGGTACGGTGACTTTCATGCGCTGACGGGGCTCGACCTCAACATCGCCAAAAACGCCATCACCTCGTTTATTGGCCCTTCGGGCTGCGGCAAATCGACGTTTTTGCGCTGCATCAACCGCATGAACGACCTGATCGAGGGCACGCGCATCGAGGGCACCATGACGCTCGACGGCAACGATATCTATGCCGAGGGTGTCGACCCGGTCGATCTCCGTCGTCGCGTGGGCATGATCTTTCAGCAGCCCAACCCGTTTCCTAAATCCATCTACGAGAATGTCGCCTTTGGCCCTCGTCTGCAGGGCGTGACTAGCAAAAGTGACCTCGATGACATCGTGGAAGAATCGCTCAAGCGCGCCAACCTCTGGAAAGAGGTATCCAATCAGCTCAACAAGGATGGTTTGGCACTCTCGGGCGGTCAGCAGCAGCGTCTGTGCATCGCGCGCGTGCTCGCGGTGCAACCCGATGTCCTCCTGATGGACGAGCCCTGCTCCGCCATCGACCCCACGTCCGTCTCTAAGGTCGAGGATCTGATGGCCGAGCTGGCGCCCGAGATGACGATCATCATCGTCACGCATTCAATGCAGCAGGCAGCTCGTATTAGCGACTACACCGCATTCTTCTTGCAGGAAGTTGCCGGCGAGCCCGCCACGCTCATCGAGTATGGTCAAACCGACGCGATCTTCACCAGTCCGGTGGACTCGCGGACGGAAGACTATATCACCGGCCGCTTTGGCTGATCGGTGCGACTAGTCCCAAGCTGATCGGACCTGGTCCGGTGTATATTCACTGTGCGGGCGGCATGACCGCACCCAACTGATTGGAGTGAACCATGCGCAAACTGTTTTCCCGTCAGCTCGTCGAGGCCCGTCACGAGATGCTGAGCATCTATGAGGCCGTCGATCTGGCCCTCCACGATGCCGTTAAGGCCTATGTGACCGACGACCGCAAGCTCGCCACCAAGACCAAGAAGCGCACGCTTTCGATTGACGCGCGCTGCGCTAACCTGGAGGCCGTGTGCTACAACCTGATCGCCACGCAGTCACCGGTCGCCTCCGACTTCCGCTTGCTGCAGACGATTATCTACGTCGACTTTAACCTGCAGCGCATGACCGATAAGGTTCGCCAGATCTGCCGCGCCACGCGTCATATGATCAAGGCCGACATCTCGCTGCCCCAGGAGCTCGTCGGTACGGTCGAGGCCGAGGCTGAGGCCGTCTACCAGGTGCTGGGCTCTTCGCTTTCTGCGCTCGTCACTAACGACATGTCCATCATCTGCAGCCTGGCCGTCGAGGACGAGCCGGTGCATGCGGCGTACGAGAAGTTCTTCCGCACCTTTAACCGCATGGACACGGGCGATTTTATGGACGACGACAGCAACTATGACGACCTGCGCCGCGCCATCATGGTTTCGCGCTACCTCGATCGCATCGCCTCGATTTCCATCGATGCCGCCTGCCGTCTGACCTTCCTGTTGACTGGTCAGCGCATGAATGCCGGCGATATCGCCCGCACTGATGAGGATGAGCTCGAGAGCATGCGCGTGCCTTCGGGCGAGGGTGTTATCATGAGGCCCGCCGTCGACGCTCGCTACGTTGCCAAGGTGCCCGCTAACGAGGTCAGCGAGGGTCTTCGCTACCTGCTCGATCATCTTGAGGATGAGGACGATGGCGAGGACGACGAGGAGTAAGTAACCCCGTTCGTCGAAAGATTGTAAATACCTAAGTGAGCGCGGCCTTGCACATGCGGGGCCGCGCTCTTGCGTTAGCATGGGACTACTTGTTTGGCTGTCAGCGGAGGCGATTAGCAATGGATAACTATTTGGACTTGATGCGCGCTCGCCGCGAGCAGATTCTGGAACGTTTTTATGCGGCGCTCGATCGCGCAGGCCGTCCCCACGACGCCGCGCGCCTCATTGCCGTGTCCAAGACCGTTGGTGTCGATGAGACCGTTGCCGCCATCCAGGCGGGGTATCGCCATTTTGCCGAGAACCGCCCGCAGGAGCTGGTTCGCAAGCTCACGGGTCTGGCGGAGCATCCGGAGCTGCCCGAGGTACGCTTCGATATGATCGGCAACCTGCAGACCAATAAGATCAATGCGGTGCTGGGCTCAGCCGAGCTGATTCACTCGGTGGGTTCGCTGCATCTGGCGCAGGCGATCTCGAGCCGTGCTGTCCGCAAGATTGAGGCAGGCGAGCTCGCCGGCCCCCAGCGTGTGCTCATCGAGGTCAATGTGAGTGGTGAGGAGTCGAAGGGAGGCTTTTCGCCCGATGAGATTCGCGCCGCCGCGGGTGAGCTTGCGGAACTTGAGGGAATTTGCGTGCAGGGGCTTATGACTATGGCGCCCCGGGGGAATAAGGATGTGGCACGCCGCACCTTTGCGGGGCTTCGTGAGCTGAGGGATGAGCTGGAGGCGGCGCATCCCGATTTGAACCTGCCTGAGCTTTCCTGCGGCATGAGCGAGGACTTTGAGTCTGCCCTTGAGGAGGGCTCTACGCTCGTTCGCCTGGGCAGGGTAGTATTTAGCCCGGAGTTTGCAGTAAAATAAGGCTCTGAAGTGCGCACTGATTATCGGGGCGCCTGCACTAAACCGCGAGAGGACACAACCATGGGCTTCCTTGACGAGATTAAAAATAAAATGCACCTGGGCGGCCAGCAGGGTTACGACCAGGGTTATGGCCAGGACGACGACTACGGCTACGATGACGGCTATGACGATAGTTATCAGGGCAACGGCTACAGCGGTGCTTCGGGCGAGGGCTTCTACACCCAAGACGAGCCGAGCAACGGCCTGCTTGGTCAGACGCGCCGCGGTGAAGCTGAGTCGGTTGCCGTGTATACGCGCTCCGGTCAGCTGGTCGGCGATGACTCCCGCCATGCCACGACGTATAATCCGCCTTCGCGCTCGCAGGACAGTGTTGCGAGCGGTTATCGTCCTGGTGCCTATGACACGCCGTCGAGCTACGCCGAGAACACCCGCGCCCGTGCCGCCGCTGCGCCCGCGCCTGCACCGAGCGATGCCTCGGCCTATGCGAGCAATATCATCAACGCCACACCGCAGCTGCCGGCCTATGTCCTGCGCCCCGAGAGCTATGACGACGTGGAGACCGTGGTGCGCCGCGTTCGCACCAAGCAGCCTGTCGCACTGATTTTTGTGGGCGTACGCACCGAAGTTGCCAAGCGCGTCTTGGACTTCTCTTACGGCTTTGCCTGCGGTCTGGGTGCCACGGTCAAGGAGGTGGGCGACCGCGTGTTCATGGTGCTGCCCGCCGGTTGCGAGGTCAAAGATTCCGATCTCAAGAAGCTTCGTGCGGACGGCTACCTTAAGTAAAGACAAGACGAGGAGATTCCCATCAACATCTACACTATCGTCCAGCTGGTCAACACGCTGTTCAACTTCTATTCCACGCTTATTGTCGTCTACTGCTTTATGACGTGGATTCCCATGAAGCAGGGTGGTTTGCTTCAGGATATTGCCGCGGTGCTTGATAGCGTGTGCGGTCCGTGGCTCAACCTGTTCCGTCGTTTCATCCCGCCGATGGGCGGTATCGATTTTTCGCCGGTCGTTGCGATTATTGCGTTGCAGTTGGTGCAGAGGCTGGTTCTGCAGCTTCTTATAGGTATACTCGTGTAGAACTGACTTAGTAACTTACGTCGGGCGTGTAGCGCCGAGGCGATGAAAAAGGAGACTTGTTATGGCTATTACCCCTGCAGACATCCAGGCTCAGACTTTCTCTGAGGCCAAGCGTGGCTACGATCCTGCCGAGGTCGACGTCTTCTTGGAGACGCTGTCCTCTGAGGTTGACGCTATGCTCGCTAAGATCGTCGACCTTAAGGGTCGTCTGACTGCTACCGAGCAGCAGCTTGCCGATGCGCAGGCTCAGCTTGCCCAGGCTCAGGATGCCCCCGCCCAGGCCGTTCCTGCCGCCCCCGTGGCTGCTCCCGCCCCTGATTTCTCCGCTCAGGAGCGCCAGATTTCCGCTGCCCTGATCGCTGCCCAGCAGACCGCTGAGACCATCGTCAACGATGCCAATGAGAACGCTGAGCGTATCCGCAACGAGGCTGACGCCAAGGCACGCGAGGTTATCCGCCAGGCACTGACCGAGAAGCAGGCCGAGCTCGAGGAGATCGATCGTCTCAAGGCTTCCCGTGAGGAGTTCAAGGCCGAGTACCTCAAGCTCATCCAGCACTTCATGGACGATGCCCAAAACTCCTTCCCGGCCGACCTCATGGCCTCCACGCCGGTCGGTTCCGCCGCTTCTCCTGCGGTGACTGTTCCCGCCGAGCCGCTGCCCGTCGCTGACCCGGTTGTCCCCGTGGCCGATCCCTTCGCCCCGATCGACAACTTCGCTGCCGACGACCTGGACTAACATTCGGCCTACAATTTAGTGCCTAGAAAGGACCCGCAGCTTGCGGGTCCTTTTTTATGACTGTACCGGGGCGCGCAACATAAAAAACCGAGCCCTGCACATAGTGGCGCAGAACTCGGCGAACCGGTGAGCGGTCAAGGATAGGTTTTAGGGCATGTCCCAAAATCTACTTGAGGAGGAAGTCGGAGAGGGGAATGGTACGGGCCTCGCGATGCTCGGGATCGGCGATGTGGTCGGCGGGATAGCCACAGACGAGCATATGATAGGGATAGACGCCCTTGGGCAGATTGAACTGCTCTTGTGCCACCTCGGGCTTAAAATGGCATACCCAGCACGTTCCCAGGCCATGCTCGGTGGCCTCCATCATCATCTGATCGCAGACGATCGAAGTATCGATGGCACTCGAGTTCATCTGATCATACGGGCGCACCCAAGCATCATCGGTAGCGCTGCAAATAAGGAAGACAAGCGGAGCCCCAAAGATAGACCCATCACGAGCAAACCGAGGCTGACAAGCAGCAGCCTTCTCCAGAAGCTCAGGCGTATCCAACACCATCACACGGGTTGGATGATTATTACAAGCAGAAGGAGCAATACGCCCAGCCTCAACAATGGCATCCACCACAGCCTGCTCAACAGAACGATTCTCAAACTCGCGACAAGAATACCGACCACGAGCCAGATCCAAATAACTCACAACCAAGACCTCCAAATTCAACGAATCAATCCAAAGTAAAACAAAGGGTACCCAAAGCCCCATCCACCCAAACGTTTAAGGCGGTCCCAAAGTTCCCAATCGGGTCCAAAGGCCCCGCCAACAAAAGCCCCATCGCTTTCAAAGTATCAGCCAAAGTTCCCAATGGTGGTACGTAAGGCGAAGGGCCGGCACCTGTTTACTTTCGAACGACTCTGCCATGCAGCCGGAGTGAGAAAGCAAACAGGTGCCGGCCCTTCGCCGCCGGGACACGTACCCCCAATTAACTGTTCTTCATGACAATCGAATCCACAACATCGGCCACATTCTCGCAGCAGTCGGCGCAGTACTCCAGGAAGGCGTAGACGTCACGCCAAGCGATGACCTCGAGCGGATCCTTGCCGTTAACGTGCAGGTTGCGCATGGCGTTGATGTAGAGCTCGTCGGCCTCGGACTCGATGGTGTTGATCTGGATGACGAGCTCGCGCAGGGTCTTGGACTTGCGGTAGTTGGGCAGCTCGACCATCAGGTCCTTCATAGCACGGCAGGCGTCGGTCACCTTGTGAGCGATGACGATGGCATCGGGGTGAATGCTCTGGATGTTGGTGAAGTAGACGCGCTGCACGACGCCCTCGATACGGTCAAGCACAGTGTCGAGCGAGCAGCTCATCAGGTCCAGATCCTCGCGCTCAAGCGGGGTGATAAAGGCCGTGAGCAGGGCGTCTTCAAGCTCATGGTGCTTCTTGTCGGCCGCATGCTCGATTGAGTGCATCTTGTCGAGCATATCGTGAATCTTCGCGGGATCGAAGTTCTCGAAAATCTTGGTGAGCAGCTCGGCAGCCTGTACGGCTAGGTCGGCGCAGGCAACGTAGTTGTCAAAATAGAACGAATCGGGTTTCTTTGCCATGAGTGGGTCCTTTCGAGGCGAAGACGGGTGTGAGAAGTATTACGGTCCGGATGGACGCTCGGTTTGACTAGATGAACATCATGAACAGCTTGGCCATGACAAAGCTGATGAGTCCGCAGGCGGGGAAGGTGAAGAACCAGGTGAACATCATGTCCTTGACGACGCCGAAGTTGATGGCCGAGAGGCGCTTGACGGCACCGACGCCCATGATGGCGCAGGTCTTGATGTGCGTGGAGGACACAGGGATGCCGGTAAGGGTGGCAAGCAGCAGGTTCGCGGCACCCGCGAGGTCGGCAGAGAAGCCCTGATACTTCTCGAGCTTAACCATGCTCTGGCCGACGGACTTGATGATGCGCTCGCCGCCCACGCTGGTGCCGATGCCCATAGTGGCCGAGCACAGCAGCATAATCCAGATGGGGATGCCTGCATCGCCGACGCTCGTCTGGCCGCTGGCAAAGGCCACGCCTAAAAAGAGCACGCCGATGAACTTCTGTCCATCCTGCGCGCCGTGCATAAAGCTCATGGCCGCAGCGCTCGCGATCTGAGCGTATTTAAAGAAGACATTGGCACGTCGCCTGTTGGCGGCGACGAAAAGAATCGAGACGAGTTTGCACAGGACCCAGCCCATGACAAAGCCCAGGCCGATGGAGAGCGCCAGGCCGTAGATGACCTTCATCCACTCGTGGACGTTGACGCTGCTCGCACCGCCGAGGGCGATGGCGGCACCGGTCAGGCCGGCGATAAGGCTGTGGCTTTGCGAGGTGGGGATGCCAAAACGCGACGCTGTGGCGCCGTAGACGACGATGGAGAACAGCGCCGCGCATAGGCAGGCGAGCGCCATGGTGCTGTTTCCGCCAAAGTCGACGATATGTGAGATGGTGTTGGCGACGCTCGCGTTAAAGTGCGTCATGATGAGCACACCGAGGAAGTTGAATGCGGCGCTCATGAGAATGGCGGCGCGGGCGGGCATGCAACGCGTAGTGACGCAGGTCGCGATGGCGTTGGGCGCGTCGGTCCATCCATTGACGAAGATGGCGCCCAACGCGAGGATCACGGTGACGGCAAGGACTGGGTTCGACACAATTTGGCCGAGGAAGGTTGAGAACGTTACGTCCATATATGGGCTTTCTCGAAGTTTGCAGACACGTTACAAAAACATGATAAATCGTATCACCTCCTGCGGGTCTCTTTACCGAGTTCTGATGGGAGAAGTGAACTTTTTGGCACTAAAATTGAATATTAGCCCTGTTGACCGCGGGTGTTCTTTTTGCTAACACGCCATGCGGACACGTGCGATTACTACGACACTCCAAAACCACAGTCTGTTCGCTTTACAACATGCAAACATGCGTTCGATAATAGGAGGCATGGAATATCGACAGACAGACGGCAAAACTCGGCGCGTACACAAGCAGTATGTGGACGTCGTGGCTCGCATCCTCGCGGGCGGACAAGTCGTGCCGGTTACCGTCTGCTGGGTCGACGGTCGCTGCTTTACGATTGACGAGATTGTCTCGTCCACGGGCTTTGGCTTAACGGTTCACGGTGTTCGTACGGCGACCTATAAGGTGCGTTTTGGCGGGCACGCGACCGAGTTGTATCTGGAGGACCAGACGCGCGAGCGGGCGGACGGCTCGCAGGCACACGTGATGCGTTGGTGGGTCTGGGCCTTTGATCGCACGCTCGAGGGCGAGCGCCGTAGGTAAGGACGTACGGCATTCGGGTACAATGACAGGAATCTTGTCAGCTACTGCGCTGTCGCGGCGCTTTTGAAAGGACGAAATTATGAACGATATTCAGGGCTATCAGAACGGCCCCATCGAAACCGGCGCAAGCCGTGCCAAGGAGATGTCGCCGCGTGCGTATAATCTTGCCATGTCTGCCCTCATCTTCTTGGGCTTTTGTGCCATGGGCGCTGGTGCTTACTTTACGAGCACCATGGCGTTTGCCCGCATGATGATGAGCGGCGCCGCCCTGCCACTGGTCTTTGGCTCGTTTATTTTGACCATCGTCGGCATGGTCATGATGTCGGCCGCCGCCAGTAAGCAGTCCGTGGGCCTGTCCCTTGTGGGCTACGTAATCTTTGCGAGCACCTTTGGCCTGACCGCGTCGTTTGGCCTTGCCAACTACGACCTGCCCACCATCAACACTGCCTTTATCGCCACGGCCGCCATCACCTTTGTCTTTGGCGCCTTGGGCGTGACGTTCCCCAAGTTTTTCCAGCGCGTATATGGCATCGGTTTTGGCATTCTGCTCGCCACTATTCTGGTTGAGATCGTGCTGATGTTCATGGGCGTCTCGCAGACCATCACCGATCTGATCGTAATCGTGGTGTTCGCCGGCTTTATTGGCTACGACACCTATGTTGCCACGACGGTGCCGCCTACGCTGCCCAACGCCGTGCTCATGGCGTCCAATCTGTTCGTGGACATTATCAACGTGTTCATGCGCATCCTGAACATCCTTGGCCGTCGCGACTAGTGGCGAATTGCGGCGGTGCTTGCCGTGCGTGTAAATCGATGCGAAAGGCGGTCCTTCGGGGCCGTCTTTTTTGTACTCGGCGGGGTATCATGGATGGGAAAAGCCGATAGCGGCAGCGACAGGAAAGGTGACCACTTATGGCAGACGTCGACAACAGGAACCGTAACCGCAGGTCCAACCGAGCGGGTCAGCCCAATCCCAAGCGCGAGGCCCGTGCCAAGGCCGCCGAGCGTCACGTGGCAACTGTGTCCGAAGCGTGCGCCAAGGATATCGAGCGTTCGCTTGCCGGCGTGTGCGAGTTCGATGGTATGCCTGCCGGTTTTGTCGCGGCGATGAAGGCCAAGGTTCAGAGTGCTGTGGCCGCCGAAGAACAGGTTGCCGAGGACGTCGAGGGCGCGGAGGCTGCCGAGACCGAGACGGCGCCCGAGACCGAGGCAGCGCCTGAGCCTGCCGAGGAAATCGCCGAAGCTGAGTCCGCGCCTGCTGAGGAGCCCGCTCCGGTTCTGCCTGAGGTCACCGTGCTCGATGCCTCCGCCACGCAGGCCATCCTGGACAACGGTCGTGGCTATGCGCAGTTCTGCGACATGGCCGTGCTCGCCTTTGCCTCGTTCACCAACCCGGGCGGTGGCTACATCCAGGGCTATCTGGGCCAGGAGGCCACGCTGTGCGCCGATTCGTATCTGTACAACGTTCTCGATAAGCAGCGCAAATGGTACGGCGAGAACCGTCGCCGCAACATCAACTGCGAGCTTTACCGCAACCGTGCGCTGGTGGTGCCTGCGGTGCGCTTCGACCGCAACCACGTGCATGCATACGCCGACGTGATCGTGGCCGCCGCGCCCAACGTTAAGCGCGCCCGCCAGGAGTATCGCGTGAGCGACGATGCTCTGCTGGACGCCCTGCGCGACCGCATTCGCTTTGTGCTTGCCATCTGCGACGAGCTAGGTCGCGAGAAGCTCGTGCTGGGCGCTTGGGGCTGCGACAACAACGGCTTTGACGCAGAGGCCGTGGCCGAGCTCTTCCGCAAGGAGCTCGCGTCGGGCGACTTTAAGGTCAAGCAAGTCTTCTTTGCCGTGCCTTCTACGCGCTGGGATGAGGATTTTGCCAAGTTCGAGCACGTGCTGGCAAACTTCCCCGAGCGCAACGAGGAGTCCTATGCCCAGGTTGCCGCTCGCGCTGCGGCAGCTCGCGCCGCCGAGCAGACCCAGGCTGCTACCGAGGATGATGAGGACGAGGACGATTGGCGCAAGTACCTGTAATCGGTACGTGCTGACAGATAGGTCGAGCCGGCGGGAGAGGCTGCTTCCGTCGGCTTTTTACTGAGCGAGGGGCTTACGATGAAAAACGTTCTATGCTTTGGCGACAGCAACACCTATGGTTACGATCCGGCGGGCATGCGCGACGGCACCGCGGTGCGCTATGCGCAGGATGTGCGCTGGTGCGGCGTGGCCCAACGTGACTTAGGCGAGGGCTGGCATGTAATTGAAGAAGGCCTCAACGGCCGCACGACGGTACGCGACGACATGTGCCATCTGGACACCAATCTTAACGGCATCCGCGCACTTCCGATGCTGCTCGAGGCCCATAAGCCGCTGGACGCCATTGTGATCATGCTGGGCACCAACGACTGTAAGACGGTCTTTAACGTGACAGCTTCCGATATCGCCCGTGGCGCCATGGCGCTGATTCGCGCCGTCCGCGCGTTTCCGTGGACCGACGCTGCGCCTTGTCCGCGCATTCTGCTGATGGCGCCTATCAAGATTAAGCCGCAGATCGCCGACGTATATATGACCGATTTTGACGAGCATTCCGTAGAAGCCTCGGAACATTTTGGTGAGTACTACGCGCATGTGGCTGAGCAGTTTGGCTGCGACTTTTTGAATGCCGCCGACTTTGCCGAGCCGGGCGATATCGACTATCTGCATATGATGCCCGAAAGCCATGAGAGCCTGGGTCACGCCGTGGCAGCCAAGCTCCAAGAGATGCTCGGAGAGTAGCGCGACCCCAAACCACCGCAAAGGGGGCGGGCGCCTTTGCGGTGGTTTGGGCTGTGAATCTTAATACTGCCACAACTAACTGCGCGCCATCTACCTGCGGCTTTGCGGGGGAATATCCTAACTTATCCCAAGCGCGTCGAAGGCGGCGCGGACGACCTGCTCGGCGGTGGGGCGGATATAGTGCCGTCCCGATACGCCGGGGAGGGCGTGGCCCATCAGCATCTCGATGAGGTCCCACGGCAGGCGAAGCTCGACCTCCGCTATCGTACGCCATGAGTTGCGGAGGTTCGACCACGGGATGTGCTCGATGCCGCGGGCGGCGCAGAGTTTCCGCCAGCGGTCGTTGCAAATGCTCCGGTTCATGGGCAGCCCGTCGCCCCGGTCGCTCAGCCACTCGCGGCCCTCGGCGGCGCGGGCGGCCGCTATCTCGACGAGGCGGTCGGCGGCCTGCGGCAGGATCACGACGGTGCGGGCGGACTTGGCGGTCTTGAGGGCGCCCACCGGCTCGGTGCCGGACTGCTGCATCTGGCGGCAGATGTCGGCGGAGGCGAGGACGGTGCCGCCACGCTCCCAGCGCAGCACCTCCTCGGTGCGCACGCCCAGCGACTCGCCCGAGCGGCAGGAGCCGAAGCACGCGAGGATGAACGCGGGCTCCAGGGGGTTGCCGCGCAGCTCGTCGAGGACGCCCAGGGCCTCGTCGAGGGTGTAGACGCGCTTTGAGCGCTCGCGGGTCTTGCGGGTGGGCATGGTGTACCTGACGCTGGCGGCGAACGGGTCGAGCGGCAGGCGGATGAAGGTCGAGACGCAGGCGTAGACCTTACGCAGGGTGAGCAGGGCGGTATCTGCTGTGGCGGCGGGCAGTGTCAGCAGCCAGTCCTGCAGCTCGACGGCGCGCAGCTGGTCGACGGGCATTGCGCCCCAGCGGGGCCCGACGTAGTTTCTCCACGAGCGCAGCACGAGGTCGCGGGTGTTGGGGGCGAGCGTTCCCGCCTCGACTTGTGCGGCCATCTTGGGGACGAGCCACGTCTCGTATGCTTTGGCTATGGTGGGCACGGGGGCGTCGTCGGCGTGCTCGACGTGGATGCGGTCGAGTTCCGCGCACGCCTCGCGGTAGGTTCCGTACACGGTCTTGGTCTTGCGCCTGCGGCCCTGCGGCGTGTTCTGCATCCAGCGCAGGACGTACTTCTTGCCGCGCCTCATCTCGGTCACGGAGCCCCAGACGCGGCGGCGCTGCTTCTTTGTCATATAATCAGATCCGTTCAGATCGCGGGCATATTCTCCGTTTCGCCCGGTTCTGACTCCGGCCCCGTCTCACGTTCCAAAGTGCAGGGGCCGTCTCCTTAATCTCGGGACCTCGGCATCAGCCTGCGGTCCCGAGATTTTTTAACTTTCATGGCATCACCTCCCTCTTTAGGCGAGCGGGTGGAAAATGCCCCTCTCGCGCAACTTCTCGCTCGTCCGGTACTGTTCGGCGTCGGGCACGCTGTGGAACTCGACGGTTTTGTCGTAGTTCGCCTTGACGACCTCTTCGATCTCATCGAGCGACACGCGGAAGAATTCCCTGCGCTGGTTGACTATGTTCACCTTCCTGTCCTCGAAGGCCCGGTGCAGCGCCGCCTCAAGCTTCGGGGCGTCATCGCAGAAGATGAGCGCGTGCACGTCGAAATTGAACGGGACGGACGCGTCTCCGAGCTCGCGGATGCGGTCCATCGGCTCAAGGCGCCTCGTCATCCCGATCTTGTAGACGCCCTCACCGAATGAGCCGATGTTGGAGATTACGTATACGAAGCCTGCCTTCTGGTTCGCCTCTCGGTAATCGACATCCGACACTGCCCTGTCCACGTCGTCGAGCTTCGCCTTGAGCTCCGCGGCCTTCTCCTCGAGATCGGCGCGCTCGTCGTCGCCGGCATCCTTCAGGCGTGCCGAGATGTCCTTGTACGCCTTGAGGTACTGGGAGCGCTCCTTCTCGAGCTTCTTGCGCTCGGCCGCTATCTCGCGCTCGAGCTTCCGGGCCTCGCGCTCCTGCTCGCGGGCCTCGCGCAGCGCCTCCTTCTCCTCCTCTTTCTCCTGTGCGAACTCGAAGGCCAGCTGGACCTCCTCCTGCTTGAGGAGGACGTATGCGGCGGGGATGGATATGCCGATGGTCTTGCCGTTGCGGTTGATGGCTGCGGCCGACTTCTCGATTCTCTCGAGCGAGCGCTCGACGTTGGTCGCCTTGACTTTGCGCACGATTTCGTCGCACTCGCCGTTGTACGCCATCATGAGCAGCCTCGAGATTTCGCGGACCATCGCCTTGCCCTTCGAGGCGCTGCCGTTGACCGTCCAGGACGTCTTGTCCGCGGCCTTGCTGAAGCTCTTGACGGCCTCCTTCTGTTTCCTACGGCATCGGTCGAGGGCGTCCTTGTAGTGAGTCGAGTCGGCGAAGTCGAAGCGCGGGCGGTACAGGCCGAACTCCTCGACCAGCAGCTCGTCATCGAGGACGCGCGACTTGGACTCCTTTGCCTTGACGATGGCATCCAGTTTGACGTTCTGCTTCTCCAGCTTCTCGAGCGAGGCCTTCTCCTCCTCGATTTTCTTCCTGAGGTCCTCGGCCTCGCGCCTGAGCCTATCCGCGTCCGCCATCTCCGGCGTGAGCATGGACTCGAGCTCCTCTACCCGCTGCTTGTACTCGGTCGCCTTGAACATGTCCCTGAAAGCCATCGGTTCGCCTTTCTGTCTCTAATACCTCTTGACCTCGCTGGCCTGGTGCCACTTGACGACGCCGCGGAAGTTCACGCTGGCGTTCTCCGGATCGTCGAACACTATGTCGGTGTAGCCGTCCTCGTAGCTGTCCGGCGACAGCACGAGGGTCGACGCCCCGCGGTAGTAGCTTCTAAGGATCATCTCGCCGTTGTACTCGGCCGCCACGGCGTCGCCGTTGCGCGGTTCGCACCTGGGGGAGAGTAGTGCGTTCTCGCCGTCGGCAAACCTGCGATTCATGCATGAGCCGCGCACGCGCATGAGGTAGGCGTCCGGATCGTTGACGCGCTCGAGGACTGAGACCGGCACGTCAGCGACCTCGTCGGGGCCGAATTCATCGGTGAACTCGCCTGCGTGCCCGGCGACGAGCACGGGCAGAGTCACGTACTGGGCGCCGTTGGGGCGCACGGGTTCCGGGGTCTCGCCCATGAGTTCGGCCACCGTCGTGCCGAAAAGCTCGGCGAGTTGCTCAAGGTTCGCTTTTCTCGGCATCGACTTCTCGGATTCCCACTGGCCGATGGCAACTCGCGATACATCGAGTTTGTCGGCTATTTCCTGCTGGGTCATTCCAGCTCTACTCCTGAGCCGGCGAAGGTTTTTACCGATTTCCATGGGCCTCTCCTTGCCTATGTATAACTTTACTTATCATTTTAGAAAAGAAAACTTTTCATTCTAGAAAAGTTTTTATTTACATGATGCAAAGAAAGACTTACTATTAGTTCAGCAAGAGAGAGGAGGCCACTTGAATACCCTGCGAGATGTTCGCGAGAGCAAAGGGGTTAAGAAAGTCGCAGTTCAGCGGATGTTGGGGGTTAGCCAACCGACCTATGACCGTTACGAGCTTTATCCCGGAGAGATGCGAGCCAAGGACCTCGAAAGGGTCCTGACGTTCCTCGGCATCACTCGCGACGATATTTTTTTGGCAACAGAGGAAAGTTAAAGTTTGCATCTAACGAAACGGAGAGAACCATGAACGAGAACTACATCGACATCGAGCTGGGCGGCTGGAACGTCCCCGAGGCCATCACGGTCGAGGCCGAGCCCGTCGAGGCCCGCGACTTTTTCGACTTCGAGCTGTAGGGGAGGGCGACATGAACATCGGGAAGAAACACCGCTACTACCTCGTCACCTTCGAGACGAACGGGGACCTCGACGGCGCCATGTGCGAGACGGAGGAGTCGGTGAAGGACCGCATCTGCCGACTGTTCGGCTTCACGAGCGAGCACTTGAGCATACAGGTGGGCGCTCTGGAAAGCGCCAAGATCGCGGGCACGCGCTACTTCGCGTACGCCTCCGTGCAATTCACTGCCAACGGCATCGGCTGGTCGACGGACTTCGAGAGCCTGGTCCGCGACCCGGTTTTCGACGAGCGCTAGGGAGGGCGACATGAGGAAGAAGGTCAGCTACGACTTCGAGGACGTTGACGGCTCCTACGTCGAGACGAACCGTAGCGTCAGGTATCGCATCGGGAATAGGTTCCACCTCGGCGACATCACCGACATCAGGATCTTGGAGAAGGGGACCGAGAAGCTGGGCGAGCTCGACGGGGTCGAGTACTACATAGCCTCGCCCGTGACGTTTGCCGTCAGGGGGCGCGTCTACTACACGCTGGGCGACACGCTCTTCTACATGCCCGAGCTCGAGAGCACCTACTTGGGCGGCGATGGGCGATGAGCAAGTTCTGTCAGGCGGTTCGCCTCGTGGTCGCCATCGTCGTCACCACGCCGCTCGTTCTGGTCGTCGCGGCGCTCACGCTGCTCGAGTGCCTCTTGAGGATGGTTTCCGGGGCGTTGACAAGGCTCGGCATCTCAATCCTCAGAACCCTGCCCTAGCGGCGACAGGCCCCGCTCCCGGGGCGGCACCGTTGCCCCGCGGCTCTCCAATAACCATCCGCGGGGACGTTCCCTACCGGTGCCGTGCCGGGGGCGAGGCCCCGAAATCAAGCAACAAAAAAGAGCCGCCCGGTGTGGAAAGCGGGGACGGCTCCAGACCTGAAAGGAGGTCACTCATGGATTCTAGCAGAGCCAAAACGTTCCAGCAGATGGCCGACGAGCTTGGCATCAGGCACAAGCTGATGTACACGCTGCGCGAGGCGTCGAGGGTGACGGGGGTGCCATACGACACGCTGCGCATCGAGTGCAAGGCGGGCCGCCTGCGCTCGCAGCTGCCCGAGGGGCGCAAGGCGGGGCGCATGGTGCGCCCGGAATGGGTGGAGCAGTGGATCGAGGAGGGAACGCATGGCATCGAGGCTGCTTAGGTGCGCGGGGTTCGTCGCGCTCACGCTCGCGGTGTACGCGCTCATGCCGTACGTCCTGCGGGCGATGCTGCTCGCGGCGGACGGCGTCCGCGTTGCGCTCGGGATGGGGTCGGTACTGTGATCGGCAGACGATTCGCGTTCACCGTCCCGTTCGTGGCGGGCAAGCAGCGCCACAGGCTCGACCGCAGGCACGCACGGATGTACACGCCCGACGAGACCATCCGCAACGAGGCCGCCATCCGCGAAGCGGCGCTCGGGGCCATGCGGGAGGCGTACCCGAATCTCGAGGGGCCGCTGTTCCCGTTCAGGGTACCCGCCGCGGTGCGCATCGACGTGTACGATTCGCTGCCCAAATCGAGGCCGAAACGCACCGTGTCGGAGCCGAACACGTTCAAGCCGGACGCGGACAACATCGCCAAGCTCGTGATGGACGGGATGAACGGGGCGGTCTGGGGCGACGACAGCCAGGTGGCCGAGGTTCACGTGGTCAAGTGGCCCCGTCGGCGCGGCATCGAACCGCACATGGACATACAGGTATATCGCGGCTGGGCAGACCCAGCTGAAGAGAAAAAGTAGAAACGGAGATTAAGCAATGGAGTACATGCACATAAAAGTCCAAGTCGATGGCGATGCGTTCGAGGTGCTTGACGAGTTTGCCACGAACTTAATCCTCGTCGCGGACGAGGAGGGCGCTGAGATAGGGAAAAGGGGCCTTAAGCCCGCGTGCTTGCGCGGCATCGCCTACGGGCTTCTGTTCAGTCCGAAGCTGTTGGGAGCCGATGCGCAGGACCTCGAGATCTACGACCGCATTGTCGACAGCGCTGGCCGCATGGAACGCATCTACAAGCTGGACGGGCCGCGCGGCGTGTTCGCCGAGCTGGCGGGCGTGAACATCGAGAAGGTCGAGGTCAATGAAGGAGAGGTGACCTTCAATGAATAACAAGATCATCGAGTTCAAGGACGATGCTGGCATGCCCGTCAAGTTCACCTCGCAGGACATCCGCGAGCGCCTGTGCCCGAACGCCACCGACAGCGAGCTGGCGCTGTGTATCGAGCTGTGCAACCGCCAGCACCTGAATCCCTTCACCAAGGAGGTCTACCTGGTGAAGTACAGGGACGCCCCGGCGAGCATCATCACTTCCTACCAGGTGTTCAACCGCCGCGCGAACAGGCAGCCCAACTACGGCGGCATCGAGAGTGGCGTCGTGGTGCTCCGCGACGGCGAGGTCGTCAAGAAGAAGGGCTCCGCCGTCTACAAGATGATCGGGGAGCAGCTCATCGGCGGCTGGGCAGAGGTCGCGTTCACCGACGGCAAGAAGCCCGCATACGTCGAGCTGGCGCTCACCGACTACAGCACCGGCAAGAGCAACTGGGCGAAGATGCCGGGCGTCATGATCGAGAAGTGCGCCAAGGCCGGCGCGTGGCGTCTGGCCTACCCCGGCGAGTTCGGCGGGATGTACACGGGCGAGGAGATGGACCAGAAGGTCGAGCGCGACATGCGCGCAGGCTCTCAGGCCGTCGAGGCCGAGAGCGTCGAGCCCGTGGTCGACCCGCTGCAGCCCGTGCGCGACCTGTTCAAGCCGTTCATGGCGGCGACTGCGCTCGACAGCGCCGGGGCCATGGCGGCTATCTGCGCCGCCGTGGGCTGCACGTCGGGCTCCATGCACGACATGACGCTCATGCAGGCGCGCCGCGCGGCCTCGTGGATGGAGGAGGAGATCACGGCCCGCAAGGCGCAGCCCGGGCCCGCCGCCCCCGAGCCGGAGCCCGCGCCCGCCGAGTACGAGACCGACGACGACCTGCTGGGAGGCTTCTAATGGCAGACGAGGTTTTGGCGGTCGAGGCCGTGCCGCTCGAGGAGGACTTCGACACGCTGGTGGCGTCGCTCGCCATCGACGACACGCTCGAGGACAAGCTGGCGAAGCTCAAGAAGAACGTGGACGAGAAGCTGGCGGACTACGTGGACGTCAAGCACATCGAGAAGGACGAGGACTTCAAGGCGGCGAAGAAGTACCGCGCGGCGGTCAACGACGTGAAGAAGCCCATCGAGGCGCAGCGCAAGGCCGCGAAGAAGAAGTACAGCGATCTGCTCAAGACGTTCGACAAGACCATCGGCGAGATCACGGCGCCAATCGACAGGCTCTCCGATGAGTACAAGGCCGAGATTGACCGCTACGACGGCGAGTGCAGGGCCCGACGCCTCGCAGCGCTCAAGGGCCACTACTACGACCTCGCGGGCGAGATGGGGCCGCTGGTGCCCTACGAGCGCATCGCCGACGACAAGTGGCTCAACGCGAGCTTCGGCGAGGTCAAGGCCAAGAACATCATCGAGCGCCGCGTGGGCGAGCTGCTGCACCAGTTCAAGTTCGTCAACGGCCTCGACTACGCGGACGAGTCCGAGAAGGCGTGGGCCGTGGCGTGGTGGACGAGGACGCTGCCGGCGGACTCGGGCGAGGTTGCGGCTGCGGTCGCCGCGCACCGCGAGGAGGTCGCCAAGGCCGCCGCGCTCGCGGCGACCTACGAGCAGGCGATGGCGCCCGCACCGGAGCCCGAGCCGGAGCCCGCGCCGCTGCCGCCCGACCCCGAGCCGATGCCCGTCGAGGAATCTGAGCCGCCCTTGGGCGTGCCGAGGTGCGTACGGGTGGTCCCGTCGCGCCCCGAGCCGGATGTGGCCGAGGATGCGGCCCCAGCACCGCAGAGGGGCTACCGCGTGGTCATCGAGTGCGTCACGGCGGACGAGCTGCGCCGCGTGAGGGCCGTCATGGTCGACAACGACATTCACGGATACGTCGAGAGGATGTAGGACATGGGAGAGAGCAAACTGCCGCCGACACGAACGCCAGAGCAGCGCAAGGAGGCGATGGCGAAGGCCGTCCACACGCGCCGCGAGCGCGCCGCGTTCAAGGCCGCCTGCAAGGCGGGCAACATCCCGCCCGAGGCGGCCATCGAGGCGCCCATCGCGCAGAGGCTCAAGGTCGAGGAGTTCGCCCGCTCATTCCCGGGCATCGGCCCGGTCACGGCGCAGAAGATCATCGAGGTGTGCCATATCCGCGACGGCCGCCGCGTGAGCAGCCTGGGCTACATGCAGGGGCCGCGCCTCGTCGATGCCATCAAGGGCTGCATGACCACAAAGGAGGACGGGCAGTGAGCATCAACCGAGTGAACATCAGCGGCAACCTCACCCGCGACCCCGAGCTTCGCGCCACCGCCGGCGGCACGCAGGTCCTGTCCTTTGGCGTGGCGGTAAACGACCGCCGCCGCAACGCGCAGACGGGCGAGTGGGAGGACTATCCCAACTTCGTCGACTGCACCATGTTCGGCAACCGCGCCGAGGCCGTTGGCCGTTTCCTCGCCAAGGGGATGAAGGTCGCGATCGAGGGCAAGCTGCGCTACAGCTCTTGGGAGCGCGACGGCCAGAAGCGCTCGAAGCTTGAGGTTATCGTCGACGAGATCGAGGTCATGGTGCGCCGTGAGGGGCAGACGCAGGCCCAGCCGCAGCAGAGCCTCGCGAACACGGTGCCCGTGCAGCCACAGGCGCAGGCCGCGCCGCAGTGGAGCGCCCAGCAGGCCTACGCCGCGGTCCCGCAGTCCGAGTTCTACGACGAGGACGTGCCGTTCTGATGAGGCACGTACCCGACATCATCCGCGACCACTGGGAGGCGGCCCTGTTCGCCGCCTCCTTCTCCGCGGGTTTCCTGTTCTTCTCTTCGCTTCTATGGGGGTGGTTCTGATGGCCTTTACCGTGTTCGACAGCTTCGCCGAGGTCTACGACGACTTCGACGCGAGCGACCCCGAGGACCTGCGCGACCGCGCGATGCTCGCCGACGCGATCATGATGTACGGGCTGCACGGCGTGGAGGCCGACCTCCCGAAGCACCTCCGCCGCGTTTTCAAGGCGATGAAGAACGCCATCGACAACTCCAAGGACGCGCGCGGTAGGGGCGGCAAGGGCGGCCGCCCGCGCAAGAAACCAGTTTCCGACAAACCCGAAACGCAGGTTTCGGAAAGTGAAAACCTAGGTTTTTCAAACGGGAAACCAGTTTCCGACAAACCAGAAACGCAGGTTTCGGAAAGTGAAAACCCTAACCTAACCTGTCCTGTCCTGTCCTGTCCTGAACTGGATTGTGCTGAGCTGTCCTGTGATGGGGGCGATGCCCCCGCCGCGCCGCCCGAGTTCGAGCCGCCGTCGCTTGAGGAGGCCCGCGGGTATTTCGGCGCCAACTGCCTGAGCGGCGACCCGGACGCCTTCTGGGCCTACTTCGAGTCTCAGGGATGGGTCAAGGGCAACGGCCAGCCGGTGAGCAACTGGGGCGCCCTCGCGCTCGACTGGTCCAGGCGCCAGAAGCGCATCGACGCCGACGACCGGGCGAGGGGCAAGCCCACCGCCTCGGAGGTCGAGGCCGCCACGTTCAAGCCGACGAGGACGCCCGAGCAGACGAGGGCGGAGCTCGAGCGCAGGTGGCGCGAGGAACATCCGGGCATCGACCCGGCGAAGGTGAAGGCCCCGAGGGGGACGACCGCCGACCCGGTGGCGCTCAGGGCGTACCAGGACGCGCGGCGTCTGTTGGATGCGAGGGCCGCATGCGAGAGGAGGGCATCATGAGCTTGGACGCCGAGAGGAACGAGAACATGGGCAGACCGAAGGGGTCCGCGAGCATCTACGACGACGGGCCGCGCAGTGCCCGCTGCGAGACGTGCGGGTTCTGCGCCGTGAGCGAGGCGGTCATGACGGCGTCCGGCGAGAGCCGCAAGCGGTACACGTGCATGCGCTGCCCCGACTTCGTGCACGCCACGCAGGGGCTCGCGAGGTGCAACTACTGGGAGGCGCGACATGAGGGCTGAGTCGTGGGACAGGCGCGGTGGCTACGTGCTCGAGTGCAGGCAGTGCGGCAGGCGGTTCCGCGCGGCAAACAGGAACCAGAGGTACTGCTGCGGCTGGTGCGAGAACGTGGCGCACAGGAACGAGAGCAAGCGGCCCGTGGACGTGTACCTCGGCGCGAGGAGCGAGAGGGGCTGCGAGATCAACGCCATGCGCGCGGCGCTGGCGGAGGGGAGGTGCGTCTGATGCGCGACGGTTACAAGTTCGAGTTCGGGGCGCTCGATGAGCCGGACGCACCCAAGGTGCAGGCGCTCAAGCCGCTCGAGGAGGCGGCCGAGGTATACGGCGCTTGGCAGGATTGCGACGACATGCGCCTCAGCCCGATCATGACGGCGCGCAGGGAGTACCGCCAGAACCTTATCGACGAGTGCATGGACGTGGTCCAGGCGGTCGTCAGCCTGCTCGACGCCGAGGGGTTCACGCAGGAGGACGTGGACGCGGCAATCGAGCGCTGCAACGAGAGGAACCGAGAGAGGGGACGTTTGTGATGGAGACTTTGGATCAGATCAAGGCAGACGCGGTCGAGGTGTTCCATTTCGACCGCGAGTGCAGGCCGCAGGACAGGGCGCACGCCTACCTGGGGAAGTACCGCGTCAGGCGCGGCTACAACGACACGGCGATGCAGGTCGCGGTGACCGACATGATCGAGCGCGCCTACGAGGCGGGAAGGGCGGAGGTCGCCGACGCGAACCTCGTGCAGAACCTGCGCCGCCAGCTGACGAGCATCGAGGCGACCGTCGGGGATGCCATCGACCTGCTCGACGAGGGCGTAGGGGGGGCGGACTGCGATGAGTGACTCGAGGGTCGGCGGCTACCCGATGGGGGTGACCGACGCCGCTATCGAGCGCCACTTCGGTGGGGCCTGCGAGCCTAGGATGTGCGGGAACTGCAGGCATTTCTGCGGCAGCGACATCCACGTCGACTACGGCTACTGCCACCTCGAGTTCGAGCGCGCCTTCGACGCCGAGGCGCCGGAGCGCAAGGAAGGGTTCTGGCGCCTGGCGAAGTGGGCTGTGGCGTGGCTCATGGAGAACCTGCTGTACTGCGAGGACGAGTGCGGCGAGTGCCGCGACTACGAGGAGTTTGGGCTATGAGTATCGAATTGCCGAAAGATGCCGAGGGACGCGAGATTCCGCTTGATACCGTTGCACTGTTCAACCGTGTCGGGAACGTATACAGCATCGTGCGCTGGACATTCACCACGGACTTTGATTTGAGTGACGGATGGTCGAACAAATGGCGTGCGATTACCGACCGTGGATTTGCACTCGACCCAGCACTCGTGTACCTCACCACGCCCAAGACCGACACATGGGAGAAGCTGGAAGAGGACTTGGGCAGGGGCGCGGACGCGCTGAATTACGAAGCCTGCGCCTATTTTGGCAAGAATGCGTGCAACTGCTCATCGTGCATCGCCGACAAAGGCGAAACCTGCGAAAGGGTTTTCATGCACGACATTGCAGATCGCATCCGCAAGCTGAGGGGTGTAGCTGAATGAGATACGTAAGCATCTTTTCCGGCGTCGAGGCGGCAACGCTCGCGTGGGAACCGATTGGATGGGAGCCTGTGTGCTTCGCCGAGTTCGACGAGTTCCCCAGCGCCGTTTTGGCCGAACGGTACCCCGAGGTGCCGAACGTCGGCGACGTGACGAAGATGAACTGGAAGAAGTACCGCAACAGGGTGGACCTGGTGGTGGGCGGAAGCCCGTGCCAATCCTTCTCGATCGCGGGCAAACGGAAGGGGTTGCAAGGTGAGTCAGGACTCATGTTCGAGTACATTCGAGCTGTACGTGAGATACGTCCTCGATGGTTTCTTTGGGAAAATGTCCCGGGAGCGCTCTCAAGCGAGAATGGGGAGGCTTTCCGACAGCTCCTGTCCGAAATGGACAAGCTCGGGTACGGCCTGGCGTGGCGCATACTCGATGCGCAGTTCTTCGGAGTGGCCCAAAGACGCCGCCGTCTCTTTCTTGTCGGACATCTTGGAGCCTGCCCCCCCATCGGTGTACTCCTTGAGCCGGAGAGCATGCGAGGGGATTTTGAATCGAGCGCGGAAAAGAGGGCGAGCCTTGCCGAAGCGACTGGAAGAAGCCCTCGCAGCGCAGGCTTCAAGTACCACCAGGGAGCGGGCGCAGGAGGAGTAGGTGCGAAACCCGAGCAGTCTCCCACACTCACCGCAGGTTGGCACAACCCCGCCGTGTACCCCATCGACGAGCCAACAACGATGGCCGACCTCAACGCGAATACGGCGATCGGGCACGACATGGTGGGCACGCTCAAGGTGGGTGGCGACGCACCGTCGGTGTGCCACTGCGGATGCGCAGGCGGGGGCAAAGGAGCGCTGGTGAGCGAGGGTGTGCGAAGGCTCACACCGCGCGAGTGCGAGCGGCTGCAAGGTTTCCCCGACGACTGGACGAAGATACCATATCGCGGCAAGCCTGCCGAGAAGTGTCCTGACGGGCCGCGATACAAGGCAATCGGCAACTCCATGGCGGTTCCTGTCATGCGCTGGCTGGGAGAGCGCATCGAGGCAGCAGACAGGCTATAGAGAGGAGTCGATGGACGAATGATTACCGATTTGAGGATGATGACAAATGACTAAACGAGCGATGATTTCTCAGCCCATGGCCGGCAAGACCGACGAGGAGATCGCGGAGGCGAGGGACAAGGCGCACGCCAAGCTGCGCGAGATGGGCTACGAGTTCGTAAACACCCTGTTTACCGACGAGTGGTACAGCGACGAGGCCATGGAGGAGCGCGGCGTGGTGCAGGTCCCGCTCTGCTATCTCGCGAAATCTCTTGAGAACATGAGCCTGTGCCATGCGGCCTACTTCTGCAAAGGCTGGGAGGACGCACGCGGATGCCGCATCGAGCATGATGTCGCCGTCGCGTACGGGCTTGAGGTGCTGTACGATGATTACCGATGAAGAGCGCCGCGAGGCCGTCGAGTTCCTGCGCTCCGGCACGTGCCTATACTTTGCCGAGCATCGAAAATTGGAGCTCGATTGCAACCGGTGCATGAAAGTGAGCACGATGCTTTTCGGCCACTACGATGCGCTTTGCGGGTTGGACAGCTGCGGGACCGATACGTGGCAAAGACTTGCCGACCTCATTGACCGCCCGAGCGAGAATATCGAGCGCCCTCGGTGAGTTGGTCTCCGGCGCTTGATAAGGTTCTGCCGTGGCGGTCGAGCTTTAGGGGGTATGCGAATGGCGTGTAGGCCACCTGTAGGAGATGGGCCAAAAGGCCCATCCACAAAGTCAGCACATCCGTTGAGGGACGAGTGGGCGCTCCGGAAGGGGCGCTCCTCTTACGTCCTGTGGACGGACGAGATGATAAGGCGGATGCAGGCGCACCCGGAGCGGACGGCGGCGGAGATCGCGGCGGACCTCAGGGTGACGCCGAGCGCCGTGAGGCACGCGCGGCAGCGGTACGGGCGCTTTTCGACCGGAACGGATGGGCTGTGCATCGTATGCGACGCGCGGCCCGTGTTCGACACGTCGGCGCAGGCGAAGAAGTGGAGGCTGTGCAAGGGGTGCTATCTGGCGGAGCGGAAGAGGCGGCTCGAGGAGGAGGCTGAGAGCAACCGCATACGACAGGCCGCGCACAGAAAGAAGGTCGAGTAGCCGAAAGGCCCCGGGAAACCGGGGCCTTTTCTTTAAACGTTACCCCCTTTTTACGCTCGTGGGCAAACGCACGCGCTTGTCCACGTGCGTAAAAAGGTGGGAACGTTCGCGTTTCCATAGGGCTATCTACCAGCGGAAACGTGATTTTGTGGCGGGAAAAGGGCGTGAAAAACTGACCAAGGAGGGCATCGAGGATGCCGTCCGCCTGTGCCGTGCCGGAATGACCGACAGGGACATCGCCGCATATCTCGGGGTCGCACGTGAGACCTATAGCCGCTGGATCAACCACCCCAGAACAGACAATCAGCGTCAACTGTGTCACGTTCTAAAAAAGGCCGAGGTCGAGCGCAAGGCGACGCTCGTGGGCCGCATCATGGACGCGAGCGGCGACAGCTGGCAGGCGGCGGCGTGGCTGCTCGAGCGCAAGTACCCGCAGGAGTACGCCAAGGCGCAGCGCATCATGGACACCACCGACACGGCGGTGCTCAAGGCCGCCAAGGAGCTGGTGCTGTCCGTGCCGTCCTCAATCGGCGGTGACGAGTAGCCGATGCCGCTCACGAGGATGCAGCGCGAGTACCTCGCCAACTGCACGCACCGCTACAACGTGAAGTGCGGGGCGACGGGCTCGGGCAAGAGCTACGTCGACATAGCCGTGACCATACCGCAGAGGCTTCTCGCCATGAGGGGCGAGGGGCTGGCGGTGATGATCGGGAACACCCGCTCGACGCTCGAGCGCAACATCCTCGAGCCGATGCGCTCGCTCTACAGCGAAGACGTCGTCAGCCAGATCGGGCGGGACAACACGGCCCAGATATTCGGGCGCAAGGTCTACTGCCTCGGGGCGGACAAGAAGACAAGCGTATCCAAGATTCAGGGCGCCACGTTCGAGTGGGTCTACGGCGACGAGGTCGCCACGTGGAGCGAAGACGTTTTCCAGATGCTCAAGAGCCGCCTGCGCTGCGAGCACAGCCGCTTCGACGGCACTTGCAACCCCGACAGCCCGAACCACTGGTTCAAGCGGTTCCTCGACGGCGACAGCGACATCTACAGGCAGGACTACACGATCTGGGACGGTGCGCTGGCACCGGATGTCATCGAAGCCCTCATCAAGGACTACGGCAGCGGCGTGTACTACGACCGCTACATCTTGGGCAAGTGGACGCTGGCCGAGGGCCTGGTCTACCCCGAGTGGGAGGGTGCCCTCGAGAGCCGATATACGGGCAGCGCCGCCAAGTACGCGGTGTCTTGCGACTACGGCACGCAGAACGCCTTCGCGGCGCTTCTGTGGGCATTTGACGGCAAGGTGTGGCACGCGGTGGACGAGTACCGCTACTCGGGCCGCGACACGGGGCACCAGAAGACGGACGCCGACTACGTGGCCGACATGGCCGACTTCGTGCGCGGGCTGGGCAAGCCGCCCACGTTCATCATCGACCCGAGCGCCACGAGCTTCATCGCCGCGATGCGGCAGGCCGGGTTCAAGACCAAGAAGGGGCGCAACGACGTCGCAGACGGCATACGAGAGACGGGGGTGTGCCTGGGCAACGGCACGGTGCGCATCTCCGACGCCTGCGCGGGGCTGATAGGCGAGCTCGGCGGCTACTGCTGGGACGCAAAGGCGGACGGCGACAGGCCCGTCAAGGTCGAGGACCACAGCTGCGATGCGCTCCGTTACGGCGTGGCAACACTGCGCATGTACAAGCCTGCGAAAGAGCAGGTAAACCCATTCTTTGGAGGGAGGTAGCGGCTTGTCTAAGGGGCCTTTGGTGACCGATGGCGACCTCAAGGCGGCGGCGTCGGCGACGGCGTTCGCGGCAGATGCCATCGAGCGGCACATGTCGAGCGAGATGTACCGCAACGCCGTCACCGCGAACGAGTACTACCGCCAGCACAACGTCACGATCAACCGTTTCGTGCAGAAGATCTACTCGTGCTCCGGTGCCGAGGCCGAGGACTTCACGGCCTCGAAGCTGAGGCTGGCGAGTAACCTGTTCAAGCGCCTAAACGTCCAGCGCTGCACGTACTCGCTCGGTAAGGGCGTGAGTTTCGTGGACGTCTCGGCGGGCGGCAAGGACACGACCAAGGAGGGGCTTGGCGACCGCTTCGACGACGACGTCATGGAGATGGGGCTCAAGGCGCTCATCCACGGTGTGTCATTCCCGTTTTGGAACCTCGACCACATCGACGTGTTCACCGCCGACGAGTTCTGCCCGGTGTGGGACGAGTACTCGGGGGCGCTATACGCCGGCGTGAGGTTCTGGCGGCTCGACTCCGACCACCCGTGGCATGCGACCCTCTACGAGCAGGACGGCTACACGGAGATGGTGTCGGGCGGCAGCGGCTTCGACTTCGAGGTGGCCGAGGCCAAGCGCGCCTACAAGGTCACGTATCAGGAGATACCGGCGGACGGGATGAAGCTGGCTGTCGATGCGGAGAACTACTCCCGCCTGCCCATCGTGGCGGTCTGGGGCAGCGACGCGCACCAGAGCACGCTCGTCGGCATGCGCGAGAGCATCGACGCCTACGACCTGATCAAGAGCGGCCTGGTGAACGACACGCGCGACTGCGCACAGATCTACTGGCTCATCAACGGAGCCGGCGGCATGGACGACAGGGACCTTGACCTGTGGCGGGCGAAGCTCAAGCTGACGCACGTGGCCGAGGTCGACGCCGAGCAGGGGCAGTCCGTGACGCCGTACACGCAGGAGGTGCCCGTCGAGGGCCGCAAGGAGACGCTGGCGCAGATCAAGGCCGACATCTACGAGGACTTCGGCGCGCTGGACGTCCATACCATCGCGGCGGGGGCGACCAACGACCATATCGACGCGGCATACCAGCCGATGGACGAGGAGGCCGCCGAGTTTGAGCGCCACATCCGCGAGGGTATCATGGACATCCTCGCCCTCCAGGGCATCGAGGACACGCCCGTATTCACGCGCACTCGCATCAGCAACACCAAGGAGCAGGTCGAGACCGTGTGTTTGGAGGCCGAGTGGCTGGACGAGGAGACGATCCTGCGAAAGCTGCCGAACATCACGCCCGACGAGAGGGCGAAGATTTTGGAGCGCAAGCAGCGGGAGCAGGAGGAGCGAATGGCAGCGCTGCCGCCCGCCCTGGCGGCGAACGCGAAGGGCGCCCAGAAGGGCGACGAGGACGAGGAAGGTGATGAGTGATGGCGGCATTGCAGGTGCTTGACGGCGAGCTGTGGCAGTGGGACACCGGGCGCGAGGTCGAGGTTGTCGGCTGCGAGCAGGTGCATTTCGCCAAGTCGACCACAGGGACGTGCTACACGGTTGCGGTGGCCGACAGCAAGGCGAAGATTCCCGACGAACTGCTTCAGGCGGCGGGTCGCGTGTACGCATGGGCCTACATCACGGACGAGGCATACGGCGGGCGCACGCGCATCGAGGCGCTCTGGGACGTAAAGAGGCGAGCCAAGCCCGCCGAGTACATCTACGAGCCGAGCGACCAGCGCACCATCAAGGACGCGGAGACGGCGCGAGACGAGGCCAAGGCCGCGCAGAAGGCGGCGGAGGCCGCACGCGACAAGGCTGTCGCCGCCGAGGTCAAGGGGGCACGCGCCACGACTCTTGCCTCGGGCTCGGAGGCAACGGCGGCGATGGAGGGCAACGTGCTGGTCGTCGGCGTGCCGAAAGGCGACGCGCTGAGATATAGCGACCTCACCGCCGAGCAGATCGCGGAGCTCAAGAAGCCCGCGACGGACGCGGCGGCTGGCGTGAACAAGGTCAACAACGAGTTCAAACAGCTCAAGGCTTCTGTCGAAACGGCTGAGAAGGGCCGCGCCGACGCCGAGGCGGGGCGCAGGGAGAAAGAGACCGAGCGCGGGCAGAACGAGACGGTGCGCAAGGAGGATGAGGCCAAACGCAAGACCGCCGAGCAGAAGCGCGAGCAGGATTCGACCAAAGCCCTCGCCGACGCGCAGGCGGCTCTCAAGGACGCCAAGACGGCAGCCCTGAACTACCAGTCGATTATCGACTCGGCGGCTGCCGTGACGGCGCTGGGACTCAAGAAGGTAAACGGCAAGATTTGCCAGATGCGAAAGGTAGGTGCCTAAATGGCCGATACGCAGGCAACCGAGCAGGCAACCGAGGGGTTCGAGTACGCGGACCCGCTGGCATCGGACAAGGCGGTGTGGGCGCTTGTCGGCGCGGTGAAGAATCTGGGCGACCAGAAGGCGCTCGAGCGCGACGCCTCGACGGGCCGCTACTCCAACAAAAGCGTCGCCGCGATGGTGGACAAGCACAAGACGGGGCTGGTGTACACGTTCCTCATCCCGGCGGGCAGCCCCACTGACATCCAGCCGATGAGCGCCGCCGCGAAGCGCGTGGCCTCCACCGAGTTCGTGCCCGCGACGGCGACGAGCGCGGCTGTCGACCCGTTCGACACCGAGGGCGGCCCGTGGTTCCACGTGTCCGCCAACGCCGGTGCCGACGCTGATGGCGTGCCGTGGGTCGAGGCCATCGACGGCGTCGACTACGGTTTCTCGCGCGTGGACAACGGACACGGCAACAACGTCTACGAGATTGCGCCGGTCGTGTGGCAGGCGGTCGAGGTGCTGACGAACGGCAACCTGCTCGTCTCGTGGTCCGACAGCCGATTCAGCGGCTCGCAGCCGAACCCCAAGGCGTTGCTGCCGGACGGCACACTGCGACCGTACATGCTGACGCCGACATACCCCATGAGCATCGACGCCGACGGGCGCCCGCGCTCCGTCTCGGGCGCGAAGGTCGCCAACCGCACGACGTCGCACGACTCGCTCGTCGACCTTTGCAAGACCGCGACCACGGGCTACTCGGGCATGAGCGTCTACGACCAGTGGTATATCAACTTCCACCAGTTGACCAAGACGCTCTGCAAGTCCTCCCAGGTGGACTTCCCGGGCTGCACGGACTTCAACATCCAGATTCACCCCGCGCTCGCCGAGACGGGCGTCACGCGCGTGGTCGTCACCGCCGAGCAGGCGGCGAAGATTCCCGTGGGTGCGTCGATGATGTACGGCACCGACACGGGCACCACGTGCCCAGACCGAGGCGCCGCGGCGGCGTACGACGTGTTCGACGGCGCGGTCGTCGGCGGCAAGGAGACGCTCGCAGACGGCAACGTGGCGCTTCTCATGGACGTCGCCAAGGCGTTCGACACGACCGTGAACACATGGCTCCAGAGCGCACCGTGGTGCACGGGCAACACCGATGCCCTCGTGGGCGACGGCCAGGTGGCGAAGGACGGCAAGCATCCGTTCAAGGTCGGCGGCGTCGAGACGGGGCTGGGCCTGTGGGAGTTCATGGGCGATACGCTCTTCGTCTCCGACGGCACGGGCTTCGGCATCGCGGTCAACCCCGACACTCGCAATGAGAAGAAGAACGCCGTGGCGGACGGGGTGACCCCGACGGCGGCGTGCATGCCGACGGCAGATGGCTACATGCTCGACATCCAGTTCGTCAACGGCCTTATCTTGGGAAAGGGGCTCGGCGGCTCGGCGACGACCGGTGTCGGCGACTACTTCTACTTCGACACATCCGGCGGCAAAGTCAAAGGCACAATCCGTCTGGTTCTGTTCCTCGGCTACCTGTGGGACGGCTCGGTTGCCGGTCTTCGTTGCGCGTACTCGTGGTACTGGTCCGGTTGGGCCACTTGGTACTTCGTCTCCCGGCTTTCTGCTACGGGCCGTAGCCGGGGGTGAATCAGGGCGTAGCCCTGAGAGGGGGCTGGCCCCCTCCTAACCCCAAACAGGGATTCACGGTGAGGGCGGCGCTGGTTTCTGGTTCAGTTCCTCGGCAACCTGAGGAACGGCTCGAATGCCGGTCTTCGTTACGCGAACTCGAGGAACAGGTCCGGTAGGGCCACTTGGAACTTCGTCTCCCGGCAATCTGTCTATAAATCTCTACTCGCACCGTGTCTACCGCGCCCGCCGCTTTCTGGCGGGACGCGGCTCAGCCTGACTCCTTTGAGTGAAATTTGTCCGCAAGGCTCACGGGCTGGTAGCCGCAAGGCGAACGCTCGTATGACAGACAGAAAGAGCTTTGATCTATGAAAACCTACTGCAAGGGCATCGAGTTCACGCGCAGAAGCGTCGTCGAGGCCCTGCACCGATGGAAGAAAAGTGATTCCGGCAAGGAGAACGGCTGGCGCGTCGCCGACGAATACGGCACCGAGACGGCGTTCGTCGACCGCATCTGGCTAGAGCTCTCGACCGAGACGCTTACGTTCGAGCCGATTCGAACCTACCTGAAGCACGACCCAAACAACGGCAAGCTGCGCGAGATAAGCGTCGAGAGCATCAAGCGGCAGGTGTGCAACTACCTGTGCGTTGGGGCACTCGAGCCGCTCCTTGCCGCCAAGGTCGGCTTCTGGCAGGTGTCGAGCGGCGTCAAGGGCAAGGGCGCGGCGCTGGGGATGCGCAAGCTCAGGCGTGAGGTTCACCGCTTCGCCTACCACGTACACGTCGACATCCGCAACTGCTACGGCTCGATGCAAACGGCGATAGTGGAGGGTCTGGTGGCGCGCTACGTCAAGAACAGTCAAGTCCTCTACCTGCTCCATTCGCTGCTGTCGACGATGAACGGCGTCCTTATCCTCGGCAGCTACCTGTCGCTTCGCCTTGCCGCGCTCGTGATCTCGTTCGCCTACCACGCGGTCGAGGAGGCGGCGAAGGAGCGGCGCGGCAAGCGTGTGAGGCTCGCGGGATGCCAGGTGTGGTACGCCGACGACGGCTATTTTCTCGGCAACTCAAAGCGCTCGCTCGGGAAGGCCGCGGCCATCGCCGCACGCGTTTTGGGGCGGCTAGGATTGTCGCTGAAGCCGTGGAAGGTGAGGCGCAACGGCGCCGAGCCCATCGACTTCGCGGGCTATCGCATCTGGTGCGCTCGCGGGCGCCGGGTCGACTTGCGAAAGAGGCTCTGGAAACGACTGCGACGCGCGTTCGCGCGCTACATGCGCAGGCGCACCGAGCGCTTGGCGAGGCGCGTGTGCTCTTACTGGGGCTGGCTGAAAACGGCTGTCATGGAGCACCAGATGAACGTCAAGCGGTGCATATTCAACGCGGCGAGGGCCGTGGGTTAGGAGGAAAAATATGGTTGTGAAGTCGGAGCGAACGGGCGAGAGGCCCGAGACGGTCGAGATCGCGGGGACCGACGTCTGGCTGCGCCGCGGCATCGCCGAGGGCGAGCGCGAGGAGCAGGGAGGCGAGGGCGGTTCCGTCAAGGTGAAGGTGTTCACCTACGAGGAGCTGCACTTCACCGACCCGACTGGCGAGCTGACGGTCGATGGCGCAAAGGCCGACTTTGACACCGTCTGGGCGGCACACGAGGCGGACGGCATGAGCATGGAGGAGCAGATCGCATCGCTCCAGCAGCAGGTCGCCGATTCGCAAGCGGCCCTTCTCGAGCTCGGCGACATCGTTGGAGGTGAGTAACTTGGCGAAGATCTACTACCGCGCCGTGAAAAGCGGCAAGCGCACGCTCGAGAGCGTTCCCGAGCGCTGGCGCGACGAGGTACGCCAGATGCTAGAGGCAGACGGCGAGTAGGGAAGGGCCCCGGCTTCGGTCGGGGCCCTTTTCCGTTATGCGCGGGCGACCATGCGTGCCGACGATTGGAGGCGGCGCATGGCGAAGGATAGCGCTCACGAGTTCTCAGACGCCGAGATTCGGGCGTTCGAGCGCGAGGTGGCGGGAGTGTACGGCGAGGCGAGCAAGACGGCCTACGCCAACCTCAAGCGCTATCTGGCGCAGTTCGAGGCCGACGACGAGAAGATGCGCGAGCGGCTTGAGGCCGGCGCGATCACCAAGGCGCAATACAGGTCTTGGCGAAGCGGGAAGATAGCGGCTGGCAGGCGCTACCGAATCGTCCTCAAGCAGTGCGCCGAGGCCATGACGCGCGCGAACGTCGTCGCAGCCGCCGCCATCGAGGGCAGGCTGCCCGAGGTCTACGCAGAGAACTACAACTACGGCACGTGGCAGGTCGAGAGCGCCGTGGGCGTTGACACGGCCTACGCACTGCAGGACGCGTCAACTGTCCAGAGGCTGCTCACCGACCACGACAGCTACCTGCCCAAGCCGTCCGTCAACGTCGCCAAGGACGTGGCGTGGAACCGCCGGCTCATAGCCAACCAGATCACGCAGGGCGTGCTGCTCGGCGAGTCGATACCCAAGATCGCGAAGCGCATCCAGGACGTGGCGGGGTCCAACCGCGCGGCGGCGGTGCGTCTGGCGCGGACCTCGACGACGGCGGCGGAGAACGCCGGGCGCGTCGACAGCTACAAGAGGGCCAAGGGGCTCGGCATCAATGTGCAGCAGGAATGGGTGGCGACGCTCGACCTGCGCACGCGCTCGAGCCACAGGAAGATTGACCGCGAGAAGGTGGAGGTCGGCGAGAAGTTCAGCAACGGGTGCCGCTACCCGGGCGACCCCGAGGCGCCGTATGCCGAGACGTGCAACTGCCGATGCACGCTGATTGCGTGCTGTGACGGGCTCGACGTGCTCGACGGCGAGCGTTTCAGTCGACTGCCCGAGGGCATGACCTACGAGGAATGGAAGGCGGGTAAGCCCGCCGTCAACGGCACCAAACCCGCGAACCGCACCATCTCCGAGTTCATGGAAATGCCCGGAACCAAGCGCAAGCTGGACGTGGCGGGCGTGTCCAAGACCGAGGCGCGAAAGCGGCTCTCGCGCCAGCTCGAGGACTACGGCATACCGTCGAGCGGGTTCAGGAAAATGTCGGCGGGCGACCAGCAAAAGGTGCTGGACTCGGCACTCGGCACGGTCTACGAGGGCGGCGGGAAATCGAGAGCTAAGCCGGTAGAGCACTCAATGGAGTTCGCGGTGGATATGGGGAAGATCGCGAGCAGGGACTACAGGGCAAAGGTGTCTAAAGCCGTCGGCAAAGATGCTGCGGACGGCGTACATGCGAGCATAAGACGCATCCTCAACCACCGAGGGGGCACGAACGGCGAGGACCTTTACGCCATCGACTTGTCAACGGGCAAGACAATCACGAGCTGCGTTAACTCGACCGTCGGCAGCACCGTGGTCCCTCCGGCGAAGTTCGGCAAGAAGGTCGAGGCGGCAATCGGGGACGGTCGGCGCGTAGTGCTGCTCCACAACCACCCGGCCTCTGGCATCCCTAGCGCGGCTGACCTTTTGGCGGTCGGCGGCAAGGGCTGCGAGATGGGGATAATCGCAGCTCACGATGGAAGTATCTACACGTTCGAGAAGGTTTCCGAGCCGGATGCGTCCTATAATGTCGATGAGGTGAAGTACCTTAGAATCCAAAGGCTTTACGGCGGCAACGAGGACAGGCTGTTTCGGGCGATTGAGGAGAGGTTCGGTTTCAAGATTGAGCATCATGAATGACATACTCAACGAAGCCGTTAGCTATCTCGACGGAAGAGACGACGTCGACGCTATAGGTCACGTTCTCGATTCCAAGCCTAAAGCCGTTCAGGAGCTATGGCTTAAAGAGGCCAAATACGACGACGAGAATCGCAGGGAGTACTACGAGCTGTTTGGCCCGGATAAGTTCGAGGATGCTCTTGAAGCCGATATAGTCGAGATATTCGAAAGCGAACTAAATAACTAGCCAACAGGCCCCGCCACGGCGGGGCTTTTTCATGCCGCGTGACCGTGCCGCGACACTGCCTGCAGAGAGATTGGGGCAGGCATGAAAGAGCTATTCACTTGCGCGAGCTGCGGAGACTGCGCCGTAAAGCTGGGTTTCGGCTTCACGTTCCCGGATACCTACATCTGCACGCAGCGCGGCGACGAGGTCGAGCCCGACGACGGCTGCACGCTCGGGTGCGAGGGCGTTCCGGTGCAAGCCATCGAGGCCATCGAGGCGGACGTCGACGGGCGCGTTGGCTACGGCTGCGAGGTGCTCGACTGATGGCTTACGGGCTCGTCGGCGGCGTCGGCGACCACGGCCGGCACGGCACCCTCATCACCGAGGAGATCGTAAACGCCGCGAAGCTGGATACCGCCGAGTGCATCGAGATACGGCAGAACAACATCGAGCAGGTCGAGAAGGCCCTCCTGCGCGCCTATAAAACGGGCCTGGAGGAGATAGGCCTCGTCGCGGAGGGCTACGCCAAGGCGACGTGCCCGGTCGACACGGGCAGGTTGCGCAACTCCGTCACGCACCTCCTCAAAGGCTACGACTGCTTCATCGGCACCAACGTCGAGTATGCGCCGTACGTCGAGGAGGGGACCTCCCGCATGAAAGGCAAGCACTTCCTGCGCAAGGCGGCGACGGGCCACGGGGACACGTACCGGGCGATTCTCGAGAAGCACCTGAGGGGCGGCGCGTAGGGCCGCGTTACTCCGTTTGGATACTCACCCTTGCCGCGAGGTATTGCGGCGCGGGCCCCGCCGAGGCAACAGGTGGGAACCCGCCCATTCCGAAGCAAGGGAGATTCTGTTGGCACTTACGCGAAAGATGCTCAAGGCAATGGGCATCGAGGACGAGAAGATTGACCAGATCATCGATGAGCACGCCGAGAGCGTGAACGCGCTCAAGGCGCAGCGCGACGAGTTCAAGGAGGCCGCGGACAAGGCGGACGGCTACAAGAAGGAGCTGGACGCACTCAAGGCCAAGGGCGAAGGCGCGGGCGAGTACGAGGAAAAGTACAAGGCCAAGTGCAAGGAGCTCGACGACTACAAGGCCGAGGTCGCTGGGGAAAAGGCAACAGCCGAGAAGCGCAGCCTGTACCGAGAACTGCTCAAGTCTGCGGGCGTCGACCCCAAGCGCATCGAAACCGTTCTCAAGGTCTCAGACCTCGAGGGCGTGACCGTCAAGGACGGCGCTATCGAGGACGCGGACAAGCTGACCGAGGGCATCAAGGCCGACTGGGCCGACTTCATCGCAACCACGACCGTCAAGGGTGCCGACGTGGCCCACGCCCCCAAGGGCGAGGGCGGCAAGGACATCAACGAAATGAGCACCGCCGAGTACATGAAGTACAAGGCGGAGCAGAGAGGCTAAGGGGATTCTATGTCGAACACCATCCTTACACCCAACATCATCGCCAACGAGGCGTTGGACGTACTACGCACCAACGCCGTCATGGCCAACCTCGTCCACCGCGACTACTCCTCCGAGTTCGTCGCGGGAGTGGGCGACACCATCACCGTCCGCAAGCCCGCCACCTTCGAGGCCAAGGAGTTTACTACCGAGGTCGAGGTGCAGGACGCCACGGAGGGCAAGGTTCCCGTCAAGATGGACAAGCTGCTCGACGTGACGTTCGCCGTCACGTCCAAGGAGCTGACGATGGGCATCGTCGACTTCTCCGCGCAGTTCCTCGTCCCGGCGATGCAGGCCTTCGCCGACAAGATCGACGGCTACCTGCTCAAGCTCGAGAAGGACGTCACGAACCGCGTCGACCACACCAAGGGCGCCATCGCCGTGGCGGACATCATCGCCGCCCGCAAGTTCCTCGTGGACGCCAAGGCACCCTCCACGGAGCGCCGCTTCGTCTACGGCTCCCAGGCCGAGGCCGACCTGCTCAACACCGAGGCGTTCACCAACGCGTCCGCCGTCGGCGACAACGGTACCGCCCTCAAGGAGGCATCGCTCGGCCGCAAGTACGGCCTCGACTTCTACTGCGACCAGAACGTGCAGAAGACCACGGCGGAGACGGCCAACTACACGCCGTCCATCGCGTTCCACAAGAACGCCTTCGCGCTCGTGACCCGCCAGCTCGAGATGCCGCTCGGCGCCCCCAAGGCGTTCTCCACCTCCTACGACGGCTTCGGCCTGCGCGTCGTGCAGGGCTACGACCAGAAGACCAAGACCGACACCGTCTCCATCGACATGCTCTGCGGCGTCAAGACCCTCAGCCCCGAGCTCGCCGCCGTCATCACCGATAAGCGATAGGCGCAGAGATGCTCGAGCAGGTGCTTCTGTCGCTGCGCAACTGGTTCGTCGCTGACAAGCGCACGGGGCGCGTCCGCATCGAGGGCGGCCGCCTCGTGCCGCCCGCGGCCCTCGGCCTCAAGGAGGGCCAGTACGTCCGCATCACGGGCTCGACGTTCAACGACGGGCTGCATGCTTGGCCCTACAACGGCCTGACGGACGAGGAGTTCGTCGGCACCGTCTGGGCGCTCGCCATCCCGCAGGCCGTGGTCGACCTCGCTGACGAGATCGCAGCGTGGCAGACCGAGCACGCCAAGGAGCTGGACAGCCCCTACGCGAGCGAGAGCTTTGGCGGCTACAGCTACACGCGCGTCGACGGCGACGGCTCGCCCATCACGTGGCGACAGCAGTTCAAGGCGCGTCTCGACCCTTGGAGAAAGCTGTGAGCCGCCTGTACGAGCGCATGGCGGTGGCGTGCGCGAGGCTCGTCGCAAAGACCGAGCCTGACGGCGAGGGCGGCTTCAAGACCGTCCTCGCCGTCGGCGACAGCTTCACGGCGGCGATCGTGCGCGACAGCTCCACGGCCTCGCGTATCGCGGAGCACGACGGCGTGAGGAACGTCTACACCGTGACGACCGCCGAGCCGCTGCGGTACGGCGACCTCTTCCAGCGTGCGTTCGACGGGCAGGTATTCCGCTGCACGTCGAACGCGGACGACGGCGCCGCGCCGTGCTGCGCGTCGTTCGGCTTCGACCAGTGCAGCGCGGAGGAGTGGGAGGTGCCGGATGGCGACTAAGGCGGCAGCGCTGCAGGCGTGGCTCGAGGGCTTCGGGCTGCCCGTGTACCGCGACTCGGCGGTGCCGGGCGAGGCGAAGATGCCCTACATCACCTACGACCTGCCGACCGCGGCGTTCGGCACGCAGTGCAACTCCGAGGTGAACCTCTGGTACCGGACCTCGTCCGAGGCCGCGCCCAACGCCAAGGCCGAGGAGGTCGCCCGGGCGCTCGGGCTCTCCGGCGTGCTCCTGCCGTGCGACGGCGGCGGCATGTGGGTGATGCAGGGCGATCCGTTCTGCAACGCCATGGCCGACGAGGACAACGCCGTGAAGCGCCGAATCATCAACCTGACCATTGAGTACATGACCAGCTACTAGGAGGTCATATGTCTAAGTTCACGCGCATCCCCGAGAACACGTTCAAGGAGATCGTCATCAACGCGGGCCTGCTCGCCACGAATTTCAACCCCAAGACCGCCGAGGTCGCGGAGTCCGAGCTGATGGGCGCGACGAGCGGCGGAACCAGCTTCGCTGCCACGCCCAACTTCATCGACTACGGCGAGGACATCGACAACTGCCCCGCCAACACGATGGAGCTGAAGCGCATCGACAGCATCGAGGCCAAGCTGAGCGGCACCTTCGTGACGCTGAACACCGCGCTCGGCAAGAAGCTCGCAGCCGCAGCCGACGAGACCGAGGGGAAGATCGTCCCGCGCTCCGCGCTTTCGGAGTCCGACTTCGCCGACATTTGGCTCATCGGCGACTACTCGGGCGAGAGCGGCAACGGCTATATCGCCATTCGCCTCATTAACGCGCTCAACACGGGCGGCCTGCAGATTACGACGCAGAACAAGGCCAAGGGCCAGTTCGCGTTCGAGTTCACGGGCCACTACTCCATCAAGAACCCCGAGATCGTGCCCTACGAGATTTATATCAAACAGGAGATTGGAGCCTAACCATGAAGCTGGAGAACCTTACCGCCGACGAGTTCCAGAACGCCATGTGCCTGTTGGCGGACGTGGCGGAGGACGTCATGAACGGCGAACTTGGCGCAAAGGCCAAGGCGGCCTACGCCAAGTTCCGCGCTGATTCCGCCAAGGCCAAGGCCAAGGCGAGCGCCAAGGTCAAGGGCGACCCCGAGGCCGCGAAGGTAGCCGCCGCCTCCGAGGTCAACGGCCTCGCCGTGGACATGGTGGCGGGGCTTCTGCCCGACGTGCTGCGCCAGGGCGGCGAGATCAGCTACAAACTGCTCGCCGCGCTCGACGGCCAGACGCTCGAGGAGTACAAGGCCGACTTCACCGTCAAGAAGTGGGTGAACGACATCAAGGATGCCATCGACGGCATCGACGGCATCAAGGACATCTTGGCTCCTTTTTTTGGATAGCCGCCGAGGACCCATCTCACATATGGCTCTGTCTGGGCGAGTACGTCGGGCCACGGCGTGCTCGCCCTTTCTGTAGGTACATGGTCGCGCGGTGGCGCGAGCGGGACGAGCGGGAGGCGTTCCGCGTGTACCTGAGCGAGTCGGTGCGCCTCATGGCGCAGGGGAAGTGGCTCAAGGAGCCCTTCCTGAGCATCGTCAACGGCGGTGCGGGCGATGGGTCCGAGGCGGAGGACACGCGCGGCGGCGACGAGATCGCCGCAGACATCATCGAGCGGATGGGATTGAAGGTGGTCTAGGTGAACCTTCTCGACCTGATGATTAAGGTCGGCCTCAAGGACGAGGCCAGCGGCAAGGCCGAGGGCGTGGCCTCGAAGGTCGTGGGCACGCTGGGAAGTGCAGGCACGGCAGCGGCCAAGGCTATCGGCGTTGGCGTCGCCGCCGTCGGCGCGGGCGTCGCCGCCATCGGCGTGGCGAGCACGCAGGCCTACGCCGCGTACGAGCAGAACGTCGGCGGCATTCAGAAGATTTTCGGCAACATGGGCAAGTCGCTCGACGAGTACGCCGCGCTCACGGGGCAGACCGTCGAGCAGTGCTCCGGCAAGTGGCAGCAGCTCGAGCAGGCGCAGACCACGGTGCTCGCAAACGCCGACGCAGCCTACAAGACGGCCGGCATTAGCGCCAACCAATACATGGAACAGGTGACGGGTTTCTCGGCCTCGCTCGTTTCCTCACTGGGCGGCGACACGGTAAAGGCCGCGAAGTACGCCAACACGGCAATGGTCGACATGAGCGACAACGCCAACACCTTCGGCACGGCGATGGAGGACCTCCAGAACGCGTACCAGGGCTTTGCGAAACAAAATTACACGATGTTGGACAACCTCAAGTTGGGCTACGGCGGCACCAAGGAGGAGATGCAGCGCCTCATCAAGGACGCGCATGCCGTCAACTCCGCCGTGGACGAGTCGAGTCTGTCCTTCGACAACATCGTGCTCGCCATCCACACGATGCAGGAGCAGATGAACATCGCTGGCACGACCTCGCGCGAGGCGGCAACCACCATCGAGGGCTCCTGCAACATGGCGAAGGCCGCCTGGGAGAACTGGCTGACCGAGCTGGGCAAGGACGACGCCGATATGGGCAAGCTCACCGAGGAGCTGGTCGAGTCGGTCGAGACGGCGGCTTCGAACGTCATCCCGCGCGTTGCGACCATCGTCGGCACGGCGCTGTCGCAGCTGCCGAGCCTTGTCACGTCGGTCGGGCCCGTGCTCGGTCAGGCGTTCGTCAGCATCTTCACGCAGGCACTCGACAGCGCGGCGGCAGCCGTGCCCGGACCCATGGGCGACATCCTCTCCGCCGTGTCGGACGGCGTGGACGAGATCGGCGAGCGCTTCAAGGGGCTTGGCGAGATCTGGGCGGTTGGGGACAACCCGTTGGAGTCGCTGCACCTTGCCATGGTCTACGGCCTGACGCTGCTCGAGGGCGACCTGTCCACGCTGCAGGAGAACATCACCTCATCGCTGCCCGGCATCGCCGAGGGCTTCGCCGACGTGGGCGGCGAGGTCGTTCCCAGGCTCGCCGAGGGAATCGAGATGGGGCTGTCGTTCCTCTCCGAGACGGCGGCGTCGCTCATGACATCGCTCGGCGGCTACCTGTCCGAGAACCTGCCCTCCATCACGGAGAGCGGCCTGCAGATTCTCACCGGCCTCTCCGAGTCCATAGCCGAGAACGCGGGCGTTCTGGCAGAGGGCGCGGCGAACCTCATCGTCGGCTTGGCGCAGGGTATCGCCGACAGCCTGCCGACGCTCATCGAGCAGGCCCCGGTCATCGTGCAGAACCTCGCCAGCGCGATCAACGACAACGCGCCGATACTGCTCGGTGCCGGCATCCAGGCAATCGTGACGCTGGCGCTCGGCATCGTGCAGGCGATACCGACGCTCATCGCCAACATCCCGGCCATCTTCTCGGCCTTCGTCTCGGCTTGGTCGGCGCTCGACTGGCTGAGCCTTGGCAGGAACGCCATCACGTTCCTGGGCAACGGAATCGCGAACATGGCCGGCTTTGTGCGCTCGTGCGGCACCAACATCGTGTCCGCCATCCGCGGTGCCATCGCCAACCTGCCGTCCACTCTGGCGAGCATCGGACGCAACGGAATCAGCAGCCTGGGCTCCGCCATCCGCGGCGCGGTCGGCTTCGTGACCTCGGCGGCCTCGAGCATCGGCAGCTCCATCATGGGCGCCCTGTCCTCCATCCCGGGCCGCGTGGCATCCATCGGATCGCAAATCGTGCAGGGCATCGCAAACGGAATCAGCGGCGCGGCCGGCGTGGTCGTGAGCAAGATTACCGGCGTGGTGGGCGGCGCCATCGACGCGGCCAAGAACCTGCTGGGTATCCACTCCCCCTCGCGCGTGTTCCGCAAGATTTTCGGCTACGTCATGGAGGGCGCGGCCCTCGGCATCGACGACACGGCGGACGAGCCGGTTAAGTCCATGAGGTCGGCGGTGCGCAACGTCGAGAAGGCCGCCGTGTTCGGTGTGAGCGTTACCGGCGGCGGAGCATACGGGGCGACCGCCAGCGGAGCCGCGGGCATCGCGGGCGGCGGCAACGTTTACAACCTCTACCTCGACGGCGACCTGCTGGGCGTCGACGGGCGCGTGGCCTCCGCCTTCAGGAGCTTCGTCGCGGCGGTGGAGCAGAGCATGGCGATGGGGGTCGCGTAGTATGGCGCAGGGAAACTGCGTTCAAGGCAGAGGCGCTTACGGCCTGTACTGCTGGTGCGCGTACGTGGACGTTGCCGAGGTCGGGCGCACGGACACCACGGTGACCTACCGCGTCACGCACGGCTACGGCACGCGCTACGCCATCGACTGCTACGCAAACGGCAGCTCGTCGGCGGGCGGCTCGTGGAACGGCTCGGTATACTCGACGAACAACTCCGGCTGGGTATGGGTGCAGTGCACGTCGCGCGACGTCGAGCTCGCGCGCGGCAACGGCGACGCCTACAACCACACCTTCACGGGCCAGATTAACGTCACGGGCGGCTTCGGCAACGGAACGTCGAACGCCTCCAACACCGTCACGGTCCCGTGCCGCGCCTACCACACGCCGCACACGCCGAAGAACATCAGGGCGGAGCGCCTGAGCGACACCAGCGCGAAGGTCAGCTGGGACGTCGACTACACGGGCATGAACGGAGACTATCCCTGGTCGACCGTGACCGTCGGCGTGGCGAAGAACGGCCCGGGGGAGTTCACCGACGTCGGCACCGTCAGTTGGGACACCACGAGCCACACCTACAACGGCCTCGAGCCGGGCTGCATGTACATCTTCTCAGCCAAGGCGACGGGCCCCGGCGGCACGTCGGACTACGGCGTGAGCGCACCGGCGATCTACACCACGCCGACGGCGCTCGGCATGCTCGAGGCCGTCAAGGCGGAGGCGGCGAAGGTCGTGCTCAAGGGGCACGACGCGCCGGCCTTCGTCGACAGCTGGGAGTTCCAGCTCACGACCGACGGTAGAAAGACGTGGGTCGATGCGGACGTGAACGCCTCATGGGAGGACGAGGAGGCACCGGCGGGTACGGTGCGCTACCGCGCCCGCGCGGTCAAGAGCGGCCTCAAGGGACCGTGGACCGAGTCAAACGAGGTCACGACAATATGCCCGCCGCTCGCACCGTCCATCAGGGGCGTCAGGGCGGCTTACGCCACAGGTTCGACCGCGACGCTCGAATGGGTGCCCAACCATCCGGACGGCTCGGCGCAGACCTCAGCCGAGGTGCAGGTCACGACGCCGACGGGTCCCACCACCACGACGGTCGATGGCCCGGGTACGAGCCTGAAGCTGCCGACCGGCACCAAGGGCCCCTACTCCGTGCGCGTGCGCACCAAGGGCCTCGACGAGGACTGGGGCGCATGGTCGAGCGCGGCGGCATATACCGTTGCGGACGCGCCCCAGGCATTCTTCACCGACCCGGCTGCGGACGGGGCGACCCTGCGCGCGGTGCCGCATGCCTTCACGTGGAAGGTGGCCGACGAGACGGGCGTCAGCCGACAGTACCTGTCTTTGTGCGACATCAGGGGCAACCTCCTGTGGAGCGGGACTGTGGACAAGGACGCGCGCTCCTTTGGCCTCGGCTACGCGCAACACGCCTTCGTCAACTTCACGCCGTACAGGGTCATGCTCACGGTCACGGCCGGATCGTCGCTATCGGTCACCGTCTCGAGAACTTTCCGGACCGACTGGGCACCGCCAGCCAAACCGTCGCTAAACATCTTCGTCGACGAGAGGCTGGGATGCCAGCTGTCGGTATTCCCAGGCAAGGCCGACAGCGACGACACGCCCGAGACGTCCCACTTCACCGTGTCGCGCGTCCTGCCCGACGGCTCGACCCTGCAGCTCGGCTCTCACCTTGCGGCGGGCGAGGGCGCGAGCGACCCGCTGCCTCCGCTCAACAGCGAGTTCGAGTACGTCGCGGTCGCCTACGCCGCGACGGGCGTGAGCACGGCGACGAGGGTCAAGACGACCGTGGCGAGCCGCGCGGTGGCTCTCAACTGGGGAGCCGGCGCTGAGAGGTCGTGGCTCGGGCGCTATCTCAAGAAGGGCTCGAGCCGCAAGGTGACGCACGGGTACAAGATGCTGCACTTCGCCGACGGCGGGGAGGGGCTACCCGTCTCGTACGGCATCAACGAGAGGGACGTCAAGGACAGCATGGACTTCCTGCTGCTCGACGAGGAGGACTACAAGTCATTCCTCGAGGTCATGAACATGGCGGGGCGCTTCTGGGTGCGCGATCTCTACGGCGAGCGGTTCCGCGCCCGCCTCAGCTGTAGCGTGAAGCGTTCCGACGGTGCGTGGGTGGCCTCGTGCGATCCGACGTGGGAGACGTGGGAGGAGCCCGCCAATGGCTGATAGCTGGATAAGGCCGTTCGACGCCTCCTACGACTTCGTGCGCGTATCACGTGAGACGGGGCTCGAACTCGACTTCGTTCGCGACATCGAGAACGGCGGCTCCATCGAGCGCAACGCAAACACGGCGCTCTACGAGACTGCATCCCTGGACTTCGCCGACAAGTTCGACGTTGGCAACGACTTTCTGCGTGTGTATCTCAACGCCACCTTCACGGACGGCAGTAAGAGGCGCGAGTGTCTCGGAACATTCATGCCGCAGGTGGACTCGGTGAACATCGACGGCGCTTACCGCGAGGGCCAGATCAACGCCTACGGCCTCCTGAAGCTGCTCAAGGACGACGACTTCGACAGTCCCTACGTGATCGCCCAGGACAGCAATGCGGTGGAGGAGGCTGTCAAGATAGCCGAGTCGGTCGGCCTCACCGTCTACGCCGACAGCAGCAGCCTCCTGTTGGGCAGCAACTGGGTGTTCGGTGTGGGCAAGAACAACGACGCCAAAACCAAGCTGGATGCCGTGAACCTGCTCCTCGAGGCGGCGGGGTTCCGCTCGGCCTCGACCGACCGCATGGGCAATGTGCTCTTCAGGCGCTACATCGAGCCCTCGGACATGCCCATCTCGGCCGAGTTCACCGAGGGCAGGGACGCGCGCTTCATGTCGGACATGACCGAATCGACTAACCGCGCCGAGGTCTGCAACGTCGTGCACGTGGACTTCAGCACGCAGGACGCATCGGTGCGCGGCACGGCGGTGGACGACTCGCCCGATTCAGACCTCTCGACCGTCTCGGTCGGTCGTCGCATCGTCAAGAGCTACAGCTACGACAGCCTGCCGGGCGTGGATACCGAGGATACCAACCTCATCGAGGGCGCCGCCAACGCCCTCATCGGCATCGGAAAGAAGTCTGAGAAGAACTTCCGCAAGAGCGATTCGCACGGCAGCATCCAGACCGTCCACGTTCCCGACTCGCCGCAGACGGGGGTGATCTTCGGCATCAAGGTCGTCTCGACTGGCGGGCGTGTCGGCTTCTGCCAGGACGAGGGGCCGAGCGTAAAGAAGGACACGGACTACACGCAGAGCGTGTGGGTCAAGGGCACCAAGGGCGCGACGGGCATCATACAGTCCTTCTGGGATCAGGAGAGGGTGCTTGGCCCGGTGACCAAGGGGTTCACCATGACTGGCGAGTGGCAGAAGGTCAGCTACACCTACCACGCCACGGAGAACCACAACAAGGTCAGCTGGGGCTACTGCTACATCGACGGCGGCGAGGCCATCTTCGTCGCCGACAAGGTCGAGGAGGGAGGCAACGCCACACCTTGGCCCCAGGACGCCATGCAGGCGGCGGCGGACCGCAAAGCGGCGGAGCTGCTCGCCACCGAGCGCGCCGTGACGCGCACGGACGAGTTCAAGAGCGTCTACAAGCCCGTCGAGCCGTGCATGGCGGTGGCGATGAACTACAGGACCGGCGGGGTGGTCGGCAAGCTGGCAATCCAGAAGCAGACGCTGACGCTCGACGCCGGCTGCGTCATAAAGCACACGGCGAGGAGGTACGAGCGATGAGCGATTCGACGGCCGAGATCAAGGGCGCGGCGGCGCGGCTGGCGGCGGCGATGCCGTCGGGCGGCAAGCGGCTGACGATGGAGTTCGGCACGGTCGTGGGCGTCCACGACACGGCGCTCGACGTGATGCTGCACGGCGCGGTAGTGACGGTCCCGATGGTGCGCTCCTGCACGGGGTGCATCATCACCGACCGCGCCGTGATTCTGTCGCAGGGCCCGCTGGCCGTGTGCGTCGGCACGATGGCGGCGGTGTAGGCCGGCGTTACGGTGGTCCGAACCTGCAGTGTGGCGGGGAGTGGGCCCCATCACACTGCAGAACGGAAGGGAGGCCGGATGGAGGTACTCAAGCTGTTCGCGCCCTATGGCCCCGGATGGCTCGGAGGCGCAGCGCTTGTTCTCATTGCCTTCTATTTTGGGCGGCAATTTTTGGCCGAGTACAAGGTCCAGAACGAGCGCAAGGCGAGCCTCGACCTCAAACGCGAGGAGCGCAAACAGGCCGAGGTGGACGAGCGAGCGCAGCGCGACCGCGAACGGTCCCAAATGGAGGGGCGCATCGCCGCCCAAATGGAGCGCAGCAACACCCTTATTGAAGGAATGAAGGCGCTCATGGAGTCGGTCGTCGCGTCAAATGACGTGTTGCACGCCGACCTGGTCCACAGCCAGGCGCGCAGCCAGGGGATGGCCGAGAAGGTCGACCACATCTACGACCGCGTCGACCTCATGTACAACAAGGAGACAAACAGATAGGAGCATCAAATGACTGAGATTCAGGCCGGCCTCACCGTCGCCACGGTGCTCGTGGTGCCGTACATCGTGCAGGCCATCAAATCAAAGGCCATGACAGGCAGCGTCGCCCGCTGGACGGCCATCGCCGTCTCGGCGGGGTGCGGTGCCCTCACGGCCATGGCGGGAGGCGTGCCCACCGACCCCTCGGCGTGGGTGACGTCCATCTTCGCGTGTGTCGGCGGCGTGCAGGTGGCCTATGCCGCCTTCAAATCCGTCGGTATCACGGACAAATGGCTCGACGCGCTGCTCGCGCTCGGCGACATTAAGGAGGACTAACATGGCAGATTTCGCGAACGTCCAACCGGACGAGTACAAGCTCCTCGGCTGCAACTTCTCGGCGGGACGACCCTTCGGCATCAAGGGCGTCACGATCCACCATATGGCGGGTGACCTCAATGCAGCCCAGTGCAACAGCATCTGGGCCGCCAACGGCTGCTCTGCCCACTACTCGGTCGACCGCAACGGCTACATCGTGCAGCACGTCAACGACACCGACCGCGCCTACGCTTGCGGCGACGGCATCGGCACGGGCGGCGGCAACGACACGACCATCAGCATCGAACACGCCAACAGCGCGCGCGGCCCGTGGATGGTTCACGAGGCCGCTATCGAGAGCGGTGCGCACCTCGTGGCGGCGCTGTGCCTGTACTACGGGCTGGGCCGCCCGGCATGGATGGTGAACGTGTTCCCGCACAAGCACTGGTCGTCCACGGCCTGCCCCGGCGAGCTGGCTGGCTCGCAGCGCGACCACTACATGCAGCGCGCCGTCGAGTGGTACGACGCGATGGTCGGCGGCGCGCAGCCGTCCGCGCCGACTGTGCAGCCCGCGGCGACCCCCGCTGCGCCTTCGGCGTCGCAGGGCGCGCCGGGCGGTTTCCCTCGCTCCACTGGCGCCCGTGTTCCCGTACACTACTCGCTGCACCTCAAGGGTGGCAGCTGGCTGGACGAGGTGACTGACTTCGGTGCCGGCGACGACGGCTTCGCGGGCTACCCGTGCCGACAGCATGACCTCCTTTGCGCCCGAGTTGATCGAGGTGCGCTCAAGTATCAGGTCCACACCGTCGAGGACGGCTGGCTCGACTGGGTCGCCAAGGGCGACCGCAACGACACCGTAAACGGCTGCGCCGGTATCGCCGGTCATACCATCGACGGCGTGCGCATGTACTACGTGACGCCGAGCGGCGAGGAGTACAAGCAGGTGTGGTACCGCTCCCAGACCACTGCGCGCGCCGGATGGCTGAACACCGTGTGCGACGACGGCTCTACCTATAGCGGCGACGACTACGCCGGTATCTACGGCGAGCCGCTCGACCGTCTGCAGGTCTGCGTCACCGACGGGGTGCCGTGGTAATGGCTTTCGTCATGGGCGCGGCGCTCGACGCGATTCTGGGCAGCTTCGTCACGGTTGTCGCGCTCGCCCTGATCTGGGGCGGGAGCGACCGCGGGCGATAACAGCAAAAGGGGCCGTGGCGGTTCTTCGCCACGGCCTCTTTCTCGTATCCTTCGAATATCCCAAGTGGGCGCAAAACCCTAAGTACGGTCAGTGTGTTGCGGTACGTTCAGCGTGTTTTGCCTGTTGGTCAGCATCAATAGCGAGCTGCGGCAAGCTGTCTCAATATTGCCACATGTGGTTGACGGGGCCGGAACCTTTGCCCATGTCAAAGCCGGCGGCGAGAGCGCCGGTTAGGTAGGCCTTGCCCGCGTTGACGGCATCGGCAAGATCCATGCCCTGGGCCAGCGCGCAGGCGATGGCGGACGAGAGCGTGCAGCCGGTGCCGTGCGTGTTGTCGGTCTCGATGCGCTTGTGGCGGAACCACGTGGTGAGTGGATCTCCCAGATGGTTGCCCTCGTCATCGAGTGGCGCGGGTTCGGCCAGTACATCGTTGGCCTCGTTGACAAGATGCCCACCCTTAACGAGGGATGCGCAACCAAAGCGGCGGGTGAGGAGCATGGCAGCATTTTGCTGCGTGCGCTCGGAGTCGACCTCGTAGTCGAGCAGGGCCATGGCCTCGGGAATATTGGGCGTGATAACCGTCGCTAGCGGGAACAGGCGGCGGGTGAGCGCCTCGGCGGCATCTTCGGCAATCAGCCGTGCGCCCGAGGTGGCTACCATGACGGGGTCGACGACCACGTTTGTCGCGTTCCAAGCGCTCAGGCGGTCGGCGATAACATCGATAATCTCGGCAGAGGAAACCATGCCAATCTTGACGGCGTTGGGGCGGATATCGTCAAAAACGGCATCGATCTGCGCCGCGACAATATCCGGGGAGATGTTCTGTACGGCGGTGACGCCCAGGGTGTTCTGTGCGGTGATAGCGGTGATAGCCGTCTCGGCATACAGGCGGTGCGCCGTGATGGTCTTGATGTCGGCCTGAATGCCGGCGCCACCGCTGGAATCGGATCCTGCGATGGATAGAACGGCAGGTACCTTACTGCGATCCATGTTCGCTCCCTTGTTCGGTTGGAATCAAATGGGTCTATAAGCCAGCATTATAAAGATGCCCGGGCCGACTCTATGTCGAACCCGGGCGGGCGATGCAATCTTTACGCAAATGCAAGCAAATGTTCACACGTCAACAATTGACAGGCACCAGCTCGCCGCCAGAAGCGGCCGCGGCGACAGGGCTAGTCCTCCATGCCGAGGTCGATCGTGGTGCCCTCGAAGATCTTGTTGACGGTGCGGACGGCGCACATCTTGCCACACATGGTGCAAGTGCCCTCGGTGGCGGCGGGGGACTCCTCGTAGCGCTTCTTGCCCGTAACCGGGTCGAGCGCGCACTTCCACATGGCGTCCCAGTCGAGCTTGCGGCGTGCCTGGCCCATCTTGTCATCCATGTCGCGGGCGTGGGGCACCTTTTTGGCGATGTCGGCGGCGTGTGCGGCGATCTTGGTGGCCATGAGGCCGTCGAGCACATCCTGGGCGTTGGGCAGGCATAGGTGCTCTGCCGGTGTCACGTAGCACAGGAAGTCGGCACCGGAGCTGGCGGAGATGGCGCCGCCGATGGCAGCGGTGATGTGGTCGTAACCAACGCCGATATCGGTCACCAGCGGCCCGAGCACATAGAACGGAGCATTGTGGCACAGGCGCTTCTGCAGTTTCATGTTGGCGGCGATCTCGTCGAGCGCCATGTGACCCGGGCCCTCGACCATGACCTGGACGCCGGCGGCCCAAGCGCGCTTGCACAGCTTGCCCAGCTCGATCATCTCAGCGGTCTCGGTGGCGTCGTTGGAGTCGTAGAGGCAGCCCGGGCGGCAGGAGTCGCCGAGCGAAATCGTCACGTCGTACTCGTGGCAAATCTCGAGCAACTCGTCGTAGAACTCATAGAACGGGTTCTCGTTACCGGTGACCTCCATCCAGCCAAACAGCAGTGAGCCGCCGCGGCTCACGATGTTCATCAGGCGGCCGGTCTCCTTAAAGGTCTTGGTGACCGACTTGTTGATGCCGCAGTGGATAGTCATAAAGTCAACGCCGTCCTCGGCGTGCGCGCGCACGACTTCGAACAGGTCGTCCTTGGTGAGCTTGACCAGCGGCTTTTCCATGTAGCCGATGGCGTCGTACATGGGGACGGTGCCTACCATGAGCGGCGTCTCGTCGATGAGCTGCTGGCGGAACTGGCGCGTCTTGCCCGAGTTGGAGAGGTCCATGATGGCGTCGGCACCAAAGTCCTCGGCGATCTTGACCTTCTTCCATTCCTCGGCAGCATCGGCCTTGTCGCCCGAGATGCCCAAGTTCACGTTGACCTTGGTGGACAGGCCCTCGCCGACGCCAAAGGCGCGCATGCCTTTTTTGATGTGCACGATGTTGGCGGGAATGGCGATGCGGCCGTCGGCCACGCGCTCGCGGATGTACTCGGGGTCGCGATGCTCGCGCTCGGCGACTTCCTTCATCTGCGGCGTGATCTGCCCGGCACGGGCGAAGTCGATTTGCGTGACGAGCTTGGGCTCGGTCTGTGTGCTCATTGGCACGGCTCCCTTCGTTGGCATTACCCATATCAGGTTTGCGGGTCAGGGCGGGCGCGCCCAATCTCAGCCTGCCGTCTTGTCCTGCAAGCTCCCCGTTTATGTAATGGGCTCAAGTATAGCTCGAATGGGTACGATTGGCCTAACGAGCGTGCCTGTGGGGAGGCGAACATGGAAGACAAGCATCTATATCGAGAGACGCAATGGGACGTATCGGCCGAGGAGGGCCGTGCGCATCATGGCCTTGTCGCGATCGGTTTTGCGGTGCTTGCCGTGCTGGTGATTGCCTTTTGTATCTGGACGTTTGGTGGTCGCGGCGGCGCTGCATGGGAGTTCGAGGCTGATGACAGCCTACCGATTATGACGGTGAGGAGCACTGGCGGTAATGCCAATACGCTCGCCGTTCCGGGCGATTATTGGTACCCGCGCGATGAGTTTGTGCAGTTGCAACTGAGTGGTGGGTCCATTCCAGGTGAAGAAATCGAATGCGTGACGTTTGACGCGGCGCTCAAAACGCTCATGGTGAAGCTCAAAGATCAGGGCGATGCACCCACGACCATGGATATCGCTCTGACGGAGTGGCGTCTGGAACCTCCGTCGGGCGTTACGGTATCCGACGTAGAGCACGTTAAGGTTACCTACCAAGATGGCTCGACGAGCGAGATTGCAAAGGCCGATGGCTTGGCGGAGTAACGGGGTGTTTGGAAACGGCGGGCCTATTGTGCCTGCGCGTTCATGAATACCAGGGTGTTTTTGTCTGAAAGCTCGGGGATGTGCCGATAGCCGATGTTGAATGTGGTAAGTTCGCTTGCATCCTCGAGCTTGTTTTCTGCCATCCACCGCACCATGGAGCCGCGCGCCTTTTTGCTGGCGGTCGACCGTTGGATGGGCTTCCCGTTGCGGATACCCTCGCCAAAGAGGCACGTGACGGCTGTGGCGTTGCCCGCGAGGTGGGGCAGAACGGCTTTGGCATACTCTACGCTGGCGAGGTTGACGATCGTGGTGTTTGAGCCTGCCGGGGCGGTAGCCCGCGCGAGCTTGTCGCTCCAAAACGCGTAGAGGTCTCGGGCATCGTCAACGGCGAGCTTCGCGCCCATCTCCAGCCGATACGGTTCGACGGCATGAAAGGGACGAACGCACCCGTAGAGGCCGGAGAGGATCCACAGATGGTCTTGCAGCCATGCGAGCTGCGCGGAATCCATCACTTCGGGTGCCATGCTCTGGTATTGAATGCCGTGATAGGACATGACAGCAGGGGAGAGGTGACGGGCGAGTGCGGGATTGTCAAGATCGCCGTTTTTCAGGATGGGCCCGAACTCATGCAGGGTGTTGAGGCAAGGCCCCAGCAGTTTGTCACTCACGTTCCACAGCGCCTGCAGGCCGCCGCTGCCTTCATTCCGCTCGATATCTAGCAGTGCGCGGTGGAGGCGAGAAGTCTCGTGCGCAAAAGGTGGAATGCCCAGGACTTCAAAAGCATCTTGGGCCGCGCGCATCTGCTTGGCGGGCGAAATGATGACCTGCAGCATGGACTCTCCTCTGCCAAAAAGGAAGTTGCGGTGGAATACGGTCTGTTTTGGCCGTTTATGGGCCAGTTTAGTCCGTATTTCACCGCAACTGATGAAGGGTTGGTTAGGCGCGCTCGAGGAAGGCTTTGTAGCCGCGGTAGGCCTCGTAGATATCGGCCTTGTTGGCGACCTCCCACAGGGCGTGCATGGACAGGACGGCAACGCCGGAGTCGATGACGTTCATGCCATACTTGGCCATGATGTAGGCGATGGTGCCGCCACCGCCCGCGTTGACGCGACCGAGCTCACAGGTCTGGAAGTCCACGCCGGCCTCGTCCATGATGTCGCGGACGAGGGCCACGTACTCGGCATCGGCGTCGTTGGAACCGCCCTTGCCGCGGCTGCCCGTGTACTTGTTAAAGCACAGGCCACGACCCATAAAGGCGGCGTTCTTCGTCTCGAACTTGCCGGCATAGCCCGGGTCGAAACCGGCGGACACGTCGGAGGAGAGCATGCGGCTGCGGGCGAGCGCGCGGCGCAGGGCCAGCGGGCTATCCTCGCCGGCGAGCGTCATGATCTCGGCGACGGTGTTCTCGAAGAAGCGGCTCGTCATACCGGTGGCACCCACGGAGCCGATCTCCTCCTTATCGACGATGAGCGTGATGCTCGTGCGCTCCACGTTGGCGACGTCGATCTGGGCGAGCATGGACGGATAGGCGCAGACACGATCGTCGTGGCCATAGCCCAAGATCATGGAGCGGTCGAGGCCCATGTCGCGGGCGGGGCCGGCGGGCACGACCTCGATCTCGGCGGAGAGGAAGTCCTCCTCCTCGACGTCGTACTGCTCCTCAAGGATGTCCAAGAACATCTGCTTGACGGGCTCCTTGGGGGCGTCCTTGTCGTCCTCGTCAAACTTGACGGGGCGGCCGCCCACGATCACGTCGAGGATCTCGGCATCGACGGCGTCCTTGGCAGGCTTGGACATCTGCTCGCTCGAGAGGTGGATCAGCAGGTCGGAGATGGTAAAGACCGGGTCGTCCGCCTTGTCGCCGATATTGATGTCGACGGTGGTACCGTCCTTTTTGCAGATGACGCCCACGAGTGCGAGCGGGGAGGCTACCCAGTGGTAGCTCTTGACGCCGCCGTAGTAGTGCGTGTCGAGGTAGGCCATGTCGCCGGCCTCGAAGGCGGGATTCTGCTTGAGGTCCAGACGCGGCGAGTCCACGTGGGCGCCCAGGATGTTAAAGCCCTGCTCGAGCGGGGCGGTGCCCAGGTTGACGAGCATAAGGTCCTTGCCGTGGTTGGCGGCGTACACCTTGTCGCCTGCCTTGAGCTCGCGGCCTTCGGCGATCACGGTCTCCAGGTCGACGTAGCCCGCCTCCTCGGCCATCTTGATGCCGGTCTTGACGCACAGGCGCTCGGTCTTGTTCTCGCTCAAAAACTGCTTATAGCCGCGGCAAAGCTCCTCGAGCTCCTCGACTTGCTGTGGCGTGTACTTTTTCCATGCGCAGGGACGCTCCATGACGCAGGCTCCTTTCGGATCGATCGTGCTGGTTGATGTACCGTGAGCCATCGTATCACGCGCGGGCTCACGGTGGCGGGGGAGCTTGATGTGCGGTGGCCGCGGGGCGGGGAGCGTGTAAACTGGAGTGAGCAAACCGTGCCCAGCCCAAAGCGAGGTATTTAATATGTCTGACAAGCGCCGCACTTTTGCCGTTATCGACGGCAACTCGCTCATGCACCGCGCCTTCCACGCCGTGCCCCCGACCATGAACGCGCCGGACGGTCGCCCCACCAACGCGATCTTTGGCTTTCTGAACATGTTTCTTAAGATGATCGATGCCTTTAACCCCGACGGTGTGGTCGTGGCGTTTGACAAGGGCAAACCGCGCGTGCGCATGAAGATGCTGCCGCAGTATAAGGCGCAGCGCCCGCCCATGGACCCCGATCTGCACGCGCAGTTCCCTATGATTAAGGAGCTGCTCACCGCGCTCAACGTGCCGATTCTGCAGTCCGAGGGCTGGGAAGGCGACGATATCCTGGGTACCATGGCGCGCCTGGGTGAGGAGGCCGGCTGCGACATGCTGCTGGTGACCGGCGACCGCGACATGTATCAGCTTGTGACCGAGCACGTCAACGTGGTCTCGACCCGCAAGGGCCTGTCCGACGTGGCGATCATGACGCCCGAGAGCGTGGACGACCTGTATCACGGCATTACGCCGGCGCTCGTGCCCGATTTTTACGGTCTAAAGGGCGATACGTCGGACAACATTCCCGGCGTACCGGGCATCGGCCCCAAAAAGGCGAGCGCGCTCATCGCGCAGTACGGCAGCTTGGACGAGGTCATCGCGCATGCCGACGAGGTCAAGGGCAAGATGGGCGAGAACCTGCGTGCGCACATCGACGATGCGCTGCTGAGCCGCAAGGTCGCAACCATTCGCACCGATGCGCCCGTTGAGCTCGATTTTGACGAAACGTCCTTCCCGGCGTTTTCTGCCGACGAAGTGTCCGCGGCGCTGGGCACACTTGGTATTACCGCCATGCAGAACCGTTTCTTGGCGCTGATCGGCGGCGAGGGCGGGGCTGCTGCTGCCTCCAGTGTGTTTGAGATACCTGCTATGGTTCGCGCAGCCGCCGGCGATGCCGACGCGCTTGGTGCCGTTGCGGCTGAGGTCTCCCGCGCGATTGATGCCGGCGAGTGGGTCGCCGCCGTGGTGGACGACGACAAGGAAGAGGGCGCGCTCTTTGGACTGACGCGCACGCTGTGGTTGGCGACGTCCAAGGGCCTGTTCGCGCTCGAGGAGGGCGACGGCGCCTCCACTGCCGTAGTCGATGGCTTCAACTTCGCTCACGGTGTGATCGCCGGCGTGCTTGCGCGCCTGTTTATGGAGGGCCGCGTGGCGAGCCCGGATACGAAGGCGCTGCTGCACGAGCTTTCGCCCATCGATTCTTCTGAGCCCGAGCTCATGGATCCGCTAGCAGTCGATTCCACGTGCATCTTCGACACCGTGGTCGCCGCTTACCTGTTGGATTCCGACCGCTCCGAGTTTGACGAGGCATATCTGGCCGATACGTATCTGCAGATGGCGCTGCCTGCGGCGCGCGGCGCAGAGGGTGCTGGTGAGGACGCTCCGGCGCCTGTCGCCCGTACTGCGGCTCTGACGCTGGCGCTCGTGGCGCCGTTGCGCGAGTGCATGGCCCGTGAGAATGCCGCCAACGTGTTCGATGGCATCGAGATGCCGCTCGTTCCGGTACTTGCCAAGATGGAGCGCGCGGGCATGCTCGTGGACCCCGACCGTCTGCACAGTCTGTCCGAGGGTCTGGCGACCCAGATTACCGAGGTTGAGCGCAGTATTCGCGACCTGGCGGGTGACGAGACCTTTAATATTGGCAGTCCTATGCAGCTGTCGCATGTGCTCTTTGATGTGATGGGGCTTCCGACCAAGGGCCTCAAGAAGACTAAGCGCGGCTATTATTCGACCAACGCCAAGGTACTGAGCGACCTTGCGCGTGACCACGAAATCGTGCGTCTGATCTTGGACTGGCGTGAGAAGTCTAAGATCAAGTCCACCTATCTGGACACGCTGGGCCCGCTACGCCGAGGCGACGGCCGCGTACACACTACGTACAACCAGACCATCACGGCAACGGGGCGTCTGTCCTCGAGCGACCCGAACCTGCAGAACATCCCGACGCGCTCTGAGCTGGGCCGTACCGTCAAGACGGCGTTTTCGGCAGGCGAGGGAAGCGTCTTTTTGGCGGTGGACTACTCGCAGATCGAGCTGCGTCTGCTGGCGCATCTCTCAGGTGACGAGCACTTGGTGCGCGCCTTTAACGAGGGCGAGGACTTCCATGCCGAGACGGCGGCGCGCGTGTTCGGTGTGCCGGTGTCCGAGGTAACGCCCGACCTGCGCAGTCGCGCCAAGGCCGTGAACTTTGGCATCGTGTATGGTCAGCAGGCCTACGGCCTGTCGCAGTCGCTGCATATCTCGATGGCCGAGGCGCGCGACATGATCGACCGCTACTACGAGGCCTACCCGGGCGTGCGTACGTTCCTCGACAACGTGGTGGCACGTGCCAAGCAGACGGGCTACGCTGAGACCATGTACGGCCGCCGCCGCCATATTCCGGAGCTCAAGGCCAAAAATCCGCAACTCCGCGGCTTTGGCGAGCGCACGGCCATGAACCATCCCATGCAGGGCACCGCGGCCGACATCATCAAGATCGCCATGGCCCGCGTAAGCCGCCGTCTGGAAGAAGAAGGCTTTGCCGCCCACATGATCTTGCAGGTACACGACGAACTGGACTTTGAGTGCCCCATCGACGAAGTCGAGCGCCTAACCACCATGGTCCGCGACGTCATGGAGCACGTCGTAGACCTCCGCGTCCCCCTAATCGCCGAAGCCAGCACCGGCATAACCTGGGCCGATGCCAAGTAAAGACATACCAACAACCCCAAAGTAACCAAAACAGAAGGGGGCTCCTTGCCAACAAGGAGCCCCCTTCATTCCAAACTATCAGCCAAGTATCCAGACGCCAAGACGCCATCCATGCGGCAAGCAAGTCACCGCAGGACCTGGCCGGGCGACGCGGGTAAGTTTTTCGTAGATTCCGCACGAGCCGAAGGCCACTTAATGTGGCCTTCGAGCGAGCCCAGGACCTGACCGAACGAAAAACTTACCCGCGTCGCCCGGCCAGGTCCGACAGGTTGCGTTAACGAGCCGCCAAGATGGCGTCGATGAGCGTCAGTACGCCCCCGTCGTTGTTGCTCGGAATGCGCCATTTGGCATGCGCGTTCATGTGCTCCTCGGCATTGTCCACGATAAAGCTGTGACCGACGCGCTCCAGCATGGGGATGTCGTTGTAGGTATCACCCACGGCGGCAGCATCGGCAATATCGATGCCCAGGTGCTCGCACAGGTGCGCGACGCCGGCGCCCTTGTCGACGCCCAGGTTCATAAAGTCGATCCACTCGCGCCCGGCGTTGGTGACGTAGAGCTTGTCCGAGAACTCGGGGCTATAGGTCTCGCGGAAAGCGGGCTCGGCGTCGTAGCCGGGGAAGAAGACCGAAATCTTGTTGGACTCGAAATCAATGCCCTCAAAGCTGTCGACGTAGTTGATTGTGTTGTAGTAGACGCTGATCTCGTCGTGGTATTGATGGTCGCGGGCAAGCACGTAGAACTCGTCGAAGCAGCACAGGACGGGGACAGCGCGAGGATCCTCCGAGGCACGGCTCAAGACCTGCTGATACAGCTCCACGTCAATATTGCTCTTATAGATATAGCTACCGCGATAGATCACGCACGCTCCGTTGTCGGGACAAAAAGCGAGGCGGTTCTTAATGCCCTCGAACATTTCCTCGAGCTTGGGGGCGGGACGTCCGCTGGCGGGGCAGAATACGATGCCTGCGTCGGCGAGCTTGTCCAGACGCTCGTCGAGACCCTGGGGCAGTACGCGCTCGTCGGTCAGCAGCGTCTTGTCCATATCGACGGCGAGAATCTTAATGTTGCCGATGTTGGCGTCCGATTCGTAAGTTTGCATAAAAATGCGCCTTTCGTTTCGAGATTGTTTCAGACGTTATAACCATCAACTAGTAGTCGAGCGTATTTTCGCAGGATTGGCGCATGTTTGCATCATCATTCACAAAGTAATGAAAAAACTTTTCAGAAATTTGAATTTGTCGCTTGTGCTGCGGGCACTTTAGCGTAATATAGCGACCATCGAAAACGGAGACGGAAAAACAACCGCTTACCGAGGAAAAGGTACCGTTTGCGATATTAGAATTGCGCCCGGCGATAGGTGAAAGGAGAGGCAGATGCAGTTCGTAAAGATCATCACCACTGCAGACAATGCCATCCGACGCCAGCGCGCAATTTCCCGACGACGATAACAATCGTCTCTGTCTGCATGGGGCGAATTGCCTCAACAGAGTCATTTTGAGGTCGTTGGGTTTTAGCACGACATTGCTGCATGTTTCTAGGGCATGTATGTGCTGATTTTTGCTATTTAACCTGATATTGCACGGTATGTGACCTTGAAATGACTTGCAACTGACCGATGTTCTAACTAGCTATCAAGGGCGAAAGGAAACAGCCATGAGCAAGGAAAAAGTCGTTCTCGCATATTCCGGTGGTCTTGATACATCCGTATGTGTCAAGTGGCTCCAGGACGAGAAGAATCTCGATGTCGTTTGTGTCTGCGGCAACGTGGGCCAGGAGGAGACCGGACTGGATGCCAAGAAGCAGAAGGCGCTCGACCTGGGCGTTCTCGATTGCCAGGTGCTCGACCTGCGCGACGAGTTCTCCGATGAGTTCCTGACCAAAGCCATTGCAGCAAACTCCATGTACGAGAACAAGTATCCGCTGCTCTCCGCCCTGTCTCGCCCGCTGCTTGCCAAGAAGCTTGTTGAGGTCGCCCACGAGTTTGGCGCGACCTACGTCGCCCACGGCTGCACCGGCAAGGGTAACGACCAGGTCCGTTTTGAGGCCGCCGTCAAGGCCCTCGACCCCGAGCTCAAGGTTATCGCCCCGGTTCGCGAGTGGGACCTGAAGTGTCGCCCCGACGAGGTCGCCTATGCCCACGCTCACAACGTGCCGGTTCCCGAGGGTGCCAACGACAACCCCTACTCCATCGACGACAACCTGTGGGGTCGTGCCATTGAGTGCGGTCACCTGGAGGATCCCTGGAATGAGCCGCTCGACGACGCTTGGGTTATGACCAAGAATCCCGAGGACACCCCGGACACCCCGACCTACACCGAGATTGAGTTTGAGGCCGGCAAGCCCGTCGCCGTCGACGGCAAGAAGATGAAGCTCTCTGAGATCGTCATCGCCCTCAACAAGATCTCCGGCGACAATGGCTTTGGCCGTCTCGATCTGGTCGAGGATCGCCTGGTGGGCCTTAAGAGCCGCGAGTGCTACGAGGTTCCCGGCGCCCTGACGCTCATCACCGCCCACAAGGCGCTCGAGGACATCTGCGTCGAGGGCGACCTGCTCAAGACCAAGATCAAGCTCGAGCAGGATTGGGCCACCGCCGTGTACAACGGCCAGTGGTACAGCCCGCTCAAAAACGCGCTCGATGCCTTTATGGCCGACACGCAAAAGTTCGTGACCGGCACTGTCCGTCTGAAGTTCTTTAAGGGCAACTGCCATGTCGTCGGCCGCAAGAGCCCCTTCAGCCTCTACGACTACGGTCTGGCTACCTACGACCGCGACACCACGTTTGACGAGAAGGCCAGCGCCGGCTTTATCGAGATCGATACGCTGTCGCTCAAGACGTGGGCAAAGGTCCAGGGCCCCAGCTCTGCTGCCGCCCAGGCCTAGCGCCTCCTTCCCTTGGTATCCGCGCGGCCCATCCGCGTGATACATAACGGGCGCACGGGGTCCCTACCTTTCGTTATGCTTGCTGACACTTCTTAACATCGGTGGCCCCTACGTTCCGCCCGCATATATGATGCCGCGTCTGCGGCTGAGTCCGAGCCCCGCCGGGGTTGTCCGGCGGGGCTCCTTCTATCAATTTGGCGGCTCTGTGTCTATATATATGAGGAGTATCCATTATGTTCAATGCTATCGCGCATGCTTTGCTTGCCCTCGCGCCCGAGTTCGATGCTGTAAGGGTCGAGGACGTTCCTATGAGCCTGAAGGCCTGGATCGATGGTTCGCAGGGCAACATCCGGAGGGAGACGTTGGGCGCCAAGTGCATGGTGCGTCACTTCTTTGCAAATTAGCCACATGGCCCCGCGCGCGGCAGGGAGTGTGTAAAACTAGCGGTTGATAAATCGCTTTAGCGACAGGGCACATTGCTTTGGACGCTTGTTTTGGTATTTGGAGAAAGGAGACGGTTCCATGGCTCTTTGGGGCGGTCGTTTTGAGGCGGGCGTGGCCGAGGTCACGCAGGAGTTTGGCGCGTCGCTGCCGGTCGACAAACATCTCTATAAGCAGGATATCGCCGGCTCTAAGGCGCATGCCAAGATGTTGGCCGCCCGGGGCATCATCAGTGCCGAGGACGAGCAGGCGATTGCCAAGGGCCTGACCGGAATCGAACAGGATATCGATGCCGGCAACTTCACCTTCGATATCAACGATGAGGACATTCATATGTCCATCGAGAGCGAGCTGACGCGTCGCATCGGCGAGGCTGGCAAGCGCTTGCATACTGGGCGTTCGCGCAACGACCAGGTGGCGACCGATACGCGCCTGGGCATCAAGGCGCTGGCCAAGGAGCTCATGGAGGCCAATCTTGAGCTGCGCCATGTGCTGGTGGATGCGGCCAAGAAGTACGACAAGGTGATTTTGCCGGGCTACACGCATATGCAGCACGCTCAGCCCGTGCTGCTCTCGCATCATCTGCTGGCGTATTCCTGGATGTTCGCGCGCGACTTTACGCGCCTGAAGGCCGCCTTTGATGCCGCCGACAACTGCCCGCTGGGTGCTGCCGCGCTTGCCGGTACGAGCTATCCGCTCGATCGCCATATGACGGCTGCTGAACTTGGCTTTGCGGGCGTGATTCCCAACTCGCTCGATGCGGTTTCCGACCGTGATTTCCTGCTCGATCTGCATTACGCCGGATCCGTCATGGCGATGCACCTGTCGCGTCTTTCCGAGGAGATCGTGCTGTGGTCGAGCTCCGAATTTGGCTTTATCACGCTTTCCGACTCGTACTCCACCGGCTCGTCCATCATGCCGCAGAAGAAGAATCCCGACTTTGCCGAGCTTATTCGCGGCAAGAGCGGCCGTGTGTATGGCAACCTGGTGCAGCTGCTCGTGACCATGAAGGGCCTGCCGCTTGCTTATAACAAGGACTTGCAGGAGGACAAGGAGGGCGCGCTCGATACCGCCCATACGCTCATGCAGTGCCTGTCGGTTATGGCCGGAATGATTTCGACTTGGACCGTCAACGAGGATGCCATGGCGCGCGAGTGCGGCGTGGGGCACCTTGCCGCTACCGATGTTGCCGATTACCTGGCCAAGCGTGGCCTGCCGTTCCGCGAGGCACATGCCGTGGTGGGGCATCTGGTTCTGATGTGTGAGAAGCGCGGCTGCAATCTTGAGGACCTGCCGTTTGAGGTGTTCCAGGAGGCAAGCCCGCTCTTTGAGCACGACATTACCGAGGCGCTCGACATCCCGTCGATTGTCGCCGCGCGCACGACCGAGGGCGGCACCGCCCCTGCCGCCGTTGCCGTGCAGCTGCAGCTTGCCGAGGCGCAGCTCGTGGTCGACGAAGGTGTGTTTGGATCGCTAACCAAGGTCGTCGAGATGGGTCACGGGGCAAAGTAGAGGTTTGGCTGAAGCGGCTTTGGCCATTTATCGATAAATCGTTTTTGCTTTTACGGGTGTCTGCTGATGCGGACGCCCGTATTTTGTTGCTATGGGGGAGGGGCTTGTCGAGAACTTCTGTAGGACCTTTGGGCAGGTTGTGAAGGGGGTACGTTCGCGGGCGGCAACCGACCGTCTGCTCTGCTCGATGCGGTTGATGGGCAGTCGGATGGTACTCTAATCGGGCTTCGAAACAGAAGTGACACATATGGAACGCTTCAATTAATTGCAACGTTTCAATAAACAGCTTTTTGTTTAACTGCAGCTAAAACTCTGTTACGATGCAGTCCAGGCGGGTGCCGGAATGGGACTTGGGCACGCGCGAACCTACTTGAAAGGCTACTTTTATGGCTATCGAGAAGACCTTCATCATGATTAAGCCCGACGCCGTGCGCGACCGCAAGATCGGTGAGATCGTTGCTCGCATTGAGCGCAGCGGCCTTGTCATCGAGCGCATGGAGATGACCACGCTCGAGCGCGCTACCGTCGAGGAGCACTACGCCCATCTGGCCGACAAGCCCTTCTTTGGCGGTCTCTGCGACTTTATGACGAGCGGTCCGGTCGTCAAGATGGTCGTTTCCGGTCTCTCCGCTGTTGCTAAGATGCGCACCCTCATGGGCGCTACCAACCCGCTTGACGCTGCCCCCGGCACCATCCGCGGCGACTTCGCTGTCGATGTCAACGCCAACGTGATCCACGGCTCCGACTGCCTGGAGAACGCCGAGATCGAGATCAAGCGCTTCTTTGGCTAAACCAGCTTTGACTCCTTAAAGCTGTTAGCGTGTGGCTTGGGCGCCGCGGAACTCCATCCGCG